>LXNI01000138.1_pt1 | contig 88978 bp, 64 predicted proteins | sample 809091 | NCBI WGS metagenome assembly LXNI01 (sample SAMN04870527, study PRJNA318959) | sponge metagenome | biome: 01000161; feature: marine sponge reef; material: water | host: Sarcotragus foetidus | place: Greece: Milos, Mediterranean Sea | collected 2013-05-29 | depth 5-7 m | reverse complement strand
CTGTTCGCCGATCAGGTGACGAACCCGGATCAGGCCTACCCGGTGATGATGCGCGAACTGCTTCCGGCCGGGCTCACGGGGATCATGTTCGCGGCGCTGTTCGGGGCGGTGATGAGTTCGCTCGACTCGATGCTCAACTCGGCGGCGACGATCTTCAGCGTGGACCTCTACAAGCGTCACCTGCGGCCGGAGGCGTCGTCGCGGCGGCTGATGGTCGTAGGGCGCGTGACGACGGGCGTGCTGGTGGTCGTCGCCTGTCTGTGGGCGCCGGTCGTGGCGCGGGCGCCGAGCGTGTTCGAGTACATCCAGATGTTCTGGGGGTTCATCTCGCCGGGGATCGTGGCCGCGTTCCTGTTCGGGATCTTCGCGCCGCGCACGCCACCGGCCGCCGCTTTCGGAGGGATGGTGCTCGGCGTCCCGGTCTACGGGCTCCTCCTGTGGCTCCTGCCGGAGGTCGCCTTCCTCCACCACATGGCGATCACCTTCCTGGTGATTTCCGCCTGGATCGTGGTCGTGACGCGCGCGCGGCCGCTCTCGGCGCCGCGCCGGTTGCCGCGCGCCGCGGAGGGCGTGGATCTGACGCCGGCTCCGCGCGCCGGGTTCTGGGCCGGCTGCGTGATCGCGGGCGCGGCCGTCCTCTACATCATCTTTTGGTGAGCTGGAGGAGGGGTCACCGCCGAGTGATGTGGGTTTGACCCATCGCGCTGTCTCTGTAATACTATGTGTGTTAGTACGGTGTTACCCAAGAACGTGATACTCACCGCGGAGGGCGGGCCAGGATGAGACCTGTATCGATGAAGATGCCGAGCCACCTCGCTCGGGAGGTCTCCGAGGCCGCGCGCCGGCGGGGCATCAGCAGGTCTGCCCTGATTCGGGAGGCCCTTGAGACATTCCTGCGGAGGGAGAAGGCCGCGCCGAGCGTTTCGGCCCTGTCGCGGGCGGTCGACATCGTCGGCGCATTTCCCGGGCCCGAAGACCTCTCGGTGAATCCGGACCATATGCGCGACTTCGGCCGGTGAATCCGGAGATCCTTCTCGATACCGGCCCACTGATCGCCTTTCTCAACTCCCGGGATCGGTATCACCCCTGGGCACGGGAACAATGGGCCAGCGTCGAACCCCCGTTCCTCACCTGCGAAGCCGTCATCGCCGAGGCGTGCTTTCTCGCTCACCGTCTCGCCTCCGGAGCACCGGAAGCGGTGGTCTCGCTGGTGGAGCGAGGCGTTCTCGATGTGTCGTTCGGGCTCGCAGACGAGGCCGCTGCGATCGCGCGGATGATGAAGAAGTACGACGACGTGCCCATGTCCCTGGCGGATGCGTGCCTGGTCCGCATGTCCGAACAGCGCCCGGGAAGCGTGGTCCTCACCCTGGACAGCGACTTCAGGATCTACCGGAGAAGCGGACGCCAACCCATTCCGACGCGGATGCCCGATGGGTGACGCGGGGCCCGATCGTCGCGGCCCGAAACGCCGTGATCAGCCGGCGGCGCCGTTGTGGGCCAGGAAGCGCTCGGCGTCCAGCGCGGCCATGCAGCCGGTGCCCGCTGCGGAGACGGCCTGCCGGTAGTAGTCATCCATCACGTCGCCCGCCGCGAACACGCCGGGGACGTTCGTCTCCGTTCGCCACGGCGTCGGCATGTCCACGTAGCCGTTCTCCTTGAGATCGATCTGACCGCGCAGGAACTGGGTGTTGGGGATGTGGCCGATCGCCACGAACATCCCTCCCACCTCGACCTCGGAGGCCTCCCCCGTCACCGTGTCCCGCAGGCGCAGGCCGGTGATCACGTCGTCGCCCCGCACCTCTTCAACCGTCGTGTTCCACAGGAAGCGCATCCTGTCGCTGGCGAAGGCCCGTTCCTGCATGATCTGCGAGGCGCGAAGTTCGTCCCGGCGGTGGATGAGGAGCACCTCGCTGGCGAACTTGGTCATGTAGAGCGCTTCCTCCATCGCGCTGTCTCCACCCCCCACGACCGCAACGACCTGATTGCGGAAGGCGGGCAGGGCGCCGTCGCACACGGCGCACGCGGACACGCCGCCGCCGCTCTGCGCGAGCCGTTCCTCGCCCGGCACGCCCAGCCAGCGCGCGTTGGCGCCCGTGGCCACGATCGCGGTCTCCGCGAGGATCTCCTGCTTCCCGGATGAGCGCAGGCGGAAGGGCCGGCTCGAGAAGTCGACCTCGACGATGTCCTCGGTGAACACGCGCGTATCGAAGCGCAGCGCCTGCTTCTTGAAGTCCAGCATCATGTCGATCCCGCTAACGCCGTCGGGGAAGCCCGGGTAGTTCTCGACGTCGGTGGTGAACATGAGCTGCCCGCCGGGGATCATGGTGCGGCTCCCCGCACCCTCGAACACGAGCGGATTGAGGTTCGCCCGGGCCGCGTAGATGGCGGCCGTCCAGGCCGCGGGACCGGAGCCGATGATGACGACGTTCTCTGGTTTCATCGTTCTGTATTGGTTTCTCGGTCTTCGTTCTCACGACCGGTCGTTGTTCGTTTGGCGAGATCCGTTCCGGGGGGAAGATATCACCCCTGTCGACCCGTCAGTCGAGAGATCTCATTGAACCGCTTCTCACCCCTCCCATACCCCATCGCGGAACGGACGGTTCGCGGGATTCTGACGGGTTACCGCGGATCGGGGGCCTGGGGGATGCGGTACTCGTAGACGCCCCACTCGTCACCCATTCCAAGCGCATAGACCGTAGGAAAGGAGACGGCGGAACCACGGACCAGAACATCTTGGAATGCGTAGCGCTCCGTGATGCGGCCGCGCTCGTCGAGCTGCCACAGCTCCCACGGGTTCACGTCCAGGTTCTCCGGCGTCGCGGACAGGAGGAAGGAGCCGCTTCCAGCGGCGGCGGCGGGGGCCACGTAGTCCTTTCCCCCCATGACAGGGGCGCCTCCCGGTCCGATCAGGTTGGTGCGTCGCAGCATTGCGGTGAACGCCGCGCGCCATTCGGCGAGCACGTGCTCCAGTTCCGCGAAGGTGACGTCCGCGGAGATTGTGCCGTCGAGCCGATAGATCCGGCCCTCGGGCACATCGGGCTTCAGAACCAGGACCGCATCGCCTCCGATGTGCCTGATCGGACCGAGGCGTCGGCGTGGAGGGAAGTACCCGTCGCTCCCGAAGGAGCCCAGGCTGCGCCCTTCAATGTGAATGATCTCGAACAGTTCGCCGTCCTCGCCGGGGATCACGGCGAGCAGCGTGTCTCCAATGGCCGTTACGTCCCTGACGAATCGGTCGAACCTGACCTCCACCTTCATTTCGCGCGTCGAGCGGTCGAAGACGACGAGTTTCCCGTTTCCGTTGTCGAGGCTGGTCACATGATCGGCTCCGACCGCGAAGGCGATGACGTTGGTCGTCTCGCCGGGTCCTTCACCCCGTCGGCCGTAGGAGCCCAGGAACTCCCCGGCGGTCGTAAATTCCACGATCCTCTGGTCATCCCCATCGCGGGCGAGGAGATATCCACGGATCGAGTCGTAAGCCAGATCCCAGACCCGCGTGAGCCAGGTAGTCGATGCCGTGGTGTCCTGGCGGACAATCGTGCGCACGCGCTCGATCGTGATGGGTTCGTCGAGCGAGGCTGGTCGCTGTGGTCCCTGATCGGGGCCCGAACAGGCCGTCAAGGCCGTGGCCAGAAGCATGAGGGTCCGCTCAACGCCGCTCATACGGCTCATCGGTTGCTGTCCTCCACCTCGATGCGGAAGCGGACGACGCGTTCGACGTCCAGCGCGTCGCGGGTCACGGCCCACACGTGGTCGCCGTCGAAGACCGGTTGCGGGAATTCCGCGAAGCCTTCCGGCGCGTTGGCGGCCCCGAGGTACGTGCCGTCGGGCTCGAACACATCGTAGCGGAGCGGGGAAGGCCAGGTCACGGGCTCGGAGCGGGCGTTCTCGGGGTCATGGTCCTCGTTCTCCTCGGGGGACGCCTCGGTCCAGAGCCGGACCCAGATCCGCCCGTCCCGGCCGGTGACGAGTTCACGGAAAGGAGGCTTCGACTCGGGGACCGGCGGCCCGTTCCACTCCCAGTCGGGCTGCGTGACGCGCAGCGCGCGCGTCAGCCGCTCGCGATGGTAGCTGCGTTCGGCCTCCGATGCGGCGACCGGCTCGTAGGCGCGCTCGATGCGCAGCACGCCGTCGTCTTGCTGCACGTCGATGCGGTAGTCGGTGGAGATGCCGGACACGAAGCGTCCGTCCGGGTTCAGGGTCCAATAGCGCCGCGCCGTCAGCGGTACGGGTTGCGATATGGTACGGGCGCGTCCGGCGCCCATCACGAGTTCGAGTTCAACCGAGGGCGGCTCGAAGTCCCCGCCGGGAGGGAGGAGGGTGTCCCGAGGCGCGCCGCTGGCGTCGAAGGCGAGGAGGTGCGGGACGGAGCCGCCGCCGGGCGAGGCCTGCGGGGCGAGCACAAGGGCACGGCCCTCCCGGTCGGCGTACAACTGCTGCAACCGGAGGATCACGCCGCCCGCGCTGTAGCTCCACGTCTCCGGCTCCCGACCTCCGGCGCCATACACCTGGATCCTGAAGCCGAGCAGGTCGTTCACCGCCACCCGGCTGTCGGCCAACGTGACGACCGACCCGGCGGTGCCCAACTCTCCCGGTCCCTCGCCGGGTCCGCCCAGCGTCTCGATGTACGCTCCGGTCGGATCGAAGACGCGAACGTTCAGGGCCTGTCCGTCCAGGACATGGATCCGTCCTGCGTCGTCCACCGCGATCGACGCGATGCGTCCGAAGAGAAGCTCGTCGGGCCTCTCCACCTCCCCGATCGACAGCTGCGGAACCAGTGTCGCGTCGGCGCCCCACACGCTCCCGGACAGCGTCCTCACGACCGTCGTGTCGCCCCGGGTCTCGAACACGATTTCAGCCTCGGGCCCGCCGCCGGATCCTGGTGCGGCGTCGCAGCCGGCGAGGGAAACCGCGGCAATGACGATGGTCGAGATTCTGCGAAGCACGGGAGTCTCCTACGCTCTGGCGGCTCTGCCTCGCCTGGGTTCCCCACGGGAGTCCAGCCCTCCCTAACACGGATAATTATTATAAATATAGTAGATCCGCGCGGGAAAACCCAGCGGGACCGCCGCACGCCTCAGCAACCTGGTTCGTGCGCGGGAGACACAACAATGCAGGGTTTGTTGATCAGCCGGCTCGCCTCACGCCATCCCGCCGCAAGAGCCGCGGCCGCGACGAGAGAGAAGACATGGCCTTCGTCGATGATGTTCCCATACCACGGCCGCGGCATCCACTTGAGGAAGGCTTCGACGGCCGTCTCGGCGTCCTGTACATGTCGATTCCCGTCAAGACGAGTCGAGGCCGGTTTTCCTCTCCCCGCCACAAGAGCCTCCCAGACAAGGAGCCCGGAGTCAGCCTTCTCGAACTCCGATCCGCAGAGGAAGAGGGGCGGCTCGACAGACACCGTCTCGCGAAGGCGCGACAGGACCCAGGAGACCTGAACGAGGCCGGTAGCGAGCGATGCTGTGCCGGCGCTCGCAGACCACGGTCGAGAGCCTTCTCCGGGTCGCCCCGCTCGCGCCTTCAGCAGCTCTTTGGGCTCCGCACGAAGGGGGACGAAGAGCGGGCATTCGAACCCGAGAGCGACCTTGGCGCCCGCATCGAGGTCTCGGCGCACTCGCTCGGCGAATTCCTCGATGTCGGTGCCCCGTAACGGACGGGACCCGTCTTCCAGCGTCCCGGCCCAGCCGAAGCGTCCCCACTTGATCGAGCCCACATCAGCACAGTAGACCGCCAACTTCACGCCGCACCTCGCGGTCGATCCCGGGTCTTCGCCCGATCAGCCGTCACTGGCGGACGAGACCTTCTCGACCCGTGCGCCCTCGGCCTCGCGTCGCTGAACCGCCTCGGCACGGGCCAGCGCCACTTCCTGCGCTTTACGGAGGGCAATCATGACGTTCTCGACCGAAGGTTCTCCCTCCGGGAACCTGTCCGGGGCGCTAGGTGCTTCCTCCCTCATGGCGTTTCTCCGCGTGAGATGGTCTCGGTGTTCCAACCCGGGCGGTGCGTCCACAACAGCTGCAGTCGGAACCTCGCGGACGCGCCATCCGGGCGGAGGTATCGGGAGCATGTCCGCACGATCCGACTGGGCGATGAGGGTTGGGTGTCGGTTCGAAGTGTCGTAGACCTGCCATTCGTCTGCAACCGGCCGGTACAAGTCGACGAAATGGCGCCAGCTTCGTTCGAACCGGCGGCGGGCGACGGGCTCCGGGATGTCATGGCCCCCTTCGCTCACACGCTGGGCCACCCTCCGAACAACATGCTGTGCTGACGGCAGCCGGAGGTAGATCATACCGATCCGGTAGCCCTGCTCCCGCCACCTCATGAGGCGGCGCACGTAAGCTCTGCCGCTTAGCGTGGTCTCGAACGCGAAATCGCTGCCGTTCGCCGCGCACGACTCCATGCGGCGGAGTGCGATTCTGCCGGCTTCCCAAGCCGCCTCATCCGGCGCCTCCGGATTCAGCTGCGCCGCGATCAAGTCGCCGTTTATGAACGGTATCTCCGTCCCCATGAGGCGCAGGTATTCCGTTGCAAACGTTGTCTTGCCGGCCCCGTTCGGACCTGCGATGACCAGCACTCTCATGGACTCCTCCCGGTCGCCGCCGCACCTCCGGCAGAGGTGACGCGAAGGGACCCGACCTCCTGCGATGCGCGCACACCACTGACCCCACCACAATCTATCGTGTCGGCTATCACCCGGTTCGTAACCCCCCTCCCGCCCCCGGTCTCGTGGCGGCCTGTCTCGGTTGCGCGGGCGCGGCGCTTGCGGTTTCGTTCGAGTCATGAATGGACGTGGACGGGAGACGGGGGAGGGAGCGCCGAACGCGGCCTCATCCGGCGCAGGGAATGACGCCGGCGTTGAGGGCGTCTCGCGTGCGGACGCGCGGCGAGGTCGGCCGGTGCTGCGCTCCATCCTGGGGACGGGGCAGCGGCGCTGGCTGCGGTTCGGGCTCGGGGTCGCCGTCTTCATGCTGGCGAACACGCTCTACCTGCTGGCAAATCGGCTCGCGGACGGACTGGGGCTGGAGTTCTTCGCGGTGGGGGAGAACTCGCTCCCCGAGCTGTTCCAGGCGATGGTGCTCACGCACACCGGCGTGGGGCTGCTGCTGGCCGCGATCATGTTCGGGTTCTTGGCGGCCCACCTCCCGACCGTCTGGAAGCGGAAGCACCGCGCCTCGATCCTGACGGGGATCGGGATGGGGCTCGTGGGCGGCGTCCTCGTCCTCACGGGACTCTTCATCCTCACCGCGGCGGCGAGCCGCGAGAACAGCTGGGCGTGGTGGGCGCACGTGGGGAGCGCCGTCCTCATCGTTTCCGCCTACGCGGGACACCGTCTCGTCAGCTACGCGCGTCCGCCGGGGGGGCGGGCCCGCCGTTTCGCGCTCGCGACCGGCGGCGTGCTTGTCGTCCTCATCGGGTGGCACAGCCTTACCCACCGGGGGCTGCAGCTCACGCCGGAGGCCGAGGCCGCGCTCGCACAGGGTCTGAACGAGGGTCCGGGGGGCCGCGACCGCGACGTATCGCGCTTCGTGGAGGCCGACTTCGTGCCGCAGGGACTCGTGCCGCCCGAGAGTCCGTTCTTCCCGGCCGCGACGACGACGAGCACCGGGACGTATCTGCCCTCCCGCATCATCACCCGCACGGAAGCCGGAGAACTCGCGGCGCAGACGGCCCGGGAGCGCGCCGAGCGCGTCCGCTCCGAGGTGGCGCGGCGCGGGTTCGCGGCTGACGAACTCATCGGCGCGACCCAGTGCGTGCGCTGCCACCCCGACGTGACGGCGCAATGGGCGACCTCCGCGCACCGCTTCGCCTCCTTCAACAACCCCTTCTATACGGCGACGATCGAGGACATGCGGGCGGGGTCGCTGGAGGCGGGGCGGGAGGTCATCGCGCACCTCAGGGAGTTCGGGCTGGAGCCGGACGCGGCGGGCCGCGTGAAGAGCAAGTGGTGCAGCGGGTGCCACGACCCCGCGCTCATGCTGGCCGGGGCGATGGACGCGCCGATCGACCCCGCTACCGTCGAGGCGCAGGCCGGTCTCACCTGTCTCGCCTGCCACGCGATCGACCGCATCCACGACAACACGGGCAACGGCAATTACAACATCGCCGACGAGCAGGAGGACCCCTACCTGTTCGCCGACGCGGAGGCGGGCACGCTGGGCGCGTTCCTGCACGACGCGGCGCTCAAGGCGAAGCCTTCCGTCCACATGGGACAGCTCCTCAAGCCGGTGCACTCCACGTCGGAGTTCTGCGCCACCTGCCACAAGGTGAGCCTCACGGAGCCCGTCAATAACTACCGCTGGCTGCGCGGACAGAACGAGTACGACGCGTGGCACGACAGCGGCGTGGCGCGGAACGCCTCGCGCACCTTCTACCTCCCCGCGGCCGCGCGCGTGTGCCAGGACTGTCACATGCCGCCGGAGGAGGCGCCGCTCGGCGACGTGTCGGCCGAGAACGGACGCGTGCGCTCGCACCGCTTCGTCGCGGTGAACACGGCGCTCCCCTTCCTGCGCGGGGACACGGCGACCCTGCGCCGCATCGAGGAATTCCTGCGGGACGAGAAGCTGCGCGTGGACATCTTCGCCATCCGCCGGAGCGATGACGAGCCCGTGATGGGGCTGGATCTCTCACCGCCCAGCGTGTCCCCGGGGGAGACGGTCATGTTCGAGGTCGTGGTCCGGAACCAGGGCGTGGGCCACACCTTCCCGGGCGGGACGAACGACTCGAACGAGGGCTGGCTCGAGTTCGAACTGGAGGACGCCGAGGGACGGCGGATCGCGATCTCCGGCGAGATCGGCCCGGACGGACACCTCGATCCGATGGCGCACGTGTTCAAGTCGGTGATCCTCGACCGCGAGGGGCGGCCGATCCAGAAGCGGAACGCGCAGGACATCCACGTGACCGCGGCGGTGAACGTGATCGGGCCCGGGAGCGCGGACGTGGCCCACTACCGGATCACGCTTCCCGCTGACCTTCCCGAGGGATCGCTCACGGCGCGGGCGCGCCTCCTGTGGCGGAAGTTCGACCGCGCCTACACGGAGTTCGCGTTCGGCGCCAACCCGGCGGGGTTCGCCGAGTTCGACGACGTGCCGGACCTCCCGGTGACCGAGATCGCGCGCGACGAGGTCGTGATCGGGGTCGGCGGTCGCGTGGATCCGGTGTCTTCCGAGGAGCAGGACGAGGAGATCTGGGTCCGCTACAACGACTACGGGATCGCGCTCCTCCGCGAGGGGAACGACCGGCTCGCCGAGCGCCCCTTCGAGCGGGTGGCGGAGTTCTTCCCGGACCGGGTGGACGGGCCGCTGAACCTGGCGCGCATGGCCCTGATCGCCGGCAACCTCGACGACGCGTTCGACAACCTGGAGCGGGCCGAGGTCATCGACCCGGGCAACCCGCGCGTGGCGTGGGTGTGGGGCGGCGCGCACCAGGAGGACGGCGTGTATGATGCCTCCGAGGCGGCGTACCTTGCGGTGCTCGACGCCTTCCCCGAGGATCGCGAAGCCTGGTTCCAGTTGGGGCGGACGCGGTATCTGGACCAGCGCTACGAGGCGGCGGTGGAGGCGTTCGACCGTACGCTGGCCATCGATCCCGAACACCGGCAGGCGCACTACAACCGCATGCTGAGTCTGCGGGCGCTGGGGCGCGATGAGGAGGCGGCGCTGGGCCAGGCGGCGTTCGAGCGCTACGGCATCGACGAGGCGGCGCAGGCGATCACGAGGGCCTACAGGGCGGAGAACCCGGGCGTGAACCTCATGGCACAGGACATCCACACGCACGAACTGCGGCCGATCGCGCGTACGGGCGGCGGTGGAGGTCCATGAGCGCTCACAGGACAGTCTTATTCGCCGTCGGCGTGCTTGCTCCGGTGGCGACTGCCTGCGGCGGGGACACGGAGACCGCGGAGGCGCCCTCGTACACGCAGACGCGCCCCGGCTTCACGGAGCGCGCCGGGAGCGACGCGACCACCTCCATCCGCTTCACCGACGTCACTGCCGCGGCGGGCATCGATTTCGTGCACGCGACGGGCGCCTTCGGCGAGAAGTGGATGCCGGAGACGATGGGGAGCGGGGTCATCGTCCTCGATTACGACGGAGACCGCTGGCCGGACCTCTTCTTCGTGAACAGCACGGGCTGGGAGGGCCGCGCCGAGGATCGGGGCGCCACGTCCAGGCTCCTCCGCAACTTGGGGGACGGAACGTTCCGCGACGTGACGGCCGAGGCCGGGCTGGGGCGACCCCTCTACGGGATGGGCGGGACGGCCGCCGACTACGACGCGGACGGGGACACGGACCTCTACGTCACGGCGGTCGGGGACAATCGGCTCTACCGGAACGACGGAGGGCGCTTCACCGATGTGACGCGGGAGACGGGGACCGAGGGGAATGCCCCCGGCGCGGCGGATCCGGCCTGGTCGACGGCGTCGGCCTGGTTCGACGCGGACAGCGACGGCTGGCTCGACCTCCTCGTGTGCAACTACGTCGACTGGACGCCGGAGACCGACCTCTTCTTCACCCGCGACGGCGTGAACAAGTCCTACGCCACGCCCGAGGAATACAGCGGCGAGTCGTGCCGCCTGCTGCGGAACGATGCGGCTCCCGGGAGCGGTTCGGGCGCCGGCGCTCCTTCCGCGCGCCGGTTCCGGGACGTGACGGCGGAGTCCGGACTCGAGAATCCCGAGGGGAAGTCGCTCGGCGTCGTCATCGACGATTTCACCGGGGACGGCTTCCCGGACGTGGCGATCGCGAACGACACCTACCAGAACTTCCTGTACGAGAATCTGGGGGAAGGGAAGTACGTCGACGTGGCGCTCGATGCGGGCGTCGCCTTCGACGAGTTCGGGCGGGCGCGCGCCGGGATGGGCGTGGATGTCGGGGACATCCTGAACCGGGGGCAGCTGTCGATCGCGATCGGCAACTTCTCGAACGAGCCGGTGTCGCTGTTCACGCAGATTCAGGAGGATCTGTTCCAGGACCTCGCGGGGGCGGCGCAGCTCACGCGCTCGACGCTCCTGCCGCTGACGTTCGGGCTGCGCTTCGCGGACCTGGATCTGGACCGGTACGTCGATCTCGTGCTGGGGAACGGCCACATCGAGCCGGAGATCGAAGCGATCCAGGGAGACGTGACCTTCGCCCAGCCGCCGCAGTTGTTCCGGAACAACGGGCGCGGGAGCTTCCTCGACGTCGGCGCGCTCGTGGGCGGCGGATTCGACGAGCCGATCGTGGCGCGGGGAGTGGTGACGTTCGACTACGACCGGGACGGAGATCTCGACCTGGTGATCTCGACGAACGGTGGGCCGGCGAAACTCTTCCGCAACGACCTCGAACCCGGCCCCGGGTGGGTGCGGTTGCGGCTGGAGGGGGCGGCGCCGAACCTCGGCGCGGTCGGCGCGACGGTGCAGGTGTTCGTCGGAGACGTGGCCCAGCGGTTCGTGGTCTCGACCGCTTCGTCGTATCTGTCGCAGTCGGAGGTGAATCCCGTGCTCGCGGGCCTGGGCGGGACCGCGCGCGCCGACAGCGTGGTGGTAGTCTGGCCGGACGGCGCCCGCAGCGTGACGGGTCCGGTCGAAGCCGGCGAGGAAGTCGTGATTTCCCACTGATAGACGACGGATGGGCCGTTCAATGGTCCATTCAATCGAACGTGGAAGGAGAACGGGAGCCTTGAGTAAACCGGAGGGGCGCCGCCCGGGCGGCGAGGTGTCAGAGCGGCACGGCGGGAGGTTCGCGATCGGCCTTTGCACTCTCGCGCTGTTTGGCGGGTGCGGGGAGGCGGGGCCTCCGGTACCCGAGGCGTCGCTGGCGGAGATCCTGGCCGCTCGGGGGACGGCGGACGCGGCGCTCCAGCAGGACCGGCTGGAGGACGCGCGGGCCGAGTACCAGCGTCTCGTCGAGATGGCGCCGGCCGAGGCGGCGGGATACGCGGGGCTCGGGCTGACGGCCCTCAAGGCGGCGGACTACGAGGCGGCGGAGGAGAACCTCCTGGAGGCGCGGGAGCGGGCGCCGGACGATCCGGAACTGGCGTTGGCGCTGGCCACGCTCGGGATCGAGACGGGCGACTTCGGGGAGGCGCGGGCGCTGCTGGACGAAACGCTGACGGCGGACCCGGGCCATGCGCGCAGCCTGTGGGGGCTGGCCGAGCTGGAGGCCCGGGCGGCGGGCCCGGACTCCGATGCCCGAGCGGACGCGCTCGCGCGCTTGGCAGCGGCGGCGCCGGGCAACCTGGCCGCCCTCGCCACGCTGGCCGATGCGCAACTCGCGCGCGGCGAACTCGACGCCGCCCTCGGCACCATGGAGAGTCTGCGCCAGGTCGCCCCGGACTTCCGGACCCGGCCGCGCGCGGCGTTCGAGGCCGCCGAAGATGCCCTCCTGGATGGCGACGCCCCGACGGCGATCAGCCAATTCGCCGACTTCCGCGCGGCGTTCGAGGTCACCTCGCCCTACCAGACGAGCCTTGAGGAGCTGAGGCAGCCGGGCGGCCCCCTCGCCGGCGTCGCCGCGCTCGACTTCAGCTTCCTCGTCTCGCTCCGCGTCCAGGGGCCGGAAGCCGTCCTCTCGGCGCTACGCTACACGGAAGCGTCCGATCTGGCCGGGCTCGTGGTGCTTGCCCCCCCGTCCGAAGCGGACGCCGCGGAGGCCCCTGTGGCCGCCGCCATGGCGATCGGTGACTTCGACGGGGATGGCGACGAGGACCTGCTGTGGAGCCGGGGCGGGGAAGGGCGCGCCCTGCGCGTCGACCTCGGCCGCTACGTGGACGCCTCCGACGAGGTCGGGCCGATCGACGCGGGAGACGCGGAGACCGCGCTCTGGGTCGACTTCGACGACGACCGCCGGCTCGACGTCTGGTTCGCCGGGAGTACCTCGCGCGCGTACCTGAACGAGCCGGCCGGAGGCTTCGGGGAGATCGCGCTCCCGTCGGTTGCCGGGGCGGGTTCGGCCGGCGCGGCCCACGCAGTCTTCGCGGCGGACCTCGACCAGGACGGGGACCTCGACGTGTTCGAGGCGCACACCGGCGCCAACCGCCTCTTCCGCAACAACGGCGACCTCACCTTCGCCGAGCTGGCGGCGGACTTCGGACTCGCCGGCCCGGCGGACGGCGACACCCGCGACGCGGCCTTCGGCGACTTGGACAACGACCGGGACGTCGATGTCGTCCTCGCGGAAGGTGCGGGTGGTCTCCGTCTGCTCGACAACGAGCGCGCGGCCACGTTCGCTGACCGCACCGAGCGCCTCTCCGGGACGGGGACCGGCGCGGACAGCGGCGCGGCGGCCGAGGACGCGCTGGCCGTGGCGATCGGCGACGTGAACGGCGACGGCTGGCTCGACATTGCGGCCGCCGGAGCCGACCGCGTCCGCCTGCTGCACGGCTCGGCCTCCGACGCCTTCACGCTCGCCGCGACGGCCCCCTTGAACGGGTTCGTGCCGCGCGACCTGCTCTTCGTCGACTTCGACAACGACGGCTGGCTGGACCTCGCTGTCGCCGGCACGGCGCCCCTGTCGGACGCCGGCGTCGCGTCCGGCTCCGGGCTGCGGCTCTTCCGCAACGAAGGCGACGGGCGCTTGGCGCCGGCCGATGAGTTCCTCCCCGATCTCCCCGGAGGGGTCCGCGACGTTCGTTCGTTCGACTACAACGAGGACGGCGACGCGGATCTCCTCGTCCTCGGTGACGACGGAAGCCCCAGGCTGCTGCGGAACGACGGCGGCAACGCGAACCACTACTTCAGGCTCGACCTTGCCGGGCTGGGCGAGGGAAGCCGCAAGAACAACCGCTTCGGGATCGGCGCGCGCGTCGAGGTGCGGGCCGGGGATCTCTTCCAAGTCCACACCGTCACCGACCCGACGACCCTCATCGGCCTCGACGGACGCCTCAAGGCCGACGTCGTCCGCGTCTACTGGCCGAACGGCGTGCCTCAGGACCTCTACTTCCCGGGTACGGACCAGGATCTCGTCGAACAGCAGACCCTCAAGGGTTCCTGTCCCATGCTCTACGTGTGGGACGGCGACGGGTTCGAGTTCGTCGGCGACATGATGTGGAAGAGCGCCCTCGGCATGCCGCTCGGCATCCTCGGCGGCCAGCGTTCCTACGCGCCCGCCTTCCCCTCGCAGGAATACCGGCGCCTCCCCGACGGCGTGCTGCAGCCGCTGGACGGCGAGTACGTGATGCAGATCACCGAGGAACTGTGGGAGACGATCTATGTGGACGGCGTGAACCTCGTCGCCGTCGACCATCCCTCGGAGATCGACGTCTACGTGAACGAGGCCTTCATCCCGCCCGCCCCGATCGACCTTGAACTGTGGCGGGTCGGGGAGCGGCACGCCCCGGTCTCGGCCACGGATGAGGACAGGAGGGATCACCGCGCGGCGCTCGCCGAGCGCGACTTCGACTATGTGTCATCGTTCCGTCCCGGCCGCTTCCAGGGGATCGCCGAGCCGCACGAACTCATCCTCGACCTCGGCCCTGCGGCGGCCTCCGGCGACGTCACGCTCTTCCTCACGGGGTGGATCTTCCCCACGGACGCGAGCATCAACGTCGCGATCGGGCAGTCGGACGCCCTCCAGCCGCGCTTCCCGGAACTCGACGTGATGGGTCCCGACGGCGAATGGCAGCCCGCGATCCCGGGCCTCAGCTTCCCCTCGGGCAAGGACAAGACCGTCGTCGCCGACCTGCGCGGCCTCTTCCCAACCGACGACCGCCGCGTGCGGATCCGCACGAACCTCATGGTCTACTGGGACGAGGCCTTCTTCACGACCGGCCCCGCCCACCCTGCGGCGGACGAGGCGCGCGTGACGTCCGTCATGCCCGCGGCGTCGGACATTCACTACCGGGGTTTCGCGCGCGAATTCAGAAAGGGCGGCCGCTACGGACCCCACTGGTTCGACTATGATTCCCTCACGGTAGAGCCGCGGTGGCACGACCTGCTCGGCCTCTACACCCGCTATGGCGACGTGACGGATCTCGTGGCCGAAGGGGACGACCGCTACGTGATCCAGAATGCGGGCGACGAGATCACGCTGCGTTTCGATGCCGAGGCATTCCCGGCGCTGCCGGACGGATGGAAGCGGACCTTCCTCATCTACTCCGACGGCTGGGTGAAGGACGGCGACCTGAACACTGCCACCGGCGACCGCGTCGAGCCGCTCCCGTACCGTGCGCTGCCAGGCTATCCGCCTCCCCCGGACGAAAGCCGCGCCGCGTCCCCCGATCCGGAACTCGCGGATTATCTCACGCGTGTGATACCGCCCCCGGAGGAGTGATGAGCGTGGTCAACCTGGAGGAGAAGTTCGGGCTCGTCACGGAGCACTGGCAGCCGCGCGTCGTCGCCGAACTCAACGACTACCAGTTCAAGATCGCGCGGGTGAAGGGCGAGTTCGTGTGGCACGACCACGCGGACACGGACGAGGCGTTCCTCGTCCTCGAGGGCAGGCTGCGGATCGACCTCCCCGACGGCGCCGTCGAGATCGGCCCCGGCGAACTCTACGTCGTCCCGCGCGGCGTGAAGCACCGCCCGGTCGCCGAGGAGGAAGTGAAGCTGATGCTCGTCGAACCCCGCGGGGTCGTGAACACCGGCGACGAGCGCGGCGACCTCACCGCCGAGTCGGACGTCTGGATCTGAGGGTTGGCAATCCCGAACCGGCATGTCGCAGGGGTGTAGGAGCGTACCATGACGATCCGACCAATCAGGAACGAGGCCGACTACGATGCGGCCCTCGCCGAGATCGATCGCCTGATGGGCGCCGCGCCCGGCACGCCGGAGGGTGATGCGCTCGAGGTTCTCGTGACGCTTGTGGAACGCTACGAGGCAGAGCATTGGGTGATCGACGCACCGGATCCGCTCGCCCTCATCGAACACGTGACGGAGGCCCGCGGTCTACGCCAGAAGGATCTCGCGACGGTGATCGGATCCCAGCCGCACCCGATGTCCTGAATGGCCGTGGTCGATCCCGGTTCGTTCGCTGACGAGGCGCGGGAGCGCTGGGGGCACACGGACGCGTGGCGGGAGTCCGTCCGGCGGACCCGGGGCTACACGGAGGACGACTGGGCCCGGATCCGGGCCGAGAGCGACGAGGTGTTCGGGCGCATGGCCGCGCTGATGGCCGAAGGCACGAGCCCGACATCCGCGGCCGCCATGGATCTCGCCGAATCGCACCGGCGCCACATCGACCGGTGGTTCTACGGCTGCAGTCCCGACATGCACCGTGGGCTGGCCTCCATGTACACGGCGGATGCCCGCTTCACGGAGTATTTCGAGGAACGACACGAGGGCCTCGCCGCCTTCGTGGCGGACGCCATCCAGGCGAACGCGGAGTGCGCCCGGGAACGATCCGGACAAGACGAGTAGAGGTTGCCCGAAGCCGGGACGGTCAGAGGTCGGTTGCGAACACCGCTTGGAGGTCGATCTGACCGACGTGTTCGGAGCCGAGCTTGACGGGGAGTGTCTCCGTGAAGCGCTCGTGCTCGTGCTCTCCTCCGAATCGCCACACATCGACGGCGTTCTCGGCCGCGTCGACGATCCAGTATTCCCGCACGCCCTGCCGCTCGTAGAGCCGGAGCTTGATGGTGCGGTCGCGGCCCGCGGTTGACGGCGAGAGGATCTCCACGACGAGGTCGGGGGGGCCGTCGATTCCGGCATCCGCGATGATGTTCCTGCGGTGGCGGGACACGAAGAGAATGTCCGGTTGGACGCCCTCTCCGGTAGCCGGGAACTCGACGCCGTAAGGGGCGACGAAGACCTCGCCCAGACCGGGCCGTTCCAGAATCCGGTCCAGAGCGTATTGCAATCGCTTGCTCACACGCTGGTGGCGCGTGGTCGGGGCAGGGGTCATGTACAGATCGCCCTCGATCGCCTCGTAGCGATTTCCGTCGTCCGGCATCTGCTGGACGTCCTGCCAGGTGATCGAGGGAAGCGGCATGGTCGGCACATCATAGCTCCGGGCGGGAGTCGTCTCCAAGTCCGACTCCACTATCCCGGGCGTCCTCATCCTGCCTTCAACGCCCCCTGCCGCGCGGGGCCGATGGGTCTTGTCAGCCGGGCTCCCCCGGCGCACCGTGCTCGACGGCATGAATCCGTGATCGTCTCACGCAATCGTCCAGTCTCAACCCGGCGAGGTTGCCATGCGCGTCCGACCATTCTGCGCGTTCTTCGCGCTTCTCATCCTTTCGCTTCCGGCGGTCACCCCGCTGGCGGCGCAGTCGGCTCCCGATCCCGCGGCCTACGAGACGCTGCGGTGGCGGAACATCGGCCCGGAGGGGAACCGCTTCAGCGCGGCGGCGGGGATCCCCGGCCAGCCGTACACCTACTACGTGGGCGCGGCCTCGGGCGGGATCTACAAGACGACCGACGGGGGCGTGAACTGGGACGAGATGTTCGACGACCAGCCGGTGCAGTCGATCGGGTCGCTCGCCGTCTCCGTCGCGGATCCCAACATCGTCTGGGCGGGGACGGGGGAGGGGAAGATCCGCAGCCACATCTCGGTCGGACAGGGCGTCTACAAGTCGACGGACGCGGGGGAGACGTGGACCCTCATGGGGCTCGAACCCACGGGACGGATCCCGCGCCTCGTCATCCATCCCTCGAACCCGGACATCGTCTACGCGTGCGCGCTGGGCCATTCCTACGGGCCGCAGCCGGAGCGGGGCGTGTTCCGGACGATGGACGGCGGGGAAAGCTGGGAGCACGTCCTCTTCATCGACGAGGACACGGGGTGCTCTGACATCGCGATGGATCCGTCCAACCCGCGCATCCTCTTCGCCGGCACGTGGCAGCTCGAGATCCACACGTGGGGGCGGACGAGCGGCGGCCCCGGCGGGGGACTGCACGTGTCGCGTGACGGCGGGGACACGTGGGAAAAGCTGAACGGCCCGGACAACACGATCGGACTGCCGAAGAAGCCGGTGGGCAAGGTCGCCGTGGCGGTCGCCCCCTCGAACCCGCAGCGCGTCTACGCGATGCTCGAGACGGGCGACGGGATCCCGTGGGACGGCGAGCCCACCGAGGACGGCCAGCTGTGGCGCTCCGAGGACGGAGGCCGCACGTGGTCCCTCATCACGCGCAACCGGAATGCGATGGGGCGGCCGCACTACTACTCGCGGGTCGTGATCTCGCCGGACGACGAGGACGAGGCCTACTTCCTGACCGCCTCGTTCACCGTGTCGACGGACGGGGGACGAACGCTCGACGTGACGCCGCGGCCGCAAGCGCCGGGAGGCGATCACCACGACATGTGGATCGACCCCACGAACACGGACCGCATGATCGTGGCGCACGACCAGGGGCTCTCGATCTCGATCAACCGCGCGAAGACGTGGTTCCGGCAGCGGCTCACGAACGCGCAGATGTATCATGTGACGGTGGATAACGCGGTCCCCTACAACGTGCTCGGGAACAAGCAGGATGAGCCGACCTACCGCGGTCCAAGCAACAGCCGCATCCTCGGCACGCGTCGCATCAACCACATCCCGCGCGCCATGTGGCACCATGTCGGGGGAGGGGAGAGCGGCTTCGCCACGCCGGATCCGACGGACCCCAACATCGTGTGGTCCTCGGCCTCGGGGTCGGGGATGGTGGGCGGCATCGTCGTCCGCTACGAGGAGGAGCGGCGGCAGTACCGGCCGGTCGAGGTGTGGCCGGAGCAGAGCCGCGGGCCGGCCTCCGGCGTCCGCTACCGCTTCGTGTGGGACGCGCCGGTTCACATCTCCCCGCACGACAACGAGACGGTCTACGTGGGGAGCCAGCACGTGCACCGCACGCAGAACCGCGGGCAGAGCTGGGAGGTCATCAGCCCGGACCTGACGCTCAACGACCGGAGCCGGATGGGGCTCTCGGGCGGGCTCACGGGCGACAACATCGGCGTGGAGTACGCGGGCACCGTGTTCGGGATCGCGGAGTCGCCGATCGAGGCGGGCCTCATCTGGGCCGGCACGAACGACGGCAAGCTCCACATCACGCGGGACAACGGGGCGAACTGGACGGACGTGACCGGTAACGTCGCCGGGCTGCCGGAATGGATCGCCGTGCGCAGCATCGCGCCCTCGCGCTACGACGCGGGCACCGCCTACATCGCGGCGGACGGCCACCAGGTGAACATCCGCGACCCGCACGTCTACCGGACGCGCGATTTCGGCGCCTCGTGGGCGAAGATCACCGACGGGATCCCGCCCAGCATGCTGAGCTACACGAAGATCATCGTCGAGGATCCGGTGCGGGCGGGGATGCTCTACGTGGGCACGGAGAACGCGATCTACGTCTCCTTCAACGACGGGGACGACTGGCAGCCGCTGCAGAACAACCTGCCTGCGGCGCCCGTGTCGGGGATCGTCGTGCAGGAGCACTTCAATGATCTCGTGGTCGGCACGTACGGGCGCGGGTTCTGGATCCTGGACGACCTGTCGCCGATCCAGCAGATGACGCCGGAGGTGATGGCGTCGGCCTCGCACCTGTTCGCGCCGCGCGACGCGTACCGCTTCCGGCCCATCACGCCGCCCTCGATCCCCTACGACGACCCCACGATCGGAGAGGACCCGGAGTACGGGGCGTCGCTCAACTACTGGCTCGCGGCGGAGGCCTCGGAGGCGCCGACGATCGAGATCCTGGATGGCGACGGGACGGTCGTGCGCACACTGGAGGGGCCGAACCGCGCGGGCGTGAACCGGATCCACTGGGATCTGCGGGACGAGCCCAACGAACCGATCCGGATGCTCACGCCCCCCAGGTACGCGGAGCACCTCGGGGTCGGCGAGGAGGGGAGGCCGGCGCCCGGTGGACAGCAGATTTCGATTCTCATGCCGCCGGGGCGGTACATGGTGCGGCTCACGGCGGACGGGGCGACGCACGAGCAGCCGCTCACCGTACGCAAGGATCCGCACTCCGCGGGGACCGAGGCGGACATCGCCGAGCAGCTCGCCTTCATCCGCGAGGTGCGGGAGGACGTGGTGCGGGCGGGCGAGGCGGTGCACCGGGTGGAGGCGATGCGGGTGCAGCTTCGCACGCTGGCGCGCTTCGCGGAGGATGAGGATCTCTCCGCGTCGGTCGAGGATCTGCGGCAGAAGTTGGTCGAGCTGCAGGAGACGGTGGTCGACCTGCGCCTCACGGGTCAGGGACAGGACGGGGTGCGGTTCGAGGCTCGGCTCCTGCAGAAGCTCGGTTATCTGACGGGCGCTCTCTCGATCGCCGATTTCCGGCCCACGGACCAGGAGATGGAGGTGAAGGTCATCCTCCACGAGGCGCTGGAGGCGCACCTGGCCGAGCTGGAGGAGCTGGTACGGACGGACGTCGCGGCGCTCAACGAGACGCTGCGCGGCCTGGGGATGCTGATCATCACGGACGACGCGCCCTGACGCGCGAGCCGGGGGAGTCGCTGAAGAGAGGAGGAGCGCCATGATCGACCGACGTCGCTTCATCGGAGCCAGCGTCGCCGGCGGACTCGGCGCGGTGGCGGCCACCGCCGGCTGTGTGCCCGAAGACGGCTCCACGGGGGCCGGGGCGGGGGAGGCGGGCGGCGCGACGGACCTGCCTCCGTTCGAGTTAGACGAGGTGACGGTCGAGCAGCTCCAGGCGAGCATGGCGTCGGGCGAACGCACGGCCCGGTCGATCGCGGAGTTGTACCTCGAACGCATCGAAACCCTGGACGGGCAGGGGCCCGAGCTGCGCTCGATCATCGAGACGAACCCCGACGCGCTCGCGATCGCCGATGAGCTGGATGCCGAGCGCGTCGCCGGCAATGTCCGAGGACCCCTGCACGGGATTCCGGTCGCGCTCAAGGACAACATCGACACGCACGACGGGATGACGACCACGGCGGGCTCTCTGGCGCTCGAGGGGTCGATCCCGCCGCAGGATTCGTTCGTCGCCGCCCGGCTCCGCGAGGCGGGAGCCGTGATCCTCGCCAAGGCGAACCTGAGCGAGTGGGCCTACTTCCGGGGCGTGAGGGCGACCTCCGGCTGGAGCGCTCGCGGCGGACAATGCCGGAACCCCTACGCGCTGGATCGGAACCCGTGCGGCTCGAGTTCCGGGTCGGGCGTCGCGGCCTCCGCCAACCTGTGCGCGCTCACCGTGGGGACGGAGACGGGCGGCTCCATCATGTGTCCGTCCTCGAGCAACGGGATCGTGGGGATCAAGCCCACGGTCGGACTCTGGAGCCGGGCCGGGGTCATCCCCATCTCACACTCCCAGGACACCGCGGGACCCATGTGCCGGACGGTCCGCGATGCGGCTGCCCTGCTCGGTGCGTGCACTGGCATCGACCCGCGAGACCCCGCCACCGCCGCGAGCGAGGGCCGGGCGCACACCGACTACACGCAGTTCCTCGATCCGGCGGGGCTCCAGGGCGCCCGCATCGGCGTCGTGCGCAGCTTCCCCGGCTTCGATCCCCGTGTGCTTGAGCTCTTCGATGAGGCAATCGAGGCGATGCGGGCAGAGGGCGCCGTCATCATCGACCCCGCGAACATGGACGCGGCGGCCTGGAACGATCCGCTCTCGCTCGTCTTGCTCGAGTTCGAGTTCAAGGCCGACCTCAACGCCTATCTCGCCGCGCTGGGGCCGGACGCGCCGGTGAAGAGCCTCGCCGAGGTCATCGAGTTCAACGAGCGCAACGCGGACCGCGAGATGCCGTATTTCGGACAGGAGCGATTGATCGCCTCCCAGGCGCGCGGACCGCTCACGGATCCGGAGTACCTGAACGCGGTGGCCACGATTCAGCGCGCGAACCGGGAGGACGGGATCGACCGCCTCGCCCGGGAGCACAACCTTGACGCGATCGTCGCGCCCACGCGTGACCTCCCGTGGCCGACCGACCACATCAAGGGGGATCGCCTCGATGGGGGCAGTTCGGCCGCGCCCGCCGCGATCGCCGGCTACCCGGACATCACGGTGCCTATGGGGTTCGTGCGCGGACTCCCGACCGGAGTCTCGTTCTTCGGGCCGGCCTGGACGGAGCCCACACTGCTGCGGATCGCCTACGCCTACGAACAGGCCACACAGCAGCGCAGGGCGCCGACTTTCGCCTCAACGCTCGGCTGATGTGGGCTCGACGTTGCTTTGGGCGCCCGCCCGCCGGCAAATTCGCCTCAGATACCCGTCGGCAGCGTGCTGTCGGCTCAAGGGCCGCTCTTCGGAGCGGCCCTTGCTTCAAGCCTCGACGGCTGATGATCGTGAGCGGGGTCTCCGGGCTGCCGCGTTGAACTTTCTCCGGTAGTACCGGGTCCAGATGACGATGGCGGGAATGCCGATGGCCGCCGGCAGAATCCACGGCAGGATGCCCAGCGGTCCCACGATCTCGTACGCAAAGAGGCGCTGCGCCCCGAACACGAAGAACGCCGTGTGGAATGCGATGCCGCCACCGAGCATCGATCCCATGTGGCTGTAGAACCAGCCCATGTGCTCCGCCCCCGGATTGTGCATGAGGCGCAGCATGCCCCGCCCCGTGAAGAGGCCGATCGGGCTCAGCCCCAGTAGCACCGGCGAGAGGCCGGACCACGCACCCAGCGCGAAGGCGATGACGACGAGGCTGCCGGCGATCGACGCCCAGGCGAGCGCCTCGTGGAACGGCGTCCGCAGCCTTTCCGGGGCCCGGCGCGTGGCCACGACCCGCATCGCCTGGCGCACCATGGCGAGGGTTGTCACCCCCAGGTAACCGAGGAAGAGGGGGAAGCCGTAGAGGTCGGGCCGCTCCGTCACCCCGACACCCTGACTCAAATGGGTGGCGATACGCCCCGCCGCCACGACGACCGCCGTCAACGACACGACGTAGGCGCACCAGGTGTAGACGAGCCCCGCCCGCACGTGCACGCGGCCACCCTTGCGGGCGAACACGGGGATCCAGAACGCCGCGAGACCGACGAAGCCGGCCGCGACGTGTATCCGAAGAAGGCCGTCGAGCAGCGGGGTCACGACACGGGCTCCGGACGGAGCGCGAGCCTCCGGTCGATCGCGGCCAGCGTCTCGTCGCACCAGGTCACCTTCGACTCGATGGAGCAGAGGCCCATCCGCAACGTCGCGAACTGATGGAACCCGGCGTCGCTGTACTGCTCCGGCACATCGCCGTGGGCGGCGACGATCTCCCCCTCGATCGCCCGCAGGTCGGCGAGCCAGCGCGCCATGTGGTCGCGCAGGGAAGTCAGGAATCTGCGCGTCTGCCGGATGTCGCCGGTCGCGTCCATGAAGTAGATCTGTGCGAGGTACGCGAACCGTTCCGTCCCCACGACCGGATCATCGCCGATCCAGCGCAGAAGCTCCGCGCGGCCCTCTTCCGTCAACGTGTAGACCCGGCGATTCGGCCCCTTTGGGGAGGGTTCGAGTCGGCTCCGGAGCAGCCCCTGTTGCTCCAGGCGCTTGAGGGTCGGGTAGATCTGGCTGAGCTCAGCCGACCAGAAGTGCCCGACGCTCTCGCGGAACGCGTTCTTCAGGTCGTACCCGGTCGCCGGCTCACGAAGCAGGCCGAGGAGGATATGGTCCAGACTCATGGTGAATTCGCTCCCGCTATATCAGCATAGATATACCATCTATATAAATTCTGTTATAGCGTCGCAAGGCGGCAATTCGGTGTTCGCTATTCCTTCGGTGAGGTCAGCAGGCCGCGGGACCGAACAAGAGACGAACAGACCCGGCGGCGGAGGATGGCAGGAGTGCCGCTCAGCCTCCGCGGACGAGTGCGATGCTTCCGTTGACGGTGCGAAGTGCGATTTCGGGGCCGCCGTCTCCGATCTCGCCGGCGGCGGACCTGGGTCCCCATCGTCCGCGGATGGTGAGCGGGAACTCGGTGTTGATCGAGCCGTTCACCGTCCGGATGCTGACGTTCGCGTCGGCGGCGTTTGGCAGGACGAGCCGAATCCGGCCGTTGACCGTCTCGAACGAGGACGGGTTGGCGGGTTGGCCCGTAAGCCGCGCTTCGATCGTGCCGTTGGTGGTTTCCGCGGACGCCGCCCCGGCGCTCTCCAGGGTAATGTTGCCGTTGACCGTTCTCGCCTTCACCTCGTGGGAGAGTCCCTCCGTACGGATTCCCCCGTTCACCGTTCGGGCCTCCAGTTCGATGCCGGCCGGGACCTCGACCGTGAAATGCACCTTCACGTCGTTGTTTCGGACGCTCATCCGGTAGTCGTCTCCCCGCCCGCACCGGTTCGGTTCCCGGCCGCGCCTGGTCGGGTAGACGGCGCAGATCACCAGCCCCCTGTCGTCCTCGACGATCTCGATCCGGACCTCGGCCGGATCGTCGTCGTCGGCCTCCTTCGTGACCCCGACCCGGAGTTCATTCCCGCTCGCCGCCCGCGCCGCGATCGAACCGTTCACACTCCGGATCGTCACGACATCCCCCGGCTCCACGGCGCCCCGGTAGTGTTCCTCCTGGGCTTGCCACAGCCACTCCAGATCCTGGGCCTGTGCTTCCGCCGCCCCCATGCACACCAGCGATGCCGCTGCCAGAGCGAGTTGTCGCGCCATATTCCGCATCATGCTGCTCCCTGCTCTTGTGGTTTGCGGCTACTCGAGATCGGGGGTGCGCTCCCCCGGCCGGATGAGAAGGATGTCTCCGTCGAACGACTTCAGCGTGACGGCGGCCGATCCGTCCCCGACCGTGAACTGTCCCCCCCGCAGGCGGCCTCCCCGGAACTGAATGGGGAACGACGGGACGAGTTCCCCGTCGAAGGTGGAGACGGAGATGCGGGCGCCCGCGTCCTCCGGAACGACGAACGTCACATCGCCGTCGTGACTGCTGAGCGCGTAACTGCCTTCCGCGTGAAGGGCGCCGTCGTACCAGACGTCGCCGTCCACGGTGGTGACCGAGAAGGCGCGAGTGTCGGCGTTGGTGACAACGATGTCGGCGTCGATCCCGCTGATGCTCATGGCTCCCGAGACCTGATCGAGCCACACGTCGCCGTCCGTCACGCTGACCGTTGCGGCACCGCTGTTCGAGATCCGCACCGCTCCGTCCAGGGTGGCGACACTGACGCCTGCCGCCCCGTCGATTTCCACGTCTCCGTCGGCCGTCCTCACGGTCACGGCACCCCCGACGATGCCGGAGACCGTGATATCCCCCTCGTGCCCGGCCACGCTCACGTCGACGTCCTCCGGAAGCCAGACGAGGAAGTCCGCGCCGTCCCCGCCCGGGCTCGCGCCGAGCCGAATTGTGCCGCCCGACGACTGGACGCGGATCCTCCCGTCATCGTCGTCGAGCAGGACCCGTGCCTCGCGGCCACCGGTGCCCATCACGCGGACATCTCCCTCGCGGTGCTCGATCTCGATCCGCACGCCCTCGGGCACCGAGAAGGTCGTGTCGCGCGCGCCGGGGCCGGTCGCCAGCAGAGCCGTCAGGAAAACAGTCGCCGGAGTCATCAGTCGGTCCCTGCGAGTTGCACGGCCTGGGCAAGGAATTCCGACTTGCGCCGCATCGTGGTTTCCATGTGCTGCTGGAGGTAGGGATCCTCGGGCAGCTCGAGCAGCGCCGCCCGCGCGTCCTCGATGGCACGGTCGATGGTCACGAGGGCGCGGCGGATGCGTGCCACCGTCTCCGGGGGCAGCGGTCGCTCGGGGTCCGACAGCACGCGCTCGAGTTCGGAGATCAGGTCGGCGTACTCCTCGGCCCTCGATCCGCCGCCCTCCAGGGTCGAGGCGTTCTGCACGCCCGGGGGCATGAGCGACGGGGTGCCGAGTCCCGGGGTGGCGCCCGCGTTATCCGGCCCTCCCTCGATGTCGTCCCCCGCCACGGCCATCCACACGAGGGCGGCCGACAGCCACACCAGGGCGACGCCCGCCGCGAGTTGAGGTGCGAAACGGGCGAAGCCGCGCGTGGCCTGGCGGCGCCGGGCCGCCTGCTCCGCGCTCTCGACCCCCGCGTCATTGACGGCGGGAGCGCCGATACGCGCCGCGATGCCCGGCCACAGATCCTCGACCGGTTCTCGCGGCCCGGCGCTCGCGGCACGGTCCACCACGGCCTCCAGTCGAAGGAGCGTCCGGGCGCATTCCTGGCAGCGGTCCAGGTGCCGCTCGAGCAGGACCTCCTCCTCGGCTCCGAGGGTGCCGTCGAGATACTCCGACAGGCGGTCCCGGAAACGATCCTTCTGCTGGTTCTGATCTGTCATCGCCTCAACTACCTGTCCAGGTGCCGTCTCAGAATCATCCGCGCCCGGTGCAGCTGCGACTTCGAGGTGCCGGGCGTGATCTCCATCAACTCCGCGATCTCGCGGTGCTTGTATCCCTCTACGTCGTGCAGGACGAAGACCTCGCGCGCCCCGTCCGGGAGTCGTTCGAGAGCGACCTCGAAATCGAGGCGGATCTCGATCGTGTCTTGCCGCGCCCTGGCCGCATCCAGCGGGAACTCGCTGGCCACTTCCCGTTCCCTTTGCACCTTCAGCGCTCGCAGCCGGCTGCACAGGAGGTTCACCGCCAGCCGGTACAGCCACGAACTGAAGGCCGACTCGCCGCGAAATGTCCCGAGCTTCTCCCAGACCCGCACGAACACGTCCTGCGTGAGTTCGTCCGCCCGCTCGCTTCCGGCCATCCGGCACGCGAGCCCGTACACCCGCGACACGTTTGCGCGGTAGAGGCGCTCGAAAGCCGCGCCGTCCCCGAACGCCGCCGCCCGCACGTCCGCCGCGACGCCGACCGAAGCCGGCCCCGCCGGCGATTCGCCCGACCGGTGCTCCCGGGATTTTCCGTTCGGTTCGATCACATCCTGGCCTGCGTTCCTGTGTCGATCTTGAGACGCGCCCTGCGCCGGGAAGGTTGGAGTCGCGCTTGTGGCGCGTCCATCAGGGATGCCCTTCGACGATGTCCGACCCCGGCTCGAGCCGAAGCGCGATGACCCCGGCGAGGATGAGTGCGGCGCCCAGCCACTGCCCGGCCGAGAGGCGGTCTCCGAGCACGGCGGCGGCGAGTGCGAGCGTTACGGCGGGCTCCATGGTGGCGGCGGTCGCGGCCTTGCCCGGGCCGATCCACTGGATCCCGATGAGGAAGGCCGTGATGGGGATCGCGGTCGAGAAGAGGCCGATCGCGCCCAGAAGAAGCAGCGGCGCAGGGGCGAGGGGCACGCCGATGCCCCCCGTGGCCAGCCCGGCGACCGAGATCGCGACGGCGGTGGAGGCAAGCACCGTGGCCGTGGCGGAGATGGGCGGCAGACCGGCGAAGACCCCGTGGCTCCGCACAATCCACGCCGCGAGAAACACGACCGCGAGCACGATGAGTCCCACCCCGATGGGGTCACCCCCTCCCAGCCCCGTCCCGACGGTGAGCGCGCACCCGGCCGTGGTCAGCGCGAGGGCGGCGATGCGGCGGCGCGTCAGCCGTTCGCCGATCCAGAGGCGCGCCAGGAGCACGGTCATGGCCGGATAGCTGAACAGGACCAGCGTCGCGACCGAGGCCGGCAGGCGGTCGAGCCCGAGCATGTAGAATGTCGCGTTGGACGCGTAGATGAGCCCCAGCAGGCCAAGGCTGAGGAGGCGCGCACGCGGCGGTCTGGGGCGTCCTGTGACCGCCACGAAGATCCACAGCAACCCGCTCCCGAGCAGAAAACGCCAGGCCAGCAAGGGCAGCACGTCGACGCCCTCGGCGAGTGCGAGCTTGGCGAAGATCGGCAGAGCCCCGTACCCGAGGCAGGCAAGGAAGACGACGAGGAGACCTCGGGTGATGTTGCGCATGTGCGAATCTCGCTTCGCCAACCGCGGGTCGCCACTTTCAGGTCCCGGGCGGCCCGATGGACGGTCGCTCGACAGCCCGGGAGAGAAGAGGAGAGGGACCATGACGAAATCGGACCTTTCGCGTTCGGCCGCCGCCGCCCTGATTGCGTGCGCCACGGCGGCCTGTTCGGTCTGGGTGGAGACACCCGGCGACACGCGGGCGGCCCCGGGAGAATCGGACGGCGAAGCTCCGGGAGCGCTCGATCTCGAGGGCTACAGCCTGGTCGACCTCAGCCACGCCTTCGGAGACGAGACGGTCTACTGGCCGACGGACACCGCGGGGTTCGCGCTGGAGGAGCTGGCCTTCGGCGAGACCGAGGGCGGTTACTTCTACTCCGCCTACGCCCTGGCGACGGCCGAACACGGCGGCACCCACATCGATGCCCCCATCCACTTCCTCGAGGGAGGGCCCGACGTCGCATCGATTCCGCTCAGGCGGCTCGTCGGCCCGGCGGTCGTGATCGACATGACCGCTCAGGCGGCGGCAGATGTCGACTATCGGCTGACCGTGGCGGATGTCGAAGCGCACGAGGCGGCGCACGGCCGGATCGAGCCCGGGAGCCTCGTGCTGCTGCGCACGGGGTGGAGCGAGCGCTGGCCCGACGCCCTCTCCTACCTCGGCGACGACACGCCCGGCGATGCCTCGCAACTCCACTTCCCGAGCTACGGCGGGGAGGCCGCGCGCCTTCTCGTCGATGAGCGCAGGGCCGCTGCCCTCGGAGCCGATGTGGCCTCCATCGACTACGGGGCCTCCACCGATTTCATCGTGCACCAGATCGTCGCGGCGGCCAACGCGCCCGGTCTCGAGAATCTCACGAACCTGGACCGCCTGCCGGCCCGCGGAGCGACCGTCATCGCCCTGCCCATGAAGATCGCGGGCGGGTCGGGCGGCCCCCTGCGCGCGATCGCGCTCGTGCCGCCCTCGAATTGACCGCAGCCCTTCCGTGTCGCTCTGCCGACCGCTCTTTCCGACCGCGCGGAGTCACCCGACATTGCGCGCGATCGCGCGACATTGCCCGCGGAACCCGTAGAGGAGGCTCCCCGATGCCCCGGAAGCACGCGTTCGCCGTCCGGACCCTCGCCCTGTGCGCGTCCATCACCATGGCCGTCTTCGCGCCGCTCGCCGCCCAGTCGGGCCGCATGGCCGCGCCTTCGCGCGGAGGCATGGTCGTGAGCAGCCACTATCTCGGTTCGGAGGCGGGCCAGGAGATCCTGGCGAAGGGCGGAAATGCGGTCGACGCGGCCGTGGCCACCGCCTTCGCGCTCGCCGTGACCCTGCCATCCGCCGGGAACATCGGGGGCGGCGGCTTCCTCGTGTATCACGGGGCGGATGGCGAAGTGACGACGTTCAACTTCCGCGAGAAGGCGGCGCTCGCGGCGACCGAGCGCATGTACCTGGACGAGAACGGCGAAGTCCGGGACAACTCAAACCACATCGGCCTGCTCGCAATCGGCGTGCCCGGCACGGTGGCCGGCATGTGGAAGGCGCACCAGCGCCTGGGCCGCCTGCCGTGGGCGGATCTCGTCGAACCGGCGATTCGGCTGGCCGAGGACGGCATGCCCTCCACATGGGCGATGCAGAACTGGCTCGGCTCGCTGCCCGGCCGGGAAGGGCCGCTATATGACGCCACGCGCGCGGCCTTCCTCAAGGACGGCGTCCGCAGGTACGAGCCGGGGGAGACCTTCCGGCAGCCGGATCTCGCCCGGACGCTGCGCCGCATCCAGGCCGACGGACACGACGGCTTCTACCGCGGCGAGACGGCGAGGCTCTTCGCCGATTTCATGGCGGAGCACGGGGGCCTGATCACCGAAGAAGACCTGGCGCGCTACGAGGCCGATGAACTGGTGCCGATCCACGGGACATACCGCGGATACGACGTCTACTCAATGCCTCCTCCGAGTTCCGGCGGCACCGTTCTCGTCCAGATGCTCAACGTCCTCGAGGGCTACGATCTCGTGGAGATCGGCCACAACTCCGCCCTCTATCTGCACCTGCTGACCGAGTCCATGCGGCGCGCCTATGCGGACCGGGCACTCCATCTCGGAGATCCCAAGTTCAATCCCGACATGCCCCTGGAACGTCTCACCTCCAAGGCATACGCCGACCGGCTGCGCGCGAGCATCGACGTGCAGAGGGCTTCCCGTAGCGACTCGGCCGCGTTCAACCGGGCCTTCGTCAACGAGAGCGAGGAGACGACGCACTACTCCGTCGTGGATTCGGAGGGGAACGCCGTTGCGGTGACCTATACGCTCGAATTCGGCTACGGCTCCAGCGTCGTCGTCCCCGGAGCCGGCTTCCTCCTCAACAACGAGCTTGGCGACTTCAACGCGATCCCGGGCCGCACGAATTCGCGCGGGACGATCGGAACGCCACCCAACCTCGTGGCGCCGGAGAAGCAGCCGCTGTCGAGCATGACGCCGACGATCGTGGCACAGAACGGCCGGCCCGTACTCGCGATCGGGAGTCCCGGCGGGCGGACCATCATCAACACGACGCTCCAGGTCGTGCTGAACGTGATCGACCACGGGATGACGGGTTCGGAATTCGGACGTGCGATCGAATCCCCGCGGATCCACCACCAGTGGCTTCCCGACGTGACATCCTTTGAGGAGTGGGGCTTCTCGCCCGATACGAGGCGGCTCTACGAGGACATGGGGCACGCGATGAGGACGAGGGGCGGGCAGGGGCAGGCGATGGGCATCTACATCGACTGGAACACGGGCATCCGCTGGGGGGCCTCCGACAGCCGCGCCTTCGACGGCGGCGCGCGGGGGAACTAACGGTCCACGGCAGCGTACCAGCGCCGGACGGTATGGTCTGAAGGCGCGCGCCTGACCGCTCGGTCAGGCCGCCTCTTGCGTCCGGGGGGCGAAATGAGGAAGCTGCTGCTGCTGCTGCCGTTCGTGGGAGCATGTGGAGATGGGATCGCGGTGCCGGAGCGCCCTCAGCCTCCCCCCCCACCTTTGCCGGCACCGCTGCCGCCGATCATCACATCGCCTCCTCCCCCTCCACCACCGCCTCCAGGACCGCCTGCGACGACGGGAGGTCCGGCGCACGCGTACACGACGTACACCTTCCCCGGCGACCGTCACGAGAATCTCGAGTGGACTTTCCGACCCGTGGCGGCTCCGCCGGAGAGCCTGCACGAGAAGGGTCTGCGTCACGATTATGCGATGACGTTCGATGTGGGATACAGGAGGTTGGCTGGAGTTGTCGGGCTTCGGACCGATGCGACGCTTGGAGTTCATACGGGCCTGGGGCGCGCCATCCACTTCGTGATTCAGCACGCAGAGGACTGGAGAACGAGATCCGGCAAGATCCGCCGGGTGATCGGCCCCGGAAGCACCCCGTTGCGTGGTTTGATTCACATCAGCTACGACTGGGAGGTAGGGAAGGAGTACCGATTCAGGATTGGCACGGGACCGAGTTTCCCGCGGGAGGATGGGCGGTGGATCGCGCTCTGGGTGACGGATGTCGAGATGGACTCGACAGTCTACGTAGGCGAGGTGCTGACGCCGCCGCGGCAGAAGCTCATCCGTTCACAACTGACGTTCCAGAGCGAGGATCTGCATTGGTGGCGCGCAGCGGAGCCGGACCACTCTCTCGAATGCAAGGACTTCGAGCCGTCCGCGGTCGCGGTGCTGGACGTGAAGCTGGGTGATCATGCGGCATCGGAAATCACGGCCTGGACGAACGGGGATTCTGTCCGCGTGTACCGGAACGGGCACGAGGCACCGATCTGTAATACGGCAAGCGTGTACGTGGACGGTCTGAACGTTCAGCACAACCTCGGGTACTGGACGGCTCCGCCTCCGAATTCGTTGAAGGGGGAAAGATGATCGTCCGAAGGGGCTATCGCGTTCGGAATGGTCGCACGTACTCCTCGCTCAGTTGCCTCAACCGGGCGCGCGCCTCCACGTCGTAGGCCTGAGCGTTGGCGCGGGCCGGCTCGAGGCCGCTGAAGTACTGCCCGCTCTCGAAGTCATCGGAGTCCACGACCTGCATCACGGCGTCGGCTCCCTCCGCGATCGTGGAACGCGGGGTCGCGCCCAGCCGCCGCACCATGCCCGTCGGCATGTACGTCGCCGGGTGGAGTGATCCGACGACGATCCCGGTGCCCTCCAGTTCCTCGGCCAGATCGTGGGTGAACATGATCTGGGCGAGCTTGCTCTGCGCGTAGGCGCGGCGTCCGCTGAAGTCGTTCGCGATCATCACGTCGTCGAAGTCGATCGGCGTCTGCGCGCCGGACGACACGTTCACGATGCGGGCCGGCGTACTCGCGAGAAGCCGCGGCATCAGCATGTGCGTGAGGAGGAAGGTGGAAAGGTAGTTCACCTGGAAGCGGTACTCGTGTCCATCCTCCGTGAGCAGCCGCTCGTCCGGGGCCGAGCCGAAGCCCGCGTTGTTGATGAGGATGTCGAGCCGATCGTAGTCGGCCAGCAGCGTCTCCGCGAACGCCCGAACGTCCTCCAGCGACGCAAAGTCGGCCCGGTAGAAGCGGGCGCTTCCGGGACCGGCCGCGTTGATGGCGTCCACGACTTCGGCGCCGCGTTCCTCGTTGCGCCCGTGGACGATGACGTGATCGCCGCGCGCCCCGAGGCGGAGGGCGAGTTCGCGGCCGAGGCCGGAGGTCGACCCGGTGATGAGCGCGACCCGCTGGTCGGCAGCGGGGCCCGAGGCCGCCTGGGCGGACGTCTGTGCATCCGTGGCGGACGCGCCGGGCGGGGCAGCCCCGTCCCAGCCGGGGCCCCTTACGACCTGTCCGGGCGTGGCCCCCGTCGGCTCGCCATGGGACAGCACCTGTACGCCGTTCACGAACACGTCGCGCACGCCGGTCGACAGTTGGTGCGGCTCCTCGAACGTCGCATGATCGGCGATCGTGGCGGGATCGAAGATCACCACGTCGGCGAAGGTTCCCGGCGCGAGTTGCCCGCGTCCCTCGATGCGCAGATTGGCGGCGGGGAGAGACGTAAGTTTGCGGACCGCTTCCTCAAGCGGGACGATTCCCTCGTCGCGCACGTATCGGCCGAGAAGCCGTGAGAAGTTTCCGTACGCGCGCGGGTGTGTGCTCGAGCGCACAAAGGGTTCCTCCGGGGCGAGCGACCCTGCATCCGACCCGAAACTCACCCACGGCAGGGCGATCTGACGGCGCACGTTGTCTTCGGACATCATGAAGTAAACGGTTCCCACGCGGCTGTCGTCCTGCACGACGAGGTCCATCGCGGTCTCCTCGATGCCCGTGCCGCGCATCTCCGCGATCTCCGCCAGCGTCCGCCCGGTCAGGTACTTGAGCGAGTCCTGCCGGAAGCCGACGAGGAGGGCGCGGTCGGGGGAGCCGGCGGCGAGCAGAAGGTTCTCCCACTCGTCCGTGGGCGTCCGCATCTCCGCCGCGATCCGTTCGCGCGTCGCGGGGTCGCGGAGCCGCTCGATCATGGCGGCGTGCCCGCCCTCGTGGATCCAGGGCGGCATCGCCGCGTCGAGCCCGGTCGAGCCGGCCGTGTAGGTGTACATGTCGGCCGTGATCTCGAGTCCCGAGGCCCGGGACTCCTCCACGCGCTCGATGACGTCGTCCAGCTTCCCCCAGTTGTCGCTGCCGGCCGCCTTCAGGTGATAGATCTCGGCCCGCACGTCGGCTTCCCGCGCAATCGTGATCAATTCGTCCACGGCTTCGAGGAGGCGGTTCCCCTCGCTCCGCATGTGGGAGATGTAGCCGCCGCCGAACTCGCCCGCGGCGCTCGCGAGCGCAATGAGTTCATCGGTGTCGGCGTAGAAGGCCGGCGCGTAGATGAGCGACGATCCGACCCCGAGAGCGCCCTCGCGCATCGCGTCCCGCACGAGATCCTGCATGCGGCCCAGCTCCTCGGGGGTCGGCGGGCGGTCCTCGTGGCCCAGCTCGTGGACGCGCACCGTCGTCGCCCCGATGTAGGAGGCCACGTTCGTCGCGACTCCGCGCTCCACCAGGTGGTCGAGGTATTCGCCGAGTGATGTCCACGGGATCTCGAAGCGCACGTCGCCCTGACGCGCGAGCATGTCCGCCTTCATCTCCGGATTCAGCGGTCCCATGGAGTTGCCCTCGCCGAACACCTCGAGCGTGACGCCCTGCCGGATGTCGCTCAGCGAGCGGCCATCGACGATGAGCGATTCGGTCGCCCACGAGAGCATGTTGATGAAGCCGGGCGAGACGGCGAGTCCGGTCGCGTCGATTGTCGTGCCTGCGGAGGCCGAGGCGAAGTCGCCGATGCCCGCGATCCTGTCCCCGGCGATCGCCACGTCGGCGGCGCGAGGGGCGTCGCCGGACCCGTCGTAGACCGTCCCGCCGCGGATGATGACGTCGTACTCAGGCGCTGGAGCCGCACAGGCCCACGCAACGAGCGGCGCCATCAGCGCGGCGCGCAACAGCTGTCGAATCACAAATGATCCTCCGGCCGGGAGTGTAGCAGCTTATGTTGCTGTGAACCCATGTACGATACCGTCCGTGTGGCCGCTCCGCCCACGGGCACCGTCTCAGTTTTCTGGAGGACGAGAATGGCTCAGTCAGTGAAATCGCTTCGGATCGGCACGGTGGCCGCGGTCGCCGGCGCCCTGTTCGTACTCATCCTGCTCGTGTTCGGCTTCAATCGCATCGACGAGTACGAGGTGGCGGTCAAGCGGAACCCCGTGACCGGCGCCGTGGCACCGCGCCCCTACACGCAGGGGCTGCATCACAACATCCTGCGCTCGTGGACGAACTATCCGCTGCGGGAAGTCCAGTATCCCCCCGGGGGCCAGGCGGAGCGTCTGGACGCCCTCACCTCCGACCAGCTCCAGATCGCGGTCGACGCGGCGTATCGCTACCGGATCAACGCGGACAGCGTCGTCCATCTCTACCTGACGGTGGGGAACGAGAACGCGGTCGCCTCGTTCGTCTATAACACGTATCGCTCCGCCATCCGGGACGCGATCGCGGAGATCGAGGCCTCGGACATCCTGTCCACTAACCGGACGGGCATCTCCGGCCGCATCGAGGCGCTGATGACGAGCCGCCTCAACCCGCGCGGGGTCGAAATCACCGACTTCTTCGTGCGCGAGGTCGTCCCGCCGGAAACGATCCGGGAGGCGATCGAGGCCAAGCTGTCGCGCGAGCAGCAGGTGCAGTCCGAGGAGTACCAGACCCAGGTCGTGGTCGAACAGGCGAACCAGCAGCGCGCCGAGGCCGAGGGTATCCGGGACGCGCAGGACATCATCGCCGAGAGCCTCGCCGGCATCTCGGGCCAGCGCTACCTGTACTGGCGCTACCTGGAGATGCTCGGGAAGATCGGCGAGGGCGAGAACAACATGGTCATCGCCCCCACCGAGGGCGGCATCCCCCTCTTCTTCGCGCCTGACCGCTAGCCGTCACGGGTAGCCGGACTCGGGCAACCGACCTCCCTCCCCGGAGTGTCCGACCCCACAGGAAACGCAGTCAGTAGCTCACCGCTTGGGGGATGATCCCGGGGAGGATACATGAAGAACTGGAAGGATTCGGTCGGCATCGGGCTAGCGGTGGCGTTGGTCGCCGGCCTGTACGCGGGCGTCGCGCCGGCCGCGGCCCAGGAGGACGAGGACGAGCGTCGGAGAGCGGTACGAGTATCGTTCCCGGGGAGCGGCGGATACCTGGGCGTGGACGTCACCGATGTCGACGACGAACGCGCCTCGGACCTCGGGATGTCGCGGCCTCGGGGGGTCTACATCTTCGAGGTCGTCGACGGGGAACCGGCCGCCGAAGCCGGCATCGAGAACGGAGACGTGATCGTGGCCTGGAACGGCGAGCGCGTCGAGAGCGTCGCGCAGTTGCGGAGGCTGACGGGCGAGACGCCACCGGGGCGCGCGGTGGATCTCACCGTGCTGCGCGACGGTGCGGAGCGCGAGGTGACCGTCGAGCTTGCCGACCGGATGGGCGTCTTCTCGGGGAGCCGCGGCCTGACGTTCCTGTCTCCGCAGGTCGAGGTGTCGCGAGTCTACCCCTCACCTTCGCGCGACGCGCGGGAACGGGTGCGGGAACGGGCGCGCGAGCTGGAGGGAATGGCGGTACGGGTCCGGGAGGCGCAGGAGCGAGCCGCCGAGGGGATGAGCCGTCTCGTCTACCTGGCCGGGCGTCCGCGACTCGGCGCGAACACGCAGAGCCTGGGCGACCAGCTCGCGGAGTACTTCGGCGTGGAAGGCGGCGTCCTCGTCACCTCGGTCTACGAGGATACGCCGGCCTCGGAGGGCGGCCTGCGGGCGGGCGATGTCATCGTCGGAATCGGCGATGAGGATGTCGGCGACCCCAACGACCTGCGGGAGGCTCTCGCGGATCTCGAACCGGGGGAGGTGTCGGTCCGCATCGTCCGCGACGGCGCGGAGCAGACCCTCACCGTCGAGTTGGAGGACCGGGAGCGTCCGCTCAGGTGGCGGCGGGGCGTGGACGACCTCGAAGGTTAGTCGAACAGGCCCAGCTGGGGGCCGGCCCTCGGCGGCCGGAAGTGTTCCGTCGAGAGGTCGTAGTCGCGCGGCTCGATTCCGTGTTTCGCGCGCGCGAGCGCGAAGAGCCGCGCGACCTGCTCGGCGAACGGGCCGCGCCCCCGCATCCGCTCCCCGTAGCTTGACGCGTACAGGCTCCCGCCTCTCAACTCCCGCATGCGGTTGAGCACCTTCTGCGCCCGATCGGGGCAGTTGCGCTGCAGCCAGTCCTCGAACAGGGCGGCGACCCCGAACGGAAGGCGAAGCATGATGTAGATCGCCCGCCCGGCTCCCGCCTTCGCCGCCGCTTCCACGATGGCCGGAATCTCATGATCCGTGAGCCCGGGAATCACGGGCGCCACGTTCACGCCCACCGGGATGCCGGCATCCGCCAGGCGCGCAATCGCGGCGAGCCGCCGCTCGGGGGTCGAGGCGCGCGGCTCGAGCCTTCGCTGCAGAGAGCGATCCAGCGTCGTGATGGAGAGCTGCACGTGCACGGCGTCGTACCGCGCGAGCTCACGCAGGAGGTCGATGTCCCGCGTCACCCGGTGGTGCTTGGTCACGATCCCCACCGGGTTCCGGGCCTCGGCCAGCACCTCGAGACAGCGGCGGGTGATCCCGAGGCGGCGCTCCAGCGGCTGATACGGGTCCGTCACGCCGCTCAGCACCAGCACCTGCGGCTTCCAACGCGGCGAGGCCAGTTCTCGCCTCAGGAGTGCGGGGGCAGCCGGCTTCACAAGGATACGGCTCTCGAAATCGAGGCCCGCGGAAAACCCGAGGTACTCGTGCGTGGGCCGCGCGTAGCAGTACGAGCACCCGGTCTCGCAGCCGCGGTAGGGGTTCAGGCTGGCGTCGAAGCCGAGGTCCGGGCTGTTGTTCCAGGAAATGATCGAGCGGGAGCGGTCCTCCAGAATCTCCGTCCGCGGATCCGGGTCGGACGCGAGCGTCCAGGCCTCCCGCTCGACCGCCAGAGGGAGGAAGCGGTTTGCCGGGTTGTGCGCGCTTCCGCGTCCCCGAATCGAGCGCCGTTTCTCCGAGACTCCGCGCATCCGTCAATCCAGTGGGCGACATTCGGCATTTGTTCGGTTGTTACGATCACGAAGATGGCGGGCGGTGGGTCGAAACGTCAAGTCCGGCCGGACGGTTGGGGGTGCCGCCGGGGACTGGACTAGAAGCTGATTCCGAGCCGTAGGGTCAGCGTGTCGTGTCGGGGCTCCCCATCGCCGCGGAGGACGCCGGACCCGACGGGGACGTCGGATCCCATTAGCGAGCTGGTCCCGAATCCGTAGCGCACCTCGGGCCAGAGCTTGAAGCCGACGCCCAGTTCGAGGCCGACGCCGAACTCCGCTCGCACCGGGCGTGCCATGAGGAGGTCATCCACGCCCGAGAACGTGCTGGACGGAAAGGTCAACACCGGCCCGGCCAGCACGTAGGGCTGAACAGCCGGCAGGGGGAATCGGAGGCGAAAATCCAGAGGGATTTCCAGCAGATCCACGTCGAACTGGACCCGTTCCTGGCCGGCCATCGCCACGAGATCGGGTATGCGGTGATAGATGAGGGCCGGTCGGATGGAGAAGGTCGCGAGGCTGAAGTTCAGGAACACGCCGACGTGATAGCCGTCGGCAAGATCCGTGAGGCCGAACCCGTTCTCCGGCAGGAACTCGCCGAGAGTATCCCGGTTGTAGCCCGCGAGGATGCCGATCTGGGCCTCGGCTGTGGACGGAAGTGCGCACGCGAGCCCCAGCGCAAGGCCGGCTCCCCAGCTGCGGGCTCGTCGCTTGTTCCGGGTCACGTCGGGCCTCTCTCTCGTTATTCCCATGAAGCCCCGCAGCTTACCCGGGCCTGGAAGGGCTCCGTGAAGCTACCGGCACCGCGTCCGGGCGGGAAGCTGATCTGGCTGTGGCGGCTTGCCTTCTGTGCGTCATCCGTGGCGGGCCGCTATGATCAGCCCAACTGCTCAAAACCGAGGTCAGAACCATGATTCGACATCGTGAAGTGTTGTCCGTCTCCGTTCGATCGCTTTGCCTGGTCGCCCTTGCCGCCTGTGCTACCGACGCAGGTGATACCGGGGGCGGCGGGGCTGGGGGAGTGCCCGAGGGCATCGCCGAACTCGTCCTCACAAACGGCAAGATCGCAACGCTTGCGGGCGAGGGCGGGGAGGTCGTCAGCGCGCTGGCTTCGAGGGATGGGCGAATCGTCGCGCTCGGCGCGGATGGCGACGTCTCCGGCTGGATCGGGGAGGGCACCGAGGTGATCGACCTAGGAGGCCGGCTCGCGATCCCCGGTTTCATCGAAGGGCATGGCCACTTCATGGGTCTGGGTAACGCCCAAATGATCCTCGACCTGACCACCGCCGACACGTGGAGCGACATCGTCAGCCTCGTGGGGGAGGCGGCCTCCAGCGCAGAGCCGGGGGCCTGGATCAGTGGCCGCGGGTGGCACCAGGAGAAGTGGAGCGAGCCGCCCGATCCGATGGTCGAGGGACAGCCGGTCCACGATGGTCTCAGCTCGGTGAGCCCCGAGAATCCGGTCATCCTCACGCACGCGAGCGGCCACGCGTCCTTCGTGAACGCGAAGGCGCTGGAGTTGGCGGGGATCGACGGCGACACGCCGAACCCGGCGGGCGGCGAGATCGTGCACGACGCGACAGGACGACCCACGGGCGTCCTGAGGGAGACCGCGCAGAGGCTGGCGCGGCGGGCATTCAGCGAGGAGGAGGCAAGCCGCTCGGAGGCGGAGCGCGACGCGCGTGCCCGCGAACAGGTGCGGCTCGCGAACGAAGACCTGCTCCGGAAGGGAATCACGAGCTTCCAGGACGCGGGGTCCGGCTTCGGGACGGTGGATCTGCTGAAGACGCTCGCCGATGAGGGTGGGTTGCCGGTCCGGCTGTACGTGATGCTGCAGGGCGGGGCCGAAGCTCTCGAGGGGCGACTGGATGAGTACCACATGATCGGGTACGGCGGCGATCGGTTGACGGTGCGATCGATCAAGCAGGTCGCGGACGGGGCGCTGGGCTCGCACGGGGCGTGGCTGCTCGAGCCCTACTCCGACATGCCGTCGACCACGGGACTCGCCACCAACCCGCCGGAGGAGATCGAGCGCGTGGCGCGGCTGGCCATTGAGCACGGCTACCAGGTCAACACGCACGCGATCGGGGACCGGGCGAACCGCGAGGTGCTGGACCTCTACGAGCGCACCTTCGCGGACCATGCGGAGATGAGCGACCTGCGCTGGAGGATCGAGCACGCGCAGCACATCGACCCGGCGGACATCCCGCGCTTCGCCGAACTCGGGGTCATCGCCTCCATGCAGGGCGTCCACGCCTGCTCCGATGGCCCCTGGGTCGCCCTCCGCCTCGGCGAGGGCCGGGCGCGCTCGGGCGCGTACGTGTGGCAGGATCTGATGAGGGCCGGGGCCATCGTAACCAACGGCACCGATGTTCCGGTCGAAGACGCGGATCCGCTGGCGAGCTTCCATTGCACGGTCACGCGTCTGGTCGACGGTGGGGCGACCTTCTTCGAGGAACAGACCATGACGCGCGAGGAGGCGCTCCGTTCGTACACGTGGGCGAACGCGTACGCGGCGTTCGAGGAAGACCTCAAGGGGACGCTCGAGGTCGGGAAGCTGGCCGATGTCACCGTTCTCTCGCGCGACATCCTCACGATCCCCGCGGACGAGATCCTGGAGACGGCGGTGGACTACACGATCATCGGCGGCCGCGTGGAGTACAGCCGGGAGAACTGAGTCGGGGAGGCGGGCCGGAGAGCACTAGCGTCCGCCTTCGTGCACGGCCCCGTGTTCGATCTGGCTGCGGAGGACCCAGTCGTAGTCGGCGGCGAACAGAGCTTCCCGGGGATTCGCAGCGGGCAGAGCTTCCAGCGGGATGAAGGCGCCGGCGACGGACCCCATGCCGCCGTCCTCGATCACCGAATCGAACGGATTCCGATACTCGACCGTGATCCGATAACGGTGCTCCGGCCGGACAAGCAGGCCGATGCCGCGCCCTCGGTACACGAGCGCCGGGATGTCGACGACGCGCCCCCCGTCATCGAGCCTGGGCTGGATGTCGTACAGCACTTCTCCCGTCGAGAGGTTCTCGAATCGGAGCCGGGACGCGTGCGCATGGAGATGACCGCCGAGCCCGATGATGAGCCCGCGGATCGCGGGACTCGCGTCCCACGTCTTGACCGAATGGCCGGGAGGAAGGTCCCAGGCCTTGGTCGTGGAGACCTCCGGGTACATCGCGTCGAGGTGGAACGGCGCGACCGGGTACACGGGCAGACGGGCGAGACGTTCGTACTCGAGCGTCAGGTGCACCGTTACGTCCTCGTAGTCCACTTCCGTCGGATTGTGCAGCATGGTGAGAGCCAGGAATCTGGAACCGCCCTTCATCGGGATGCCGAACAGCCATCCGGGGAGGCTCAGCGGCGGCGTCTCGTGGCTCGCCGCCAGCACCCTGAGCATGATCGGCAGGAACAGCTCCCGCCGTCCCGGATCGAGCAGGTTCATGTGATGCAGTACGACGCGCGGCACCGGCTCCCCCCGGCCATCGACGATGTGCGTGCGGTACCCCCGGATCGTCAGGTCGAAGGGGATTGAGCCTTCCTGCACCGGCAGCTGGGCCATGTGATGTGAGGAGCGGGCGGGGAGGTCGATCGGACCCAGGATGACCGCGAGTTCCTTGCGTTCCGGGTCGTCCACGATACGGATGCTCGCCGTGGATGTCGTCGGTCGGCCGGCGTCCGCCGTCATGGTGTGCCCCGCGTGCGCCGCCTGCCCGGATGCAGAGGGCACAAGGCCGGCGAGCGAGACTGCGGCCGACACCGCGGCCGCGCCGGCCACCGTGCTGCGGGGCGTCACGCGCCTCTCGAACTCGACAGCGGGTTAGCGGCCACCCTCAAAGTTATTGAGATCATCGAGCAGATCGAGCAGCTTCTCGATCCGCTCCCGGAGCTTCTTCCGGTCGAGGTTCGCATCCACGTCCAGCCGGATGGCCGCCGCATCCAGCGCGGACCCGGCTTCGGCGGCCCTCAGCGACCATGTCTCCCCGTGACGCGCCGCGCGCAGCCTGATGTCCGCCTCGGCCGACCCGGCCGGGGCCTTCTCGATCCGGTCGATCCACAATCCCCCGTGCGGTGCCGCTGATTGACTGCGCGAGGCCACCCGCAGCGCATGGAGTTCCACAAGCCGCGCATCGGCCCGCCCGGACCTTGCGTCCACCGTGATCGTGACGCGAGGGGTGGCAGAGGAGGTCACGTCCACCGCCTGTTCGATGGTCACGGTGGGGGATCCAGACCGGAGGTTCCGGCCGTGGGCGTCTCCGTGCCCCAGGCGATCCACCCATGTGCCCACCACATGTTCGATGCGGCCGTTGATGCGTCCGGCGGTGTGCGCGGTCCTCCGCAACTGAGCGGCGGCGCGGCGCTGCGTCGCTCCGAGCGCCCTTGGCGGATCCGCCCGTTCGAGCGCGGTCGCGACGCGATCCAGCGTCGCCGTACTCGCCAGTGCCGGCCCGGGCAGACTCGTGAGGTGGGAGAGGGCGGCCCAGACCCCGATCGCCAGGGCCCAGAGGGTGAAGGCGGCGGCGACTCTTCGAATCAGCTTCACGTCGGCTCCAGGGGCAGGGGCGGTATCCGATCTCAAGAACATACGCGCAAGCGCCGGGCAGGTTCCATCCCATGGGACAGCGGGGGGGCGTGAAGGGTTGGTCTCACCCATCGAGCCGCTATCCCCCGGGCTGCTGCGGCGGGGAGTCCTCGCCGCGGATGAGCAGGAGTGTCCCGAATGCGCGGACCGTTCTCAGCTCCCCCTCCGGATCACGCATCCGCAGCTGCGTCACCTGGACACTGGCCGTCACGCCACCGCCGGAGGCATCGAGCCGGAGCGAATCCGACGGCAGTTGTACTCTTCCCGGCGAGGTCGCGGTTCCGGCGCGGCGGGCACGGGCGACCAATGCTTCGAACCGGACCGTGGCCAGTTCGCTGCCGCCAAGGCGAATCGTCGTCCCGAGGCTGTCCGCCGTTGCCTCGAAGGAGAGCGAATCGCCATGGACCATGTACTGTCCTCCAAGCAGGTCGACATCGGGGACGGCCTCGTCGAACCCGGACACCGGGACGACGGCGTACCGTCCCCCCGGGGCGGAGATTTCGACGAAACCGGCGGGGTCCGCCACAAGTCCGCCGGAGGGTACGAGCCCGAAGTGTTCGGCGATGAGCGTCGCGCGGCGACCGGCCTCCGAGACTCTCACCGAGGCCTCGGTTCCATCGCCGACCGTATCCACGGTCGTCACCCCGCCCTCGAACCACTCGTCGATCCCGGATGTCCCGTGCCACGAGATGAGGTAGAGCAGGACATCGTTCACCTGCTGCCAGTCCTCGTTCGGGATCTCGAGCGCGGCCGGCGAAACCCTGCCGTTCGCCAGGACGCCGTGCGTTGAGAGCAGATTCTCGAGTCGTCCCACCTGGCTCCGTTCGGCCACGGCATAGGCGGACCAGGGCCCGACGAACGTGATGGCGCCGATGATCGCGAGGGTCAGCGGGATCCACTTGATCTCGCGCGACCGTGTCACCGTGTAGAAGAGGGCCGCGCCCGCCAGCCAGACCCCGAGGAAGAGGAGGAGGTACCGCCGCTCGGTGATCCCGTACTGTCCGATGCGCTGCCCGATGGCGAGCAGAAGCATGACGATGGACGGGATGATCAGGACCCAGAACAGGCGGGCGTAGGTGTCGATCCAGGCGTGGCCTTCCTGCCCGCGGCGGGGATGCACGAGGAGGAGCGACAGGATGCCGAAGGCCGCGAGTGCCGAGACGAGAAGCCCGATCCACCCGCTGGGCCACGTCGTCGTGATCACGACACGTCCCAGGTAGGCCGTGAGGATCATCAGGTATACGGCGACGAGCGGGAGGAGCACGTATTGGGCGAAGACGCGCAGACCCGCCGGATAGTCGTCGCGCCGCTCCAGTCGTTCGAAATCGTCCGGCACGCCCGCGAGCACGAACCACGTTTGGAAGACGAAGCCGAGGAAAAAGAAGAGTCGGCCGTAGTTCTCATCGGCGATGTCGATATTGAAGAGGTTCTCGATGCCGAACATCGCGATCGAGAGTCCTCCGAAGAGAACGCCCGTGTAGATCGCTCCGAGGCCGAAGCGGAAGAAGAGCGTGCGGTTGAAGTGCCAGAAGCCGTTCGGCTCGCGGACGCCCAGGTAGGCGATGAAGGCGACGAACAGATGCAGGGTCGCGGTCAGGTGAAAGTGGCGGAGGCCGGCGATGTTCTCGCCCCAGTTCGGCCACTGCCAGTAGTAGAGGGCCAGCACGGCCAGCCCCAGTCCGCGCAGCGCCCAGTGTCGCGGCCAGGCGAGTTTCCACCGCTCGGCGAACAGGGTGAGTCCCGTGAGCAGTGGCAGGCCGAGGGCCGCGGTGGCCACGAGGCGGAGTTCGGCCGCCGACTCCGCGTTGATGGCCCGCATGGCGGCGATGGCCGCGATGACCGCGCACGCCAGAACCACGGGGAAACGCCGGGCCGTCACCCACGCGGCGGCGGCGAGCCGCTCCACGGAGGGGAGCTTCACACGCGCGCCCTGATCGTCACGAGTCGCTCGGCGGCTTGCTCGAGCAGCGCCTCCGTCTTGCAGAAGGCGAATCTCACGAGCTTGCGCCCGTCCTCGGGATCGTGGAAGAAACTCGAACCCGGGACCGGGGCCACGCCGACCTCGCGCGTGAGCCAGAAGGCGAACTCGTCATCCGGCAGCTCCGAGAGATCGGAGAAATCCGCCAGAACGTAGTACGCGCCCTCAGGCTGCCGGCAATCGAACCCGGCCTCCACCAGCGCCGGATAGAAGAGGTCCCGCTTCGCGCCGTAGAGATCGGCGAGCCCCTCATAGTACGAGGGCGGGAGCATCTCCAGTCCGGCGGCCACACCCTCCTGAAGGGGCGCGGGCGCTCCCACGGTGAGGAAATCATGGACCTTGCGGATCGCGTCGGACAACTCGGGGTGCGCGACGATCGTCCCCATACGCCACCCCGTGACCGCGAAGGTCTTCGAAGCCGCGCTGATGGTGATCGTCCGCTCCCGCATGCCGGGGAGCGTCGCCATCGGGATGTGCCGGGCCCCGTCGTACAGGATGTGCTCGTAGACCTCGTCGGTGATCGCGTAGGCGTCGAACTCCTGGCACAGCATCGCGATCTTCTCGAGTTCGTCGCGGCTGAGCACGCGGCCCGTCGGGTTGTTCGGGGTGTTGACGATGATCGCGCGGGTCCGGTGGCTGAACGCCGCCCGCAGGCGGTCGAAGTCGATCCGCCACTCCGGCGTCAGCGGCACGAAGACCGGAATCGCGTCGCAGAGCGTGGTATCCGGACCGTAGTTCTCGTAGAAGGGCTCGAAGACGATGACTTCCTCGCCCGGGTCCACGACCGCGAGAAGCACGGCCATCATCGCCTCGGTCGCGCCGCACGTGATCGTGAGGTGCGCCTCGGCGTCGACATCCATGTCGTACCAGTCGCGATAGCGGGCGGAAAGCGCGTCGCGGTAGCGCTTGCTCCCCCACGTGATCGCGTACTGGTTCACGTCGTCGTAGATGGCGCGGGCGGCCCCGATCTTGAGCGTGTCGGGCGACTCGAAGTCGGGGAAACCCTGCGAGAGGTTGATGGCGCCGTGCTCGTTCGAGAGCCGGGTCATCATCCGGATGACGGATTCCGTGAAGCCGTGCGTGCGCCGGGCAGTATGAACTTTCATGGGCCCGAATCTGGCCCGTCACCCGGAGGCGTGCCACCGGCGTCCGGGACGCTGTCCTCAGCCATCTCGCCTCCGTCCTCGCCGGCCTCGGCTTCCGGCCGGCGGAATCCGGCTCGGGCGAGGCGCGGTTCCACCAGTTCCGTCTGTGAACGCAGCCAGCCGAACCAGACCACGTCCCCGGGCTTCAGCGTCGTGCCGCTCGACACGGGCTGTTCGCGCCTGCCGCGCCGGTGCACGAGGGCGAGAGCGGGGAACCGGCGGTCGGCCAGGGCCTCGATCTGGGTGACGCGCAGACCTGCGACGCCCTCGAAGATGAGGGGTTCGATCTCCACTCGATCCCGCCGGAAGTTGTGTGCCCAGCGCTCGAAGTCGACCCCGAACCCGAAGAGTACGGCCGCGCCGCTCTCGTCGACCTGTTCCGGTCCGACTCCGGGTGAGAGCGGGTCGATGGCCACGAGCCGGCTCACGCCCGGGGAGCTCTCCTCGATTCGTTTCGCGATGAGCAGGTTCACGCCTTCGTTCGGCGTGAGTGCCACGACAGCGCGGCGCGCGTCGACCCCGGCCTTGACGAGCGCGCGCGACTCGTTCGCGTTGCCGAGCACGACGCGGAATCCGTCGCCTTCCGCGGCCCCGGCTTCCGTCGGGTTCGTGTCGATGAGAACGATGGGAGCGTCCCCGCTACGCGCGGCGCGCAGAGTGCGGGCGAGCGCGCGCCCGATGGGGTTGGCTCCGACGATGGCGAACCCGTGGTTGGACGGCTTTCGGACCCGCAGCAGGCGCGCCATGAGGCCGCCCGTGCCGCCGAGGACGATGACCGTGACCGCGATGACGAGGAAGACCATCGCGCGCAGTTCGTTTCCTTCCGCCTCCATCCCGCTGTGCGCGAGCTCCGACGCGAACAGCGAGGACACGGCGAACGCGACGATCCCGCGCGGAGCCAGCCAGGCCAGGAACGCCTGCTCGTTGCGGCGCAGGCCCGCGCCCCAGGTGCAGAGCAGCACGCAGAGAGGGCGGACGACGGCGACCAGCACGAGTACGATGACGATTCCCCCGGCGCCCAGCGCGCGCACGTCGTCGAGGTCCACGGCCGCCGAGAGAAGGACGAACAGGAGTCCCACGAGCAGGAACGTGAGTTGCTCCTTGAACTCGACGAGTTCGCGTGCGTGACGGGGTCCCATGTTGCCGACCACGAGTCCGGCGATGGCGACGGTCATGATGCCGCTCTCGGGCAGGATGGCGTGGGAGCCCTGGTAGAGGGCGAGCACGCTCGCGAGCGTGAAGATGTTCCGGAGATCGGACGGGATCGCGCGACGCATCCTGAGCAGCCCGCCGATGATGAAGCCGCCCGCGACGCCGATCACCGAGCCGAGGCCCAGCCGCGTGAGGAGTCCGAGGAAGCCCGCCCCCACGTCGCCCGCCGTCGACGAGAGCGCGATCTCGAACGCGACGACCGCGAGGATCGCCCCGACCGGGTCGATGAGCACGCCCTCCGCCTCGAGGATCGTCCGCAGGTTCCTCCGCAGACGGATCCGCCTCGTGAGCGGGTTGATCACCGTCGGACCGGTGACCGAGACGAGCGCGCCGAAGAGAAGCGCGATCCGGAAGTCCCAGCCCAGGGCGAGCATCGCCGTGACGGTGGCCCCGGCGATCGTGATCACCGCCCCCAGGGTGATCAGCCGGCGGATCGTGAGCGCTTCGCGCCGCAGCCGGTCGATGTTGAGTTGCAGCGCGCCCTCGAACAGGATCACGGCGACCGCGAGGCCGACGATCGGATTGAGGCCTTCGCCCAGCGTGTCCGGCCGCACGATGTTCGCGAACTCGGGTCCGAGGAGGATGCCGGTCGCGAGCAGGAAGAGGATGCCGGGGACGCGAGCATGCCGTGCGACGGACTGCGCGACGACGCCCGCGGTGATGGCGAGGGCGAAGGTGAGCGCCGGATCCTGCAGGTTCACGAGTCGGCGTTCCGCTCGGTCGCGAGAAGGAAGTTCGTGAAGCCTTCGTCGTAGTCGGAGAGGCCGTTCTGCCCCGTGAGCTTCATGCGGGCGTTGTAGGCGTTCTTCATCATCGGACCCACCACGCCGCCGACCGGGCCCTCCGCGGGATGGCGCACCGCGAAGGCGTCCTTCAACTCATCGCGGAGGCCGAGTTCGTCGAGGAGGTCGTTGTATGCGGCGGCGTCCCGCTCCGCCAGCACCCACAGTTGGCGGTCCAGGCGCTCGCAGTGGGCCGACTGCTCGAGCACGGGCTCACCCGAATCCACCAGCGCGAGATAGCCGAGGATCTGCGCCTCGGCCTCCTTCATGTATCCTTTGCGGTGGCAGAACTCGTGCGCGATCACATGGGGTTCGAACACGCCGGTGCTCCTGAAGATCGCGACATCGCCGGTCAACGGGTCCGCCGCCCCGAGCGCGAACGGGAACACGATCTGCGCGAGCATGAAATCCCGGACCTGTGCACTCGTCTCCAGCCGCTGCCCGGTGAGTTCCGCGAGGAAATCGGTGAGGTGCCGGTCGACCTGTACCGCCAGTTCCTTCCGCGGCGTCCGCATCGGCACGTAGTTCGCGTTCAACCGCTCGACGAGACGCTCGACATCCTGTCTCCGCTCCTCCTCGGAGGCCGGAGGCGGGGAGAGCGGGTCGAAGCCGAACGCGTCCTCGAAGTCCACGCGGCGGGCGTCCGCCCGGATCGCCCAGTCGACGAGGGCGCTGCCAGCATACACGCTGATGGCCGCCGCCTGCACGACCCGGCCGGCCGGACTCAAACCGAAGAGGAGCCTGGCCGCGATGGGGGCGGTCAGCAGCAGATCGGAAGGCGCGATCGGGAGGTACGTCGCTATGTTGGGAATGCGGAGTCTGTCCATGGGCCCTCGTACGCGGGTCGGTGGACGAAAGTCCGGGATCGGCGGACGGGGTGCAACCGTCCGGGCCCCGGCGGCGTCCCACTCCTGTCGGAAGACGGGGCGGGACCGACGGCGAGTCCGGGAACGCGCATCCGGGAAACGGCGACTGGGAAACAGGGAAGGGCATATGCGTCGAAGCACTTCGGGAGCGCTCATCGTCCTGCTCGCGGTGGTCGCGGGCGGGCCGCCCCTCGCCGCGCAGGAAATCAAGGTCGGGGGCCAGGTCACCTTCGGCGACGACGCCGACTTCGGCATCGGCCCGCGCGCCCAGGTATCCCTTCCCTGGATCGACCCCGGAATCCGGGTCGCCGCTTCCTACGACTACTTTTTCCCCGACTCGGGCCTGACCGACATCGGTGGCGACTTCGACTACCGCGAACTGAACTTCAACGTCCTCGGAGACATCTCGGTCCCGAGCGTGACGAACCTCATCCCCTATATCGGCGGCGGGGTGAACGTGGCGTGGGAATCGGTCCCGTCCGGCGGCATGGAGCGCACCGAAGAGCGACTCTTCGGGATGAATCTCGTTGCGGGCTTCCGCTTTCCGCTCGTCGGGTTCACACCCTTCGTCGAGGCGAGGTACGAACTCGAGGGGGGACAGCAACTCCTCGTGGCCGGCGGCATCCTCTTGCCCTGAGAGGCGCTAGAAGCGTAAGCCGCCGCCGGCGCTGAAGGCCCACCTCGATCTTTCGCTGTCGCCGATCCCTCCGCCGAAGCGGTAACCGAGGTTGAGATTCGTCACCTGCGCGAACGAGGACAGCGGAGAGCCTCCGAATACGGTCACGCCGATGTTGCCCCCGAGTCTCGGGTCCTGGTCGGCATACCAGGCGCCTCCGTAGTCGACGAACGCGCCTATGCCGATCCCGGTCAGATTGGCGAAATTGTCGACGAGATAGGAGCGATGTTCCAGAGTGGCCTGGAGCGTCCGGGTACCTATGAAGGCGTGCGGCCCCCACAGGCGGGGGAGGATCTGGAAGCCGATGTCGTGCTCGGATCCCGGCCGGGGTGACTCCTGGACCCCGCCGATGGCGCGCAGGAAGGTCGTGTTGCGGTCGGTCGTCCGCACGGCCGCCGTTCCGCTGCCGTATACGTAACCGGTATCGAGGCCCGCGGAGTTGAACAGTCCGCTGCCATCGAGATAGCCCTTGAGGATCGCCGAGCCGGCCCGCCTTCCCGAAGCGAGGAGGAGGCGTGCGCCGACCCCCGTGGACTCGTACCCGAGTTCCTTGTGCGCGAGCTTCAGGGAGAAGAGTACGCGGTCGCTCAGGTCCTGGTCCTCTTCGGCGAAGCCGTTGAAGTGCTCCACGCGTTCGAACCGTGCGCGCCGCCACTCCACGAAGGCGCCGACCAGACCGTAGGCCGAGTCCGGGACCGTTGCATCCAGGCTGTCGACATCCACCATGGGATTCTCCAGCCGCAGGTGCTCCTCGTGGCGAAACTCCAGCGTGGCCCCCACGCGGAGAAACCCGCTTGCGCTGGCGATCGGTGCGATCGTGCCCGTGAAGCGGTTGATCAGCGCGCGCCGACGCCACTCGATCGTCTGGAGTTCGTCCGGGTTGTCCCGGCGGTACTGCGGGATACGTCCCTGGAAACTCCGCCCCTCGTAGTAGAATGCCGAGCGATCCGAGAGGGAGCGGAACGGGTTCGCCACGATCCACGAAACGACATCGCGATCCGACAAGTTCTGCCACGTTCCGCTGGCCGACAGCCGGGTCGACCCCACCCGGTTGGACGTGAGCCGCAAGTCCATCCCGTCACGGTCCGTCTCCCGCACGTACCACACGCGCATCGCGTTGCCGGTACCGGCGAGGTTTATCTCGGTGACGCCGAAGGTCCCGGTGATGGTGCCGTCCGACGCGAGCCGGCCGGTGAACCGCGGCTGCAGGCTCCACGCTTCGCGCGTGCGTACATCCAGCGCCAGCTTGCCGTCGTCCGTCCGCGCCGTGTCGACCCGGACCCGGTGAAACAGGCCGAGGCGGCGGAGATTGCGCTCGCTCTCGGCGGTCAGCGACGAGTCGGCCGACGACCCCGCCCCGAGGAGGAGTTCGCGGCGGATCACCCAGGCATGCGTCATCGCGTGCAGCCCGTTTCCCAGACGGTAGATGAAGTTCTTTTCCGCGTCCTCGGGGAGAAACACGTCCCGTCGGGTGATGATGACCGTGTCGATGACCGCGCCGCCGCCCGCGTCCGTGCCCTGGGCGGACGAGGTCGCCTGCGCCCACGCCTCGGATGGCAGAAGGAGGCCCAGCAGTGGAACGAGTCGGGCGACATTCATGCCCCGGAACGGGGCGGGGCGAATCCCTCGGGTTCGAGGGGCCGCTGACGGAATCATGGGGCGGGAAGGTATGGCCGCCTCGAGGTTACGGCCACCGGACATCGTCGCGCCTCGAGATGCCGGGTTCGTCGTGAAAACGGGTTGCAATTTCCCCCAGCGTAATCCCCAGCGCCGGATGCCGGAAACCCGGCGCGACATCCGCCAGCGGAAGGGCCAGGTGCGCCCGCGTCAGGATCTCGGGATCGGGCAGCCGCAGGTCTTCCCGGTCGACGACCAGCCCCTGCACGGCCGCGATGTCGACGTCGATCGTGCGGGGCGCGTTCGGATCCGCCGTGCGAACGCGGCCGAGGCGGCGTTCCAGCGGGCGGATGACCTCGAACTTCAAGTCCTCCGGGGAGAGGACGGTCGTGATGCGCACGGCGGCGTTGAGGAAGCGGGGCATCCCGGGACTCCCGACCGGGGCTGCTTCGTAGATGGGCGAGGCCCCCTCGATGCCGAGCAGTTGGTGGAGCGCGTCGAGGGCCGCGACCATGTGCCGCTCCGGGTCGATGTTCGAGCCCAGCGTGAGGAGAGTCGTTCGGGGAGTCGTGTTCACGCGAAGTCCGCCGCCGTCCGTTCGACTTCGATCCCCACCGAACGCGCGTAGCGCAGGGCGCCGGGCTTCTCGACGCGGACCCTCGCCTTCGCCGCGCCGAAGTCGACGATCGCGATCCGCGCGAGTTGGTGGGCGAGAGCTTCGACGAGATACGGCTCCGCGGTTTCGACGTGCGCGATGATGCGCTTCGTCAGCGTGCGGTAGTTCAGTACGTCCGCGACATCGTCGGACTCGCCCGCGGCCCGCGCGTCCACCGACAGGGACAGGTTGATCACGATGTCCTGTTGCTTCTCGCGTTCCCAGTCGTTGACTCCGATGATGCCCCTGATGAGGAGGTCGCGGATGAGGACCTTGTCCGAGGCCGCCATCAGACCCTTCCCCCCGTCAGCAGGTGTTCGCCGCCATCCACGTGTATCGTCGCTCCCGTCACATAGTCGTTTTCGGCCAGGAACCGCGCCGCATGCGCTACATCCTCCGCATCGCCCGTCCGCCCCAGCGGGACGCGACGGCCCTTCTCCCGCCAGGCGGGATCCTTCTCGGTCTCCCCGGGAGGCGGAAGAATCGGTCCGGGGACGATCGCGTTCGCGCGCACCTCCGGCCCCAGTTCGCGGGCCGTCATCGCCGTCAGGTGCAGGAGTCCCGCCTTGCTGACCCCGTGTGGTGCAAGTCCCTTCCAGGCCGCGATCGCGGACATGTCCGACATGTTGATTATGACACCGGGCGCCCAAGGTTCCCCTCGGCTTCCGCTCCGCTCGGTCACGGCGCGCATGCGGACCGCGGCTCGCTGGGTCATGAGGAAGGGAGCCCGCAGGTTGAGCGCCTGTGCCGCGTCCCACTCGGCGACGGTCGCCTCGTCGAACGGGGTGCGTTCGAAGCTCGCGGCGGAGTTCACCAGAATGTCGAGGCGCCCGAACGCCGCGTCGAACTGCTCGAACAGGTCGTCGATCTGCTCCGGGAGGGAGAGGTCCGCCGCCCCCACCGCCGCGCCGCGTCCCAGGGCCCGAATCTCGTGCGCCGCGCGGTCGGCCGCCTCGGCGGAATTCCAATAGTGTATGAAGACGTCGCACCCCGCCTCGGCCAGGCCCAGCGACAAGGCGCGGCCCAGCCGGCGTGCCGCGCCGGTCACGAGTGCGACGGTCCCCTCGAGTCTCACTGTACGTCTTCGTTCATGAGTACCCCCGGCGGTCTGCGAACACCGGCTGATGTCTCCGGGCGGGTTCCTCCGCGGCGCTCCGGCACCGGCGAAGCGGGAATGTACAAGGTTCGCGGGCGGATGGGGCATTGCACGGGGAGGCGGCGGGCGGCCGATTGCGGCGCACCCGCGACCGCCGCGGGGAGGAGATCCGGAGGAGGCGCGTGAAAGCGATCTGGTACGAGACGACCGGTCCCGCCCGGGACGTGCTCCGGTTCGGGGATCGGGACGCCCCGGTCCCCGCGGCGGGTGAGGTTCGGGTCCGGCTGGCTGCCTCCGGGGTGAATCCGTCGGATACGAAGCGGCGGGCCGGCTGGATCGGATTGTCGATGTCCCACCCGCGGATCATACCGCACTCCGACGGGGCGGGGACGATCGACGCGGCGGGCGAAGGCGTGGATCCGGAGCGGATCGGCGAGCGCGTCTGGGTGTGGAATGCACAGGGCGGCGAGCGCCCGTTCGGGACCGCCGCCGAGCACGCCACGGTGCCGGCGCCGCAGGCCGTGCCGTTGCCGGACGCTGCGTCCTTCGCGGACGGAGCGGGCCTCGGAGTGCCGGGCTGCACAGCGCACTACGCCGTGTACGGGGATGGTCCGGTCGGCGGGAAGCGGATCCTCGTGCAGGGGGGCGCCGGGGCCGTCGGCCACCTCGCGGTTCAACTGGCCACGCTGGGCGGGGCCGACGTGATTGCCACGGTGAGCAGCGTGCCCAAGGGCGAGGTGGCGCTCGGGGGCGGTGCCCGGTACGCGATCGACTACCGGAGCGAGGACATCGCCGCCAGCGTCCTGGATCTCACGGACGGGAAGGGCGTGGATCGGGTCGTCGAGGTGGACCTGGCCGCGAATCTGGAGACGGATGTCGCCGTGCTGCGGGAAAACGGCGTCATCGCGTCGTACTCGTCAACCTCCGGCCCCGAACTGCAGCTCGCCTACTACCCGCTCGCCTTCAAGGACCTGCGCATCCACTTCGTGCAGGGCTACCTGCTGCCGGCCGCGGCCCGCCGGGCCGCCGTCCGCGATCTCACGACCTGGCTTGCGGCCGGGCAACTCGAGGTGCGAATCGCCGCTACGTTCCCTCTCGCGGAGACGGCGTCCGCGCACGAGGCCCTCGAGTCCGGCCACGCGGATGGGAAGGTCCTCGTGGAGATCTGATGCCGGCCGCAGGCTGCGTGGCTTACTCCACGCGCTCGAAGCGGAGATCCCAGACCCGGCCCTGGCTCAGACTCGCCTGCGTGATGCGGCCCGTCCCGTCGCGGTGGAAGATGAAGGTGCTGCCGCCCTGCGTGAACGCGTCCGGATAAACCGGTGCGAGCGACTCGCCGTCGCCATAGCGGTCCTTCAGCACCAGCGCGCCGTCCTCCACTTCGACCCGGTACGTCACCTCCGCTTCGTCGCTGCGGTACGTACCGACATACGCCGCCAGATCGGCGGCCGTCGGTTCGAACGCGCCGACGGGTTCGATGCGCACCCCGTCGGCCACGGGTGTGTTCATGGTCGCCGCGGGCCGCGCTCCGCCGTCCGCCGTTCCCTCGAAGGTGATCGATACGCCCGCCGCCGAAGCGAACTCCGTGTCGCTGCGGGCCGCGAGTTGCATGCCGCCCAGCCCTCCGCCCAGGCGGAGCGAGGCCCCGTCCGCCGTCAGTCGCATGAACTGGCCGGTTCGCGTATCCCGGTATCCACCGGCCAGGGCGGCCACGGCGGCGGGGTCCACGTCGGCGCGCGCCGGATCTTCCGCCACCTCCTCGCTGACCGCGTCGGCGAGGTAGAGTTCGGCCACCGAGCGGGCGAGGCCGCCGGGGTTCGCCTGGGCCGCGTTGCACATCACGGACACGGCCAAGCCGTGGTCGGGGAAGCGCGTGAGAAAGCCCCGGTAGGCGGCCGTGCCCCCCGAATGCTGGACCTCGCGCACACCCTTGTACTCGCCGACGAAGAGTCCGCCCGCGTAACTGATCTGCCGACCGGAGTCGAGCGTCCCCTGCTCGTGCATGAGACGGATGAACTCCGGTCCGCCGACTTCGCCGGTGTCGAGATTGTGGGTGAACTTCAGGAGGTCTGCCACGGTGGTGAGGAGGCCGCCGTTGCCGTGCACGTTCTCGAACGGCATCAGCATGTGCCATTCGTCGTCTTCTCCGCGCCGGTATCCCACCGAGCGTTCCTCCACGATCTCGGTGAAGTCGTCCCGCCACTGCGTCTTCGTCATGCCGAGAGGCTGGAAGATGCGTTCCTGCGAGAACTCGTCGAAGGTCTGGCCGGTCACCCGCTCCACGAGCATCGCCTGGAGGTTGTATCCCGTGTTCGTGTACGAGTAGTACTGACCCGGCTCGTAGTTGAGCGCGCGCTGCCGGCTGGCGATGTCGAGCGCGTGCTTGTGCGTATGGATGCGGGTTGTGCGCGCCCACCCTTCGATTCCGGCGACCGATCCCCAGTCCCGCAGTCCGCTCGTGTGGTGGATGAGCATGCGCACCGTGATCGGCTCACCGTAGTCGGGCATCTCGGGGAAGTACTCCCGGATGTCGTCGTCGAGGTCGATCCGTCCGTCGACGTGCAGGAGGATGGTCGCGGCCGCAGTGAACTGCTTCGAGACGGAACCCGGTTCGAACACGGTCTCGGGCGTGTTCGGAATGTCCCACTCGAGGTTCGCCATGCCGTAGGCGCGGGTCATGACCTGCTGGCCATCCCTGGAGACGGCGAAGGCGCATCCGGGGCCGTCCGGAGCGCCGTGGTCCGCGAACACGGCGTCGAGAGCCGCCAGTTCCACGGTGCCCCCCGGCGAGTCTCCGGAATCCGCGTTCGCGCAGGCGAGCCCCGCGGCAAGGGGAAGGATGAGCGTCCAGAGCGGTGTTTTCATCGTGCGACTCCTGACTGAATGACGGCACACACGGTCTCGTGGTCGGCCGAAACCGCCGGAACGGCCGAATCTGCAATGTCGGCTCGCGGACCCGTCCCGTCGAGATCCTCCGAGCGGTCTACTGCACTCGTTCGAAGCGGAGGTCCCAGACGCGTCCCTCGCTCAGGCTTGCCTGCGTGACCCGTCCCGTCGCGTCCCGGCGAAAGATGATCGTGCCCAACTCCTGTCCGAAGACATCGCGATACAGTGGCTCGAGGGCCGCGCCGTCTCCGTACCGGTCCCGAAACACGAGTCGGCCGTCCTCGACCTCGAATCGGTAGGTCACCTCTGCTTCGTCGCTCCGGTAGGCACCGACATAGTCGGCGAGGTCGGCGGCGGTCGGCGCGAACGGATCCACGGGTTCGATCCGCACGCCATCCGCCGCCGGCATGTTCATGAGGGCGGCGGGCCGTTCGCCCCCGCTTGCCGGGCCCTCGAACGCCAGGGAGACGCCGCCGGCCGATGCGAACTCGGTCCCGCTCACGGCCTCGAGGGGCAGTCCGCCCGGCCCGCCGTTCATGAGCAGCGATGCACCGTCCGCCGTCAGCTCCAGATACTGCCCCGTTCGCGTATCCCTATAGCCGCCGGCGTAGGCGGCGACGCTCGATGGATCGACATCGGCCCGTGCCGGTTCGCCCGGGCGTTCCTCGTCCATGGCGTCCGCGAGGTAGAGTTCGGCGACCTGATGGGCGAGTCCGCGCGAGTCGGCCTCGCGCGCGTTGCACATCAGGGAAACCGAGAGTCCGTGGTCGGGGAAACGGGTCAGGAAGCCCCGGTACGCGGCCGTCGTTCCGGAGTGCGAAACTTCGCGCACCCCTCTGTATTCGCCCACCCGGAGCCCGCCCGCGTAATCGGTCTTCCAACCCGAGTCGAGCGTCCCCTCCTCGTGCATTAGGCGGATGAACTCGGGGCCGCCCACCTCGCCGGTGTCGAGATTGCGGGTGAACCTGAGGAGATCTCCCACGGTCGTAAGGAGTCCGCCGTTGCCGTGCACGTTCTCGAACGGCATCAACATGTGCCATTCGCCGTCGTCCCCGCGCCGGTATCCGACAGAGCGTCCATCGACGATCTCGGTGAAGTCGTCGCGCCACTGTGTCTTCGTCATGCCGAGGGGGCCGAAGATCCGCTCCTGCGAGAACTCGTCGAACGTCCGGCCCGTCACCCGCTCCACGAGCATCGCCTGGAGGTTGTATCCCGTGTTCGTATACGAGTAGTAGCGGCCCGGTTCGTAGTTGAGGGCGCGCTGCCGGCTGGCGATGTCGAGCGCGTGCTTGTGCGAGTGGACCCGGCTCCAGCGCGGCCACCCCTCGATGCTGGCGACCGCCCCCCAGTCGCGGAGTCCGCTCGTGTGATGGATGAGCATGCGGACGGTGATGGGCTCGCCGTAGTTGGGCAACTCGGGGAAGTACTCGCGGATGTCGTCGTCGAGGTCGATGCGCCCGTCCAGCGCGAGCAGAATCGTGGCCGCCGCGGTGAACTGCTTCGAGACGGATCCGGGCTCGAACACGGTCTCCGGCGTGTTGGGGATGTCCCACTCGAGATCCGCCATGCCGTAGGCGCGCGCCATCACCTGCTGTCCGTCCCGCGAGACGGCGAACGCGCAGCCGGGTCCGTCAGGGCTGCTGAAATCGGCGAAGACGGCGTCGAGGGCCGCCAGATCGGGGCCCCCATCCGAGGAGACGTCGGGGTTCGCATTCGCACAGGCGAGTCCGGCGCCGAGCAAAGGGATCAGCGTCCAGGGCGGCGTCTTCATGTGTTCCCTCCTGCTTGAGGCTCCGGAACGGAGCGGCCCGACCTCGCCGGTCTCAACGCGCGATATCGATGACGCCGGCGTTCCCTTCGATGCGGAGTGTGGTGTCGAACTCGGCCGAGCGCGTCCGAATGTCCTCGAGCAGCGCGTGAGCGGCCTCGCCTTCGAGGAGATACGGCTGCGACAGGGCATCGCCGCGGCCGGCCACGGGGAGGACGTCCACGCGGGTGGCGCCTCCCGGCCCGATGTGAAAGCGGACCGCGATGTTGTCCATCCAGTAATCGTGCCCGTGCCCGAAGATGAAGTTTCCCATCGAATAGACGATCGGCTTGCCATCTCGAATCTCGATCCCGCGCGGAACATGGGGGTGGTGTCCCAGGATCGCGTCGGCACCGGCGTCGAGGACTTCGTACGCGAAAGCTCGCATCCCGGGATGCACCTCCTGGCTGTTCTCGATGCCCCAGTGGAAGCTCACCGCGACGAAATCGACGCGGTCGCGTACGCGGGCGATGTCCTCCCGTATCAGGAGCGGGTCCATGGGGACGACGCCCGACTGGCTTGGCGTGGCGAAGGAGGATCCCCCGTCGTTCACGAACTGGGCGTAGGCGAGAAACGCGACCCGGAGTCCGCCGCGCTCGACGATGTACGGGCGGCGGGCGTCGGCGAGGTCGCGCCCCGTCCCGGCATGGCCGACTCCCGCCCGGCGCAGGTGATGGATCGTGTCGAGCAGCCCTTCCCCCTCGGCGTCGAGCGAGTGGTTGTTGGCCGTCGCCACGACATCGATCCCGGCCCACGCGAGGGCGTCGGCGAAAGCCGAGGGCGTGCGGAAGGCCCCGCTCCAGCGGGCGTCGTCCGAGAGCGGCGTCTCCAGGTTGCCGAAGGCGATGTCCGCGTTGCGCAGGAAATCGGCCGCACCGAGAAACGGATAGCGCGCCTCTTCCTGGCCATCCTCGAAGGAGAGGCCGTAGTGGTGGGACCGGAGGTGATGCGCGTCCTCCGTGATCAGGGTCGTGTCGAGCGCCGCTTCCAGGAAGTCGCGGGAGTCGGGCGTGGCGGCGTATGGGACCCGGATCCAGCCATCTCCCCGGTGCCAGAGGACGTTGCTACGCCCCGAGGGCGGAGCGTCGTAGAACACCGATGGCGCTTTCGTGGCCCGCGACCACTCGATGTCTCCCACGGCGACCAGCGTGATCTCCTGGCCCGAAAGAGCGCGGGACGACACGGGGGCCACGGCGCAGCTCGCGGCGATGAGCGTGCCGACCACGGAGTTATGGAAGTGGGGCATGGAAGCCTCCGGTATCTGAACTACTCGGTCGGTGCCACCGCCAGGATTTCGGCCGGATCGAGGGCGCGTCCGGCGCGCACGACGGTTCGGATTCTCCGCGTGTTGCGGATGTCCTCGAGGGGATTTGCGTCAAGCAGCACGAGGTCCGCCTCGAGCCCCGCCTCGACGGCGCCGCGGTTTGCGTCCTCCTTCAAAATCCGCGCGTTCTCCCGCGTCGCGGCGGACAGTACCTCCGCGGCCGGCATACCGGCTTCGACGAGGAACTCCATCTCGTGGTGCAGGGAAGCCCCCGGCGCGACCTGCGGCTCCGGCGCGTCGGTTCCGACAAGCAACTGCACGCCCGCCTCGTGGAGCATGCCGGTGAGCCGCAGGTATTTCTCCCACGTCCCCTCGCGCACGGAAACGGGCGCCGCGCCCCAGTCCAGGCTTCGGCGCTCCCGGTCCGCGTCCCAGAACGCCTTCAGGCGGGCCGGCATGGGATCGTGGTCGGGGTGTCCGTAGACCTCGGGGAGGTCCATGAAGAGGAGGGTGCCCCAGAAGACCATGAGCGTCGGATCGACGCGCGTGCCGTGCTCGGCGATGAGGTCGACGAGGCGGCGCGCTTCGTCGGAGTCGAGATTGATGGAATGGCGGTCGTCGGGGTCGTCGAGGAGGAAGTTGGACACCGTGTAGATGTGCTCGATGCAGTCGAGCCCGTCGCGGACGGCGTCCGCGGTGTGGTAGTCGAGGAGGTGGCCGCTGACGACGAGGTCGTGCTCGTGGCCGACTTCGATGACGCGGCGCCCGACCTCGCGCCCGGTGCCGACGTAGATCTTGAGCGTCTTCACGCCCCACGCCGCCATGTCCGCCACGAAGGGGTCCACGTCGGCGGGACTCGCCAGGTACCAGCCGACGTCTGGGTGCCACGGCGGGTTCCTGTCGATGAGGAAGCTGCAGCGGAAGACGTTCGGCGAGATCTCCGGGTGGTCGTCGGCGTAGCGCTCGATGAGGCGCTGGGCCGGGACATTGTCTCCCGTGCTGCGGATCGAGGTCACGCCGTGTCCGAGGTAGAAGGGCAGGACCTCGTCGCCGGTCATGTGCGACTGGTAGAGGATGTGGGTGACGTGCACGTGCGCGTCGATGAGCCCCGGAAGGACGAAGAGGCCGGACCCGTCGATGTGCGTGGCGCCCGCGGCGGCATCGGTATCGGCGTTCAGTTCGGCGGCGGGGGCCACGGCTTCGATGCGGCCGGCCCGGATGAGGACGCTCGTGTTCGGGACCATGGCGCCGGCCCGGGCGTCGAAGACGCTGGCCCCGTCGATGAGCAGCGGGGGAGGCGGCGCGCCGGCTGACGGGGCGCCGCCCGCGGGCGCGCGATCCGCCCGCCGCGTGTCCCCGCCGCAGCCGAGAGCCAGCCCGGCGCCGGCCAGCGCGGCACCCTGCAGAAAGTCGCGGCGGTCGATCGCGGCCATGGTCGTTACGCCGGGAGCAAGCGGAAAACGCCGCGCAACGGAAGTCTCATGGGCTCTGGTTCCTCCGGCCGTGGGGCCGTTGAAGTGGGCCGGGCCTGGCGCCGAGTGCGATTCTGAGGATCGCCGACGGCCCTCCCGGGAGTCAAGCAGGGCGAGGTTCGCTCGGAGTTGATGGCGCGTTGCGTTCGCGGCGATAGGTTGTGTCCATGCCCGTGCCCTCCGCCCACTTCATCGTCTCCCCGACCGCCGCCGTGCGCTTCGACGCGGCGCACAACTGGCTCCGAGCGCAATCCCGGACCGCGAGCGTGACGGTCGTCGGCGAGACGCTGTCGGGTCCTCATGAGCTGCTCCTGCGCGGGGCCCGAACGGCCGGGGCTGCGATGGGCTGGCGCCGCACGACTCTGGGCCTTCTGGCCGGCGAACTCGCGCTCTCCCGGCTCGCTTCCGATGGGAGGGCGAGCGGGGATGCGAGGGCCCGCGACGCCATCGTCGGACGGGCGCTGATGGGGCTGGATCCGAGGAAACTCGGACGTCTGGAGGCGGTGTCGGACACGCCCGGCTTCGTTCGCGCCGTGGGAGGGGCCGTGGACGCGCTCCGCATGGCGGGAGTCACGTCCGCCGAGATCATGGCGATCGACCCGGATCTCGCCGCACTTGCCGAGGCGGTCGAGGCGGAATGGCGCACGGCCGGGCTGGCCGATCGCGCCGGCGTGTTCGAGGCCGCCCTCTTCGTGGTCGGCGACCCCGGCTCCCGGCATCCGGTCCTCGATGGCCGCTTTCTCATTCTCGACGCCCGGATCTGGGCGGAACTGGAAGGCCGGTTCGTCGCCGCGCTCATCGATCGAGGCTGCGAGTTGCTTGCGACCGTGCCTGAAGGAGACGACCGCACGCTGCGGGCGCTGGAGCGAGCGGGTGCCCGCCGTTCGGACCCACCCCGGATGGACGAGCCCTCCAACGCAAACGCTGGCGGCAATGGCGTCCCCGCGGGGGTCCGGCGACTTCACGCGCACCTCTTCGGCCAGGCTCCGTCCGTCTCCGGCGCCGACGACGCCGTCACGGTGTTCTCCGCCCCCGGCGAGGGCCGGGAAGCGGTGGAGATCGCGCGGAGGCTCGCCGCGCTCGCCGAGGCCGGAACGCCCTTCGACCGGTGCGCGATCCTTCTCCGGCAGCCCGAAGATTATCGAGCCCATCTCGAGGAAGCCCTGGCACGCGCGAGGATCGGGGCCTGGTTCGCGCGCGGGGTCAAGCGCCCGAACCCGGCGGGCCGGGCCTTTCTCTCTCTTCTCCGCTGCCGGGCCGAGGACTATTCGGCGCTTCGCTTTTGCGAGTACGTCTCGATCGGGGAGGTGCCGGCCGAGGGCGCGGAGGAAGAAGTGCCGCGCCGGTGGGAGCAGTTGCTCGTCGAGGCCGGGGTCGTCGTCGGCCTCGATCGCTGGGAGCGGCGACTCGATGGTCTCGCCGCGGAACTCGAAGCCAGACGTGAAGCGATGCAGGCGGCGGACTCCCAAAACCCGCGCCTCGACAGGATCGACGGGACGCGCGCCAATCTCGCCTGTCTCCGGGGGTTCGCCCTGCCACTACTGTCGGAACTGTCCGCGCTGCCCGCGGAGGCCCTCTGGGAGGATTGGCTGACCGCGCTGACCCCTCTGGCGACGCGCTCGCTTCGGCGGCCGGACAACGTGCTCTCCGTGCTGTCGGCCCTGGCGCCCATGGGGCCGCTGGGCCCAGTGAAGCTGGAAGAGGTCCTGCGGGTGCTCACGCCGCGACTCTCGGAAGTCACCGAGCCTCTGCCCGCGAGCCGCTACGGCCGCGTCTTCGTAGGACCCATCGACGCGGCGCGTGGCCTGGCGTTCGAGGTCGTGTTCGTCCCGGGAATGGCCGAGCGCGTGTTCCCCCCCAAGATCGGGGAAGATCCGATCCTGCTGGACGAGATGCGCGACCGGCTGGCCCCGGGCCGTCTCGTGACGAACCGCGATCGCGTGCAGCATGAGCGGCTTGCCTTCAAGGTGGCGGTCGGGGCGGCACGGAAGCAGGTCGTCCTCTCCTACCCGCGCATCGACGCCATGAAGACCCGGCCCCGGGTCCCCTCCTTCTACGCGCTCGAGGCGATGCAGGCATCGGAGGGCCGGCTGCCGGGCTTCGAGGAACTCGCGCAGCGGGCGGAGGAAGTTTCCGAGGCCCGGATCGGATGGCCGGCGCCGAAATCCCGCGAGCAGGCGATCGACGAGGCCGAGTACGACCTCGCGGTGCTCGATGAACTCGACAAGCACGATCTCCGCGGCGAGAGCGCAGTGAAGGCGGCGGGTCACCTCCTGCACTCGAACCCGCATCTCGCGCGTGCCCTCCGCTTCCGCGCCTACCGCTGGGAGGTGCCTGGCTGGACGTGGGCGGACGGGCTCGTGCAGCTGTCCGAGCGGGCAACGGAAGCGCTGGCGGAGCAGGCCCCCGGTGCGCGTCCCTACTCGGCCACGGCACTGCAGCACTTCGCGGCGTGTCCGTACCGGTTCTACCTGCAGGCGATCCAGGGTCTGCGTCCGCGAGAGGCCCCGGTCGCGATCGAGGCGCTCGACCCGCTGCAGCGCGGTTCGCTCGTACACCAGGTCCAGTTCGAACTCCTGACCCGACTCCAGGCCGAGAGCACGGGGAAGCGTCCCCTCCTTCCGGTGGGGCCGGAGAACGACGTGCGCGTATCCGAACTCCTAGAGGAGGTGCTCGAGAAGGTGGCCGGAGACTTCCGGGACCGTCTCGTGCCGACGATCGACCGGGTCTGGGACGACGGCATCGAGGCGATCCGACAGGACCTGCGGGAGTGGCTGCAGCGCGAGAGCGACAGCAGGTCGCCCTTCGAACCGTGGCGTTTCGAGCTCTCCTTCGGGCTCCCGCAGGACCCGAACCGGGACGCGCATTCCGTGAGGGAACCGGTCGATCTGGGAGTCGGACTGAAGCTTCGGGGCGCCATCGATCTCATCGAACGGACCCCCGGGGGCGTCCTTCGGGTCACGGACCACAAGACGGGCCGCAACCGCGCGAAAGCCGGGGCCACGATCCAGGGGGGTGAACTCCTGCAACCGGTCCTCTACGCCCTCGCCGCCCAGACGCTGTTCCCGGAACAGCGCGTGGAATCGGGCCGGCTCTACTACTGCACGGCGGATGGCGAATTCCGGGATCACGTCGTGCCGCTCGATGACAGGGCGCTGGAGGCGGCGGGGGTACTGAGCGAAATCCTGAGCGGGGCATTCGAGGCCGGCAGTTTTCCGGCGCTTCCGCGGGAGGACGCCTGCCGCTGGTGCGACTACCGGCAGGTGTGCGGTCCCGACGAGGAACGCCGCACCCGCCGCAAGCCCCCGCCCGTCGAACTGCGGCGGCTGAGGGAGTACCCGTGACCCGGCCCCCCAGGCTCGCCGATCAGGAGGCTCGCGACGCGATCCGGAACGATCTCGACCACACGCTCTTCGTCGAAGCGGCCGCGGGTACGGGAAAGACGACCGCGCTCGTGGGCCGGATCGTCGAGGTGCTGAGACGCGGTCTGAGCAGGCTGGAGGACATCGTCGCCGTCACCTTCACGGAGAAGGCGGCCGGCGAAATGAAGCTCAGGCTGCGAGCGGAGATCGAGTTTCGGCTGGGCGAGGAATCCGAGGAAGGCCATGCGCATCTCTCCCGTGCACTCGAGAAACTCGAACTCGCCCACATCGGCACGATCCACGGCTTCTGCGCCGACCTGCTGCGAGAGCGGCCGGTCGAGGCCGGTGTCGATCCGGCGTTCCGGGTCGCCGGCGAGGACGAAGCCGGAGGTCTCCTCGACGGGGCTTTCGAGGACTGGTTCGAGGGCGCGCTGGCGGACCCGGGTCCCGGCGTGAGGCGGGCGTTGCGCCGTCGCTATGCGCGGAATTCGGGCGGTCCCCGCGCGGCCCTGCGGGCGGCGGCCGGCAGTCTGGTGGATCAGCGTGACTTCGACGCGCGCTGGTCCAGGCCGGAGTGGGACCGAACAGCGCAGCTCGACCAGGCGCTAGACCTCCTGCGCGAACTCGCCGCCTTCGCGCCGCTGGCCTCCCGCCCGGACGATTATCTCACGCAGAACCTGCGCCACATCGAACGCGGCGTGCACGAAATCGACCTGCGGGAGAAGACGCGCGGGCGCGACCATGACTACCTGGAGGCGTGGTTGCGGCCCTTCGTGCGCGCGCGCTGGCGGGGATGGTTCTGGCGCGGCTTTCGCTCCCGGGACTTCGGCGGCGGCCTCGCGAAGGCCGATGTCGTCGCGCGCCGCGACGAGGTCCGGGCACAAATCGAGGAAATCCTGCACACGGCGGATGCGGATCTGGCGGCGTACCTGCGCGACGAGCTCTGGCCCGTGACGGAGCGCTACGAGAGGGCGAAACGGCGAGAGGGGTGTCTCGATTTCGTGGACCTCCTGATTCGCGCACGGGACCTCCTGCGCGACAATGCCGTGATCCGGGCACACTACCGGGAGCGCTTCACGCGCTTTTTCGTCGATGAGTTCCAGGATACGGACCCGCTGCAGGTCGAAATCCTCCTCCTCCTGTGCAGCGAAGACCCGGAAGAGACGCGTCCGGAGCGCCTCGTGCCCGCCCGGGGCAAGCTGTTCGTCGTCGGCGACCCGAAGCAGTCGATCTACCGCTTCCGCCGGGCCGACGTGATGCTGTACGAGCGGACCAAGCGCCGGCTGGAGGGGGTGGACGCCCGGGTGCTGCACCTGTCCACCAGCTTCCGGTCGCAGCCCCGTCTGCAGGCCGCCGTGAACGGGGCCTTCGAGACACGCATGAAGGCGACCGAGGACGGCAGCCAGGCGGCATATGTGCCGCTCGCGCCTTTCCGCGCGGACACGGAGAGCCAGCCCGCCGTCATCGCTCTGCCGGTTCCGAAACCGTACGGACGCTTCGGGAAGATCCGGGGAATCGAAATCGAGGCATCGCTCCCCGTCGCGGTCGGAGAGATGGTGCGCTGGCTGGTCGACGAGTCGGGCTGGGTCGTGACGGAACGGGAGCGGCCGGAGGATCCGGTCCCGGTCCAGGCGCGCCACATCTGCCTCCTCTTCCGCCGCTTTCAGAAGTGGGGAGAGGACGTGACGCGCCCCTATGTGCGTGCGCTCGAAGCCCGTGCCATTCCCCATGTGCTGGTCGGCGGCCGCTCGTACCACGATCGCGAGGAGGTGCTCGCCGTCCGGAACGCGCTCACGGCCATCGAGTGGCCGGACGATCGGCTGGCGGTTTATGCCGCCCTTCGGGGCCCCCTCTTCTCGCTCGGTGATCGCGCGCTGTTCGAGTTCGGTGTCGATGTGGGTCCGCTGCATCCGCTCGACGGTTGGGAGCCGGACGGCGGCAACCGGAAGAACGGCGCGAACGGGGGCGGCACGCCGCTGAAGCCCGACCTGCGGGACGTGGCGACAGTCCTCGGGCTCCTCGGCGATCTCCACCGGCAGCGGAACCGGCGCCCGATTCCGGAGACGATCCGGCGCCTGCTCACGGCTGCGCGCGCCCACGCGGGCATCGCGATCTGGCCGACGGGCGAGCAGGCGCTGGCCAACGTCTTGCGGCTGGTCGACCGGGCACGTGCGTTCGAGCGCCGGGGCAGCCCTTCCTTCCGCGCGTTCCTCGACCGCCTCGAGGAAGAAGCCGAACGCGGTCAGTCCGAGGAGGCGCCGATCGTGGAGGAGGGGACCGAGGGCGTGCGGATGATGACGGTGCACAAGGCCAAGGGTCTCGAGTTTCCGGTCGTCATCCTGGCGGATATGACCTGCCGCGCGGCGCACGATCCGCCGTCGCGCCACATGGACGCCTCCCGACGCCTCTGGGCCCAGCGCCTCTGCGGTGCGACCCCGCGCGACATCCTCGACAACGCCGAACTCGAGCGGCGCCGGGAGATGGCCGAGGCGGACCGGCTCGCCTACGTGGCCGCCACGCGGGCGCGCGACCTGCTCGTCGTCCCGGCCCTCGGGGACGGTCGTGACGGCAGCGGGGGGTTTCCCGAGGAAGAAGAAGAATGGTGGCTCGAGTCACTGAATCCGGCTGTCTATCCGCCGCCCGATGAGTGTCGCCGTCCGATGTCTGCCGAGGAACTGGGGATTCCGGCCTTCGGCGAAGACTCCGTGCTCGACCGCCCCGACGGAAGAGGCGGTCAGCGTCCTCGACCGCGCGACTCTGTGGCGCCCGGCCTCCACACCGCGAGGGCTGGTACGGACGTCGTGTGGTGGGACCCCGCCGCGCTCGATCTCGACGCGGATCCGCGCGCGGGCGACCGCCAACGCCGACTGCTCGAGGTCGAACGGGAGGAACAGCCCACGCTGGATGTCGAGGCGGGGAGCGGCGCGCACCGGGAGTGGCAGGCGGCTCGCGCGGCGAGGTTGGAGGCGGGGGGACGCCGGACGATGTCGGTTACGACGGCCAGGGCGATCGCCCGTCGCGCCGCGGAAGCCGCCGACACCGGCGACACGCCCCGCGCCGACACGCGCGTCGCCTGGATCGAGGTGCCGCGGCCGGAAGCCGAAGGGCCGGAGGGGACAGGGCGCCCGGGCGGCGAGCGGTTCGGCGAGCTCGTCCACCGCATACTCGCCGAGGTCCCTCTCGACGCGGACTCCGAGGCGGTCGAGGGGCTGGCCGAGGCGCTGGGTCGCGCGCTGCGAAGTCCAGCACCCGAAATCGTCGCGGCGGCGGCGCTGGCGGCTCGCGCGCTGGAACACGAAGTGCTCGACCGGGCGCGGGCCGCGTTGGCCTCAGATCCTGACGCGGTGCGTCGCGAGATCCCGGTCTTCCACGTCGAGGACGGCACGGGGCCGGATGGGGGGCAGGACCGGGAACAGGACGCGGCCATCGTCGAGGGGGTCGCGGACCTCGCCTTCCGCGAGGTGACCGGCTCCGGCCCCGGCTGGACGGTTGTCGACTACAAGACGGATCGGCGGCCCGCCGGAGGGCGCACCGAATACGAGGTGCAGGTCGCCTGTTACGTTGAAGCCATCGAGCGGGCCACCGGAGAGCCGGCGCGAGGCCTGGTGCTTGCTTTGTGAGGGACAGGTAAGGGCACGGGTCAGGTCGGCGACCCGTACTTCCGGCGGTGGAGCTCGGCCGCCCGGTCGGACCACTCCTTGAGCCGAATCCGCGCCCCCAGCCCCTTGCCGAGTGCGTCGAGATCTTCGGAGGTCCACCGGGCCAGATCCAGGTACGTCCTGTAGCCCAACTCGTGCAGCCGCGCCTCGAAGGTGGGGCCGATCCCCTTGATCCGCGTCAGATCGTCACTCTCACCCGACGCCCTGCCGCCCACCGCTTCCGCAGCCGCGGGGCGCGCACCTTCCGTGCGTCCCTTTCGCTTTGGCGCGCGCCCGTCGCGCCGCGACGGATCCACCCCTCCGCTCGCCTGGGGGTCCAGCTTCGTGAGGCGGGCGTACAGGGTGTCCCGCTCGGCCTTGATCTTTCGACGCGCCGCTTCGGATTCGAGCCGCGACCGCTCGAGCGCCCGCCGCGCGTCCACTTCGATGGCGGAGAGGCGGTTGTCGAATAGACGCTTGAGCGTCAGCTCTCTTCCCGCGATCTGTCGGCCGCGGGTCCACCAGCCGACCGAAAACCCGACCAGCGCGACCAACATCAGCCACAGCAAATCGGTCAACACTTCCATCATCTCCGAGCGACTCCGGGTTCCGGCGTACTCCTGCCGCGAGGTGACGCGGAGCGGGGACGCAATGTAGGGTCACGGAGGACACTGCCCAACCCCGCCGCGTTCGAATAAGGGCCCGACCCCGCCGGCCGAAAGGAGAGCCCCAATAGAGCCCCTGCTGACAGGACGATTCGACCGGATCATGTCCTGCCGGGACGTGCCCTCGACCTCGGAGTCCGTGCTCGGGTCGTCTCGCGAGGGACGTCCGATCCCGGGTTTCCGCTTCGGGAGAGGACCTGTGGCCGTGAGTCTGCTCGGCGGCTGTCACGCCGATGAACCGGTAGGCCCCCGTCTCCTGCGTCGTCTCGCCGGCTACCTGGCGGAACTCGACGCGGAGGATCCGATGCTCAGGCGCTATCAGTGGTGGATCATCCCGCACATCAACCCCGATGGCGAGGTCCGGAACGCCGCGTGGCAGGATCCCGATGCGAACGCGTACGATCTCGGCCGCTACCTGGCGGGCAAGGTCCGGGAACTGCCGGGCGACGACATCGAGTTCGGCTTCCCGCGCGGCGGCGCCGATTTCGGAGCCCGGCCCGAGAACCGCGCGGCGTACGACTGGTGGCGCACCTGCGACCGACCCTTCGGGCTGCACGCCTCGCTGCACAGCATGGGGTTCGCTGCCGGCCCCTTCTTCCTCGTCGATCGCGCCTGGGAAGATCGGTGCGAAGCGCTGAAGGCGTCATGCCGGGACCATGCACGGGCCCTCGGCTACGTGCTGCACGATGTCGAGCGGCACGGCGAGAAGGGCTTTTTTCGCTTCGAGCGTGGGTTCGCCTCGCGGCCCGACTCGAAACGCATGGCTGCGCACTTCGACGCCCTCGGCGACGCCGCGACCGCGTCTCGTTTCCGGCCGAGTTCGATGGAAACGATGCGCTCCCTCGGCCACGACACGCTCACCCTTGTCTCCGAGATGCCGCTCTTCATTCTCCCTGGTGTGGGCGAAACGCCGGGGCCGCCGGATCCGGTCGCCGAACGCTGGAAGAGACGGCTCGAAGAGTGGAGATCGGAGCTGTCTGCGGGAGCCGCTCCGGCCGCTGTTTCGCGCGCCGCGAGACGGGAAGGACTCGTTCCCATGCCCGTGCGCGATCAGATGGCGTTGCAATGGACGTTCATCGCCTCGGGGTTGCGTCAGATCGGCGATCCGATGGCATGAGGTCGCGGGGCGCCCAAATGTCAGCTTGCCCGCGTTGCGGTTGATCAACAACGTGGTCAGGGTGAACAGGCCACTCCTACTTGCGATCCTCGCGGTCGTCGGCTGCAGCGACCTCGCATCGCAGCCGGAGCGGGTTCCGAGCGCGGTCGAGCTTCTCCCCGCCGCCGCCACCGTGCTCGAAGGCGAAACCGTCCGTTACCAGTTCCGGGTGCTGGATCAGAGCGGTGCGGCCTTCAGCAGGATCCCGATCTGGGCGCCGCCGCGCTGGTACGTGTCAGATCCATCGATCGCCGCGGTCGAATCCGACGGAGAGGTCATCGGCCTCGAGGGAGGCCGTGAGACGCGGGTCGGCGTGGGGGTGGCGAGCATGCAGGCCGGAGCCTGGGTGAGGGTGAACCCCCTGAGCGTGAAGATCGCGGCGTCCGCCGTACACCTGACTCAGGCGGTCCAGACGCTTGGCGGGGAGGTACCCCTGATCGCGGGCCGGTCCGCGCTCCTTCGCGTCTTTGTCACGGGCGACAGGGCGAGCTTCTATCGTCCCCGGCCGCTGGCGACGTTCTACGGTGACGGCGCCCCGATCCACACGATGCGGCTGGATCCCGCGGCGGACCGGATTCCCATGGAGCCTGATGAGAGCAGTCTGGATCGGTCCTTCAACGGAGTGGTCCCCGGGTGGGTCCTCCAGCCTGGTGCCGAACTCGTCGTGGAACTGGATCCGGACGGCGTCGTGCCCGCCATCCCCGGCAGCGACCGGCGCGTGCCGGCAGACGGACGCCTGAGGCTGGATGTGCGTTCCGTCCCCCCGATGGACCTGACGGTGGTGCCGGTGTTGCACGCTGGGGACAGCGAGGCGGCGTTGACCTGGGTCGAGGGGATGTCGCCGACCAGCCCCAAGATCACCTTTGTGCGGTCGGTTCTTCCGATAGGGGAACTGGAGGTGACGGTGCACGAGCCCTACCGCACGGAGGCGGACCTCGCGACCGTCAATGGTTGGTTCAGCCTGCTGCGCGAGATACGCGTGCTGCGTCTTACGGAGGGAGGACGGGGCTACTACTACGGAGCGTTTGCGCCGCCTCCGGAGTCCCCGTACAAAGGCCTGGGCTACATCGGGAGACCCCCCGGCGTGGGTATCCTCGACATCGACACCTTTGCTCACGAACTGGGTCACAACATGGGACTCAGGCACGCCCCCTGCGGCTCGGTGGTGAACCCCGACGCGAACTTCCCGTATGAAGACGGCTCGATCGGAGCGTTCGGATACGAGACCCGTGCCGGAAACACGCGGATCGTCGATCCGGCCGAGTATTGGGACCTGATGACCTACTGCGATCCGAGCTGGATCAGCGACTATCACTTCGTGAAAGCGATGGAGTACCGGCGCGAGCACGAATCGCTGATTCTTCGGAGTACCGATCCGGAGCCGACGCTCCTTCTCTGGGGGAACGCCGGCCCCGGGGACCTTCTGCTCGAGCCGGCATTCCTGATCGACGCGCCGCCGAAACGACCGACGAAGGCGGGTCCGTATCATCTCGCAGGGTTCGACGCGGTTGGCCGATCCCTGTTCTCGTATTCCTTCGCCCCGGATGAAGTAGAGCACGGGGGCGGGCAGTTCGCCTTCGCCATTCCCTACGAAGACCGTTGGGGCGGCCCGGGGGGACTCGATCGTGTCCGGCTCTCGGGCCCGGATGGCACCGTCAGCATCGAGCGGTCGGGGAGCCGCCGGGCGTCGCTGGTCATGGATCCGGGCACGGGTCGCCTGCGCGGTATCCTGCGAGGACGGGGCATGGCTCCACCCTGGGTCAATGGCATGGAGATCGTCGCCAGCGACGGAGTGCCCGTGGTCGGGGTCTCGGGCCCCCGCCAGTGAGAATCCGGATGTCCCGTGCCGGTCTCGCCTTGGCGCTGGGTGTGACCGGTGCGCTGCTCGCGGGCCACGGCGCTCGGGCCCAGACCTCCGTGGAGGTGCGGACCGGTCTCACGGTGGGGAACCACACGGCCACGGCGGCGGGACTCGAATGGGTTCCCGCATTGTCGCACGAGATCCGGATCGCGAGGCAACTGCGCCCGCAGGTCGCCGTCACCGCGGCGTACGTTCGGACGGCGTTCGGCTGTACCGAGGGATTCTGTCGGGGGAGCGAGCCGACGGTGACGGGCAACCACGCCGCGCTGGGCGCCGAAGTATCGTGGCGCCGGCTGTGGGGCCGCGTCGGTGTGCTCTACGGCGCCGCCCGCGTCGGGACGGAGGGCGAGCCACCGGACACGGGCCCCGGCCTGGAAGCGGGTGCCGGACTGCGCCTGCACTTCGGCCGGCTGCGTATCGGGCCGGGCGTCTCCTGGCGGCGCATGGCCGCGAACACGCCTTCGAGTGTCGATCATGCGGTCGCGCTGGGCTTCGATCTGGGCGTCGGCTTCGAATTCGACTAGTGTCGACATCAAGTGCGCACGCCTCACACATACCGGAGGGTCGGATGTACTCCCCACGCCGCCGGAACTGCCTCAAGCGACGCCTGCTGCAGGAGTCGATGGCCTTCGCGGTCGTCTTCACCGCTGCCATCTTCCCGGTCGCCGCCCAATCGCTCGATGACTGGCTGACCGTCTCCCGCGTCGGAGAGTTCGCGTGGTCGGCGGACGGCGAGCACATCTTCTACACGTCCAACGCCGACGCGTCCGGCACGCGGGCCATTTTCCGCGTGGGGTCGGATGGCTCCGATTCGGAGCGCCTGGGCTGGCCGCCGCCGGGTGTCCGCCCGGAGCCCGCCCAAAGCCTTCAGGTATCCCCTGCGGGCGAAGAACTCGTCTTCGTCTCGGCGAGGTACTATCAGGGCTACGACAACCTCTGGCGGCTGTCCGCCTCGCCATCGGGAGGCGAACCGAGGCCGATCACCTTCAACGATGCCGTGATCGAGACCGCCCCGACGCTCTCGGCGGACGGCCGCACGGTGGCCTACCAGGTCCGCACGCCGCCGGGCCCCCGGATCTACCTCCGTGACCTCGACGATGCGACGGCCTGGCCCCGACTCTTCACGCCGGGCGATGTGAACGAGACGTCGCCCCGCTTCTCGCCGGACGGTCGTTCGATCGCCTTCTCGAGCGCGGGCGACATCCGGATCCGGGGACTCGACGGCACCGAGCGTCGCGTCGTGGTGGACCCGGCGGTCGGGGGCGGAAACGGTGGCTTCGCCTGGTCTCCGGACGGGACGCGGCTCGCGTTCACGAATGCGCGCAGCGGTTGGGCCCAGGTCGCCGTGGTCGAGATCGCGAGCGGGGACGTCACGCCAGTCACGTACGAGGAGCGTGAGCACGGAGGCGTCTCCTGGTCTCCCGACGCACGCTGGCTCGCCTTCACGCGCTCCGACGAATCCGGCTTCTCGAACCAGGTCGTCGTCGCCCCCGCGGACGGGACGGGGACGGCCCGTGAGATCACGGCAGGGAAGGGGCGGCGCTCGCAGCCTCGTTTCTCGCCCGACGGCGACGAACTTGCGTGGATCGAGCAGTCGGATACCCGCACCCCGGACATCTGGAAGACCGCGTGGAACGATGGCGCGGGGGGCGAACGCCCGGTCCAGGTCACGAACTCGATGGGCCGCATCGACCCGTCACGGCTGAGCGAGGCGGAGGAGGTCTATTATCCGGGGCCCGACAACCTGCCCATCCCGACGCTCCTCTACCGTCCCCACGACTTCGATCCGTCACGCACCTACCCGGTGATCGTCCGCCTGCACGGCCACCCCGGGCAATGGAACCACTCGTTCGAGATGATGCGGCAGTACTGGGTCCAGCGCGGCTTCATCGTCGTGGCCCCGAACCCGCGCGGGAGCCGCGGCTTCGGCCAGGGATTCCACGACCTCCACATCGCCGACTACGGCGGCGTCGAGTTCCAGGACGTGATGAACGTCATCCCCTTCCTCGAGGGACTCGGCTACGTCGACATGACACGGAAGGCGACATGGGGCGGGTCGGGCGGCGGCTACATGAGCCTCGTGATCGCGACCGAGGCGCCCGACGCCTTCCAGGCGCAGGTGATCCGGGCGCCGGTCTCCGAGTGGCGGCTCCTGGCCAACGATCGCTTCGCCGCCTCAGGCCGCCACTGGACGGCGGGCCGTACCCCGCGCCGTGAGCGCTCGGAGTTCGGCGGGCCGTACGAGGAGATTCCGGAGGAATACGACCGCCGCTCCCCAGTCAACTTCGTCGACAACGTGCAGGTCCCGCAGTTGCTCCTGCAGGGACTCAGGGATGCCGCGGTCCCTCCGCGTCAGTCGCAGGTGTGGGCCGAGCGCATGCGGGACGCGGGGAAGGGAGACCTCCTCACCTACATCGAGTATCCGGATGAGGATCACAGCCTGAGACGCTACAAGTCGACGGTACGGGACATCCTCGAGCGCATGGACGCGCTCTTCACCCGCCATCTGAGGCTCGACAGGGAGGCCGCGCCATGAGATTCCGAATGCCGGTCCTGACCGCCGTCGCCGTTCTCCTTGCGGCCTTCCCGGCGTCCGCGCAGACCTACGATGTCCTCATCCGGGATGGGCGCGTGCTCGACGGCTCGGGGAACCCGTGGTTTCTCGCCGACATCGGGATCCGGGGCGACGAGATCGTCGCGGTCGGCGACCTGCGCGGCGCGACGGCGGATCGGGTCGTGAACGCGGCGGAAAAATACGTCACGCCCGGCTTCATCGCGCTCCACGAGCACATCGAGCCCGACATCCTCGACGGGTACGGCACGCTCCCCAACTACACGACCCAGGGCTTCACGACGGCCGTCATCAACACGGATGGCTACAACTTCGGCGCGAGCGAGCCGCTTTGGCCGCTCGACCGGGAGCGCGAACTCCTCGAGGCCGCGGGCACGGCGCTCAACCTGGCCCTTCTCGTCCCGCACGGGATCATCCGCAACATGGTGATGGGGACGGCGCCGGAAGAGGTGATGCGCTATGCCACGCCCGCGGAGATCGACCGCATGCGGACGCTCGTCCGACAGGGGATGGAGGAGGGCGCGTTCGGACTATCGACCGGACTCGAGTACAACCCGATGCGGTATTCCTCCGACGAGGAGGTGCTCGAACTGGCGAAGGAGGTCGCGCCCTATGGCGGTCACTTCCAGGCCCACATGAGGAGTCAGGGCCGGTATCCGAAGTGGCAGCTGCCGAGCCACATGGACCACCCCACGCAGCGTCATGTCTCGTGGATGGACGCGATCATGGAGATCCTCACCATCGGCCGCGAGGCGGGGATACCGGTGATGGTCGACCACATCCACCCCAAGGGCCCGCGGGAATGGGGGATGAGCAAAGTCACGACCCAGCTCATCGACGACATGTGGGAGGACGGCCACCCGGTCTACCTCAACATGCACTCCTACGAGGGTTACTCCGCCTACGTCACGCTCATGCCGCGCTGGGCGCTCATCGAGGGAGAGGTGCCGGGGCAGAGCATGGCGGACGACTTTCCACCCGTCGAATACGGGGACATGCGGGCCAACCTCCGGGACCGGCTCGCGGATCCCGCCACGAGGGAGATGATCCGGCGCGACGCGGAGTACGAGATGATCCGCCAGGGGGGACCGGAGAACCTCCTGATCACGGACTTCCCCGACAGATCACTGGTCGGGAAGACGCTGGCGGAGTTGGCCTCGGAGCGCGGGGAGACGCCGTTCGAGACGGCGATCTGGTTGCAGATGAACGGGTTCGACCGGCCGGGAGGCGTCTTGTGGATGGCGCAGGCGGTGGGGACCGAGGACATCATCGAGTGGATGGTGCAGGACTACACGGCGGTCACTCTGGATCGCGGCGGAGACCGGCCCGACATCCGTGACAACCCGGCCGTGCACCCCGGCCAGTACGGTACGTCCGGGCGTCTGATCCGCGAGCACGTGATGACGCGGGGGACGATCACGCTCCCGCACGCGATCCGCTCGCTGACGGGTCTCGCGGCCCAGATCCTTCGTCTGCCCGACCGCGGCCGGCTCGCGGCGGGCATGAAGGCGGATGTCGTCGTCTTCGACCCTGAGACCATCCGAACCGAGGCCACCTACCTGGACCCGTTCGTCTTCCAGGAGGGGATGACGCACGTCCTCGTGAACGGCGAGTTCGTGGTAGACGGCGGGGCGCCGACGGACGCGCTTCCTGGCGAGGTGTTGCGGCGCCCGGGATCGAAGGCGGCGGCCACGAGCGAACAGATGCCGGACTGACAGGACCCGAAACAACGGCGAAGGGGGCGGCGTGAAGGAGGCGAATCGGCTTGTCGGTACTTCGTGGATCGTTTCTCTGATCCTGGTCGCGGCGGCGTGCGGGGCGCCCGACGAAGCGGCGCCCGGAGGTGGCGCGCCGGCGGCACTCGACCTCACGCTCGACAACATCCACCGCAACAACGCGGGCGTGCGGGGCGTCTCCATCTCGCCGGATGGCCGTCACCTCGCAGTCTCCGGATCGGGGCCCGACGGTTCAGGACTGTATCTGGCGGCTCGCGGCGAAGGAGGCGGCTTCGAACCGCCGCGCTTCTGGCTTCAGGGTTCGAACCCGGCCTGGGCGCCCGGTAGCGGCCGGATCGCCTTCGCGTCCGGAGGTGAGATCCATGTGGCGGACGTCGGCGACGTCGAAGCGCGCCCCGTGATGGAGGCAATGGAGGGCGTGCGGGCGCCCGTCTTCTCGCCGGATGGGCGGATGATCGCCTTCTACTCGACGGCGAGCGGCCACCAGGACATCTGGCTCGTGCCGGCAGACGGGTCGGACCCGCCGCGCCAGCTGACCGAGGCCGCCATGGCCCTGGACGATTCCCGCTTCGCGCCCGCCTGGCGTCCGGACGGCCGAGAGATCCTCTACGTGTCGAACGCCTCCGACTACTGGCACGACGACCTGTGGCTCGTCGACGTCGAGACCGGAGATCGCCGGCAACTCACCCGTACGCTGATGGCGATGTCCACCCCCGTTTGGTCGCCGGACGGCGACCGGATCGCCGTGTTCGGCACCGCGAAGGATGAGTACTGGTACGAGGATCTCTCCTACATCTACGTGCTCGAGGATCTGGAGGCGGACGCCGGGGCCTCGGAGCGCATCGTGGACATGCAGGTCTACGCCACCGATGCGGCCATGCGGCACGCCCCGTCGTGGTCAGCGGACGGCGCGTTCATCTACTTCCCCTACCTCGAACGCGGAACCATGAACGTGTGGACGGTTCCCGCCTCGGGCGGCGTGGCCACGCGCGTCACGCACATGGACGGGACGATCTCCAGCGTCAGCCACACGGCGGGCGCCGGGGCACTCGCCTTCGTCCACTCCTCGCCGACGCGGGGCGGGGAGGCGTTCGCTCTGGACCTGATCGGCGGGGTCCCCGAGCGCCTCACTTCGTTCTCACCGGTCTGGCGGTCCGTGAAGGCACCGGAGGAAATCGCCTTCCCGAGCTTCGATGGGCTCCGGATCCAGGGTTTCCTCTACCGCCCCCCGCAGCTTGCCGAAGGCGCCACCTGCCCGGCGCTCGTCCAGGTACATGGAGGTGGCACGAACTCATACCGACAGGGTCTGAACCTCACCGAGCAGTACCTCGCCTCGAAGGGATTCGTCGTGCTCGCGATCAACTACCGCGGGGGATCCGGGTTCGGACGCGAGTTTCAGGACCTCTCCGTCGAGGACTGGCTGTGGGACCAGGCGCGGGACGCGGGGGCGGCGGCCGATTTTCTGCGCACGCTCCCCCAGGTGAACGGCAAGGTGGGGATCTATGGCGGCAGCTACGGCGGGAGCATGTCGCTGTCGGCGATCAGTCTGACCCCGGAAAAGTTCGACGCGGCCGTCCCCATGCGCGGCGCCTACTCGAAGCTGAACACGCTCGAGTACACGGACCGGCTCGGGAAGATCTTCTCCGTCACCGGTCACGGCGGCACACCCGAGGAGCGCCCCGACACGTACGCCAAGAGCAACGTCGTGTCGCGTATCGCCGACATCACGGCTCCCGTTCTCCTCATGCACGGGGAACTCGACCGTCGCGTGCCGATCCAGAACTTCGAGAACGCCGTGGCCGAATTCGAGCGGCTCGGGAAGAGCGTGGAGGTGAAGACGTACCCGGACGAAGCGCACGGTTTCCGGAACCCGGACAACCGCGTCGACACGTACTCGCGCCTGGAGGAGTTCTTCACCCGGCACCTCGGCGGCTGCGCCACGGGTTGAGTCCTCCCGGTCCGGAAACCGCTATCGCCGGCCGTCCGTAGGAAGTGACGGCGCGGGCGTTGCCCCGCCGGTCGAGAAATCCGGACGATGGTTTGGAGGAGACAGGTGAAGAACCCATTGACAGCCGCCGTACTGAGCTTCCTGGTACCCGGCGTCGGGCAGTGGTACAACGGCAAATTCCTGCGCGGACTCTTCTGGCTGCTGGTGACCCCGGGCCTGTGGATCGGAACCGGCGGCACGCTGGGCTGGATCTGCCACATCGTGTCGGCGGTCACGGCGTACAGCTACGCGAACCGGCTGTACGTCCGCTGACCCACAAGCAACGCGTCAGGGCACGCGCTCGAAGCGGCCGTAGTAGTCCATTTCGACGCCCGTCACGCGCGCGGTGTCGTCGAGCAGAAACGAGACGCCGATCCTGACGTCGCCGAACCACATGTCGAAGCGGTCGACGTGCCAGTGCTCGAGGGGCATCCGCACCGGCCGTTCCCGCCCATCGAACTCGGCCACGAGCCGGAGCTCGCCGCCCGACACGCCCACTCCGTTCGCCGACCCGTTATCCGCCCCGTTTCGTTCGGCGCCGGCCGAGGCGCTCGCGGCCGGACGCTCGTGCACGCCCGGAGTCCCGTCCCAGCGGCCCAGGCGGCCCTCGGCGGGCATGAGCGGCGGGATCGCTTCGTCCGTCAGCCGGATGCGCAGTTCGCCGGCGTAGCCGTTGTGGTAGGTGCCGACGTAGGCCTCGAGCGGCACCGAAGGACCCTGGTCGAGCCGGGCCGCCTGCCGCGCCTCCTCCGCCTCGAAGGTCCGCCGGTTCCCCTCGGCGACGCTCCGCTCGAATTCCGCGTGCCAGTCGCGGCTCCGCAGTTCCTCCGTGCCCACAAAACGTGCCATCGCCCACTTCGTGAGCACCCACGGAAGCTCCGAGTTCCGGTTCGACGTCGCCCACACGCCGAAGCCCTGTTCCGGCGCCAGCGCGATCGAGCAGTTGAACCCCAGCGCGTTTCCTCCGTGGCCCACTCCCGTGACGTCTCCGAATCTCCCCGTCGACCAGCCCATCGCGTATGCGCCCGGTCCCTCGAAGGGCATCCAGCTGCTCGGGTTCCGGATCACGGTGTGCGGCGTGTGCATGAGTTCGACGGACGACCGGGAGAGCGGCGGGTTCGGGTGGGTGCCGACGTGGAACCGCATCCACTCGGTGATCTCGTCTGCCGACGTGATCACGCCGCCCGAAGGCACGGTGACGTCCTCGGCATACTGCCAGGGCACGGGCTCCAGCGGCATCCCCGTGGTTGCCGCGTTTCCGATGAACCTCCGCTCAATGATCGCATGCGGCTCGGCGTGGTTCGGGCTCGCGTTCGCCGGCGCCATGCGCGCCGTGGTCGTCGTCATGCCCAGCGGAGTCCAGAGCTTCTCCCTCGCGTAGGAGTCCCAGTCCGTTCCCGAGACGGTTTCCACGAGATGACCCGTGAGGACGAGCATGTCGTTCGTGTATCCGTAGCGGTCACGGAACGTGTGGTCCGGATCGGTGTGAGGGATCCGCATGAGATAATCCCGCCTGTCCGTGACGAGCGGGCGCAGCGGCTGATTGCTCCCGGTCCCTACGCGGTGCGTCACGATGTCCCGCACCCGGATCTCGCGCGTCGTCCACGGGTCGCGGAGGCGGAACCACGGGATATGGTCCGTGATGCGGTCGTCCCAGCGCAGCTTCCCCTCTTCGACCAGGGAGGCGATCGTGGCGGCCCCGAACGCCTTCGAGCAGGAGCCGATGCTGAACAGCGTCCCACCGTCCACTGGCGTGTCCCGACCCAGTTCGCGTACGCCGTAGCCGGTGGACAGATAGCTCTTGCCTTCATGCACGATGGCCAGACCCAGTCCCGGCACTTCCCACCGCGCCATGGCGTCCTCGACCCACGCGTCAATCTCCTCGACGCTCGGCGGAGGCGGGAAGGGTGACTGACCCTGGGCGGCGGGGGTCGCGAGCAGGATGGCTGCTCCCAGAAGGGCCGCGGTCCGCGCAAAGCAGCGGTGCAGTCGCGGCCTGGAAAAACGGCTCGGGAATGTCATTACGTCCTCCTGCTCAAGGTCAAGCGGTTTGTTGCTATGGGAGTCCGAATACCCACAGGACGCCGCCCGCGGCGGTCACGATGCGCTGCTCGCCGTCCACCTCGAACGACATGGGGTTGGTACGGACGCCGGCGCCGGCCTGGAAGTCCCACAACGCTTCTCCCGTCTCGGCGTCGAGCGCGAAGATGTTACCCTCGTTGCTTCCGCCGAAGACGAGACCGCCTCGCGTGGCCATCACGCCGGCCCAGGGCGGAGAGAGAAGGGGGAACTCCCACTGCAGTTCTCCCGTCAGCACGTCGAGCGCCTTGACCGCCCCGCTCGCGTCGTCTCCGGAGAGCGCCTGCTCGCCGCCGCCGAGGAACGGCTGCCCCGGCTCGTATTCGACCTCCGCCTTGTAGTAGACGGCACCCATGATCCGGGTCGCCTGGTAGAAGAGGCCGGTGTCGGGACTGTACGAAGGGCTGAACCAGTTGGCGGACCCCTGGAGGCTGGGCCAGACGAGGTTCCCCTCCTCGGTGGGTTCCGTCCCCGGGATCACGATCGGCCGGCCATTCTCGTCCAGGCCCTCGGCCCAGGTCTGCTTCGAGTACTCCACGCCGTGCAGGAACTCGCCGGTCTCGCGGTCGAGCACGTAGTAGAAGGCGTTCCGGTTCGCCGTCACGAGCAGCTTGCGCGGCTCTCCCTCCCACTCCGCGTCAACGAGCACCTGGATCTCGGTCGCGTCCCAGTCGTGCGTATCGTGCGGGGTGTACTGGAAGTACCACTGCATCTCGCCCGTGTCGGGGTCGAGGGCGAGGATGCAGTTCGTGTACAGGTTGTCGCCGGGCCGCGCGTCCCCGTTCCAATCGGGGGCGGGGTTGCCGGTCGGCCAGTACAGGAGGTCGAGTTCCGGGTCGTAGGAGCCGGTGAGCCACGTCGACCCGCCGCCGTGCTCCCAGCTGTCGCCGCCCCACGTCTCGCTGCCCGGCTCGCCCGGGCTCGGGATCGTGTAGGTCCGCCACAGAAGGTCCCCGGTCGCGGCGTCGTAGGCGTCGATGAACCCGTTGGCGCCGGCCTCCGCCCCCGACATGCCCACGATCACCTTCCCGTCGAGGGCGAGGGGCGCGAGCGTGATCGAGAAGCCGAGATCGTTGTCCGCCACGTCAACCTCCCAGCGGACGGCGCCTGATCGGGCATCGAGCGCCACGAGCCGGGCGTCGAGCGTACCCACGAACACCGTCTCGTCGAGGATTGCGACGCCACGGTTCACGCGCGGAAAGCCGATGTTCTTCGTCGAAGCCGGGACGTTGGCGGACCAGTGCCAGAGGCGGCGCCCGGTGCGCGCGTCGAGAGCGCTCACGTTGCTCGGCGGTTCCGTCACGTACATCACGCCGTCGACCACGACCGGCGTCGTCTCGATGAGCCCGCCACTCATCTGGTAGGCCCAGACCACCTTGAGGTCCCCGACATTGCCGCGGTGGACCTGGTCGAGCGCGGAGAAACGGTGGGAAGCGTAGTTGCCCGAATACGTGAACCAGTTATGCGGTTCGTCGTCCGCGTTCACGAGACGCTCGAACGGTACCTGCGCGTCCGCGCCCGCGAGGGCGGCGCTGAACAGGAGAGCCCCCGTGGCGAGCCCGGAGACCGTGACGGCCGGAGATGCCGTGAGAAGCGGTGTTCGCCGTTTCATGATCCCTCTCCGAGGTCGGCCAGGAAGGCCACGAGGTCATCGATGTCCGCTTCCGTCATCTCCTCCACGGCGGGCATCAGCGAGTGATCGAACTGCTTCTCGAGTTCCACCAGGTCTTCCTTGCGAAGCGAGACCGTGCGGCCGGAGATCGACCGCAACTGGATCGTGAATGCGTCCTCGTTCACGCGCATGCCCGTGATGACGCGGCCCTCGCGCGTGACCGCGCGAATCGGCAGGTATCCCCTGAATCCCCGCAAAATGCCTCGCCGGGAGACCGGCAACTCGGACTCGGGCGTCTGCAGGGACGCGTAAAGGTATTCGACGCCGCGCCGGAGTCCGATGCCCGTCAGTTCGGGGCCGATCCCCGTCCCCCGTCCGTCGACGACGTGGCAGGAGTAGCAGTCGCCGGCGGCGGTGAACACTTCCTGCCCCCGGGCGGCGTCCCCCGCAACCTCCACGAGGACGTCCTGCGCCAGCGTGCGGACGTACGCGGCGATGAGGTCGACCTCCAGATCCGACACCAGGTTGGATCTCGTCCCGGGCATGCCGGTACCGGGGATCCCGCGCCGAATCACCCGGACCAGCGACCCGTGGTCCGGTGCGCGGGGCAGGGTGGGGCGCGCCAGGCTCGGTCCTTCGCCTCCCTGACCGAGCATGCCGTGGCACCGGCCGCAGTGCGCCTGGTAGAACATCTCGCCGCGCGCGAGGCCGGCTTCGGTGACCTCGGGCGTATCCTGGGCCCCGACCGGGTCGGCCGCGGCCAGCACGAGCGCGCACGCCACCAACGGGCCAAAACGCAGACTCGGACCGGGCCGTTGCATGAACATCCTCCTCCGCGGGCGTCCTCTCGTGCCGTGTTTCAACGTAGCGGCCCGGCAGCCCGTCACGGAACCAGCGCCTCCGGCTCCAGAATCCAGCGCGTGAGCCATTCGACGTTTCTGGACATGAGATCCCGCTGGAGACGGGGAGATCTAACACCGTGCGGTTGATCGGGATACAGAACTAGGGTCGTCGGTGCTTTACCGATGGCGCGCACAGCCTCGAAGAACTGGATGCTCTGTTCCGCCGGCACCCTTTCGTCCCTCTCCCCCACCTGGATGAGAAGCGGTGTCGTCACGTTTTCAACATGCCGGTACGCGGAGCGCTCCTCGTAGAGGTCCCAGTCCTCCCACGGCTTCGGCCCCAGGTAGGTGTGGTAGAATTCGGGGATGTCCGTCTGCGAATACATCGAGATGAGGTCGTTCGCGCCCGCGCCCGCGCTCGCCGCCCTGAACCGGTCGGTCTGCGTGATCCCCCAGTACGTGTGGTGTCCCCCGAAGCTCCACCCACTGACGGCGAGTCGTTCCGGATCGGCGATCCCGCGCTCGACCATGGCGTCCACGCCGGAGTCGATGTCGATCCAGTCCCGGCCCGAGATGTCGCCCCGGTTGAGACCGCGGAAGCGCTCCCCGTAGCCGCTCGATCCACGGTAGTTCGGCTGCAGGACGGCGAACCCCATGCCCGCGTACACCTGCACCGGGTAGGCGCCGCGCGTGGCGTTGAAGCGGTCCGATGAGATACCGGACGGGCCGCCGTGGATTACGAGGACCATCGGGACGCGATCCCCTTCCTCGTACCCGACGGGAAGCGTGAGCACGCCTTCGATTTCCTCGCCCCCCGCCCGCGAAGGCCAGAACTCGACCCGCTGCTCGCCGAGCGCGAGGTCGGCCACCTGCGGGTTCAGGTCGGTCAGGCGCTCGGGCCGGAAGTCGGCCGTCGAGGTGACGAAGATGTCGGGAGGCGCGCCGCCGTCCTCGGCCGTGAACGCGATCGTGCTTCCATCGGTCGAGACGGAGGCGCCCGAGTAGTAGTGCCGACCATCGGTGAGATCGCTCGGGGGACCCGACGCGGCGCCCCCGGCGAGCGGGATGCGGTACACGGTGGCTCCGGTGCGCCGGGCTGCGGAGACGATGAGCCGCGAGCCGTCGATGTGGACAAGGTTCGCGTTCGCGTCCAGCTCGGCCGTGAGTGAAACGGGATCAAGCGCCGTGCCGTCAGCGCCGAACGGCACGCGCCAGAGTTGTCGATTGAAGGTTCCGAGAAGTTGTCCCGTTCCCGACACGATGAGACCGGCCTCCTCGTCCCACGCCACCGGATTCTCGCCACCCGGCATGGAGGTGACGCTGCGGGCTTCGGCCTCCGCTCCTTCCTGCACGTACGTCGCCCCGTAGTAGGTCGTCCGCAGCACGGGCGACGAGCGCGCACCGAACGCGAGGGCTCGCGAGTCGGGGGACCATACGAAGGAGACGACGTGGAGACCCTCCGGGGACCATCTCCCGCCCCCGGCGGCCACATCGTCGTCGAGTTCAGCGACGTAGAGATGCGACCACTCGTCTGTGTAGACCGAGTCCCAGACCATCGGACGACCCCGGAGTTCCTCCAGTTCGCGGTCCGCCTCCGTTGCAGGCGGGCTCGCCAAGAAGCCGAGCCGCCGGCCATCGGGCGCGAAGCGGAAGCTCCCGACAGAGGTTTCGTGGGACGTCACCTGCCATGCCTCGCCCCCATCGGGCCGGATGCCGTGGACCTGCCTCACCCCCTCGCGGTCCGAGGAGAAGGCGAGCCACTCTCCCGATGGGTGCCAGACCGGTGAATCGTCGGAACCGGGACGAAAGGTGAGCTGCCGGGCATCGGCGGGACCGCCCGCAGACGGGACGACCCACACGTCGGTTTCCTGGCGGTCCTCCTCCATGTCCCGTTCGGTAACCACGTAGGCCACCCACTCCCCACCCGGGCTCACGGAGATCCCGGACAGGCTCTTGAGCGCAAGGACATCCTCGACCGTCATCGGCCGGCCTTCCTGGGCGGACAAACCGGTGGGGAGGTTGAGGGAGAGTACGAGACCCGCGGCGAGAACCCGGGAGCCGGGGAAGATCATGGCACGCATGGCAAAACCCTGACGTTGGAGAAGCACTTCACTCTTCGCCGCTTACGCCCTGATACAACAGGATGAACGCCGCCGCCTGCACGACGTGGTACAGCGCGTTGTGGTCGAACCAGATCGGATGAATCGGAATCTGAAGCTGCTGGATGGCCGCCGCAGCGAAGGTGAGCCCGAAGCCGATAAGCGCCCGCTGGCGACTTGGGGTGGGCCGGCGACGATAGGCCTGCGCGAAGCGCACCGTGAGATAGATGACGGCGGGCAGATAGAACGCGACCGCGACGGCGAAAGCCTGCCACCCCGCGAGCACGATGGCGACGTAGGCGACGTAGGCGAGGCCCGCGAGCCTGGTGATCCACCGCGTACCCGTCGGCTGACCATCCACTCGTGCGCCCAGGCCCCAGGCGGCGAGTCCCGTAGCCCCGACCGTGAGGATGGTGGCCGGCCAGAGCACGCGGTACCCGAGGGTCGCGGCGTCCCCGAAGAAGCCGTGCACCGTGCCGCCGAAGAGCGCCGCGGCGCCGGAGCCGGCGAAGAGTCCCATCGCCCATGGGCGCAGGTCGGCCCTCACGTGCGAGCGAGCGAGCCAGACCAGCACGGCGCAGAGCAGCGTGAGCCCGTAGTCCGTCAGCGTGACGGCAGGTTCGGTCAAGGCCTCAACCTCCGATCGCGGGAGCGCAGAAACGTTTTTTCGGTCTCTGATCGGTATTGTCGGACCGTCCCCCGGGGCAATACTCATGCGGAGCCGTCCCGGCGGGCGGACCGGGCGGAAGCCCCTCCCCGGAAACGTCCCAAGCGCCAGGAGGAGCCGTGCCTCGATCCACGCGACCAGCCCGAAAGCGACGCGCGCCCGCAGTGATCTTCGGGCTCCTCGCCACGGGCTGCGCAACCGCTGACCGCGATTTGGACGAAGGTTCGATCCCGCTGACGCTCGAGAACATCTTCACGGCCGGGGGAGGGGCGGGACGCGTCGCGCTCTCCCCCGACGGATCCACGCTGGCCGTGGCAGGACCCGCCGGGGGATCGGGTGGACGCGGGATCCATCTCCTCCAGTCTCTCGCGACAGCTGAGGTCTCGGCCCCCGTCGGTGGAGAAGCCGGAACCTTCTGGACGGCCGGCGGCTCACATGTGTGGTCCCCGGACGGAGAGAGGCTGGCCTTCGTCCGCGGAGGAAGTCTCTTCGTCGCCGCACCCGGCGATACGGGCCGCCCGGTGGCGGAGGGATCGGGCGGCCTTCGGACTCCCTCGTGGTCACCCGACGGGGAGACGCTCGCCTTCTACTCGACCGACTCGGGGTCGCAGGACATCTGGCTCGTCGACGCCGCCGGAGCGACGCCACCGCGACAGCTGACGACTGCGGCGGCGGAGGCGGACGACAGCCGTTTCAGCCCGAGCTGGTCCCCGGACGGTCGCTGGATCGCCTACATCTCCAACCGGTCCGACTGGTGGCACGACGATGTCTGGCTCATCGACGTAGCTTCGGGCGACGCGCGGCAGCTCTCGACCTCCCTCATGGCCTCCTCGAGTCCGGTCTGGTCTCCGGACGGCGCGAGCCTCGTCCTCATGGGGACGGCCAAGGACGAGTACTGGTACGAGGATCTCGCCTACCTGTACCGGATCGACCTCGACCTCTCGGCGGGCGCCCCGCGGGTTGTGCGGGAGGGGCCGATCGAGATGCAGGTCTACGCGACCGACGCGATCATGCGCTTCGACCCCTTCTGGTCCGGCGACGGCGAGCGCGTCTACTTCCCGTACCAGCAGCGCGGTGCCTTCGACCTCTGGTCTGTGCCCTCCGAGGGCGGCGTGGCCACACGCGTCACGAACGTCGGCGGGGCCTGGTCGTCGTTGCACGCGACGGCGGACGGCACGCGCGCCGTGTTCACGCGCGACGCGGCGACGGAGGGCAGGGAAGCGTGGCTCCTCGATCTCGAGGGCGGGACCCCGGCCCGACTCACTAGTTTCTCCCCCGCCATCGCGGGGATCCAGCGGCCGACGGAGATCTCCTTCAGGTCTTTCGACGGCCTCTACATCCAGGGATTCCTTTACCTGCCGCCCGCGATCCGGGACGCGCTTTCGGGCGGCTCCGACCCGCCCGCCTGCCCGGCGCTCGTGCAGGTCCACGGGGGAGGAACGAACTCCTACACGCAGGGGACGAACCTCATCGAGCAGTACCTCGCGAACGAAGGATTCGTCGTTCTGGCGATCAACTACCGCGGCGGATCTGGCTTCGGGCGCGAGTTCCAGGATCTGTCGGTCGAGGACTGGCTCAACGACCAGTCGAAGGATCCCGGCGGAGCGGCCGACTGGCTGCGCCGCCAGCCGTACGTAAACGGGCGCGTGGGGATATACGGCGGGAGCTACGGAGGCATGCAGTCGATGTCCGCGATCACCCGGACGCCGGACAAGTTCGATGCGGCGGTCCCCATGCGTGGCATCTACTCCGAGTCCCTGACCCTGCCGTATGCCGACCGTCTGGGAAAGATCTTCACGATCACGGGACACGGCGGGACGCCGGAGGAAAGGCCCGAGATCTACGCCAAGAGCGAGACGCTCGACCGGATGGACCGCATCACCGCACCCGTGCTCATCATGCACGGAGAATTTGATGTCCGCGCGCCGTTCGAGAACTTCGAACTCGCGGTGGAGCGGCTCGAGGCGCTCGGCAAGGAGTACGAATCGAAGACGTATCCGGAAGGCCACGGCTTCGGCGATCCCGCCAACTCGATCGACATGTACTCCCGGCTGCAAGCCTTCTTCGACAAACATCTCGGAGGCTGTTGACCCGGGGTACGCCTCCAGATCAGGTAGGGAGAACACCGGGGGCGTCGTTCCTGTAAGTAACTTGATCCTCAACCCATTACGGCCGTCTCCCCCCAAGAATGGAGGCGCGAAAGATCTCACTTGGGCTTCGGATAGACGTAGTCCTCGACCGTTGAGGGCATCCCTGAGACCCAAGGTAGACCCATGGCAATCCGCACCTCCGCGACCTCCCAGCCCAGCAGTTTCCCCCGCTCCTCGCGCGCACGTGCCGCGCGTTCGGCCGTACTCGGCTTTCTCGGTTTGGCCGTGCTCTCCTGTGGCGGGGACGAAACGGCGGGGCCGCGGCCCGGGCCGCCCCCTCCTCCGCCGACCGCGACGGTGCCGGCGAGGATCACGTTGGAACCGGAGACGGTGGCCGTCGTGGCGGGGGATACGCTCCGGGTGCGTGCGCGCGTCCTGAACGATCGGGCGCAGCCGATCTCCGACGCGGTGGTGACGTGGGCGAGCAGCGATCCCACGATCGCGACCGTCGATGCGACGGGGCTCGTAACCGGTCTCAAGGAGGGCAACGCGAGCCTGACCGCTACTTCGGGCCCCGTCTCGAACTCTGCCCCGGTAGCGGTGCACAGCCTGGATCGCGCGATCCTCATGGACCTCTACCGCGGCACGTTCGGCGGCGACTGGACCAACAATACGAACTGGGCATCCGACGAGCCGGTCGGGAGCTGGCACGGCGTGACGGCGAACGCGAACTCCCGCGTGACGGCGCTCAACCTGAGCGAGAACAACCTGAAGGGTGTGCTTCCGGCGAATCTCGGCGAAATGGCGTTCCTCATCGAGTTGATCGTGAACGGAAACGCGGAACTCGAGGGTCCGATCCCGTTCTCGCTCTCCGAACTGGGCATCCAGCAACTCCAGTACGGCGGGACGATGCTGTGTACCGTGAGAGACGAGGACTTCCAGGCGTGGCTGAACGCGATTCCGACGCGCGACGGCGAGTTCCTCGCCTGCAACGAGGAACGATCCGACCTCATGAAGCTCTACGAAGCCATGGGCGGAGAGAGCTGGAGGGAGTCGGACAACTGGGGGACCGACGCGCCACTCGAGCGCTGGTTCGGCATCGCGGTCGATTCCGCGGGGCGGGTCACTCAGATCGCGATGAGGGATAACAACCTGCGGGGCGAGATCCCTCCGGAGATCCAGTACTTCCCGTACCTGCGGCGGTTGCGCCTGGACTACAACGAACTGGAGGGCGAAGTCCCGCCCGAAATCGGCGCGCTCACCGAACTGCGGCGGATGGACATCGACGGGAACAACTTCACCGGCCCGATCCCGCCAGAGATCGGGAACCTCGTCAACCTCGATACGCTCTGGATGGGCGGAAACCAGATGAGCGGCCCCATTCCGCCGGAACTGGGCAACCTCGCCAGTCTCCTGGAACTCCACCTGTACGAGGCCCGTTTCGACGGTACGATTCCCGAGGAGTTCGGGAACCTCACTGAATTGAGGGTCCTCCGCATTACGGACACCGACATCGAGGGCGGTTTGCCCGAAAGCCTGGCGGCACTCGGTAAGCTCCGCGCGATCCGCCTCTACGAGAACGAGTTGACCGACCCGCTCCCCTCCTGGCTCGGCCAGCTCGACAGCCTGAGGTCACTCTTTATCTCCGACAACATGATCGAGGGACCACTGCCTGCGGACCTCGGAAAGATCGACAGCCTCACGTTTCTCCTGGTGCACAACAACAGGTTGTCCGGCCCACTTCCGCCGGACCTCGGCGACGCCAGCGAACTCTACCGCATATGGGTCCAGGGCAATCCCGACATGTCGGGTCCCTTGCCCGAAGGCTTGACCCGGCTTGAGGAACTCTGGGAACTGATTGCGGAGGACACCGGGCTGTGCATGCCCCGGACACCGGCTTTCCGCAACTGGACGGAGTCCGTGTATTTCAAGTACCGGATCCGCCTGTGTGGGGGGGAGGCCCACGCCGAGGCCTACCTGATTCAGGCGGCGCAGTCGCGCGAGTTTCCCGTCCCGCTCGTGGCCGGCAGGGACGCACTTCTGCGCGTGTTCGTGACGTCCGAAGAGGACACGGGGGCGATGATCCCTCCTGTGCGGGCCACCTTCTTCGTGGACGGTGCGGAGGTGCGCGTGGAGGACATCCCGGCGGGTTCGTCCATGATTCCGACGGAAGTGCAGGAGGGCGAACTCGATCTTTCGCCCCACGCGGTGATCCCCGCCGAGGTAATACAGGAGGGGCTGGAGATGGTCGTCGAGGTCGACCCGGATGGGACACTCGATCCGAATCTCGGAGTGTCGAAGCGCATCCCCGAGAGCGGGCGGATGACGGTGGATGTGAAGGCCGTACCCCCCCTGCTGCTCACACTGATCCCGTTCGTCAGAACCGCGGACAACGATCGCGCGGCCGTCTCGTTTGTCGTCAACGCCGACGCGGAGGACGAGTTCTTCTTCCAGACAAAGACCTACCTGCCAGTGGCGGAGTTGGAGATCACCAGGCATGAGGCCGTCACGGTCGACGCGAACAGCATCCGTGAGATTCTGGACAGGGTCGGGGCGATCCGGGTCATGGAGGATGGGATCGGACACTGGATGGGCCTCACCGCGTCGTCCGTTGGCAACGTGAACGGCATTGCGACGTTTCCGTTCGTAACCGACGACATCCCCTATAACGGAAAGGCCGCCGTCTCGCGGCTGAACGCGGAGACGTTCGCGCACGAACTCGGGCACAACATGAGCCTGTACCACGTGCTCTGCAGCGGAGGAGAAGGAGGCCCGGACGTCAGCTATCCCTACGAGAACGGGGGGAGTGGCGTCTGGGGATATGATCCCCGCGATGGTGGTTCGCTCGTACCCCCGGACCGACCGGACTTCATGACCTACTGCGACCCGACGTGGGTCAGCGACTACTACTTCTCGAACGCACTGCGCTTCCGGCTCCAGGACACGCTCGAGGTGTGGCAGCCCCCGGCGGCAAGCCGAACGCTGCTGGTTGCAGGCGGCGTCTCCGCGGACGGGGAACCGAGGCTCGACCCCGCGTTCGTGGTGGATACGCGGCCGGTGCTGCCGCATGCCGGCGGGCCGTGGCAGTTGAGCGGTCGTCGCGCGGACGGGAGCGAACTCTTCTCGCTCAGTTTCCAGATGGTCGAGGTGTGGGATGGAGACGGGGGGGGCGCATTCGCCTTCGCCCTTCCCGCAGAGGCCGAGTGGGCCACGGAGCTTGCAAGCCTCTCGGTCTCCGGGCCCACGGGCAGCGTCGAGATAACGCAGGGGAGCGAGTCTCCGATGGCGATCCTGCGCGATCCGGACACGGGCGCTGTACGCGCGATCTTCACGGACCTTCCGTCGGGACCGCTTGCTCAGAGTGCGGCGGAGGACCTTGCTCCGGAGCCGGGGCTCGA
>LXNI01000137.1_pt1 | contig 89397 bp, 80 predicted proteins | sample 809091 | NCBI WGS metagenome assembly LXNI01 (sample SAMN04870527, study PRJNA318959) | sponge metagenome | biome: 01000161; feature: marine sponge reef; material: water | host: Sarcotragus foetidus | place: Greece: Milos, Mediterranean Sea | collected 2013-05-29 | depth 5-7 m | reverse complement strand
GGGGGGGGGGGGGGGGGGGGGGGGACAACTGAGTGTTTGATGTCTTGGCAGGATATCGCTACATCTTCCTATCATTAAGAATTCGGTTTCTTCACTAGTCGATGAGATGGTCGGGTCTTTGTCAGCGCATTCGTTTGTGTGCGCGAGAGACTTCGACGCGCCGCGAGGCGCGGTCGACACGTCTTTGTCAAGACTGTGCGCGTCAGGGGGGATAGTGCGAGTTCGCAAGGGCTTGTACTGGAAAGGCGTCTCGACGCGGCTAGGGATGTCTCGTCCAACGGTGGGGGTCGCTAGATGAGTGCTGTGACCTTGTAGTCGCTACCGGCACCAGCCTGTAAGAATGTCTATAGAGAGAATCTATAGAGAGATCAGTTGACGATCGACTACGAGGATCTCTAGACCGCGATCTTGTAGAGCTCGGCGGCGTTGTCTTGGAGGACTTTGCGGGCTACGTCGTCGTCCACGGCGCTGAGGGCGTTGGTCGCCTGGTCGAGGCCGTAGGGGTACAGGCAGGTAGGGTGGGGGAAGTCGGTCTCGAACAGCACGCAGTCGGGGCCCAACTGGTTGATGAGCACCTCGGGCGCCACGTCCTCGAACCAGTAGCAGCCGTACATCTGGCGGCGGAAGTAGTCGCTGGGCCGCAGGCTGAACTGGGCCTGCACGTCGGTGCGGAGCTGGTCCATCTGGTAGTCGAGCGACTCCAGCACGAACGGGATCCAGCCGATTCCCGACTCCACCGACACGATCTTGAGCGTCGGGTGCCGCTCCAGCACGCCGGAGAAGATCAGGTTGGCCAGCACCCGGGCGTTGGTCAAATACATCATGGCCGAGCCGATGGCCAGCTTCTGGTCGTCGCCCTGTGATGGCCATGGCGAGGTGCCGAACCAGCCCATCGAGCTCTCGCTGGCCCCGATGTGGAAGTTGACGGGCAGTTCGTGGTCGCAGCAGAACTCCCACAGCGGCCGCCAAGGCTCTTCGCCCAGGTCGGGCAGCCCCCGCAGTTGCGGGTCGCTGCACATGACGATGCCCCGCAGGCCCAGTCCGACGATGCGCTCGGCCTCGGCTAGCGAGCCTTCGATGTCCCACCACGGGATCAGCCCCATGGGGAACAGCCGCTCTCCGGAATTGTCCTGGATCTCGGCCATGGCGTCGTTGTACACCGACACGCACAGCCGCTTTAGCTCCACGTCTTCGATCTGGCCGAACTTCTGGCTGCCGAAGCCGGCCAAGTTGGGGTAGATGATCTGGGCGTGGACATTGAGCTGGTCCATGAGTTCCACCCGGGCCTCCATGTCGTAGGCCGCCGGGTGGATGTCGTCGATGGTCCAGGTGAAGAAGTCGGTGCCCATGGCCTTGCTGCCGTCGGGCCGCACCACCCCGCTGGCCATGGCCGCGCCCAGAGGCTCGCCGTCGAGGATCCAGTGGGGCCGTCCGTCCACATCGGCCACCCTCGGCAACCGGTCGGCGTAGGCCGCCGGAGCCCGGCTGCTCCAGAGGTCATGGGGCTCAGTCAGGTGGGTGTCGACGTCGATTACTCGGAGCTGATCTCGGGTTGCGGTCATGGCTTATTTTGGCACGATTTTCTGTGGTTTGGCTTGGTGGCCGGGCCACCCACCACCACGACCCAAATTGTTGGCCCGCCGCCCCGCCTACCGGCCTAGCCCGAGCAATCGACTGGTATTGGTTGGTTAGGGGGTTGCTCCGTCGGATAGGTAGGCGCGGGCGATGGTTAGGACTGACTGGGCTAGGGGCCCATCGGCTACGAGGTCAGAGTTGGTGGCGTTCATGCGGCGGGTGGCTACTCGGCACCAGTGGGAGGCGGGGCCGGTGATGGATTGGGGGGCGTGGGGTTCGCCGTAGGTCCAGCGTTCGCCGGAGGGGGATGTCAGGTCGAGGCGGAGTTCTGAGAGGGGGGTGGGTGGGGTTACTCCCTGGCTGCGAAAGGCGTAGGGGAGGGCTCGGTGGCCAATGTGGGCTACGTGGCGAAGCCGGTCGGTGTCGGTGGGCTCGGCGCCGAGGGTGGTGAAACAGTCGAGGCCGTGGGCCCAGGTCTCCATGAGCCGGGCGGTGGCGAACGAGCGGCAGGTCATGGGGCCGTTGCCCCAGATCACGGGGGCCTTGGCGTCCAGCTCGGTCATCACCTCCAAGCTGGCGGCCCGAGAGGCCCGCCAGTTGTCCAGCACTTCGGTCGGATCGTCGGGCAGGGGGCGGTCGGGCCAGCGGCCGGTGGGGGAGAACACCTGATCGCTGTGTCCGGTGAGGGCCAAAAGCGCCGCACCCTCGCTCACATCGAGATGGTGGATCTGATGGGCCAGCGTCCAACCCGGTGACGGCGATGGCGTGGACCACACTTCCGCAGAAAGGGGGGTCACCAACTCGTCCAACACTTGATGCTCGGCGGCCAGGTCGGCCAACAACACGTCGTCCATGCAACGAATGTACTGATCGGGGTTGGGGGTTGCCCGGCAGCGGTTGGGCCAACGAATGAACTGACCGAGACAGGCCACTAGAGTGGCGCAGGTCGAATAGTTGAGGGGGAGATTCGGGTGGGCGAGTTCATCCAGTTGCTAGTGAGCGGGGCGATCGCCGGCTCCATCTACTCGCTGATCGCTGCTGGTCTCACGCTCAGCTACACCTCCACCGGCATCTTCAACCTGGCCTACGGGGGCATCGCCTACACCTCGGCGATGCTCTATTTCCAGCTGATCAATGCCCTGGGCATCGAGAGCCTGGGCATGCGGCTGCTGTCGTTCTTCCTTGTGGTGGTGGTGTTCTGTCCGCTGCTGGGCCAGCTCCTGAACGTGGCGGTATTCCGCCCACTGGCCCGGGCCAACGACGCGGCCAAAGTCATGGCCACCATCGGGATTCTGGTGGCTCTGCCTGCTTTAACCGATTTGCTCGTCGACTTGGGCACTAAGACGTGGGATTGGGGCCTCCAGAGCACCGACTACGTGTTCCTCACTCCCGGGGTGTGGAAGGTGCCCAGCGAGACCTGGACCTACGATCTCGGCAGCTTCGACCTGCGCATCAGCAGCAACCAGTGGGCGGTGCTGGTGGTGGCGGTGGTTGTCGCGGTGGCGCTATGGGCGCTGATGCGCCACACCCGTATCGGACTCCAAATGCGGGCAGTGGTGGATCGCCCCGATTTGGCCGGATTGCGGGGGGTCAGCGAGCCGTTCACCTCATCGGCGGCTTGGATCATAGGCACCATGCTGGCTGGGCTGGCCGGGGTGGTCGGCGCCCCGGTGTTCAACTCGCTCGATTCCAACCAGTACAACGTGTTCATGTTCATCGCCACCGCGGCCGCGGTGGTGGGCGGACTTCGCTCCATACCGCTGGCGTTTGCCGGTGGCGTGGCCTTGGGAGTGGTCACCAGCTGGGTGGGCCGGTATGCCACCTTTGCCCAAGACATTCGAGGGTTCGAGAGCTCGGTTCCGTTTGTGGTGCTGTTGGTGGGACTGCTGTTCATGGCCCGGGAGCGCACCCGCCGCAGCGGGGTAGTGGCCGACGCTCCCCCCTCCACCGACTACACCAGCGACCTCCCCGCATGGCGGGTGCGCCTGCCCTGGATGGCGGGCGCGGCTTTCATTGTGCTTCAGGTATTCGTCTTCGCCGATCAGTTCTGGCTGGGGCTGTGGGTCACGGGCCTGGCCTTTGGCTTGGTGTTCATGTCTTGGGTGCTCCTCACCGGCCTTGGCGGCATGGTCAGTTTGGCCCAAGCCGCCTTCGTGACCATGGCCGCCATGACCGCCGGTCTGGTCTTGGACAAGACCGGGCTGCCGTTCATTCCCGCGCTGATCGTGGGCGTGATAATCGCCGGAGTACTCGGCGTGGTCGTGGCCTTGCCCGCCCTGCGATTGGGCGGTTTGCCGCTGGCGCTGGCCACCCTGGCGCTGGCCTTCATGAGCGAGCGAGTGCTGTTCGAGTGGAGCTGGTTCAAAAACGGCCAGGGCACCAAAGGGTGGGACATCCCCCGCCCCGAGCTGGGCCCCTTCGACTTCGAGGATGAGAAATCTCTTGCGGTTCTGCTGGTGATTCTGGTGCTGGCCGCGGCCTGGTTGGTGCGAAACCTCCAGCGCTCGGTTACCGGCCGGGCCATCATCGCCGTGCGTAACTCCGAGCCCGCCGCGGCCACCTCGGGCCACTCGGTGGTCCGCACCAAACTGGCAGTGTTTGCCCTCTCCGCACTGTTGGCCGGGTTCGGCGGGGTGTTCTTCGCCACGTTCATCGGCAATGTGACCCCGTTCACCGCGACGACTCAAGCCGGGCTGTTCTGGCTGGCCGTGGTGATCTTGGTCGGGATCCGCCGGCCCGGCGCCGCGGTCATGGCCGGCATCATGGTGGCGGCCAGCGGCCACACATTCGGCACCGGTTGGCACTGGGAGTGGATGGAGTCGTGGCACGTGGTGCTGGTGGCGTCGGTTTTCGGGGCGGCAGCGTTGGTCACCGCTATCCGGGACCGCCAGGTCGGGCTCCCGTTCTCGCCGCCCATCATCGGCGTGCTGGCAGTGCTGGCCTACATCTGCCTGGCCCGGGTGTACTCGTGGTACCCCATCGATTGGGACGGGTTCGACCAATACGACGAAGCCCGCAACATCACCGCCTTCATGTTCGGTATCGGCGCCATGCAACTAGCCCGCGAGCCCGATGGGATCCTGGCGTTTACCGCGGCCCAAAATCGCGTTCGGCGCGACGCCTGGCGCCAGCGGCTGGCCGCGTGGCGGGGAGAGGTCTGGACTGACGGTGCGAGTCCGGTGTCGGAGCGCATTGCGGCTGCCCCCTCGGTCGAGACAGGTACACCTGGTGGGCCAGAAGCCGCCGAGGAAGCAGGAGACCGGTACGTCGGTGACCATCTGCCGGCGTTGGAGCTCGTCAACGTCCGGGCCAGCTATGGGCTTGTGGAGGCACTTCACGGGATCGACCTGTCTGTTCCCCGGGGCGAGATCACCGCTTTGTTGGGACCAAACGGCGCAGGCAAGTCCACCACCTGTGCGGTGGCCTCCGGCCAACTATCCGCCACCCACGGCCAGATTCGATTGGACGGGGAGGACATCACGGGTCTGCGCAGCCACCGTCGGGCCCGTCAAGGAGTGGTGCTGGCCCCTGAGGCCCGGGGCATCTTCAGCGGTCTCACCGTTCGAGAGAACATGCAGCTCTGGCTGCCCAACCCCGACGACCGTGATCTGTGCTGCGAGCGGTTCCCCATCCTGGGTGAGCGTCAAAACCAGCTGGCCGGGAACCTGTCGGGGGGCGAGCAGCAGATCCTCACCTTGGCTCCTCTGTTGGCCCATCCCCCCGAGGTGCTGATTGCCGATGAGCCGTCGCTGGGCTTGGCTCCTCTCATCGTGAACCAGATACTCGAGCTGTTCATCGAGTTCAAAGAGCGGGGCGTGGCCCTGCTGCTGGTGGAGGAGAAGGCCCGCGACGTATTGGAGATCGCCGACTCGGTAGCGTTCATCAGCTTGGGCCACATCACCTGGCACGGTTCCCGCTCCGAGGTGGACCACGACCAGCTCGACGCTGCTTATCTGGGCGAGGCAACTGCCAATTCAGACTGACCGGCTCAGAGTGACAGCCGAAAGCACTTGGCCTACTATGTCGCCAATCCAACTATCGGAGGGGAAATGAGACGATCACTTTTGCACAAGCTTCTCGCGCTCTTGGCCGCGTTGACGCTGGTGGCTGTCGCCTGTGGCAACGACGACGATGACGACGGAGCAGCCCCCCCCCCGCCTGCGCCTGAGGCCACCGAAGAGCCTATGGACGATGCCGAGCCCATGGACGATGAAGAAGAGCCTATGGACGATGCCGGGCCCATGGACGATGAAGAAGAGCCTATGGACGATGCCGGGCCCATGGACGATGAAGAAGAGCCTATGGACGATGCCGAGTCCATGGACGAAGAGGAGATGGCAACCTCTCGCACGTGGGGTGCCTTCACCTACGAGATTGACTTCGAGCCCTCCACCCGGGGTGTAACCGACGACACGATTCGTCTCGGTGCGATGACCCAGGATGCGCTGTACGGCGGATTCACCGACGGCATCGACGCCCGCTTGGGGCGGGCCAACCGCGATGGCGAGCTGCCCGGCGGGCGGTCGGTCGAGCTGGTCCAGTACAAGGACGACGGCAGCGATCCGCAGGTCAACTTCGAGGGTGCCCGGAGCATGGTGGAGAACGACGAGGTCTTCGGCATCATGGTCACCTCGGCGGTCTCGCTTCCCCAGACCACCGACTACCTGGCCGAGAACCAGGTGCCGTTCACCGGCTGGGGGTTCATGCCCGGCTTCTGCGCTCCCAACGACTGGGGCTTCGGTTTCAACGGCTGCCTGAGCGGCTTTGCCTTCGGAGTCGAAGGTGCTGATCCCCTCGTGTCGGTCCAGAACATCTGGTACGACTTCTTCGGCACCGAAGACATCGTGGTCGGCATCTTCAACAGCGATGACGACGCCGGTCGCGCCGGCCATGCGCTGTACGAGAATCTGTGGGCTGGCAAGCTGGCCTTCAACGATTTTGTTCCCACCCAGACAGCGGGCGGCATCACCGACCCCACCCAGTTTGTGAACACGGTGTTGGAGCACAACCCCGACTTGGTGATCCTGTCCACCGACTTTGCCGGCGCTATCACCCTCAAGGCGACCATCGCCGCTTCGGGCTATGAGGGCCCGGTGGCCGATTACCTGACCTACGTTCCCGGCCTCCCCGGGTCCAGCCCCGACTTGGGCCAGGCTTTGGAAGGCGGTTACGCCGTGACCCAGGTGCCCCCGCTGGACGACTCGGAGCCCGCCATCCAGCAGCTTCTGGCCGACTACGAAGCGGTTGGGGCTTTCCCCGGCTTCGGCAGCCTGGTCGGCTACTGGTCGGCCGATCTGATGATCCAGATGATCGCCGCCGCGGGCGAGGATCTCAACACCGCCAGCTTCTACCAGGCGGTCAACATCGACGGCTTCGAGACCACCCAGCAGTCCGGTGGCCTCGGCCCGGTGAAGTGGCCGGCCGACCACGTGGTTGCCCCCGACTGCACCGGCATGGTGCAAGTTGTGGACGCCGATTACGTAGTGGCCAACGAATTCGTCTGCTACGGCGACCCCGGCCGCTAAACCAACTGAGTCAATAGAAACTGTGCCGTGCCCGATCGGCTGCCCTGCTGGCGGCGGGTCGGGCACGGCCGCGTCTGCGGCTGCTAGTCGGCGATGACTAAAGGGCCGCTGGACGGCATCCGAGTGGTGGACCTCACCCGGATCTTCTCCGGACCGATCTGCGGGCGGGTGCTGGCCGACCTGGGCGCCGACGTCATCAAAGTCGAGCCCCCTTCCGGCGACCTCACCCGTCCGGTCCCGCCGGTGGACTCCGACGGCATAGGAGTGACGTTCAGCCATATGAACGCGGGCAAGCGCAACATCTGCGTCGACCTGAAGGCCGAAGGTGGCCCCGAGCTGGTGGCCGCGCTGGCCGACCGGGCCGACGTGCTGTTGGAGAACTACCGCCCCGGCGTCATGGCCCGCTATGGCTTGTCCTATGAGGAGCTGTCGGCCCGCAACCCCCGGCTGGTGTTCTGCTCCATCACCGGGTTCGGCCAGACCGGGCCGTGGACCCATCGCCGAGCCCACGCACCCATGATGCACGCCGTGGCCGGCACCATCGAGTTGGCCGCTCGCCTCCGGGGGGCCGAGCCGCTCCAGGAAATCCATCAGCACGGCGATCTCTACGCCGGATTCATCTCGGTGTCCGCGGTGCTGGCTGCGCTCTACCAGCGGGAGCACACCGGCACCGGCCAGCATCTCGACATCGCCATGGCCGAGACCCTCGTCTACGCCAACGATCAGGCGGGCAACGACATTTCGGGTTACGACGGGGTGAGGGATTTCGACACCTGGAACTACGCCATCGCCCGCACTGCCGACGGCCAAGCGGTGTCTTTGGTCGGCAATCCCGAAACCATGCTGCCCCGGTGGGTGGCCGCTCTAGGAGGCAATGCCGACGACTGCCCCGACCAACCCACTCGTGAAGAGGCCCTTGCCATGCTGCGAGGACTGGTGGCCGGTTTCTCGACCTACGAGGATCTGGCCGAAGTGGTGGAGCGCCAACCGCTGCCCGCGGCCCGCATCAGCTCGGTAGTCGAACTCGCGGCAACCGACTGGGCCGCCGACCGAGGACTGTTTGCCGAGATCCGCCCCGGCATCCCGGTGCCGGCCAAACCGTTCGCCATGAGCGACGCGACCGTGGGAGTCACCCACCGCTCCGCCCGACTGGGCGAGGACACCCGCTCGGTATTGGCCGACGATCTCGGCTTGAGCACCGACGAAATTGCCCAGCTCATTCAACAGGGCGCAGTACGGTCCGCCGACTAGCCGGCCAACTCAGTTGAGCCGAAAGCAGTGAATTAGGGTCGCAGCCATGTCCGAAGGATCGTGGACCACAATCTGCGAGTTGGTTGACGACGCTGCCCGTAGGTTCCCCGATTTGGAGGCGCTGGTGGACCGCGATGTGCGCTGGACGTTCCCCGAACTGCGCGACCGCATTCGAGCCTCGGCCCGGGCGCTGATGGCCTCGGGAATTGAGCCCGGCGATCGGGTGGCGGTGTGGGCACCCAACATCTGGGAATGGGTGGTGGCCGGGCTTGGGGTGCACTTGGCCGGAGGTGTGCTGGTACCGGTGAACACCCGATTCAAGGGCCGGGAGGCCGACTTCATCCTCCAACGGTCTGGGGCCCGCATCCTGTTCACCGTCACCGACTTCTTAGACACCGACTACGTATCCCTGCTGATTGCCGCTGATGGCGGTCAAGGGCTCGACGAGATCGTGGTGCTGAGGGGGGCGGTCCCTGAAGGGACGACGGGCTTCGCCGAGTTCTTGGAGCGAGCCGACCGGGTGGACGAGGCCGAAGGCGACGCTCGGGCTGCTGCGGTGAGCGGCGACGATCTGTGCCACATCATGTTCACGTCGGGTACCACCGGCCTGCCTAAAGGGGCCATGCTGGTCCACTCGGCCATCTGCCGGGGCTTCAAATCGTGGTGCGAGGTGATCGGTTTGCGAGCCGGCGACCGCTATCTCATCATCAACCCCTACTTCCACGCCTTCGGCCTCAACTCGGGCATCTTGGCCTGTCTCATGACCGGAGCCACCAACGTCCCCCACGCCGTATTCGACGTACCGGCGGTTATGGCCCGGGTCCCCGAAGAGCGCATCTCCATGCTCCCCGGCCCGCCGGCCATCTACCAGACCATCCTCAACCATCCCGATCTCGACAGCTTCGATATGTCCACCCTGCGGTTGGCGGTGACCGGCGCAGCGGCCATCCCGGTGGAGATGATCCTCCAGATGAGGGCCCGGCTGGGCTTTGAGACCATCGTCACCGGCTACGGGCTCACCGAGGCCTCGGGCATCGCCACCATGTGCCGCCATGACGACGACCCCGAGACCATCGCCCGCACTTCGGGCCGAGCAATCCCCGATGTGGAGGTGCAGGTGGTGGACGACGAGGGCAATGAGGTGCCCAGAGGAGAGCCGGGAGAGATCGTCGTGCGGGGCTACAACGTGATGCTGGGCTACTTGGACGACCCCGCCCAGACCGCCGAGACCATCGACGCCGACGGCTGGCTGCACACCGGCGACATCGGAGTGATGGACGACCACGGCAACATCGACATCACCGACCGCAAGAAGGACATGTTCATCGTGGGCGGGTTCAACGCCTATCCGGCCGAGATCGAGAACATCATGTTGGCCCATCCCCAGATCGGGCAGGTGGCGGTGATGGGGCTGTCCGACGAACGGCTCGGCGAGGTGGCGGTGGCCACCGTGGTACCCGCGCCCGGTACCGACCCCACAGAGGCCGAGGTCATAGCTTGGTGCCGGAAGGAGATGGCCAACTACAAAGTGCCCCGGCGAGTGCGGTTCACTGACGCCCTCCCCCTCAACGCATCCGGCAAAGTCCTCAAGTATGTGCTGCGAGATCAAGCGGCCGCCGAGTGACCAGATCGCGGTCTGGGGCAGTCTGGGTCGGGGTGGCCACCGGCTTTCTGTCGGGGCTGTTCGGGGTGGGGGGCGGGATTCTCATGGTCCCCTGTCTGGTCTTGCTGTTGGGCATGGAGCAGCGCCGGGCCCATGGCACCTCGCTGGGGGCCATGGTGCTCATCTCCGCGTCTGCGCTGGGTGGATTTCTGCTGGAGGGCTCGGTGGCCTGGCTGCCCGGCCTGCTCATATTCGCGGGCTCCTCGGTGGGGGTCACCGTCGGAACTTCGCTGCTCGACCACGTCCCCATCCGTTCACTGCGGGTCGGCTTCTCTCTGCTGCTCCTGGCCACCGCGGCCCGCTTTCTAGCCGTCGCCCCCGACACCGACGGCCACAACGACATCTCGGTGGGGCTGGCCTTCGCATATGTCGCCTGCGGCCTGTTCACCGGGCTGCTGTCAGGGACCATGGGAGTGGGCGGTGGAGTCATCATGATCCCAGCCATGATCTTGCTGTTCGGTTTTGTGGATGCCACCGCCAAGGGCACTTCGCTGCTGGTAATCCTCCCCACCTCCATTATCGGTACAGCGAGGAATCGGAGCTCTGGCAACATCGACCCGAAGGTGGCGCTGGTTGTCGGTGTTGCCGGAGTGGCCTCGGCATTCGTCGGTGCGCTGGGCGCCAGCGAGCTAAGCCCTCGGCTGTCGGGCATTTTGTTTGCCCTCCTGCTCATAGCCAGTGCGGTGCAGATGCTGCGTCACGCCAATGACCCCCCGCCGCCGGTGGAGGCAGTGTGAGATACCCTTGGCGGTGGATGCTCTACCGGGTCAATCACTTTTTGGGGCGAGCCCCAGAGAATTGGGGTGCGCTCGCCGGAGAACGGGTTAGAGTGGAGGGCAGATGAGCGACACCCAGATTGTGTGGCTGAACACCGAGACCGCGGCCAAGCGGTTGGGCATCACCACCAGAACGCTGTACCGGTTCATCAACGAGGGTGGTCTGCCCGCCTATCGGATGGGCCGGGTGATCCGCGTAAAGCAAGCCGATGTGGATGCCTTCATTGAGGGCAGCCGCATTGAGCCCGGCACACTCGGTCACCTGTATCCCGACCCCGTCTCCACCGGCATGGCCAAAGAAGGTGGCGACGAGGGCGATGACAGCGACGCAGATGCCGACTCCTGAATGACCACCGCAGCGCCGGTAACCATAGATATTCCGCGCAACGGGCTCATGGCAGCTCTGATGGGTGAGCGCGACCAGCATCTCCGCCAGATTGAGCAGTCGTTTCCCGACGCCGACATCTTTGTGCGAGGCAATCGGATCACCGTGTCGGGCCAAGGCTCCGACCGGGTGGCTGGCTTATTTGACGAGATGATCCTGCTGGTGCAGGGAGGTCACCAACTCGATTCCCGTACTTTGGGCCGGGCGATCAAGATGGTGGAGGCAGACGAGAGCCCCTCGGGGGTGATGGACACCGACGTGCTGCAGCCGGGCCGAGGACGGGCCATCCGGCCCCAATCAGCCGGCCAGCGCCGCTATGTGGACGCTATGCGGGGCAACATCATCACGTTCGGCATCGGCCCGGCCGGGACCGGAAAGAGCTGGTTGGCGGTGGCCACCGCAGTGCGGGAACTGAAGGCCCACACCGTGGAGCGAATCATCCTGACCAGGCCCGCGGTGGAGGCGGGGGAGCGGTTGGGCTTTCTGCCCGGCGACATGATCGCCAAAGTCGACCCTTATCTGCGCCCGCTCTACGACGCCCTCTACGACATGCTCGACACTGAGGAAGTGCAATCCCTGGTCGATCGGGGGGTCATTGAAATCGCCCCGCTGGCGTATATGCGAGGCCGCACCCTCAACGACAGCTTCATCATCTTGGACGAGGCACAGAACACCACCCCCGAGCAGATGAAGATGTTCTTGACCCGCATCGGGTTCGGGTCCAGGGCGGTGGTGACCGGCGACGTGACCCAGGTGGATGTGGATCGGGGCCGCAGCGGACTGGAGTCCCTGGAGAATATCTTGGGCGGGATCGAAGGCCTGTCGTTCGTGCACTTGAGCTCCCGTGATGTGGTCCGCCACCGCATCGTGGCCGACATCGTGAATGCCTACGAGCGGGCCCAGCAATGACCGCCGACTCCGACGCTGGTCCTAAACCCGCGGCAGCACACATCAACTCATCAGCGGTTGTGGTCTCCGACCGCCAACAAGACCTGCCGGTGGCCCAGGACCGCTTGGTGAAACTGATCTGCTCGGTGTTGGCCGAAGAAGGGGTGGAGGCCCCCTGGGAGACAGGTTTATCGTTCGTGGCCGCCGACGAGATGGCGGCGCTCAATGCCGCCCATCGGGGCATCGACCAGCCCACCGACGTGCTCGCCTTCGGCGCCGACGACGGCAGTGCCCCCCGGGCCGCCGACGAGCCCCGACTGGTGGGCGACGTGGTGATTTGCCCTGCGGTGGCTGCGACCAATGCCGCGGCCCGCGACAAGGCTGTCGATGAGGAGTTGGCCCTACTGGTGGTGCATGGTGCCCTGCACCTGCTCGGCTATGACCACATCGACGACGCCGATGCCGAGAAGATGGAGCAGCGGGAACTGGAGTTGCTCTCCATTGAGGCGGCCACGCTTGGGTTGACCGGCACGCAGGCGGGGTCGCCATGAGTGCCTATGGCCGATTCCGGTCGTTGAGACGGCTGCTTCGAGCCAGCCGGCGCCGGGAGGTCCCGCAGGTCTCCGAGGAAGAGTTGCTGGCCATGGCCGAAGCGGCCGAAGCATCCGATGCCATAGAACCCGAGGAGCGGGAGCTGATCGGCCAGATAATCGAGTTTGGCGACACCGTGGCCCGAGAGGTGATGGTCCCCCGCACCGATATGGTGGCCATGAGCAATCGGCACACGGTGGCCGAGGCCATCGACATCGTCATCGAGCACGGCTACAGCCGGGTGCCGGTCTACGGTCAGGGCATCGACGACGTGGTGGGCGTGGTTCACGCAAAAGACCTGATGAGGGCCGAGCGGGAGCGGGGCACGGACTCCGCAGCGGTGGCGGTGGCCAGGATTCCCCACTTCGTTCCTGAGACAAAGCGCATCTCCCTTTTGCTGCGGGAAATGCAAGCGGAGAAGTTCCACATAGCCATCGTGGTGGACGAATACGGCGGTACTGCCGGAGTGGTCACTCTCGAAGACCTCATTGAGGAGCTGGTGGGCGAGATCGTCGACGAATTCGACGTTGAGGAGCCCATGATCGAGCGGGTGGCGCCCGGCACGGTGAGGGTAAACGGGCGGGTGCCCATCGACGAGCTCAGCGAGGTGCTGGGCGCGCCCCTGCCCAACGGCGACTGGGACACCGTAGGCGGCCTGATATTCAACACCTTGGGCCATGTGCCCGACGAGGGGGAGACGCTGGTGGTCGAAGGCTGGGAACTATTGGTAGAACGGATCACCGGTCGGCGCATCGCCCGGGTGATCGTGAAGCCGGTGCCCCAGTCGTCGGTTCCCGGCTCTGGCGGCTGACGGATTCCACCGACCAGTGGGGAGAGCCGAATTGGGCAGTGTGAGCTTGACCGAGGCCAGCCGGGCCCTAGGCGAGACATCTGAGGTGATGGCCGGGCTGGTGAAGCGGTTCGGACCGGCCCGGTTCGGGCCGAAACCCAGGGTAGGGGAGCGGTTCGAGGTGCTGAGCCGCGAGATCGCATATCAGCAGCTTGCCGGCAAGGCGGCCGGGGCCATCTGGGGTCGGGTGCGGGAGAAGACACCGGAATGGGTGCCAGACGCGGTGCTGGCCTTGGGGGAGGAGCCGCTGCGATCCGCCGGGCTGTCGGGGGCCAAGACCCGGGCGATGCTCGATCTAGCCGCCCACTGCGAGCAGGGTTCGCTGGAACTGGCCAGGCTGGGCCGGCTGTCAGACCAGGAGGTGATCGACCAGCTGAGCCAGGTCTGGGGTGTGGGGGTTTGGACCGCCCAGATGTTCTTGATCTTCTCGCTGCGCCGCCTCGATGTCTGGCCAGTGGGCGATTTCGGAGTGCGCAAGGGCTACGGCTTGGCCCACGGATGGACCGAGCCTCCCACCGCTAGTGAGCTAGAACCGCTCGGCGACCCATTCCGTCCCTACCGAAGCGTCGCCGCCTGGTACTGCTGGCGGGCCACCGAGATCTAGTTCTGGAGGACGACTCCGCTCATGGGCTCGCCATGCGGTAGCCGGTTCTGGCCTCGGTGAAGATATACGTGGGGTCGCTGGCGCTGTCTCCGAGCTTCTGTCGGAGGCCCTTGACGGCGGTGCGCATCGGACGCAGGTCGCTGCCGCCGTCCAGGCCCCAGATGCGCCGCAGCAGGTGGTTGTGGGGCAATACCCGCCCGGCGTTGCGGGAGAGCTCGGCCAGCAGCCGGTACTCGGTGCTGGTTAGCCTCACCGGCTGGCCGGCCAGGGTCACCCGGCGCACGGCGGAAGTCAACGCTCAGGTCGCCGAGGGAGAACGGCTCTGTCGCCTCGTATCCCGCTTGGGCGAGGGTGTGGCGTATGTACTTGAGCGCCCGAGGATCGTCGTCTACCGCCATGACCCGATGCCGCTCCGGCGCGGTTGTCGTGTTGGGGGTCGGGGGTTGTGTTGCCTGTTCCTGGGCATCTTCGGCGACTGGTATAGAGAAGGTGAACCGGCTTCCTCGGCCCAGTCCCTCGCTCTCAGCCCATATGCGACCACCGTGCGCTTCCACGATCCCCTTGCAGATGGCCAGCCCCAAGCCCGAACCCGAGCCTTTGCTGTCATCGTCGTGGATGCGGGTGAACTTCTTGAATAAGTGGGGCAGGCGTTCAGTTTCCATGCCCATTCCCCCGTCCGACACCGAAATCACCACCCGGACATCCTCTCGCTCGGCAACATCTCACCCGCCGAGTTCGAGCGACGCCGCCAACAACAACCACCCGCCGCCTGACTCCCACAAACCAGGACCAAAAAACAAGGCACAGATCAGGTGGACCCAAAAACGGGGTCCGGTCAGTACGATGGCAACCATGGGGAATTGGGATTCTCAGGATGGCTCGAAGATGAGTTCGGGCAGGACGACTTCCCATGTGTCGCATTGGAGTTGCTCTTGGTACTCGGGGTCTGAGTGGTGGCGGGCCCAGGTAGTGATGGCCAAGACGCTTGCATGCGTGCAGACCAACCTTTCGGGGGGCTTGAAGTTTCGGGACAGCCTTCCTACTACTACGCCCGAAAGGTCGAGTAGCTCCCATTGGCCGTTCCGTTGTCGTGCTTGTAGCAGATCGCATGGCGACAAGGCTGCGATGGCAGCGTGCACGCGGTTGGTGGACGGCATTCGCCCGGCGAAGCTCAGGTAGACGTCCGTTAGGCTGAGTTGTCGGTAGTGCCGCCGCAACTCTGGTGCTGGCGGTGGGAGGTCGAAGGGCTCTCGCCAAACGACGGCCGGGCTTTTTCGCAGCGCCCTTTGAATTGGGTTTGGTTTGCCTAGGTATCCAAGGGCAAGAGTTTGGCGGGCGCGGGTCATGGAGACGTAGTACAGGCGGCGCGACGCGTCGGGGTCTTCCTCTCGCCCTACGCGGTCCCAGCCGCCGTCGAGCACGATCACATGGTCGAACTCCAAGCCCTTGGCACGGTGGGCGGTCGTTAGCAACAGCCCTCGTTGGCGCTTGCGCGCTTCTCGTCCCCACTCCGCTAGCCATTCGATGAAGGTGTCCACAGGAATCTCGGCCATGCCCGCCTCAACCTCGTGGGCCTCGATGGCCTCTTGCAGGAGTTCGATCCAGGGGCTTTGGGGCTGGCTGGTCAGCCGTTCGCGCACGTCGGCGTTCCGGATCAGGCGGGAGTCGCGGTTGCGGAGCCAACCGATCAGTGACTGCGTCTCGCGTAGGTGCCAGATGCTGGTGAGGTCTTCATTCGCCATTTGCACTGGGATGCCCTCGAGTTCGCAGATGCTGCGAACCGGCTCTAGGTATTTCCATTCCTTGGCGATCAAGGCGCAGCTCGACCAGTTCCAGTCGGAAGCGAGCCCGCTCAGACGCTTGAGCTCGGCGATTGCTGCTTGAGCCTGAGAGATCGCACTTCCGCCTGCGGGCAAGACCTGGATTTTCCCTCGGCCTAGTGGGCCTCGCTTGGCCCACACACCTCCCGCGGGGTCCTTGGCACGTCCTTTGTTGATTTGGATCTTGTGGTCTGCCTTCATCCGGTCTTGTGCTGGCTCGATCACGGCGTTGGCGGCCTGAATGATGTGTCGGGTTGATCGATAGTTGTCGATCAGGAATGCGGGCTTGGCCTTGTAGTCCTGCTCGAAGCTGCGTATGAACTTCACCGACGATCCCTTGAAGGAGTAGATGTTCTGGTCGTCGTCGCCTACCGCGAACAGAGTGAGCTTGGAGTCGTCGTCTGACAGGGTCCGGCCGGCCAACGCGGAGATGAGGTCGTATTCGTCTTGGCCGACATCTTGGTACTCGTCCACCAGAATCCACCGGAATCCCGCCAGCAGTCGTGTCCGCGTTTCCTCGGCTTCTTCTTGTTCCAGCCCATCGCCCCGCAGCAAGGCGGTCGCCTGCTTGAGGACTTCTTGGAAGTGCTCGTTGTCCATCCGATCGGCGCGCTTTGAGAAGCTGGCGCCCACGAGGCGCATTGCCATGGCGTGGCAGGTGAGCACCAGCACTCCTCGCGAGTCGTCGCCGACCAGTTCGGCCAGTCGGCGTCGGATCTCGACGGCGGCATGTCGGTTGTAGGCGAGGGCGAGGATGCCCCGGGGGTCCTCACGCTTGACTCGTATCAGGTAGGCGATGCGATGCACCAGCACTCTGGTCTTGCCCGATCCGGGACCGGCCAGCACCAGCACGTTGGTGTTCTCGCGGGTGTCGGCCACAAGTTGGCGCTGGGAGGGGTTCTTCAGGCCTTCCACGATGTTGCGCCAGGACTCCGGCGTGGTCTGCCGCGAGAGCTCCGGGCTGCGATCAGGCAGCCAGCGTTGCAAGAACTCGGTTTCTCCCAGAGCGAAGTAGTCGATAGCGAGGCGCAAGGCCTCGGCCATGTTGGCGAGCCCCCGCTGCGCGTACTCGGCCATCACATGGATTTGGCGGACCGTTTCGTCATAATGGATCTGCAAGGACTCGAAATCAGACCCCCAATAGCCGCGCCGCTCGGGCGACAAGTGGATGGTCATCGCTGAGCGGAACACGGTGAGGCCCTTGTTGAGCCTGATGACCTCTTGTTCGTGCAGCCACACCAGCGAGCGGTCCACCAGCCTGCGCAAGTCCTTGGCCTCCCCGGCGAGAGTCAAGTCTCCCTCCACGGCCTCGGTCAGCTTCCCCAGCGTGGTTTCCGCGAGCACGTCGGTGCCGCGCTTGCCCTTCGGCGCACATGACAGCAGGTGATCGAGGAGGCGGGCGGCGCTGGCTCGCCGACGCTGGGCCATCCCCACTACGGAATGCCATTCGCGCTTCAGTGTTATTCGAACGCTCTCGGCATCGAGCTTTCTCACTGTGATGCTGCCGCCTCCAATGCCCTCGCCGCGGCCGTCGCCGGCGATCCCTTGCAGAAGACGGGCCATGTACTCGGGCCGGACATGGTTATGGCCAGCGTCTTTGATCTGCTGGCAGGCAACCCGCAGATTCAGCGGCGCCTCATCTCCGATTCCCATATCTGGGGCCATCTCCCGCATGAGGTTCAAAAGCTCTAGTTCCGCCCCCGCCGCCTCGGCGAGCCGCCGCTTCGAGCTGTTGGCAACGCCCAGGTGGACGAAGGCGGTCAGCGCGGTGTCGTTGCTGGCGATACCGCACCTCTCCAAGTCGTAGAGCGCGCCCCTCACTTGGTCGGAGCTGAGGCCGGCGGTGGCCATGAGCATGTCGGTGGAGATCCCCTCGTCGGGGTCGGCACCGATCAGCGCCTCCACGACGGCTAGCAGCCGGCCGCGCGCCAGTTCGTCAAGCCCCCTGGATTCCAGCTTCTCCTTTGCCTCCTCCACCGAGCTCACCCGCAACGACGACGGAAAGATCCGGACGCGGTTCTCCTCCCTGCTGAGCAGCTCTGCCTCCTCAAGCCAGGCCAGCGCCGTGCGCCCCCGCGTGTCGTCGGTGGCAGAATCCCGCCTGAAGTCGGTGTCTTCGTCGTTGACCAGGATCTCGCCCATGGTGGCAACGACTTCGTCGTCGTCGTTGCGCCTGCTCAGCCGGCGCAGGGCCTTTAGAACCCCATTGATCTCGCGTCGAGTGAGCCGGGACCGTGCCGACATGCCGAACTGCCGCTCCACGTCGTCTCTCGTGAACAGCAGCACACAGTGAGCCTGTTTCTGGTCCCGGCCGGCCCGACCCGCCTCTTGCAGATAGTTCTCCAGCGACGACGGAATGTCGGCATGTATCACCAGTCGCACATCGGGTTTGTCGATGCCCATTCCAAAAGCGTTGGTGGCCGCAATCGCCCTCAGCTCACCTTCGATGAAGCGGCGCTGGACCGTCTTCTTCTCCTCCGGCTGCAACCCGGCATGGAAGCGATCAGCGGAGAACCCTAATTCCCTGAGGAAGTTCGCAATCTCCTCGGTCCGCCGTTGAGTCGCGCAGTACACAATTGCGCCGCCGTTTCCGTCTGGCGGAAGATGGCTGGACAAGATCTCGTAGATGTCGTTGTACTTCTTGGATGTGGTTGTCTCGACCACCACGAACTTGAGGTTGGCGCGCTCGCTGCCTCCGTCGAACACCCGCATCTCGACGCCGAGTTGTTCGGCGAAGTACTCGACTATCTCCTCTTTGACTCCGGGCTTGGCCGTCGCCGTCAAACACAACACCGGGGGCACCACACCGCCTTCTGCGCGCTCGCGGATGTAGCGCCCCACATAGCGATAGTCGGGTCGGAAGTCGTGGCCCCACTTCGACAGGCAGTGGGCCTCGTCCAGCACCCAGGCACCGATCTCGCGCTGATCCAAGCAACGTCGAAACGAAACACTGCGAAGCTGCTCGGGGGAGACCAACACGATAGCGGCGTCTCCGAGCCTCAGCTTCTCCAACGCCTCGGAGCGCTCGGGCATCGACAACAAGCCGTTGATAGTGACGCAGGAGGTGATGCCGTGGGCCTCGAGCCCGGTCACCTGGTCGGCCATCAGAGCCACCAACGGCGAGATGACCACGGTCACCGCCCCTGTCTTGTCGTATCGCGACAGCGCCGGTATCTGGTAGCACAGCGACTTGCCCGTACCAGTCGGCAAGATTCCCAAGACATGGTCGCCCTCCATCGCCGCCTCGACGATGGCCTGCTGCAACGGGCGCCCATCTTCGCCGGCCGGTTCTGGTCTGAAGTCGTCGAAGCCGAACAGGCGCTTCAGCTCTTTGCGTGCGTTGTGGCGCTCTCGGCACCAAGGGCAACCTCGGTCGCTGCACCGGCTGTCACGCAGGCGCCGCACTAACTTTCCGGCGTCGGGAAATTGGTGCCGAACCCAAGGCGGCATAACCGAATTGCCCCCCGACACCCACAGCCACGCCAACGCGTAGGCAAGCGACCAGCCATGCTCGCCAGCGGAATCAGCGGCCTGGCGCGCGTGAGTACGACAGCAGATGCCGTCGACTCGAGAGTAGATCGCCTCACGGGCCTCGACATCCGAAGGCCTAGGCGAACCGCGCAAACACCGGAAGACCAGATCAAAACCGGAGCCGTGCTGCCCCCCAGTCAGCCAGTGCCAGGCGATAAGCAAGTCTGAGGGTGCCTCCAGCAGACTCTTCTGCTGGTCGGCGAAAATCTCCAGAGCGATCTTTGCGTCTTGCTCCGGGTCGTTCTTGCGCCCGGTAATGAGCTGGCCCTCCTGATAGTGCTTGACGAGATGGTGATACGGGTTCCGGGGAAAGGCCAAGGGATTCAGCCAAAGCGTGTCCACCACCGGCATTTGAAGCAAGCGCAAACCAGGACTGGCGGCTTGCAAATGGCGCATATCGAATTCGATGAAATTGTGGCCTACGACGAAGTCTGCGGCTTTTGCGAGAGCATCCAGCTCGGCCAACGCCTGACGAAAGCCAACCCCCGACGACGGGAAGACGAAAGACTCGCCGGAGTCAGGCCGCACCCCAGCAAACGAGTGGATATGCCCCGTCTTTGGTGACACTTCAAGATCAATCGATGTGCAGCGAGCCAATTCCGCCAAAGGGCTCTGGGCTCCCATATTTCCTAGTAGAACAGCATCCGGCACGGTGGGGATGCTAGATGCTCTGCCAAAAAGAAGTCAGGGTCGGCGACATCGAAGAAAACACCGGAAACGCGCTCACCGCCTATGTGGACGCGTCGGTGGCCGCCTCGACCCGGTATGTGTACCGCGTCGTGGACTCGGCACCGGATTCGATCTGGAGCCTGGCGAACGTCGTCTCCATCCGCCAGGGGGTGACTTTGAGCCCGTCGGCACGGCCTCACCCGACCAGCCATGCCATAAATCATAGACCCGCCAAACAGAAAACCCGCCGCCACCAAAATGGGAATTGCACTCCGGCTCTCATCGCGGCGGGGACGCACCGGAACCAGACTTCAAGTACCAATTCATGGTCATGTTCCAGCAATCGTGCGAACCAAGGCATCGGTCGACCGGGATAGGCGTTCAAGGCAGGCGAGACGCAGTGGTAGATGGCGAGGGTGTTGCACACCCGGCAGCGTCCCTTGTTGTAGGCGTCTGCTACGATGGTGTGCGGAGGTTCTGGTATGGCCTTGAGCAACCCCATCCGTATCGACGACGACATCTACCAGTCGGCTAGGGCTGCGGCCCCGAACATGGACCGCAGCGCCGCCCAGCAGGTATCCCACTGGGCGAGGCTCGGACGCGAGGTGGAGGAGTCGCGCAGCCCCGCCCACCGCGAGATTGCTGCGGTCCTCGCCGGCGAGGCGCACTATGACGACCTCGACGATCCTCGCTCGCAGGCGATTGTGCGGGCTGTGTGGGCCGAGCAGATGAAGCAGTGGCGCGAGGGTCTCAACTTGAAGGAGCAGTTCGAGGCCGAGGGCCGCTCTTATGTCGAGATGGGCGAGGACGGACAAGCAGTCGTCCGCGAGCCCGCCGCGGAGGCGAGGGCGGCAGGCTGAGCGGTTGGGTGCGAAGCCAGTTCTGATGGTGGTGGCCGGCCCGAACGGGGCGGGCAAGACCACATTCGCCATGGAACTGGCCGCCACAGCGGGCGTGGAGTTCGTGAACGCCGACGAGATCGCCGCTGAGCGGTGGCCCGGCAAAGAGGAGGCCTCTGCCTATGAAGCCGCTGCTGAGGCTGCGGCCCGCCGCTCCGACCTGATCGCCGCCGGGCGGACGTTCGCCACCGAGACCGTGTTCTCCCACCGGTCTAAAGTCGACTTGGTGCGTACAGCCGCCGAGGCTGGCTACGCGGTGGGCCTGCATGTCGTCATGGTTCCCGAGGACTTCGCCGTGCGTCGCGTCCAGAACCGTGTCGCCCACGGAGGACACAGCGTCCCCGAGGCCAAGATCCGAGCCAGATACCGGCGGCTCTGGGCGCTGGTGTCGGAGGCAGCGAAGCTGTGTGACGAGACGATGTTCTACGACAACACGTCGGCGGAGCGCCCATTCCGATTGGTGGCCGAGTTCAGACAGGGTGTCTCATCTGTCGCCCCCGACTGGCCCGTGTGGGCGCCGCCCGAGTTGATGGGCGTCGGCGCAGGCTGACCTGGCCACTGGTTCCTCATCCTCGCAAGATCACACCTCGGGATTCACGACTCCCGCGAGCATTCCTCCGTTGGCGATGAACTCTGAGCCGGTGCTGTAAGAGGACTCGTCGCCCACAGGTGGCCGGCCCGATACTGGGGCAGCCCGACACACCGGCCGCGTCCGCCAGGCGACCACAGGGCGTTGCTCTATCCGCTGCATACACGGCTCGATTATGCTACTGAGTAAGATTACTCAATAGAGCATCCGGAGTGTAGCTGGGGTGTGGTGGAGCTGGGGGGAATCGAACCCCCGTCCGCTGGGCGGTGCCTGTCTGTGATACGACCATTCCCGGTGTGCGGCGTCGATGGCAGCTGCGTCGCCGGGTCGGTTGGCCCCCGCTAAGGGGCCCGCCACCGGGTCTGTTTCCCGGAGTCAGCGGTCTTTCCCGCCGTCAGTGGTCTGTCCCTACTGTCTCCACCACTTCTGTTGCCGGGCTGTGGTGGACTGGCCCCGCGTGCCGTTACCGGTCGCGGTGCTTCTCTAGACCCGAAAGATCAGGCTGCGAGAAGTTCACGGTCGTTGCCGCTTAGTTGGTTGCCCCGTTTTGCGAGTCTGAGCAACTCGGGTCGCACAGCGCAGCCCCCGGTCCCAACGTCGAAACCGATCAGCCCCGTGTGCACTTCTTGTCAAGGTGCCCTGCCATGATACTGGCCCAGTGAGACAGCGATCCCCCAGATTTGGCTGAGCCCGGCGTGATCGGGCGCTGCGAGCGCACCCGGCAGCTCTTCAAACCTGAATATTTCGTTAGTGCTGTACCTAGTGCTACACTTCTGGCGATGCCTACTACCCGCCCTCGCCATTCGGTGACAGAGACTGACGAGATCACCGATGTCCTCGATGAGGCTTCTCGGAAGTGGCCCGATGCTCCCCGGGCCAAGCTCATCAGGCTCATCATGCTGGACTGGATTCGAAGCGGCCGCACACCATCATCTCGTGCCGGTGCCCGGGCACTGCTGGAGGGCTCTCTGCCTGGATCGTCGTCTCTTTACGACCGATCCCAAGACTGGCCCGCATGATCGTTGCCGACGCCAGTTGGGTCGTAGCGTTGCGCGACCCCGGCGATGGACATCATCGCCAAGCGGTGGCGATCAATCGGGGGATTGCAGACGAAGACGCACTTTTGCACCCGGTCACCCTCGCCGAATGCCTGGTGGCCCCCGCCCAACTCGGGGTGCTCGAAAGCGCCGCTGAGGGGCTTCGGGCCTCATTTGTCGTTACCGACGTCGGTGAAGATGCACCAGAGCGATGGGCGGCGCTGCGGGCCGAAACCGGGTTGCGGCTCCCCGACGCCATCGTTCTCGACACCGCGCTCAGCCACAACGCCCGAGCCATTGCTACCTTTGACACCCGCCTCGCCGCGTCCGCAGCCCAACTCGGCCTCGAGGTGCTGGGCGGGTAGGCCTGAGTTGCCTATCAGCTCTGCTTGGCCGCTCGTCCCATCTCGTTGCGGGCTTCGCGACGGGCGTCTTGTTCGGCTATGGCCTGGCGCTTGTCGGCTCGGCGGCGGCCTCGGGCCAGGCCGAGCAGCACCTTGGCCCGGCCCTGCTTGAAGTAGAGCGAAAGGGGCACCATCGTCAGGCGGTCCTGCTCTAGGCGGGCCTTGATGCGGTTGAGCTCGCCCCGGTGCAAGAGCAGCTTCTTGGGCCGGTCGGGATCGTGTCCGCTGGAGCCAGCGGCGTGGGAGTAGGGGGCAATGTGCAGCGACTGGAGCCACAGCTCGCCTTCGTCCATGCGGGCGTACGACTCGGTGAGGGTCACGTTGGACTCCCGCAGCGACTTCACTTCTGAGCCAACCAGGACCAGGCCCGCCTCGTACTCGTCGATAATCTCGTAGTCCCGCCGGGCGCGTCGATTGGTAGCCACCACTTTGGTGGACTCGTGCTCGCCGCTTGAACTCGGCTTCGACCTGGCCATTTGCTCACGGTACCCGGGTGGCAGGGGTGGGGCCGACGCAATTCGGCGGTTGCCAGTGAGGAGTTGCCCATCAAGTGCAGACTGGGTCGAAGCGCAGGCCCTGTCCGGACAATTGCTCCAAAGCGATCTCCAGAGCCCCGACGGTCTGGGTGCGGTTGCCGCCGCCGTCGTGCATCAGCACAATCGCCATGTCGGTCGCGCCCTGAACGATGCGGTCGGCGATGACCGAGGCCCCGGGCTTGCGCCAGTCGTTGGTGTCAACCGTCCACAGCACCAGGTCCAACCCAGCCGTTGCCGCCCATTCCCGGGTGTAGGCATCGATGGAACCGTAGGGCGGGCGCAGGCAGGAAGTGGCAAATTCGGCTAGGGCGGCCTGAGTACGGCCGATGCTGTCATCAAACGACGACCGGGGCAGCCCGGCTAGGTTCTCGTGGCTCCAGGTGTGGTTTGCGACTGTATGGCCCTCGGCGACGATACGCGCAACGAGATCCGGGTAGGTCTGCACCAATGAACCCAATACGAAGAACGTAGCCCGGGCGTCGTGGCGGGACAGGATGTCGAGTATTTGGGGCGTAAACGTTGGGTTTGGGCCGTCGTCGAAGGTCAGATATACGACAACGCCAGAGCGATCGGTGGTCGGGGTCGGTTGGGGAGCAGCCGCGCTGGTAGTTGGTGTCGGGGTCGGGTCGGAGCCCAGCGGCCGTGCCTCCAACGCCAGTTCGTATTCAGCCGGCCCAGAATGTGTGGAGACGACGGTTACCCGCCACGGGCCAGAGGCGGGCAGCGGGGCCTGTACTAGCTGCCGCCGCTCGTCTGCCGCCGCGATCACCTCGTCGCCCATCCGGACGTCGACCCAGACTCCAATAGGCGCCTCAAGCGTCGCGGTGAACTCCTGTCCGGCTGCGGCTTGCAAGACATAGGTTTGGCGCTGTCGGAACTCGATGGATCCTGACCTCGAAGCGCTCACTGCCCCAGGATCGAAGCGGACGTCGATGTCGGGGAGTTCGGGACCGGGCAGTGGGAGATCGTAGATCGGCTCGGTTGCGACCTCCAGAATCGAGGGCTCGGGGCCGGTTAAGTCGACCTCCAGGATCTTGCGCTGGGTGATGACGACGAAGGACTCATCTTCTGCCCGGTCGAACAGCGTCACATGTATTCGTCCCTCACGCACAAGGATGCTCTCCATCACGATTCGGTCTCCGACAAATAATGCGGGCAGGGCCACGGCTACCCCGTCGTCGTTGATCACTGGCACAATCAGATAGAACACCCCGGTGCCAGCCGAGTTCTCGATTACTAAGGCGACCGCATCGTTGTCGCCGTCATCATCGAGGTCGCCCACGGCTACTTTGTTTTGAAGCGTGTAGATATCGGTCGACGCCCCCCCATAAGACACCTCGGCTCGACCATCGGAGAGCTGGATGAACTGCCCGCCTGTGTCGAAGGCAAGGTTCTCAAGATCCTCCCAAACGATGTCGCTCGATGACTCTGTCTCTTCTGACCCAGAGTCGCCCACAGGAGTTGATTCCGGAGTCGCAGGCACATCCGGAGTCGCCTCGTCGTCAGCATCCGGCTCGGCTGCATCGGGGGACGCCTCGGTTGTCGCCTCTGCTATAGCTACTGGCTCCGACTGCGCCGAGTCGTCGTCGCCGCATCCTCCTACTGCCACCAGAATCGACAAGGCGGAGGCCGCGGCTATTGGCCGCCACGACCCTTGCGAGTTGCTGTTTGAACCCAGCTTCGAGCCGGCCATTGGCTCACGGTAGCCGGGTAACAGGGGAGGGAGACCTAAAAGCAGCGGTAGTCTGGGCACCGTGGCCGACCAGGGAGATATGCCGACGGGAGAGTCAGTCGGCGACCCTGACCAACAGAATCCGTGGGAGGGCTTCCGGTCGGGGTTCGTGACGCTCTTGGGGCGGCCCAACTCGGGCAAGTCCACCCTGGTGAACGCCATTTTGGGCACCAAGGTGGCCATTGTGTCCGATAAGGCTCAGACCACCCGGCACGCCATTCGGGGAGTGCTGCACCGCGACGAGGTGCAGGTGGTGTTCGTGGACACCCCCGGCATCCACAAGCCCCGCACGGCGCTGGGCGAGCGGCTTAATGCCACCGCGGCCGAGGCGGCCGACGACGTGGACGTGGTGTGTTTGTGCATCGACGCCACCCGGCCGCTGGGCCGTGGCGACCGGTTCATTGCCGAGCGGCTCAGCGCCGACTCCATCGTGGTGGTGACCAAGATCGACGCCGCACCTCGCTCCAAGGTGGTGGCGCAGCTGGCCGCGGCCGGTGAGCTGGGATTCGCCGAGTACTTTCCCACCTCGGCCCGCACCGGCAAGGGGGTTGACGCCCTGGTTGAGCGGCTGTGCGAACTCATGCCGCCCGGCCCGCCGCTGTATCCCGCCGATATGGTGCGCGACATGCCCGAGGCCCGCTGGGTGGCCGAGCTGGTGCGCGAGCAGCTCTTGGCCGCAACTCGCGAGGAGCTGCCCCACTCCATCACCGTGGCGGTGACCGAGTGGGAGTGGCCCCGCATCAAGGTGGAGATATTGGTGGAGCGGGAGTCGCAAAAGCCCATGGTGATCGGCAAGAAGGGCTCGTTGCTCAAAGAAGTGGGCACCAAGGCCCGGGCCCAGCTTCCCAAAGGGGTGTTCTTAGAGCTGCACGTGGGGGTGGAGAAGAACTGGCAGCGCCGCCCCGAGATGCTCGATCGCTTGGGCTACGGACCGGGATCTCTGGCCGGCCCCGAGTTGTAGATCAGGCGCCGTCGCGGATCATTCGCAGCATCGTCTCGGCCTGGTCGCGCTCGGCGGTGCGGGGAAACGGCGGGAGGGCATTTACCAGCTCCCAGCGATAGCCGGCGGTGGCCATCCGGGGATCGAGCACCGCCACCACCCCTCGATCGGTGGTGCGGCGGATGAGTCGTCCAGCCCCCTGGGCCAGACGGGTGGCAGCCCGGGGCAGATCGACGAGGCGGAACGCATTGCGGCCGTAGCGCTCCCGCCGGGCCTCTAGGAGGGGGTCGTCGGGCCGGGGGAACGGCAGCCGGTCGATGGCCACCAGCGACAGCGCCTCGCCGGGGACGTCCACCCCCTGCCACATGCTCATGGTGGCGAACAAACAGCTCTCCACCTCGGCCGTGAAGCGGCGCAGCAGTTCGGCCTTGGGCAGATCTCGCTGGGAGTAAATGGGGAAATCCAGCTCTTCTCGCAACACCTCGACGGCCCGGTCCAGTGCCCGGTAGCTGGTGAACAGGGCCAGGGTGCGACCTCCCGCGGCGGTGATCAGCGCGGCCAGCTCCTCGTGGATGGCCGACTCGTACCCCGGGCTGCGGGGATCGGGAAGGTGCTTGGCGCAATACAGAAGGGTGTTGGCCTCATAGTCGAATGGGCTGCCTACGTTGATGGCGTCGTGGTCGTCGGGTGCCAGCCCCAGGATCTCGCCCAGGTTCATGGGAATGGTGGCGCTGGTGAGCACCGCGGTGGTGTGCTCCCACAACCGCTCGGACAGCAGCTCGCCCAGCTGGATGGGGGCGATCCTCCAGACGGGCGACGACTCGGGGCCCGACACCCAGGCCACCTCGGTGGCCTGGGACTCCACTGCCCGGGCCAGGTCCTCCATCAAGGCCCCGGCGGCCAGCACTGCCCTCAGCTTGCGAGGCCCCACGTCGCCGGGTGCGTCGTCGGGAACGGCCCTCAACTCGCCGGCGGCCTGCTCCACCCGTCCTCGGGCCAAAACGGCCACATCTTGGAGCTCTTCGGGCAAAGGAGCAGGCAGCGGCTTGTCCCGGAACGGGGCCAGCGCTTCGCGCAGCCGCAGCCCGGCGTCGGCCACCTCGTCGGCCGCGGCCGACTGGGCTACCACCGAGCGGATGCTGCGGGCCAACTCGTCGAACCGCCCGCCGGTGAGCGACAGCCCGGCGGTGTCGGACACGATGTCCTCTAGGCCGTGGGCTTCGTCGACGACCACCGTGTTGTGCTCGGGCAGAAGCGGGGTCTCGCTGAACAGGTGCAGGCAGTAGAGGTGGGTGTTGACCACCACGATGTCGGCGGTGTTGGCGTTATTCCGGGCCTTCTCCGCGAAACAGGTCGATCCCGATGGGCAGCGCTGGGCCCCCGGGCACTCCCGGCCTGAGACGCTCAACGCGTCCCAGGCGGCATGGGAGGGCTCGAAGTCCAGCTCGGCCCGGTCGCCGGTATCGGTTTGTCCAGCCCATGCAGCCAGCCGGGAGATCTCCGCTTTGGACCCCTCGGCGATGTCGAGGCTCAACTGGTCGTCTTCGGTGTGCTCTTTGAGCCGCTGAACGCACAAGTAGTTGGACCGGCCCTTGAGCACGGCGAATCGCACCGGCAGGCCCAGCGCGTCGGCCAACTGGGGCAGGTCTTTCTCCACCAACTGGTCTTGGAGGGTCTTGGTGGCGGTGGCCACCACCGACGGGCCCTCGCCCATGACCAGTGGCACCAAATAGGCGAGAGACTTGCCGGTTCCGGTACCGGCGGCCACCACCAGGTGACGGCCCGAGTCCATCGCCTCGGCCACTGCCGCGCACATTTCCCGCTGCCCGGGCCGCCGCTCGCCCCCGTCTTCCAGTGCCGAGACAGCCGCTTCCAGAGCCTCTTCAACCGCGGCGATTTCCGGCATCGCCCCGACGCTACCCCCATGCGGTGTTGTTGACGGGGGCATCGGGTGAAATGGCTCCCTCCCGCACCCAATCTGGGGTGGTGGGGGAGTACCGTGCAGGTGTGGGCGTGTCCGACCATGGCCTTGATCTGAGCCGAATCCCCCGCCATGTCGGCTGTGTAATGGACGGCAACGGGCGCTGGGCCGAGCAGCGGGGCATGGCCCGCACCGAAGGCCACGAGCAGGGCGAGCATGCCCTGTTCGACGTCATCGAGGGCGCGCTGGAGCTGGGCATCGAGTGGCTCACGGTGTACGCCTTTTCCACTGAGAACTGGAACCGCCCCGATGACGAGGTGCGTTTCTTGTTGAACTTCAACCGCACCATCTTGCGGCGGCGCTGCGAAGAGCTCAATGAGATGGGGGTGCGGATCCGCTTTGTGGGCCGCCGCGACTGGCGGGTGCCGAAGGGCCTGATCAAGGAGATGGACGAGGCCATCGAACTAACTCAGCACAACAAGCAGATGACGCTGGTAGTCGCTTTCAACTACGGCGGCCGGGCCGAGATTGTTGATGCGGTAAGGCGCATCGCGGCCCAGAGGATCCCGGCCCGGTTGATCAACGAGCGGACCATCGCCCGCCACCTGTACGACCAGGAGATGCCAGAGCCCGACCTCATTATTCGCACCTCCGGGGAGTACCGGATCTCCAACTTCTTGTTATGGGAGCTGGCTTACTCCGAGCTGGTGTTCACCGATGTGCTGTGGCCCGACTTCACCCGCCAGGACCTGTTTGCCGCCATTGCTGAGTACCAGCACCGCCACCGTCGCTTCGGCCGGGTTAGATAAGGGGCGCACCATGCCCCTCTGGAGAGGTCCGGGAGTGGGAGGCTTGTTGCGGTGAGCCTCTACCGGGACCAGCGCATCGGGGATTCGATGCGGTGAGCCTCTATCGAGATCAGGGAATCGTGCTTCGCACCTACAAGTTAGGGGAGGCTGACCGCATCGTGGTGTTCTGCACTCGGGGCCACGGCAAGGTGAGGGCGGTGGCCAAGGGAGTCCGCAAGACCCGCAGTCGATTTGGGGGGCGCCTCGAGCCCACCAGCCATGTGCAGCTCCAGCTCCACCGGGGGCGAAGCGAGCTCGACATCGTGACCCAGACCGAGTCGGTGGACCAGTTCCGGACGGTTCGAGAGGACCTAACCCGTCTGGGCAAGGCGATGGCCATGTTGGAGGCGGTCGACCGAGTAGGGGTCGACCGGGAGCCCGACGGCGCGCTCTACCGTATGCTGCTCGGCGGGCTGCGGGCCCTCGACGCGGGCGACTCCGCGCTGGTTGTGCCCGCCTTCTACCTCAAGCTCCTGGCCCACGACGGGGTGGGCCCCGAGGTAGGGGCCTGTGCGTCATGTGGAGCTGCCGACGAGCTGGTGTTCTTCGACTACGGCAGCGGCGGCGTGCTGTGCCGCAGCTGCCGCCGGGGTTCCCCGCTGTCGCCCGATGCCCTGGACCTGATGCGCATGGTGCTGGGTGGCAGCCTCAGCGCCGCACTGGCCGAGCCCTCGTCACCGGCCACCGGAGAAGTGGAGCACCTAGCCACCACCGCCATGGAATACCACCTAGAACGCCGCCTCCGCGCAACGGGCGCATATTCCTGACATATACTGAAACTAGTGGAAAATATAGATAGTGAATCATACCCTGCTGGGCATGTCGCTTCCGGTCTCCCGGTTTCCAGCTCTCAAGCCCGATCAGGTGATTCGGCTGCTCCGCAGAATCGGATACCAGAAAGTCCGCCAGAGAGGTTCGCACATTCTACTGCGGGCAGAGGGCAGGCAGCCGATCATCCTTCCACTGCACAAGGGGAGGACGGTGAAGCCCAAGCACTTGCGCGCGATGCTGGCCGACAAGGCGGGGCTATCTGACGACGAGATTGAAGCGCTACTCTGAAGTTTCCGATGGAGGACAGGACATGGCGAAGGTCGTAATCACCAGGGACAACGAAGGCAGCAGAGATTGGCTAGCCGAAGGCGACATCGGCGAGTCCGCCTATTTCGCCAACGCCGCTACCCTTGGAGAACTTGAGGCCTTGATCCGAGAAGCCGGAGAATTAGTAGGCGTTGAACCAGAAATTGTAATCGCCCCAGATCCCGTCACAGCCTGACCCCTGCACCAAGCCGACTCGATGCGGTTTGGGATGGGCGATCATGCCCCGCTTTCGCCGTTACCCATCTGTCTTTCCAAGGCTTGGCGGACAAGAGCCATCACGTAACGCAGTTCCCCTAGGTCGCTGAGCATTACCTCCACATCGCCGTTCCCCCACCTTCCGATGTGCGTCACGTCTTTAGCCATGCCTCTCGGATCATGAAGCTCCTGGAAGCTCATATTGAGTGAGAGGCGGAGTCGGGAAGCCTGCGGGGCGACATCCACGAAATTGGTCTCCGCCTTGTAGTCCACGTAGAGCTTGAGGAATTCCTCGGTGACCACGGGGTTCAGCGCGAGAACTTCTTTGCGGAAGGCATCGAACAGCGGTCGGCACGTGCTTCCTGGGGTGAGGTTCGGATGGTCTTCGATCGTGTAAGTGCTGACCGGTCCCTGCTCCGGCAGCGTTCGGTAGTGTGCAAGCTGTTCCTCTGGCAGGTTCACAGCCCCCCATACCTTCGAAGCTAGGTTGGCTAGGAATTCGGCACGGGCCTTGATTGCCCGCTCATCCCAGCGCTCCCGTGTTCCGATGCCTTCGTTGAGCTTGAGGGGGCTCATCTTGAACCCGCCATCCATGTCGCGCTTTGCGGCGAAGGGCCGGTCGCTGTACTCCGAGTTATAGCCGGTCAGAGTGAGGTTGCCGAGAGTGTGCAAGTAAGAGCTCAAGTAGGAATGGGTAGGCGACGTCAACCCTGAGTTCGCGCAGGTCCCGAAAAGCTTCGCCGAGGCGATCCGCGGGATTCGGGTCAAGGGCCATCGCGCAGTAGTAGCTAGCGAACTGGCGAATGTCAGCAACCAAGGCTTCAATTCCTTCCTGCTCTAACTGAGGAGGCGTGACCCCCTGTGTTTGGTCCACCTGTTGTGAGGGTCCGTTGTCCGGTATTGCTGGATGGAGGAGGATCATGAGTTTCGCGAGTCCCAGGCAAAGCGGAGCGACCTCATCACCCAGGTCGACAATTTGCCTTTCAAAAAACTCGAAGTTCTCGACGACACGCAGGGACTTTTCCTGGGGAAGGGGCTTCTGCCCCACCAGCGCAATCAGGCTCGCTTTGTCGGTCTGCGTGAGCATCAGCTTGAATCGTCGATCGCTCTCCTCCAAGGGATTCAACAGGTAGTAGTCGCGGAGCTTGCGAGCGGAGAACCCGTCGACTGGCTCCTCATCGCCGAGATGCCTCGCCAGAGCTTCGAGGATCAACATCGTGGTTGTGAGGCGTTGCTGTCCATCGATCACAAGGAGCGGTGGTTGGCTCGCAACCTGGTACACACTCTCCTCGATGTAGACAACTGAACCGACGAAGTGCGCCGCGACCTGATTGTCCTTCCCAGTACGGAGTATGTCGTCCCAGAGTTGTCGACACTCGCGCTCCGTCCAGCTATAGGTGCGCTGGTAGACGGGGATCATGAACTGTGGCGATTGTCTGAGGAAGTTGAGGAGCTTGATTTCTTTCGCCTTCATTGCGAAGTGCCTCCGACGATTTTCTCGAGTAGCTCTTCGGCCACGCCTGGGGGCAAAGGTACCGGCGAGAGCCTGCTCAGGCCGCGTCGAGCAGATCAAGTTCGGTCAGCACCGTTGACGAGTTTTACAGGGATCCCTCGATTGCGCCGGTGTTTGACTAGACATCAAGGTCCACCTTGTCGGAAATCAATCAAACCTCTGGAAGGCGCCGTATTCGGTGTCAGCCCTGTCAGTGGGGGCCGGTAGCCTGCGGGCCATGAGCAGTGGTGATGTCGTCAAGGGTGCGGGCGACGATGTGATGGACAAGGTGGTGAACCTCTGCAAGCGGCGGGGGTTCGTGTACCAATCGGCGGAGATCTACGGCGGGTTCCGGAGCGCGTACGACTATGGCCCGTTGGGCGTGCTGTTGTTGCGCAACGTTAAGGATGCCTGGTGGCGGACCATGGTGCAGCTCCGCACCGATGTGGTCGGCCTCGACGCCTCCATTCTGTCGCCCCCTGAGGTGTGGGAGGCGTCGGGCCATCTGACTAACTTCACCGACCCCCTGGTGGACTGCCGTAACTGCGGCACTCGCCACCGCGAAGACCAGTTGGAAGATCCCGATGTGTGCCCGAGCTGCGAAGCAAAGGGGCAGTTCACCGAGGCCCGGGAGTTCAATCTGATGTTCCGCACCCAGGCCGGTCCGGTGGCCGGGGCCGGGGCCGACGTGTACCTGCGGCCCGAGACCGCCCAGGGCATGTTCATCAACTTCGCCAACGTTTTGAACACCGCGCGCCACAAGCCGCCGTTCGGCATCGCCCAGATCGGCAAGTCGTTCCGCAACGAGATCACTCCGGGCAACTTCATCTTCCGCACCCGGGAGTTCGAGCAGATGGAGATGGAGTTCTTCGTGCCCCCCGACGAGGCCGCCACGTGGTTCGAGTACTGGTGCGATGCCCGGATGGACTGGTACACCGATCTGGGCATTCCCGCCGACAAGCTGCGGCTGCGGCCCCACGACTCCGATGAGCTCAGCCACTATTCAGCCGGCACCGCCGATGTGGAATACCTGTTCCCGTGGGGGTGGGGCGAGCTGGAGGGCATCGCCAACCGCACCGACTACGACTTGACCCAGCACGCCGAGCACTCCGGTGTCGACTTGGACTACTACGACCAGCAGGCCGACGAGCGCTACCGGCCCCATGTGATCGAGCCGGCCGCGGGGGCCACCCGCACGATGATGGCGTTCTTGCTGGCTTCCTACGACACCGAGGAGGTGCGGGGGGAGACCCGCACCGTGCTGCGGCTCCACCCCCGGCTGGCGCCCTACAAGGCCGCGGTGCTGCCCCTGTCGAAGAAGCCCGAGCTCCAGGCGGTTTCCGAGGAGGTGGTGGGCCTGCTCCAGCCCCGGTGGATGACCGACTACGACGTGACCCAGTCGATTGGCCGCCGCTATCGCCGCCAGGACGAGATCGGCACCCCGTATTGCGTGACCGTGGACTTCGACACCCTCGACGACCGGGCGGTAACCGTTCGCGACCGCGACTCTATGGAACAAGACCGAGTGTCCATTGACGATCTGGTCGGGCACTTGGACGCCAAACTCGGGCTGTGAGGCGGACGGGGTGACCAGCCCGGTCATAGCCGCGGTGCAGGCCGCCGAGCGCGGTGAGCTGGACCGCACCGAAGCGGTGTTGGGGGTTGCCCCCGACGACGTGGAACACCTTCTTCACGCCAAGATGACGGACGGGCCGTCGGCCCCGGTGGCCGCCCACGGGGTGGCCGCCTCGCCGGGAGCGGCTTCTGGTCGGGTGTGCCTGTCGGTGGACGCGGTGCTCGACGCCGACGACGAGGGTGTACCCGCCGTTTTCGTACGGCCGTTCACCACCCCCGCCGATGAGGTGGCCATGTCGGCGGCGGCGGCCATCATCACCGCCAAAGGGGGTATGGCCAGCCATGCGGCGGTAATCGCTCGGGGCTGGGGCATCCCCGCGGTGGTGGGTGTGGAGACCCTGGTGGTGGACGTGGCGGCCGGGGCGGCCCGGCTGGACGATGTGGAGCTGCGCGACGGCGATCCCATCACTGTGGACGGCTCGGCGGGCACGATCATGCTGGGGGCCTCTGAGGTGGGCGAGGTGGAGATCCCCGACGAGATGTTCACGTTGCTGGGATGGGCCGACGAGCTCCGGGGTGAGAGGCTGGCGGTTCGGGCCAACGCCGATGACGCCTTCTCCGCCCGGCTGGCCCGGCAGTTCGGAGCCAGCGGAGTGGGGTTGTGCCGCACAGAGCACATGTTCCTGGGGGAGCGGCTGCCGCTGATCCAGCGGGCCATTACCGACGGATCCCCGGCGGCGCTTCTTGCGCTGGCTGACGCCCAAGTAGAGGACTTGACCGAGTTGTTGGAGGCGATGGACGGGCTGCCGGTTACCGTCCGCTTGCTGGACCCGCCCCTGCACGAGTTTCTGCCCGATCACCCGGATCTGTCCGAGCAGAATCCCATGCTCGGGGTGCGGGGTGCTCGGCTGGGAGTACTGCGCCCTGAGCTGTATCGGGCCCAGGCCGCCGCGGTGGCCGAGGCTGCGGCCCGGCGAGTGGAGGCGGGGGGCGATCCGCAGGTTCAGATCATGGTTCCCCTGGTGGTGGGCGGCCCCGAACTGGCCCACGTGCGGGTTGCGGTGACTGAAGAGTTGGCTGGTTTCGAGAGCCGCCTGGCAGGCCGGTCCATCCCGGTGGGAGCGATGATCGAGACGCCCCGCTCCGCGTTGGCCGCGGCCGAGATTGCCGACTGCGCCGACTTTATGTCGGTGGGCACCAATGATCTGACCCAGATGACGTTCGGCTTTTCCCGCGACGACATCGAAGCCAAGATCATGCGTCCCTATGTCGAGCACGGCCTGCTGGAGGCCAACCCGTTTGAAACCCTGGACGAGACCGGAGTGGGCCGCTTGGTGTCCGACGCGGTGGCCGCTGCACGCGTCGCCCAGCCACAGATAGAGATAGGGGTATGCGGCGAGCATGGCGGTGATCCAGCGTCGATCGCGCTACTGGCCACCGCGGGGGTGGACTATGTGTCGTGTTCCCCGCACCGGGTGCCGGTGGCCCGCTTGGCGGCGGCCCATGCAGTGATCGCCTCGGGCTCTGGCTAGCGGCTGCCCAAGCTGTCATCGGTTCGGCGTAGTCTCACACTGTGGGCATCCACGACGAAGACGTGGCCCGGGTGAGAGAGGCGACGGACATCGTCGCGGTCATCGGCGAATACGTGCAGCTGAAACGGGTCGGCCGCCGCTGGCAAGGGCTGTGTCCGTTCCACGCCGAGAAGACGCCGTCGTTCTCTGTCAATGCCGAAATGGGCGTCTACCACTGCTTCGGCTGCAAGGCCAGCGGCGACGCCATCACTTTTCTCCGGGAAGTGGAGCACGCCGATTTCCCCGAAGCGGTGGAGCGCTTGGCTGGACGATCGGGGATCGCGCTGCGCTACACCGCGCCCGGGGAAGGGGCCGATCGCCAAAAACGGGGCAAGCTCACCGAGGCGCTGGAACAAGCAGTGGAGTGGTACCACCAACGGCTGTTGACCGCGTCCGATGCCGGTTTGGCCCGGCGCTACCTGCGAGAACGGGGCTACGACGGCGACGTGGTGCGCCAGTACAAGATGGGATGGGCCCCCGACGAATGGGACGCCCTGGCGGTGGACTTGGGGGTGGGAACCGACAAGGGCATGCCCGCGCCGGTGTTCTCCGATGCCGGTTTGGGATTTCGTAACAAGGGAGGGCGCATCCAGGACAGCTTCCGAGCTCGAGTGCTGTTCCCCATCTTCGACCCCAGCGGCAAGCCGGTGGGGTTCGGCGGGCGGGTACTGCCCGGCGAGGAAGGCCCTAAGTACAAGAACTCGGTGGACAACGCGGTCTACCGGAAGTCCCGGGTGCTGTACGGGCTCAACTGGGCCAAACAGGACATCGTGAACTCCGCCGAGGTGATCGTGTGCGAGGGCTACACCGACGTGATCGGCTTCGCCCAAGCCGGCATCGCCCGGGCGGTGGCCACCTGCGGCACCGCTCTCACTGAGGACCACGTGCGGGTGCTGCGGCGATTCGCCCCCCGCATCGTGCTGGCCTTCGATGCCGACTCGGCCGGACAGACCGCGGCTGAGCGCTTCTCCCAATGGGAGCACGCCTTCGAATTGGAGGTGGCGGTGGCCGACCTTCCCCCCGGTGCCGACCCCGGCGATCTGGCCCAAAGCGACCCCGAGCGACTGGTGGCCGCAGTTGAGGGCGCGGTGGACTTTATGGACTTCCGCATCAGCCGGGTGCTGGGTGATGCCGACCTGAGCACGGTCAAGGGCCAGGTTAGGGCGGGTGAGCGGGCCTCCCGGCTGGTGGCTGAGCACCCCAATCCCGAAATCCGGGACAAATACCTGGTGGACATAGCCGATCGATGTTCGGTAAGCGCTGATCACCTGCGAGGGGTGGTGAGGAACGCCCGTCGCCGCGGCCCCAAAAGCGCGTCCCGCCCCGCGGCCGAAGAGGCCCCTCACCCGGCCGCGGCGGGCTATGACCGCGGTGGTGACCGCGGGGGCTACTCGGTTTACGAGGGCAACGGGGCAGACGGGAGCTCTGACAGCCCCCCGCCCAACAATGTGGAGCGCCAGGTGCTGTGGTTAGCCGCCCACGAGCCCGGCGCGGTGTGGTCGGAGATCGTTCCCGAGATGATCCATCACCCCCTGTACCGGGGATTGTTCGAAGCCCTGCTGGAGTACCCCGACCTGGACACACTGCTTGCCGAGGCTGAGCCGAGGCTGAGTGCGCTCATGCGAGAGCTGCTGGTGTACGAGGACGAGGAGTTGCGGTCTAGCGCCCACCGGCAGGAAGTCGTCATAGCGATTCTCATGTACGAGTCGGCCCGGCGGGAACTGGCCTACCTTGAGCGCAAGGCCCGAACCGGTTCAGCCGACGATGACCTGCTGCGCCGGGTGGCCACCTTGAAGACGGCCATGGACAAGCTCCGGGAGTCGGATTGGCAGGCCGATCAGGCCCGCGCCCTGCTGGAGCTGCTGAGGCCCAGCGCCTAAATCTCCCCGTCGGATACCGCAGGGCTGGTGTCGCCAAATCCCCTGGTTAAGCCAAGGTTAGAGCGCTCGGCATTCCAACCATTCCCTAATCGTCGTCCCGGCATGATGTGCCCAACAGGTTCTGCAAACAGCAGGGCCGGTCACATCAAGGGAGATGAAAATGACCATCGAAACCAGACCAGAGAACCAAGAGGACAAGAACAAAGTTCTCGGCTTCTTCGGCAAATCAAAGAAGCGGGTAGACCATCGGCGGTGCTCGTCTGCGACTGGGCTTCGATCCTGCGGCCAATGCCTCTGTGGGCACCGCGGAGAACACCACCAACCAGGCTCTGACCAGAGTCCGGGTGGAGGTGCATCTCTCCAGCGGCACCGAGCTTGGCCCCACCATCGGCGTCGATCTGCAACCGGGCGAGACCATCGATGTGGTGCTCTCAGCTGATCCGGTTGTGCCCGACACCTACAGCATCCACCCCGAATCCTCCCCTTGCCCGTAACCTGAGATAAGAGCCTTGATCGGGCATGCGCCCTTAGTGGGCATGCGTCCCTGGGCCGTTCCCCTCCGGCCCAGGGACGTGGCGCGTCTGGCCGCCAGTCGGGGAACACAGCCAGGGATCAGCGGAATCCCGTTGCCGAGAACGCTGCGGAATCAGTGCGGCCTAGAAGTCCTCGTCGAAGGAGACATCGCCCTCGACGCCCACCTGGTAGGAGGCCACGGTGCGCTCGAAGAAATTGGTGAGCTCCTGCACGTCTTGGAGCTCCATGAACGAGAACGGGTTCTTGGAGCCGAACTGCTTGGGCAGGCCGAGCTGGGCCAGGCGCTGGTCGGCCACGAACTCCAGGTAGCGGCGGGTGTCGCCCACCGACATGCCGGGCACGCCCTGGCCCAGTAGATCTTCGGCGAACTGGTACTCGCAGTCCACCGCCTCGGAGATCATGGTGGTGACCTGCCGACTGAGTTCGGGGTCGAACAGCTCGGGTTCCTCGGCCCGGACGGTGTTGACCACCTCCAGGGCAAAGTTCATGTGGCAGCTCTCGTCGCGGAACACCCAGTTGGTGCCGGCGGCAAGGCCGTTCAACAGCCCCTTGGATCGCAGGAAGTACACGTAAGCGAACGCCGCGAAGAAGAACAGCCCCTCTATGCAGGTGGCGAAGCAGATCAGGTTCAACAGGAACTGCCGCCGCTGCTGGGGGGTTTCGCACTGCTCGATGTCGTCCATCGAGTTCATCCACCGGAAGCAGAACTCGGCCTTTTGACGGATGGAGGGGATGTTGTCGATGGCGGCGAAGGCGGCCTCCCGCTCGGCGAGATCGGGGATGTAGTTGTCCAACAAGGTCAGATAGAACTGAACGTGGAGCGCCTCCTCATAAAGCTGCCGGGACAGGTACATCCGAGCCTCGGGGGAGTTGATGTGGCCGTAGAGGTTCAGCACCAAGTTGTTGGCCACGATGGAGTCCCCGGTGGCGAAGAACGCCACCAGCCGGCTCACCAAGTGCTTCTCCGCGGGCAAAAGGGTCCGCTCCAGATCGACCAGGTCGTCGGAGAAGTCGATCTCATCCACCGTCCAGGTGTTCTTGATGGCGTCGCGGTACATGTCGAAGAACTGCGGATAGCGCATGGGGCGAAGCGTCAGATTGAAGCCTGGATCGAGAATGCGTCCTTTGGCCGGTGCGGCTGTTGGAACCGGCTGCGGCGTCGGTTCGGGAGCAGGGCCGCGGTTGAAGCGCTCTTCGGGAAAGGGGGTTTCGGCCAGAGCCATCAGTCGCAGGCCTCGCAGGTCTCGGGGTTCTCCAGGGAGCAGGCCACCGCCTCAGCATCGGGTACCGGGGCGGCGGTCATGGCCTCGGGAGCGCCGGAGGTGGTCTGGTTGATCCGGGTGGCCGGGCGGGACCGCAAGTAGTAGGTGGTCTTCAGCCCCGCCTTCCAGGCGTGCAGGTACATGGAGCTGAGCTTGCCGATGGTGGGCGACTCCATGAACAGGTTCAGCGACTGCGACTGGTCGATGAAGGCCCCCCGTTCAGCGGCCATGTCGATGAGCGACCGCTGGGGGAGCTCCCACGCGGTGCGGTAAACCGCTTTGAGGCCGTCGGGTATGCGCTCGATGTCGGCCACCGAGCCCTCGGACCGCTTGACGTCGGCGATCATCTGGTCGTCCCACAGGCCCAGCTCCTGGAGGTCGTTCACCAGGTAGCGGTTGATCTGCAAGAACTCCCCGGAGAGGGTTTCCCGCTTGAACAGGTTGGACACCTGCGGCTCGATGCACTCGTAGCACCCGGCGATGGAGGCGATGGTGGCGGTGGGGGCGATGGCGATGAGCAGGGAGTTGCGCAGGCCGTGCTCGGCGATGCGGTCCCGCAGCGTCTGCCACCGGGCCGGATCGGAGGATTCCTTGCTCCAAAGGTCGAATTGGAGCTGGCCGGCGGCTGCCCGGGTCTCGGGGAACGCCGGATGGGGGCCGTGCTTTTCGGCCAGCTCGGTGGAGGCCCACAGGGCGTTGAAGTAGATCTCCTCGGAGATGCGGGCCGACAGCCGGCGGGCCTCGTCGCTGTCGAACGGTAGCGCCAAGTGGAAGAACACATCTTGAAGGCCCATCAGGCCCAGCCCCACCGGCCGCCACTTGGCGTTGGAGTTGGCGGCCTCGGGGGTGGGGTAGAAGTTGATGTCGATCACCCGGTCCAAGAACGGCACCACGCTGCGGACCACCTCGCCGAGCCTGTCGAAGTCCATCTTGCCGCTGTCGGTGTCCACGAAAGCCCCAAGGTTGACCGATCCCAGGTTGCACACCGCGGTCTCATCGGCGCTGGTTACCTCGATGATCTCGGTGCACAGGTTGGAAAGGTGCACGGTACGGCCTTGTTGGCCGGTCTGGTTGCAGCGAAGGTTGGATGCGTCTTTGAACGTCATCCAGCCGTTGCCGGTCTGGGCCAAGGACCGCATCATGCGGCTGTAGAGCTGGCGGGCGGGGAGCTGGATCTCGTACAGCTTCTCGCGCTCGGCCTCCTCATAGGCCTCTCGGAACTCATCGCCGTACAGGTCGGTGAAGTGGGGGACCTTCTTGGGGTCGAACAGCGACCACTGCCAGTCCTTTTCCACCCGCTCCATGAACAGGTCGGGCACCCAGTTGGCCAGATTCAGGTTGTGGGCCCGCCGGTTGTGGTCGCCGGTATTCTCCTTCAGCTCCAAGAAGTCCTCGATGTCGGCGTGCCAGGTCTCCAGGTACACGCAGGCCGCGCCCTTGCGCTTGCCGCCCTGGTTGACCGCAGCCACCGAGCTGTCCAGCGTCTTCAGCCACGGAACGATGCCGTTGGACAGGCCGTTGGTGCCCCTGATCAGCGATCCCTTGGAGCGGATGCGGTGCCAGGCTACGCCGATGCCGCCGGCGAACTTGGACAGCCGGGCGATGTCGGTGTAGCGCTCATAGATGCCCTCCAAGCTGTCGGTGGGGGAGTCGAGCAGGTAGCACGACGACATCTGCGGGTGGGCGGTGCCGGAGTTGAACAGCGTCGGGCTCGACGGCAGGTAGGCCAGAGAGCTCATCAGGTCGTAGAAGGCGATGGCCTCGTCGGCGTCGGCCGACAGGCCGCAGGCCACCCGCAGGAAGAAGTACTGGGGGGTCTCGATTACCTGGCGGGTGTCGGGGTGGCGCAGCAGATAGCGGTCGTACACCGTGCGCAGCCCGAAGAACTCGAAGTTCCGGTCGCGTAGCGAGCTGATGGATGCGTTCAGCGCGGGGGCGTAGTTTTCGGCGAATGCGGCGGTCTCATCGCTGATCAGGCCGAGGCTGTGTCCAGTTTTGATGGATTCGGTGAACCAGGGGATGTTCTGGTTGCGGACCTCTTTGTCGATGCAGGTGGACAGCAGCCGGGCGGCCAGCTTGGAGTAGTTGGGCTCGGTGACGATGAGCCCGGCCGCGGTGCGGATGGACAGCTCGTCGAGCTCGCGGGTAGTGGCGCCGTCGGCCAGCGCGGAGATAGTGCGGGTGGCCACCCGCATCGGATCGACGCCCACCAAGCCCTCGGCGCAGCGGGCTACCGCGTTGACGATCTTGTTGACGTCAACCGGCTCCAGCTCGCCGTTGCGCTTGCGGACCCGCATACCGGTTGCGCTGGCCCCGTTCTGGTCGGCCTCGGCCCCATTTGTGGTTACAGCGGCCAGTGGCTCCTGTATGAGTGTCATCAGTCCCCCCTGAGAACGAGGCTTTTCAGCGGTCAGCGCGAAGTCTCCAAAGTGTAATTACAAGTGCGGAATTACGCAATAGACGTCGCATGTTAGGTCTGTGATCAGGGGGTTTAGAATTGACTTGGTAAAAGGTGGGCGTGAAGGCGCGCGCGGACTAGGCGTCTCGAACGGTCAATTCGGTGGCTTTGAGGGCGGCCCAGCACCGCGAACCCGCACTCAGGCCCAGCTCGCCCACTGCTTGGGGCGTGACCCACACATGGCAGGGTGCTGGCGACCCCAGGAGCACCCTTACCCGGTCGCCCTCGGGCTGGATGCGGGCCACCTCGGCCTCCCAGGTGTTGCGGGCGCTGGTGTGGGGCCGGGCAGTCGACAAGGTGACGGCCGCAGGGGAGAAGGTGACCAGCACCGGCCCGGTCATGGGGGTGGCCGAGGTGAGGGTGAGCCCGTAGTCGAGGGCAACTCGGGTGCCGTTGGCGAGGCCGGTGAGAAGGTTCACGTCCAAGAGCCCGGCGGTCCACGGGGTTCGGGGGTCGGCGGTCACTTCATCGGGGGTGCCCGACTGCACGATCTGGCCGTCCTCCATCACTAGAAGCTGGTCGGCCAACACCCGGGTTTCCACTGGGTCGTGGGTGATCAGCACCCGGGTGGCCGGTATGTCGGCCAGCAGGTGGCGCACGTCGGTGCGGGTCTCGGCGTCGAGGGAGGCCAGGGACTCGTCGAGCAGCAGCACCTTGGGTTGGCAGGCCGCGGCTCGGGCCAGTCCCACCCGCTGGGCTTGGCCGCCGGAGAGCTCGGCGGGACGCAGTCCGGCCAGGTGGGCCAGGCCGACCTTGTGGAGCCACTCCTCGGCCTGCTGACGGGCCGGGCGAGCCCCCAGTCCCGAGCACCGGGGGCCGAAGGCCACGTTGTCCACCACGCTGAGGTGGGGAAACAGGAGATTGTGCTGGCTGTGCAGGGCGATGGGGCGGCGGTCGGAGGGCACGTGGATTCGTTGGGCGGGATCGTCGACCAACTGGCCGGCCAGCACGACGCTGCCCTGTTGCACCGGGATAAGCCCGGCGAGGGCGTGTACCAGTGTGGTCTTGCCTGCTCCATTGGGACCGACGATGGCGGTGCAGCTTCCTTTTGGCGCGTCGAAGGCTGCCTGGATGGGAAAGTCTCCGGCTGCGGCATGGAAGTCGGCTTGGATGCTCATGACGGTGAAGTCTCTTGCGAACTTGGCGGCTGGGGCTGTCTGGGGGCGATCCAGCGGTGGCGCAGGCCGATGAGCACCAGCAGCGACACCCCGATGAGCAGCACCGACATGGCGATGGCCGCCTCGGGTTGGCCGGCCTCGTTGGCCTGGGCGATGGCCAACGGCAGAGTGCGGGTGCGACCCGGATGGTTGCCGGCGAATGTGATGGTGGCCCCGAACTCGCCCAGAGCCCGGGCCCACGACAGGGTGATACCCGCGGCCAGCGACGGGGCCAGCAGTGGCAGCGTGATGCGGCGCAGTACGGTCCAGCGCCCGGCGCCCAAGGTGGAGGCGGCCGACTCCAACCGGGGGTCGAGTTGGCGCAACCCGGCCTCGGCGGTGATGACGAAGAACGGCATCGACACGAATGCAGCCGCGATCACCGCGCCGGCGGTGGTGCCGATGAGGGTGTCTATTCCGAACCAGTTGTGCAGCGCCCGGCCGATGAGTCCCCGGCGTCCGAGGGCGAAGAACAGGGCGATGCCGCCCACTACCGGGGGCAGCACCATGGGCAGCAGCACCACGGCTCGCACCAGCGCCCGTCCCCGAAACTCCAGCCGGGCTAGGACCCAGGCCAGGGGCAGCCCCAGCACCACTGACACTCCGGCGGCCACCAGCGACACGACCACCGACACCCGGAGGGCCTCTAAGGTGGCGGTTTCGCCCAGAGTGGTGCCCAGCGAAGACCACGGCGTTCGCTGCAACAGGCCCACCAGGGGCAACGCCAGTACGACCACCGCGATGAGGGCCATCACCAAGACCGCGATCGGCGGCCGGCTGTTCGGCTTTTTGGCGCTGGAACGGCCGGTCATGGTGATTCGAATCCGTGGCTGCGAAGGATTCCCTGGCCGTCGGGACCGAGAACGAAGTCCACGAAATCGGTGGCAACAGCCCGGTCGCTGATTGCGGCCACCGGGTAGTCGTTGAACCTTATCTGGGGGCCGAGGGGCACTGAGGCCACTTTGTCGGCTCCAGCCGCCACGTCGGTGGCATACACCAGCCCGGCGTCGGCCTCGCCGAGCGTCACCTTGGTGAGCACGGCCCGCACGCTTGTCTCCTCGGTGTCGGGCACGGCATCGACTCCGGCGTCGTTCAGCACGGCCTGGGCTAGGGCGCCGCAGGGTACCTCGGGCGCGCACACTGCCAATACCAAGCTGTCGTCTGACAGGTCTGCCAATTCAGTGACGTTGCCGGGGTTGTCGACCGGCACCACCAAGGCGAGTCGATTGCGGACGAACAATACGGGGGGTGTGGCGGTGAGCCCCTCGGCCTCAACCCGGCTCATGGTGGCGCCGTTGGCCGATGCGAATACGTCGGCCCGGGCGCCGGCGCTGATCTGGGCGGCCAGCCGGGCGCTGCCCGCGAAGTTGAGCCTCACGTCGACATCGGGGTTGGCCGCCTCGTACTCGGTGGCCAGGTCCTCAAACGCCTCCGACAGCGACGCCGCCGCGTACACGGTCACTGTGGTCTCGCTTCCACCCCCGCATCCTGTCACCAACCAGGCGAGAACCCCGGCCAGAACACCGAGGCCCAGTGTGCGCATGACTAGATCACTGGGCCACTAGGCCGCGGCCGTCACAATCCACGGCGCTAAACCCACGACACACCACTAGGCCGCGGTCTCGGTTTCCAGCTCCGCGGTCACCGACAGCTCCGGACCCACTGCAGTGAGCAGCTCCCGGCAGCGCCCGGCATCGGCCACGTCGTCGGCCACCTGCTCCAAGATGGCCAGCCGCTCGGCGGTGTCGGTGACGGTGGCGGTGGTCACCGCAGTGGCCAGGCGCACCTTGGCGTCGCTCTTGATGCGGCGGATCTCCCGCAGGGCGTCGGCCGCCACCGCTGCGGCCTCCGGGTTCACGTCGCCGGCCGCGGCCCGCAACTCGGCCCCGACGGGCCAGCCGGATCGGTGGACCGAGCCCTGTTGCCACCACGACCACACCTCTTCGGTCACATAGGGCAGGAAGGGGGCGAACAGCTTGAGGTAGGCGGTGAGGGCCGTCTCCAGGGTGCAGCGGGCCGACTCGCCTGCCGGTCCGCCCCGGCCGCCGTAGGCCCGGTTCTTCACCAGCTCCAGGTAGTCGTCGGTAAACGACCAGAACGACGTCTCGGTGCCCTCCAGGGCTCGGGCGTAGTCGCCCTTGTCGAAGGCGGCGGTGGCGTCGTCCACCAGGTTGGCCAGATGGGAGAGCAATGCCCGATCGAGGGTCTCGGTGGGCTGGGCGTCGGCGGCCGGTTCCTGGCTGAGCACGAAGCGGCTGGCGTTGAGGATCTTCACCGCCAGGCGACGGCCCACCTTCATCTGGCCCTCCTCGAAGGCGGTGTCGGTGCCGGGCCGCCCCGACGACGCCCAGTAGCGGAGGGCGTCGGCGCCGAAGGTCTCCAGGGTGTCCATGGGGGTGACCACATTGCCCTTGGACTTGGACATCTTCTTGCGGTCGGGGTCGAGCACCCAGCCCGAGATGGCTGCGGTGGACCACGGCAGCCCGCCGTGCTCGAAGTGGGCCCGGGTAACGGTGGCGAACAGCCAGGTGCGGATGATCTCGTGGGCCTGGGGGCGCAGGTCCATGGGAAAGGTGCGCTCGAACAGATCGGGGTCGTCTTCCCAGTGACAGGCGATCTGGGGGCTCAGCGAGGAGGTGGCCCAGGTGTCCATCACGTCGGGGTCGGCGGTGAACCCGCCGGGTTGGTCCCGCTGGTCCTCGGTGTAGCCGGAGGGTGTTTCGGAGGAGGGGTCCACCGGGAGGCCGGCCTCGTCGGCCGCGATGGGGTGGTCATAGTCGGGCTGGCCGTCAGCGTCGAGCGGGTACCAGATGGGGAAGGGCACGCCGAAGAAGCGCTGGCGGCTGATGAGCCAGTCGCCGTTGAGGCCGCCGACCCAGTTCTCATAGCGGACCCGCATGTGCTCGGGGACCCAGTCGAGCTCCCGGCCCCTTTCGATGAGTGCGTCGCGCAGGGCCGGATCGCGCCCGCCGTTGCGGATGTACCACTGGCGGGAGGTGACGATCTCCAGCGGGCGCTGGCCCTTCTCGAAGAACTTCACCGGATGGGTGATGGCCCTGGGCTCTCCGATCAGCTCGCCCGACTCCTTGAGCAGCTCGACCGTGCGCTGCTGGGCGCCGTGGATGGTGCGCCCGGCGATCTCGGCGTAGGGGGCGGGGTTGATCCCCTCGGGCGCGTCGGCCACGATGCGGCCGCCCCGGTCGACAATGGCCCGCACCGGCAGGTTTAGCTCTCGCCACCAGGTCACATCCGTGGTGTCGCCGAAGGTGCAGATCATGGCCGCGCCGGTGCCCTTTTCGGGGTCGGCCAGGGTGTGGGCCACCATGGGCACCGCCGCCTTGAACAGCGGCGTGGTGATGGTCTGGCCGAACAGGGGCTGGTAGCGCTGATCGTCGGGGTGGGCCACCACCGCCACGCAGGCGGCGAGCAGCTCGGGGCGGGTGGTGTCGATGAGCAGGTCGGCACCGTCGGGAAGGTGGAAGGCCAGGCGGTGGTAGGCGCCGGGGCGCTCCCGGTCTTCCAGCTCGGCCTGGGCCACCGCAGTGCGGAATGTCACGTCCCACAGGCTGGGGGCCTCGCTCTGGTAGGCCTCGCCCCGGGCCAGGTTGCGGAGGAAGGCCCGTTGGGAGGCCCGGCGACTGCGCTCGTCGATGGTGGCGTAGGTGAGGCTCCAGTCGATGGACAGCCCCAGGCGGCGCCACAGCTCCTCGAAGGCCAGCTCGTCGGTGGCGGTGAGTTGCACGCACAGCTCCACGAAGTTGCGCCGGGAGATGGGGAGCTGGTCTTTGCCGGGTTCGTCGGGGGGCTGGAAGTCGGGGTCGTAGGGGAGGGAGGGGTCGCAGCGGACGCCGAAGTAGTTCTGAACCCGGCGCTCGGTGGGCAGGCCGTTGTCGTCCCAGCCCATGGGGTAATACACCTGCTTGCCTCGCATGCGGTGGAATCGGGCGAGGGTGTCGGTGTGGGTATAGCTGAAGATGTGGCCGACGTGGAGGGAGCCGCTGACGGTGGGGGGTGGGGTGTCGATTGAGTAGACCTGGTCGCGGGTGGCGGTGCGGTCGAAGCGGTACGTTCCGTTGGACTCCCAGATTTCGTCCCATTTGGCTTCTAGGCCCTCGAGCGCGGGCTTCTGGGGGACGTTGCGGGGGGCGGTCATCGCTTGGTCATGGTACTTGTGTACTCGTTGCGCGTAGCAGTCGTTACGGGGCTGGTTGGGCGTAGTTGTTGGGGTCGTTTCCTCGTACTAGGCGGATGTCTAGGCGGGGGTTGAAGGAGCCGATGGTTTTGGTCTCTCCTTGCCAGATGTCTTGGCAGTGGGAGCTGGCGTAGTGGACGGCTATGGCGCGGCGGAGGTACTCGGTGCGGTTGAAGCCGGAGCCGTGGACTAGGAGGGGGTGGAAGAAGAGGGTGTCGCCGGGGTCCATCTCTAGGTGGACGCGGTGGTCGACGTCGATGCCCTTGGCGCCGAAGAACAGGAAGTTCTTGTGCTCCCAATCGGGATAGTCGTGTTCGAGGAGTTCGCCGGTGTGGGTGCCGGGGATGACCACCAAACAGCCGTTTTCTCGGGTGATCGTGTCAAGCGCAGTCCACACTCCGACGATGCGGTCGGCGGGACGGAGGGGGAAGTACAGCAGGTCTTGGTGAAGGGGGTGGCGGCCGTCGACGTCGGTCGGCTTGTTCAAGTACATGCTGTTCAGGGCGATCAGGTCGTTGCCGATGAGCTCGGTCACTTGGTCGACCAGCGGTTCGAAGTGGGCATAGCGGGACATAACCGGGTCGCCGTTCACGAAGTTCACCTTGGCGATCCCATGAGCAGGGGTCCGGGGGGTGACCAGCCCCTTGGCGACCTCAACGTTGCGGGCCACCTGCATGTTGGGAGCGGGGGCAATGGTGCCGTCGGCAATACCGGCGAAACGCTGGTTGAATGCCTCGATCATCTCTTCGGGCACCAGCTTGCGCCGAACCAAATAGCCGTCACCCCAGTAATCGGTGCCCATCACTGGTCATGTTCCCACAATGCCTATTCAGGGGCGACGAGCAGCGCCGCTGTAAGTTCGGGTGGTGGGCATGATCCGGACGCTGCGGTCGGTGGCGCGGTTTCGGCGGTTTGAGCCGAATCGGGCCAGGCGGCGGCTTAGCCGGGCAGCTTCTGTGGCTGATCTTCGGGAACTAGCCCGCAAGCGGCTGCCTGCTGGGGTGTTCGACTACATCGACGGGGCGGCTGAGGACGAGCTGTCTATGGAGCGCAACGCTGCGGCGTTCGATCAATGGGAGTTCATGCCCCGGGTGCTGCGGGACGTGTCGGAACTGGACACCTCGGTGGAGCTGCTGGGCCGGCGCCATCCGGTGCCGCTGGCCCTGTCGCCCACCGGATTCACCCGCATCGTATGCCCCGATGGGGAGCTGGCCGTGGCTCGAGCCGCGGCCCGCAAGGGGATCGCCTATTCGCTTTCCACTTTGAGCACCCGCTCGATCGAGGAGATCAGAGAGGTGAGCGACGGCCCGCTGTGGTTCCAGCTCTACTTCTGGAGGGACCGGGGTCTGGTGGCCGAGTGGCTCCAGCGGGCGGCCGACTGCGACTACGAGGCCCTGCTGGTGGCGGTGGACACGCCGGTGTTCGGCCGCCGGGAGCGCGACGTGCGCCGGGGCTTCACCCTGCCGCCCACACTGGGACCCGACACCGTTTTGGACGGGCTGCGCCGCCCGGGTTGGACGTGGTCATTGCTGCGGTCCGACCCGATCACGTTCGCCAACCTGACCGGGGTACAGGGCTACGACGGCAGCTCCGCTTTGGGTTTGGCCGAGTTCGCCCACAACCAGTTCAACCAGGCGCTCTCGTGGGACGACCTGGACTGGCTGCGGGAGCGTTGGAACGGGAAGCTAGTGCTAAAAGGCGTGCAATCGGTAGGCGATGCCCAAATCGCTGCCGAGCAAGGCGTTGACGGGATAATCCTCTCCAACCACGGTGGCCGCCAGCTCGACGGAGCGCCCCCCATCCTGGAGTTGGTCCCCCAAGTGGCCGACGCAGTGGGCGGTACCCTCGACATCATCTGCGACGGCGGCGTCCGCCGGGGCAGCCACATCGCCATGGCCCTCGCCCTCGGTGCCGATGCCGCGATGTTCGGCCGTCCCTACCTATACGCCCTAGCCGCCGCTGGCGAGCCCGGCGTCGACCACCTCCTAGACCAATTCACCGAAGACCTAACCCGCACCCTCGCCCTAATCGGCGTCCCCAAAGCATCCGACCTAACCCCCGCCGCCGTCCGCCGGCGAGGGTGTTGCTAGTCGATCAGGGCGAAGCAGCAGGAGGCATGAATGTGAACATGACATCGATGTTTGCCTTCCAGCTTCGTCCCTCCCGGAGGATTAATCCTGCACTAGCCAATCGGTTGAGATCCCGACTCAGAGTTCGGGGACCGGCTTTGGCATAGAAAGCTGCTAGCACCGGGTTGAGGACTGACAGGTCCCCCCGGGCTACGGCCTCGTCGTGCGGCATGGCTAAGACCAAGGCACGTTGACGATTGCTGGCTTGGCTAGCGGGGAAGTTATCCATTGCCTCATTTACGTAATTGGCCCAAGAGACGGTCAGCTGCTGTACGCGTACGAAGCCGATTTGCTCTCGTAGCCCGTCTATGAGTCCCTGAGCAGCGTACGAGAGGAAGCCGTGCGTTGAGCTTGTCTTGCTGGCGGCTTCCAATTCCCGGTAGTACTGGTCGCGGGTGAGGTTGTAGTGGTTGGACAGTAGGTGTGCGGCCAACAGGGGTACTTGTCCTGACCGGGCTAAGAGCATGAATTCCAGTAATCGAGCGGTGCGCCCATTGCCGTCTCCAAACGGGTGTATCCAGGCAATGTAGAGGTGAGCGTAGATCGCTTGGATGACGGTGAGCGCAAAGGCGGTGTCAGGGTCATCAGAGCGGAACATGTCACTCTCTAGCCACTCGGCCAATTGGCGGATCAGGTATGGACAATCCTGGGCTGGTGCCCCGCGGTAGTTGCCCGCCATGACAGAGTGGTTCCTAAGTTCACCTGGTATGGCGTCGGGCGCGTGCTCGGTCGTATTGAGAACCTGGAAGTTGTAGTCGCAGATGAGCTCGGCGGTGACGGGTGCGAGCGATCCGCTTGTTGCCTCCGCATCGATCTTGGTGAGGGCATCCAACACGTTGCGCACTTCTCGTTCTTGGTATTCCCGCGATGGGGGTGCGGTGTACTCACCGCGATAGATGCCAGCGACCTGCTCCTCGTTGAGGGTGTTGCCTTCGATAGCTGTAGTGGCTAGGGCACCTTTGATCAGAGCGACCTCATTGAGGTGCTCGACGACCATGGGCTTTAGCGGAGTACTGGTGATCTGTTCGCAGATCGCCCTAGCCTCACCCAGGAGCATCCATGTTCGCGGCGGCAGATCTTTGACATCTGAGGCGCTGAACGTGATCCAAGGATGGGACTCTGAGTAGGCCTTCATCGCCAGAACCGTACTAACAGCCCTCTAATTTGTCCACATAGTTGTCCAGAATATTGTCCACACTCCTGTCCACCAGCGAGCCGACTTTGTCATCACCCCTTCCAAGACTCATCACCCGTTGTCTGCACTAGAGTTGCGAGGTGACTCCGGAAGAAGAGCACGCCTTCTATAGCGAACCTGAGAACCTCATGCCTCAGGGACCTGCCCAGAGGCGAAATACCCATGGCGTGACCCCTTGTGGTTGGTCCAGTTGATGTGTGCCCGCATGACCAGGCTCGTGGTTCTGGATGACGTAGCAGTCGAGTCGTATGTGGTCTAGGTTCGAGTGGCCGACCCAGCAGCATACAGAGTGATCAGGATGCGAGTTGCAAGATCTGGGCGAGGCCGTCGTCAACTAGGCGCATGACCTCAGCACTGAGAGTGGCGCCTGTCCAGTCGGTGAGGTCATCTTTGTTGATGGTGGCTAGTTGATTGAGATTGATCACCGAGTCACGGTCCAGGCCTGACCCATTCACGGGCAGTGCAACTATGCCTGTCATGCCAAGCAAACGGGTGTTGGAAGTAATGGCGGCGGCGATGACTGTCCGCAGTCGGCTCTCGTTTAGGCTGTCAGCAGAGATAATCAGCATGGGCATCCGGTACCCGGGCTCGGAGCCAATAGGCTCGCGCAGGTTGACCCAGTAAATATCGCCTCGCCTCACTCCCACTCGCAGTTCTCCAAGAGCATTCTGGTTTGAGCCCCTGCTAGTGCTGAGTCGAGACTGGTATCGTGTTTGCTGGCGTACTCATTGAGGTTGCTGGTGATCTCTTCGGCGCTCCAGTCCAGCCACTCGGGTCTGCTGGGACCATCTGATAGCCGATCAGGGTCGCCTTGGGCACGGACGAGCATCTTCAGAGCTTGGGCGTAGAGGTCTGAGCGGGGCTGCTCTTGGCGGCAGGCGAGTGATTCCACCTGCTCGTAGAGATCATCAGGAATGGTGACGGTCACGTCCACGGCCCCAGCATACCGAGGGCAAGTGTCAGGCCGGCAGGAATCGGGAGTGGGTCAGCGGCGCAGGTCGTCGCGGGGGGTCGTCACGAGGTCAACGAGGTCATTGATGGTTCCGTCTCGGGCAGCGCGACGGACGGTGTAACCAAGTTGGTTGTCGTTGGAGATGTGCTCTTTGGCGTGCCTTACCGCGGCGTCAAGGTCGAGGCCGCGATCCAGCGGCAACTCACTTCATGACAACTCGAAGAGTTGACGAGCAGAGTGTCCGGGCACTCTACGAGGAAGGGTTGAGACCAGATGATTGATGATTTGGGTGGGCTCGACCAAGATCGGATGGTTGTCTTGTCGCTCAAACCGAGATTCGCCGAAGCGATTCTATCGGGGGACAAAACGGTGGAGCTCCGTCGAACGGCGCCGAAGATCGAAGTCCCGACGCGGGCGCTGTTGTATGCGACGACACCTGTGCGGGCGCTGCTCGGGACTTGCATTGTCACGGGTGTCCAGTCGGCCGACCTCGCCGTCTTGTGGCGCGAGCACAGATCACGATGCGCGTTGACCTACCAAGAGTTCCAGCGTTATTTCGAGGGGCTGGAAGTCGGTACAGCTCTAACGCTGGCACAGCCGCAATCACTCAGCAGCAGGGTGCCTCTCCAAGACTTGAGGGCGAAGCCGAGAGGCTTCCGACCTCCGCAGAGCTTCGCCTACGTCGACACCAATACCGGCAACAGGCTCTTGCGGATGGCCGCCTAACGCTTGGCGTCCGCCGCGACGCTCATACAGTACGCCGGGTCAAGCAGATGATGGACAAACAGGAAAAGCCACAAATTTTAGCCCAATTCCCGTTAATTCAGGGTGGTCATTGTCACTGGGGTTGATATAATTGCATGCATGGAGTTTGGGGCAAATCCCAGTGAAATACATGACAAAACTGATATTATTGCAGGTTTTGGATTTCCTGATTTCTCTGAGTCGAGTGCTTCGGAGTTGCTTGGATTAATGGCGGAGGTTGACTCGATCCGCCGCCGTGCGGAGGGATATCTCGTTGGGTTGGTTGTCCGTTACGGAGAGATCGAGGGCCGGAGTGCCGCGGCGACGGTGTGCCACCAATTCGGCATCAGCGCCCACAAGGCCCGCCAGTTGGCCAAGACCGCTGAAGGGCTAACGGCCATGCCCGAAGTCCTCAGCGCCGTGCAGCATGGGGACATCTCCGCTGAGCAGGGTGGGATGGTCGCAGAATCGCACAAGCGGGCGCCGATGAGTGAACAAGATCAACAAGAGCTGCTGGCGCTGGGCGGCTGGCAAGGCCATGACGAGTTCAAGAAGACCGTCGCCACCCGCGAGGACCGGCGCCGGGCCGATGACGGGATGAGCCGCATCGAGCGGCAAAGAGCCCGCCGCTTTGCCAAGGTGTTCGACGGCAGCGGTGGCATGGTCGTTTTCCACGCCGAGCTGGATCAGATAGCTGGAGATCGGGTCAAGACCGCCCTTTGGGCTTTGAGCACCAAGATGCTCGGTGACGACATCGCCCACGACCCGGTGCGCACCTTCGAACAGCGCAACGCAGACGCACTCGTCGCGCTGATTACCCAGCAGCCAGCCGATACTCCAGCATCGGAGCCCGCTGGTGGAGGCTGCGGCGACGTTCGGCCGCAGAAGACGGTGCTCGTGGTGTCGGCCGACTACGACGCCATAGAGGGCCGGCTGATAAGTGCCGGGTTGATCGACGGGTCGCCTATGGACCTTGATGAACTCCGCCGCTTGGCCTGCGACGCGGAGATCGTTCCGATGGTCTTCTCAGCCTGCGGGCAGCCCCTCTATGTGGGTAAAGCCCAAAGAGCGGTCACCAAGGCCCAGAAGCTGGCCCTCTACCGCAGAGACCGCGGCTGCGTAGGCTGCGGCATCAGGCCACAGGCCTGCGAAGCCCATCACATCCAACCGTGGGAGCACAACGGGACCACCGACATAGACAATCTGGTGTTGTTGTGTCCCCGCTGCCACAAGAAAGTCCACAAACACGGTTATTCCGTCGAGCTCTGCCCCGAAACCGGCCGGTTCACGCTCCAACCCCCGCCCCGCCTCGGCCTCCCACCTCCGCCACCACAGCAACCCGGCAAACGACGAATCGCGGCCTGAGCGTACGCAGATAGTCCCACCGGCGATGGGGTCGGGGGGGACTGACAGTCCCGGTCGGTTAGCCTCATCTGGTGCTAGAGGCGGTGTTGTTTGATATGGGTGGGGTGATTGTTTCAGGGCCTTGGGAGGGGTTTGCGGCTTATGAGCGGGCCAACGGGTTGCCGGAGGGGTTGATTCGGCGGATCAATTCGACTGATGCGGATAGCAATGCTTGGGCGCGGATGGAGCGGGGGGAGATTGGGCTAGAGGAATTCGCTGCCGCGTTTGAAGCCGAGGCGGAGGCGTTGGGGTATCGGGTGGATGGGATGGCGGTGCTCAATGGGCTGGGCGGAGAGCTGCGGCCCACGGTGGCTGAGGCGGTGCGGCGGTGCTCAGAGCGGCTGAAGACGGGGCTGTTGACCAATAACTATGCGCCGATGGCGTCGTCGGAGCGGTCAGCGGATATGGCCGAGGTGATGGGGTGGTTCGACGTGGTGATCGAATCGTCGGTGGTGGGGGTGCGCAAGCCCGACCCGGCGTTCTACACCATGGCCTGCGAAGCGCTGAAGGTGGAGCCCTCGGCGTGTGTTTTCCTGGACGACTTGGGGGTGAACCTCAAGCCGGCTAGAGCGATGGGGATGACCACCATCAAGGTGGTGGACCCCGACGACGCTCTGGCCGAGTTGGGGGCCGCGGTGGGGTTTCCGCTCAGGGATTGAGCCGGAGGGCTGAGTTGATCTCGGCCCGGAGCTCAGGGATGCCCTGGCCTTTGGCGGCGCTGGTCCAGATGACATCGCCGGGGGCGACCCCGAGACCCTGGGCCAACTCGGCTTTGCGGGCACCGCGGCGGGATGCCTTCACCTTGTCGGCCTTGGTGGCCACCGGTTTCAGGGGTACGTCGTGGTGGGCCAGCCATTCCACGGTCTGGAGGTCGAGCGGGGTGGGGCCGATGAGGCCGTCCACCAGCAGGAGCACCTCCACCAGGGTGGGCCGGTCGAGAAGGTAGCCATCCATCATCTTCTGCCATCCGACCCGCTGCGCCTTGGGGGCCTTGGCGAAGCCGTAGCCGGGGAGGTCAACCAGCCAGCGGCCGGGCTCGCCATCCAACTCGAAGATGTTGATCAGACGGGTGGCCCCCGGTGCCTTGGACGTGCGGGCCAGGCCCTTGCGGTTGGCCACCGCGTTCAAAAGCGAAGACTTGCCCACATTCGACCGCCCCACCAGCGCCACCTCGCAGCGGGACTCCGGTAGCTGGCGGGCATCGCTGGCCGACTTGAGAAAACTCAGCGCCAGCGGCTTGGACATCCCCAAAGGCTACCGGGCTAGCTGATTCTCCTAGCTGTTCATGACCTCGGTGTCGAGGAGGTCGGCGAAGCGCTCTAGGGCTGCGGCTCGGCGGGTGGGGATGTGCTCGGTGGGGTGGCCGTCCACCGCGGCGTACTCCTTGAGGGTGCGGCGGGCGATGGACACTTTGTGTACCTCGTCGGCCCCGTCCACCAGCCGGGAGGCCCGGGCGTTGCGGTACATCTCCTCTAGGGGCATGTCGGCGGAGTAGCCCAGGGCGCCGTGGACTTGGATGGAGCGGTCGATGGCGTTGTACAGCATCTTGGTGCCGTAAACCTTGATCATGGCGATCTCGGTTCTGGACGCTGAGGACCCGTGCTTGTCCATGTGCCAGGCGGCGTGCAGGCACAGCAGCCGGGCCGAGGCGATGTCGATGCGGGTCTCGGCGATGAAGTCCTGCACCATCTGCTTCTCGGCCAGCAGGCTCCCGTGGGCGAATCGGGACAGGGCCCGCTCGCACATCATGTCCAGCGCCCGCTGCGACTGGCCGATCCAGCGCATGGCGTGGTGGATGCGGCCGGGGCCCAGGCGCTTCTGGGCCAGCACGAAGCCGTCGCCGGGGTTGCCGATCAGGTTCTCGGCCGGCACCCGCACGTCCCGATAGATCACCTCGGAGTGGCCCATGGGGTGGCGGGCGAACTGGCCCGGATAGGGGTGGTGCATGTTGGGTACGTCCCGCACGATTTCCAGGCCGGGGGTGTCGGTGGGCACCACGATCATGGACGACCCCTGGTAGGGGTGGACGTCGGGATTGGTCACCACCATGGCGATCAGGAAGTCGGCCCCTGATCCGCCAGAGGTGAACCACTTGTGGCCGTTGATTACCCAGGTGTCGCCGTCGCGCACCGCCGAGGTCTCCAGCAGGGTGGGGTCGGAGCCGGCGGTGTCGGGCTCGGTCATGGAGAACCCCGACCGCAGCTCTCCGGCCAACAGCGGCTCCATCCAGCGCTTCTTCTGCTCCTCGTTGCCGCCGATGGCCAGCAGTTCGGCGTTGCCCGAGTCGGGGGCGTTGTTACCGAAGATGGCCGGGGCGATCGACGACCGGCCCAAGATCTCGTGCATCAACCCCAGCTTCACCTGGCCGAAGCCCTGGCCTCCCAGATCGGGGTCGAGGTGGCAGGCCCACAGCCCGCGGTCTTTCACCTGCTGCTTCAGCGGGGCTGTCAGCGCCTTCCACTGCTCGTCGGTCACCTCCAGCTCGATGGTCTCCAACGGCAGGATGTGCTCGTCGAGGAACGCCCGGGTCCAGTCCAGCTGCTCCTGGAACTCGGGCTCGGTCTCGAAATCCCAGGCCATGTGAGGCCCCTTTCAGTTGGGGAAGAGGATGCTGCCGGCTCGGGACTGGCTAAACGGCCAGCTGCGATAGACCGGCGCCGTTGTCGCACATGATGCGGCGGATGTCGGCGTCGCTGAACCCGTCCAGGTCGTTTACGAACGACACCGGGTTGGCCAGCCCCTCGGCGTGGGGGTAGTCGGAGCCGAACAGCATGTGGTCGGTGCCGATCAGCCCGGCCAGCTCGTGCAGGTCGTCCTCGTAATAGGGCGACACCCACACCTGGTTGCGGAACGTCTCCACCGGGTCTTCATCGAAGGCGTAGCGGTGCTGGCCGTAGGTCTTGGCGAGCTTCTGGATGAGGGGCCGCACCCAATACGAGCCGGTCTCGATGGTGGCCACCCGAAGATTGGGGAACCGCACCAGCACCCCGTCGGCCAGAAGCGAGGCCATGGTGTCGCTGATGGGGGAGTGCGACAAGAGGCTCTGGAGGGGGTTGTAGCGGAAGGCCTCGGTCTCGGTGCCGAGCCCCCAACGGTGGTTCATGAACGAATAGCCCGAGTCGCCGGAGTGGAACGACACGCACACGCCGTGGTCGTTGAGGAACTGCCACACAGGGTCGTGGTCGGGATGGCCCAAAGAGCGGTAGTTGCCGTGGCCGTCGGGCACCGAGGAGGCCCGGAAGTTCACCACCCGCAGACCCCGACCGACGGCCCACTCCAGCTCGCCCAGCGCCCATTCGACGTCCACCAGGCTCAGGTACAGGGCGGTGAACAGTCGCTCCTGATAGGAGAAGCCCCAGTCGTCGTCCAGCCAGCGGTTGAAGGCCCCGAACGCGGCGGTGATGGCCCCGATGTCGTGTTCCAGACAGGCCTCCATGCCCACGCCCAAAGTGGGGAACATGAAGCACCCGCCCAGCCCCTGGGAGTCCATGAGGGCCAACCGCTCGTCGCGGTTTCGGTAGGCGGGGCTGATGGGGTCGAGCTCGCCGAAGGCCTCGCGCATGTCGGTGGCCGAGGTCTTGGCCCGGAAGTACTCGTCGAGGATGCCGGGCTTGGCCACCGGGTCGAAGGTGGGGTTGGGGATGAACCGGTTGATGCGCCCGGCCACGATCAGCCGCTGCTTGCCCCCGATGTCGGCCCACTGCATGCAGCGCTTCGCCATCTTGGGGTCGATGTGACGGGTGAAGGCGTCGGTGGCCTCGTAATAGTGGTTGTCGGCGTCGAAAGCGAGATACCCGAGGTCGGTCATGATTCTATTTTGGCTTGTTTGTTGGGCAAGCGACCACCGGCGAGGCCAGAACCGGGCTTGGATCAGTAGACCACCACTATGCGCCCGGTGGTGAGGCGGTCCTCCATCTGCTCGAGGGCGGAGGGGAGATCTTCGAAGGCCACGGTGCCGCCCACCAGCGGGGCGATCCGGCCCTCGGCCAGCCGCCCGCAGAGCTCCTCGTGGACCCGGTCGCCCAGCGACCGAGGGTTGATGTTGAACCCGGCCATACCGCCATAGACCGCTGGGTTGCTGCTATAGGCCAAGAGCACCCCTCCGATCGAGACCTGCCCGAAGCACAGCAGCCTCGGGGGGAGGCCGACGGCATCCTCGGCCTCGATCTTGCTGGCGAAGCCGATGATCATCAGCCGTCCGCCCCGGGTCATGCACCGCAAAGAGGCCTCGGTAACCTCGCCGCCCACTCCGTCGAACACCAGGTCGACTCCGGCCCCGCCGGTGATGTCCCGCACCTCGGTGGCGAAGTCGCCGTCGCGGTAGTTCACCGCGGCCTCGGCCCCCAGGGAGCGCACCAGCTCGCACTTGGCCTCGCTGCCCGCGGTGCCGATCACCCGGGCCCCGGCGTCCACCGCCAGCTGCACCGCGGCCGAGCCCACCCCGCCGGCCGCGGCGTGGATCAGCACCCACTCTCCGGGCTGGACCTGGCCCCGCTCGTGCAAGCCCAGCCAGGCCAAATGGAAGGGGAAGAAGAAGGCGGCGGCCTCGGTGTCGTCCAACGACTCGGGGGCGTCGAACACCATGTCGGGCTGGGCGATCACTCTGTCGGCGTAGCCCCCGAAGGCCGACTCGGCGGTGGCGTGCACCCGGCGGCCGAGCCACTCCTCGGCCCCTTCCCCAGCCGCGTCAACCGTGCCCAGCACCTCCATGCCCAAGGTGTAGGGGAGCTCGGGGTTCACGGTGCGGTAGCGCCCGTGGCAGCCGTCGATCTCGTTGAAGTTCAGCACCGTCCGAGTGGGCGCCACCCGGATCTTGCCCGGCTCAGGCACCGGCTCGTCGATATCGTCCAGCCGCAGCGCCTCCGACGGCCTCCCATATTGATGAACACGCCAAGCTCGCACGGCCTCGGAGCTTAGCGGTGTGGGCTTGGTGGTCTACCGCTGAACCGAGCGGGGGTAGGGTCGCTGGGTGGCTGATCGACCGGGGTTTCGGGCTTCGACTCGGGCCTTGCGGTTGCGCAATTTCCGGTTGTTCTGGTTCGGGGCCCTGGTGTCCAACACCGGGACGTGGATGCAGATCCTGGTGCTGGCCTATGTGATCGACCAGATCACCGATCGGGGGGCCTGGGTGGGGCTGGTGACCATCACCCAGATGCTGATGACGGTGCTCACCAACCTGTGGGCCGGTCCGCTGGCCGACCGGGTGCCCCGGCGCAGCATCATCCTGGTGACCCAGAGCCTGCTTTGCGTGGGAGCCTTCGGGTTCTCCGCCCTGTGGGCGACCGGGGTGCGCTCGCCGGTGGTATACATGCTGCTGGCCTGGGGTTATGGGATTCTCAACGGGTTCATGCTGCCCGCCTGGCAGGCATTCATCTCCGAGTTGGTGCCCAAAGAACTGCTGTTGAACGCGGTCACGCTCAACTCCACCCAGTTCCAGGCCACCCGGGCCGCGGGGCCAGCGCTCGGCGGCGTGCTGCTGGGGTTCTTCGGGCCGGGCTGGGTGTTCTTCGCCAACGGGGTGTCCTTTTTTGCGGTGCTGTTCGCCGTGGTGCTCATCCAGGTGCCCCGCCTGTTGCCCGACGACCCGCCCCCCATCCGGGTGTTCACCGACCTGCGGGATGTAGTGGGCTACTGGAGAACACAGCCCGGCATCCAGAGGGCATTCAAAACGGTGATCATCACCGCCGTATGCGCTCAGCCCCTCATCTTCTTGATCGTGGTGTTCGCTGAAGAGGAGTTCAACACCACCGGGTGGCAACTCGGTCTGCTGGCCTCCGGCACCGGCATTGGCTCAGTGATCTTCTTCCCGCTGGTGGCCGGGAGGGGGCAGTTCACAGCCCGTTCCCGACTTTTGGCTATAGGTCTGAGCGTCTACGGGCTGGCGCTGGCCGGGTTCGGACTGGCCCCCTGGTACGCCATGGCCATCGTGTTCCTGCTCATCCTCGGGGGCTGCCATCTCACCACCGCCTCCACGCTGAACACCGTCATCCAGCTCCAAGTGGACGAGTCGATGCGAGGAAGGATCATCGCTCTGTACCTGATGGCCATCAACGTGGCCATCGGTGTGGGCACCATGGCCCAGGGGCTGCTTTACGACTGGATCGGCGCCCGAATCACAGTGGCGATCAGCGCGGGCACCATCGTGGTGCTGTCCGCCTGGCTGGTGGGCACCCGCCGGTTCGACTCGATGGACGTGGGCACGGCCGCGAGTTGAGCCTCAATCGCCATTGAAGCGGGAGTACGGTCAGGGCAGTGCGAGTGCTGGTGGTCTCCCACACCAAGACCGGTGGCACCCAGGCCATGACCGAGGCGGTGGTGGCCGGGGCCAGCCATCCCGACATCGACGGGGTGGAGGTGGTGCAAGCAGCCGCGCTGGAGGCCACTGCCGACGAAGTGATGGCCGCCGACGGCTATCTGCTGGGCACACCGGAGAACTTCGGCTACATGAGTGGCGCGATGAAGCACTTCTTCGACACCGTCTATTACGACTGCCTAGACCACACCCGGGGCCGGCCCTACGGACTCTTCGTGCGGGCCGGCAACGACGGCACCGGGGCGGTGCGGGCAGTGGAGCCCCTAGTCACCGGGTTGGGGTGGAAAGCGGTGGCCCCGCCGGTGCTGGCCACTGGCGAACTGACCGCCGAGCATCTGGAAGCCTGTCGGGAGTTGGGCATGACCCTGGCCGCCGGTTTGGAGCTGGGCATCTACTGAGGCAATATCGCCGGCGGTATGTAGCCGGGTCAGCGGCTGGCAGCCAAGCGGGTGATCTGAGCCTGCTGGGAATCGGACTGGGGGCCGGCCGCTGGACGGGCGGCCCGCACCGCGGCCACCGCATGATCGAGGTCCATCCCCCGGGAGGTGAGCACCGAGATGCACACGATCCCGGCACGTCCGTATCCGGCACCGCAGTGGACGATGACCCCGGTGCCTTGGTTGAGGTGGTGGTTGATGGTTTTCACCAATTCACGAACGTTGTCGTCGCCGGTGACCCCTTGATCGACCATCGGCACGTGAAGGGCCTGGTGAGGTAGGGGATTGGCCAGCCATGCGGGGTAGTCGGGAAAGCGCATGGCAATCTCGGCGTCGGTGAGCAGACACACCATCACTTCGGCCCCCACATCCTCCAGCGCCGCCGCCGGATCGGGCCCGGTCACTGCAAAAGCCGCGGCATGGAGATGTCCCGATGCCCCAGGCACTGGTATCCGGTGAATTCCCCCCGCCATCTGATAGCGCCCCGCTCCGACCTGCACCGGGCCACCCTACTGTTCGACATTCCGGGGCCGAATGGTGGAAGCCAGGAGAGTGGGTGGGGGATGCTGGGGGGATGTATGACTTCGGGGGGAAAGTGGCGCTGGTGATGGGGGCGGCGTGTCCACCGGAGATCGGGCGAGCGGCGGCGGTGCGGCTGGCTCGGGCCGGAGCCGATGTGGCCTGTGCCGACCGAGTTGAGGTTGGTCAACCCGATTCAGCCTGTGCATCTCCTGAAGCGTTGGACGCCACGGTGGAGGCGGTGCGGGCCGAGGGCCAGGCGGCGCTGCGGCTGGAGACCGACGTGGCCGACGCCGCCCAGGTAAACGAGGCGGTCGAGCGGTGTGCCAGAGAGCTGGGGAGGCTCGATCTGGTGGTGAACGTGGCCGGCGGGCTGGGACCCGAGATGGGTTGGGCGCCGTTGCTGGAGCTGACCGAGGCATCGTGGCGGCGGTCTACCGACGTGAACCTGACCGGGGCCTTCTTGGTGGCCCAAGCCGCCGCCCGTCAGATGGTTAGCCAGGGCGATGGCGGTTCGATTGTGCTGCTGTCGTCGTACGCCACTGTGGCTGCGACTGTCGGCACCTCGGCGTTCGCCGCGGCCAAGGCCGGAGTAGACCGTCTGGTGGCTGCCTATGCCATGGAGTTGGCTCCCCACCAGATCAGGGTCAACGGGGTGCGCCCCCTAGGAGTGAACCCTGACGCCACCGAGAGCGGCCATCCCTATCTGGTTCAGACTGTGGCCAAGTCCGGCGGCGACCGCAGCCAATGGGTGCGCTCCAAGATCGCCCTCGACCGCCTCCAAGACCCCGACGAGACCGCCGCCGTCATCGCCTTCCTGCTTTCCGACGAGGCCTCGTTCATTACCGGCGAGTGCATCACAGTCGCCGGCGGCTCCCGCTGGTAGCTAGACCTTAAAATATAGCTAGATTTCGTATGCAAAAAGCGCCATAATTGTCTTGTGGAAGCTGGAGTTCGAGAGTTGCGGGACAATTTGAGTCGCTACCTCACCGCGGTTCGAGCAGGGACCGAGGTCACCGTGACCGACCACGGGAAGGCGGTGGCGCTCTTGATCCCTCTTCATGAGCCCCGACCAATCGACCGGCTGATTGAAGATGGGCTAATCATTCCGGCTCAGGTGGCGAAGACACGATTGGGCCACTCCAGGGTCAAGAGCAAGGGAACAGTGAGCGACCTCGTAGCCGAACAGCGCCAGTGATCGTCTATTTCGATACGTCCGCGTTCATCCCCCTGATCATCGAAGAGCCGAATTCTGAAACCTGCGAGCGACTTTGGAATGAAGCAACGCGGACCGTCAGCGTGCGTCTTCTCTACGTCGAGGCCCGAGCGGCGTTGGCTCGGGCTCAGCGACTCGGGCGGCTGACCCGAGAAGGGCTTGCTTCAGCAGTTGCTCTACTCGACGACCTCAGCGCCCAGATAGATCACATCGAAATCACCGACCGACTGGTCCGAACTGCTGGTGCCTTGTCCGAAGAGCAGCAGCTCCGCGGCTACGACGCCGTTCACCTGGCCGCCGCGCATGCAGTTGCCGACGTGGACACAATCTTTGCTAGCGGCGACCAACAACTCATCGCCGCCGCATCTCATCTTGGACTCATCGTGGCGCCAGCCCCCTAAAGAGGCCGCCGGAGACTTCAGCTTCCGCGGCGTCGGTAAGGGTTGGGGCGGTTCCTCCTCGGCGGTAACACGCTGGGCCGGGCCTGGCACCAGCCGACTGGGGACCTACCCGCAGGCTGCCCAACACTGGGTCTATCCAGGCCAGCGACCCCCCACCAGTGCCGATCGACACCACCTCCACCACTGGATGGGCCAGAGCCCAGCGGCCGATCATCGGGCGAGATGCCATGGTGACCTGGCCGTCGGTAACGAGGCCCACGTCGAAGCTGGTTCCGCCCACATCGGTGGCGATGGCCTCAGTTCGGCCCAGCCGCCCGACGAGTCCCACCGATGCCGTCAATCCGGCGACAGGGCCGGATTGCAGGGTTTCCACCGGGCGTAAAGCGGCATCTACCGCCCTGGTGCTGCCGCTGGACTGCATGATCTGAAGCGTGCCGTTGAATCCCCGGTCGGCGAGCACATCAGCCAGCGACTGAACCTCTTTCGCTACCAGCGGGGCCACATAGGCGTCCAGCACCGCGGACATGGTTCGCTCGTATTCACCAATCCGAGGGGCAGCCGACGACAGCGAAACATGGGCACCGGGGTGTATCTGGGCAATCAGCTCGGCAATTCTGGCCTCATGGCGGGGTTCGGCGACCGACCACAACAAGGACACGGCGTAGCTCTGCACCCCGTCGTTTGCCCCCACAGTCAGATCGCCAGGGGTGGACAGCGCCTTGCCTAGGCCGACCCGGGCTGTCCCATCAGGGTCAGAGGCAACTACGACAGCGTCGGTGAAGGTTCCTCCGGTATCGATGCCAACGCGCACAGCATCGAGCAGTCAGTTCGAGCGCAACTTCAGCGGTTGACGCCCTTGTTCCGGGAGGTGAACCCGGCCAAGTCGCGGTCTTTGCCCTGGTGGCGGCCCTTGTCCATGGACTGCACCGAGATGTCGTGGTCGCCGGCCGAGGCTCGCAGCGCCCCGACAGTGCAATCGGCCCGGTCCCGGTGGGCGAACGGGTCGTACTGGTACCAGGAAATGGCGTTGAGATGGGTCATCTTGTCGACCTCGTCGTCGGGAACCCCGGTCAGCGTCTCGGCCAGCAGCTCGGGGGCGTTGGGCCAGGTGGAGTCGCTGTGGGGGTAGTCCATCTCCCAGCAGATGTTGTCGATGCCGATCTCGTGGCGCAGCACCACGCCCACCGGATCGTTGATGAAGCAGGTCAAGAAGTTGCGCCGGAACACCTCGCTGGGCAGCAGGTTGTCGAAATCCTGCCCAGTCCACAGATGGTGCATGTCGTAGGTGCGGTCGGCCCGGTCCATGAAGTAGGGAATCCACCCGGTGCCGCCCTCTGACAGGGCGATCTTTATGTCGGGGAAGCGGCGGGGGATTGACGACCACAAAAGGTCGGCGGCCGCTTGGCTGATGTTCATGGGTTGAAGCTGAATCATCACGTCCATGGGGGCATCGGGCGCGGTGATAACCATCTCTCCCGAGGAGCCCAGGTGGATCGAGCACACGGTGCCGGTGTCGCTGAACGCCTCCCACAGCGGATCCCAGTAGTCACTGTGGAAGCTGGGCTCGCCCAGCTTGGCCGGGTTCTCGGTGAAGGTCATGGAGTGGCAGCCCAGTTCGGCTACCCGGCGCACCTCGGCGGCGCACCCTTCTGCGCTCCAGATCATGGGCAGGGCCATGGGGATGAAGCGGCCCGGATAGGCCCCGGCCCATTCGTGGATGTGCCAGTCGTTGTAGGCCCGGATGAGGTCGGCGGCGAACTCCTTGTCGGGGTGGTTGGCGAACAGCCGTCCCGCGAAGCCGGGGAACGACGGGAAGCACATCGAGCCCAGCACCCCGGCGGCGTCCATGTCCTTGACCCGGGCGTGAACGTCGTAGCAGCCGGGGCGCATCTCATCGAAGGCGGTGGGCTCGATGCCGTACTCCTCTTTGGGCCGGCCGGCTACCGCGTTCAGCCCCACATTGGGAATGATCGAGCCGTTGAACGACCACACGTCGTCGCCCGAACTGGTGTGGATCACTTTGGGGGCCTCATCTCGCCATTTGGCCGGGAGATGATGGTCGAACATCTCGGGAGGCTCGCACAGGTGATCGTCCACGCTCACCAGGACCATGTCGTTCAAATCCACAGCATCCTCCGTCGATCTACATCGCTCGCCAGTGTGACCCCAACGATACTTGTCGCAGTAGAATTCGCCAGCCGATCAACCCCCAGGAGGCCCCCGATGTCCAACCCCATGAGCTACGAAGGCCGCAACGTCGTGGTCACCGGCGCGTTTTCCGGTGTGGGAGCCGCGCTGGTGGAGCTGCTGGCCGATTTGGGAGCGGCTTCGATCACCGCACTGGACATCAAAGAGCCCGCGGGGCCGATCACCCGGTATATCCCCACCAACATGGGCGACCCCGTGGCGGTGGACGAGGCCGCCGCGGCTATCGACGCCCCGGTGCATGTGCTGTTCAACAACGCCGGCATCGCGGCCACCTTCTCCCCTGAGGATGTGATGAAGGTCAACACCTTGGGGCTGATGCGCCTCACCGATGCCCTGCTGCCCAAGATCCCCGCCGGAGGCGCGGTGGTCAACACCGCGTCGATCGCTGGTATGAACTGGCCGGCCCACCAGGCCGAGATCACCGAGCTCTTGTCTATCGACGACTGGGACAAGGCGGTGGCCTGGGTGGAGGAGCACCCAGAGGTGGTGGCCGACGGTTACATGTTCTCCAAGGAGTGTGTGCAGATCTTCACCATGCAGGCCGCCAAGGGAATGCTGTCCAACGGCGTGCGCATCGCCAGCGCCTGCCCGGCCCCCATCGACACCCCGCTGTTGCCCGACTTCAAGAAGACCATGGGCGAAGGCATGATCGACTGGACAGCCGCCAATGCCGGGGGCCGCTACGTGACCGCCGCCGAGGTGGCCAACCTGCTGGCCTATCTGGGCTCGGACGCGGCGTCATTCGTTTCGGGAGTGAACGTGAACATCGACAACGCCTTCCAGGGCTCGATGATCACCGGCCAGGTGGACTTCGGAGAATTGGCCGGCTAGATCCAGCCCCTATACAGCAGCCGCTAGCCGTTCTTGGAGCTCGGTGGCATAGGCGGCCACCTGGTCGGCCGCATCGGCCAGGACGTCGGGGTCGAGCCCCTCGGCCAACTCTGTCCCACCGGCTTGGGCGAGCATGGAAGCCAGATCGGCGGAGCGTATCTTGTTCACTGCCCACTCGGCGATGGGGCCATGTGCGGTCTCGTCGAAGGGGATGATGTGGTTTCGACCGCCGCCAAGGTGGTTGTAGTGGTAGTGGGGGGCATCCTCGAACAGATCGAAGCGCAGGTACTCCCACTGACCTTCGGCGTCGAACACGTGTAGCGACACCCCACGGTCCTCAATGCCCAACGGTGCAGTGCGGCGCAGCTCCTCTACGTAGGCCTCGTCGCCCCCGTAGTACTCCACCAGCGCTTCGGGGGTGAGGTCGCGGTACTCCACTCCGATCTTGATCACTCCGGCGGGGAAGTAGGTGGTGTGGGCGTCATCAGGCCGCATGGGGGGCATCTCGTAGACGTGGCCGATTTCCATGGCGGCCAGCGTAGCGTGCCGGGTCGGTTCTGCCTTTAGTGGTGTGTCGCAGGTTTATTCGCGCGTGTCCTGCTAGGCATCGACGCCCCTCGCCGCGTTGCTCCTCCTTGCCGTACGCTGCGAGTATGGCAGCGTCGGTGCGCCTTGCGAGGAACGCCGCTGCCGTCGCAATCCACGGCGCTAAACCTGCGACACACCACTAGGTGCGAAGTGCCCGCTAGATACCATCGGTTTCCCATGGCCCAACGTCGAGTCGACCTTCAGGAGTTCTTCCACCCCGATGGGGTAGCGGTGATCGGCGGGGTCGACCGCACCCAGACCGAGACTGCGCTGCGGGCCGCGATGGACACCCGGTGGGGGGCGGACAACTGGCATCTGGTCAACCCCAAGGGCGGGTTGATCGGGTCGGTGCCGGTCTATGAATCGGTGGCCGACGTGCCCGAGCCGGTGGCGCTGGCGGTGATCTCCACACCGCCCGCGGTGTGCGCCTCGGTGGTGGACGAGTGCGGCGCGGTGGAGATCCGTTACGCCCTGGTGTTCTCCTCGGGGTTCAGCGAAGTAGGCCCCGAAGGCGCCGCTCTGGAAGCCGAGTTGGGGGAGGCGGGCCGACGTAACAACATCCGCATCTTTGGCCCCAACACCAACACCAACGCTTTTGAACCCGTGCCTGAGGTGCCCAACCTGCGGGGGGGCAAGATCGGGGTGGTCACCCAGTCGGGCCACAACGGCCGGCCCATCGTTCAGGGTGTTCACTTCGGGATCGGATTCAGCCGCCAAGTGCCGTGCGGCAACGAGGTGGATCTTGAGGCGAGCGACTTCATCGAGTACTTCGCCTACGACGACGACACCGCGGTGATCGCCGGCTACATCGAGGGTTTCCGGTCGGCTGACAAGCTGCGCACTGCGCTGGAGGCAGCCAATGCCCAGCACAAGCCGGTGGTGCTGCTGAAGATTGGGGCCACCGATGCCGGGTCGCGCATGGCGGCGTCTCACACCGGGCACCTCACCGGGTCGGACGCGGTGATCGACGGCCTGTTCGAGCAATACGGGGTGGTGAGGGTGCGCGACCTCGACGAACTGCTGGAGACGGCTGCCCTCTTCGCCAAGCTGGGTCCCGATGTGGCCGAAGGCGCGGGGCTCTATTCCATCTCCGGGGGCTCGAGCACGCTGATGGCCGAGGCCGCCGAGCTGGCCGGGGTGGCGGCGCCTCCGCTGGCCGAGGGGACTCAGGAGAAGCTGCACCAGCACATTCCCCGCTATCTGTCGGTGTCCAATCCCGTGGACAACGGGGGCACGTTCATCACCACCCAGCCCGCCGAGATCCGCCGTCAGGTGATTCGGGACATCAGTGACGATCCGGCGGTGGGCTACACAGTGATCGGAATCACCGGGGCGGTGCCCTCGATGACCGACCCCCTGGGGGGGGACATCGTGGCGCTGGCCGATGAGGCAGACAAGCCCATCATCGCCACCTGGAACTCGTTCAAGGTGGACGAGGTGGGTTTCGACCGCCTGGTGGAATCCGGGATACCGCTGTTCCGCTCGTTCCGGGGGTGCTTCTCTGCTCTGGCTGCCTACCACCGCTACCAGCGTCGGCGGGCCGATTTCCGGGTGCGCCCGCCACTGTCCGATGCAGTGCCGGAGGCCGCGGATACGGCACTTGGAGCCCTGAAGCCCGACACCGGCGCAGTGCTGAGGGCGTTCGGGCTGCCACTGGCGGCCAGCGAGGTGGCCGAGTCGGCTGGCGACGCCCGCATGGCGGCGGAGCACATCGGCCTGCCGGTTGCGGTGAAGATCGCCTCGGCCGACTTTCCCCACAAGACCGACGCCGGTCTGGTGGTGCTGGGAGTGGACACCCTCGACGGGGTTGAACAGGCGGCCCAGTCGATACTGGACCGGGCTCGGTCTACCGCTCTAGACGCGGCCATCGAGGGAGTGGAGATACAGCAGATGGTGGTAGGAGGCACCGAGATGATCGTGGGGGTGACCCGCGATCCCACGCTTGGCCCCGCCGTAATGGTGGGAACCGGCGGCGTGTTCACCGAGGTGCTGGCCGACACCGCGGTGCGACCATTGCCTCTCGACGAAACCGACGCCTACGAAATGATCAAGTCTCTAAAGGGCTTTCCCCTGCTCGACGGTGCCCGAGGCCGCCCGCCCGCCGATGTAGCGGCCCTGGTCCACGTGGTCATGTCAACTGCAAACTTGGCCACCGCCTTGGGGGATCGCCTCGCCGAACTCGATCTAAACCCGGTAGTTGTGCTCGACCGCGGCAAAGGTGCCGTAGTGGTCGACCACCTCATGGTTTTGGCCAGCTAGAGGGCGACTCCGACGGCGGTTCGTGGCGGCCGACCTGCTAAGGCTGGGCCACCTAGTGTGGTCTTGTGCTTGTCCGCTTGGGAGCGCTAGTGGTGGGAGTCGCCGTATTCGCCGCGGGGTGCGCGGGGGCCGACGAAGCTGACCTGGATCCAACTTCGCCCCCCTCGACAGCAACCGCGCCGGGCGAGGACAGCGCCGAACCCTCACCAACCCCGAGCGCCGCGGTCGTCACCCCCACCCCGTCAGCCCCTCCGGCAACGGCCGCGGTGGTGTTGGATCCACGTGAGACCGGGCATCTGAGGAACTTCCTGGGCTACGAGTTCCCTCCTGCACCGCAGGTGCCTACGGGTCCGCTGTCACCGGCAGCCGCCGACCAACTCGACTTCATCTGGTCCAAATTGCCCACCGGCGGGCTCGACGGTGCAGAGGTGTCCAGGCTTGCAGAATCGGGAGATGCCCGGCTGGCCTGGATCTTGTCTGACCTCTTGAGGTTCGTTCGCCCTGGCGACATCTTCAACGGGGCGGTCTCGGCCTTTGAAGCGCTGACCGGCGCGGTGCTGGCCGACGATCCGGTGGCCCTCAGGAGCCCCTGGCAATCGTTGACCGATCACCTGATTGCCTGGGATCTGCCCGTCTTCGACGGTTACGCCGACTACAAGGGCCGGCTGTTCACGCTGATCGAGCCGGGCTGGCAACCGTTCTTCGAAGACACCGACGCCGACATCGATTGGCGCTTGGTGAGCTGGGGCGGGGTGCTGATCGACGGTCGGGAATTCGGCGATCCCCGGCCGTGCCCTCAGGGATGCATCCCGGCGCTCGACGACCCGGGCGTGACCGACGCTGAGGGAGGCTCCTGGTACCCCGACGACGGCATCGTGTTCGCGGTGGTGATCGGCGACGAGGCCCGGGCCTACCCCAGCCACATCATGGAAATCCACGAGATGGTCAACGACTCGCTCGGGGGGCGCCGCATCGGCATGCCGTACTGCACGCTGTGCGGCTCGGCCCAGGTCTACTTCACCGACGACGTGCCTGACGGGGTCGAGATGCCCGTTTTGCGGACATCGGGTTTGCTGTCGCGGTCGAACAAGGTGATGTACGACCTGGTGACCAAGTCGGTGTTTGACACATTCACCGGGCGTGCAGTGACAGGTCCGCTGTACCGGCAGGGGCTTGTACTGCCCCAGGCCACGGTGGTCACCACCACCTGGGGCGACTGGAAAGCTGCGCATCCCGGTACCACGATTGTTGCCCAGGGCGGCGGGGTGGGCCGGGTGTACCCCTTCAACCCACTGGGCGGGCGCGACGATCATGGGCCTATCTTCCCGGTGGGCGACGTGGACGAACGCCTCGGCGTTCAAGATCAAGTGTTCGGTGTGGTGCTGGACGACGGCACCCCCGTGGCGTTCCCAGTGGAGGCTGCTGCTGCCGCGCTGCGAGCCGGCGAGGCGGTGGAGTTGAGCGGCGTGGAGCTCCGCTTAGACGGGGGCGGGGTGCGCGCCGTCGGCGCCGACGGCGACGAGATCGCAGGTCACCAGGCGTTCTGGTTCGCTTGGAGCCAGTTCATGGCTGACACCCTGCTGTGGGAGCGGTAAGCGAATCAGACGTCAGAGCCCACTTGACCACTGAACCATGTTGTGTAGGATGACCGATTATCGATTGCCCACCATCACACCAGGGAGCCAAGGGGGGTACCTGCGATGGCAGCCTATTGCCGGCCTCGCACGGTGAGCGAGGCGCTCGCCGTAATGGCTGGTGCTGAGGGTCACGGTCGAATCCTCCTCGGTGGTACGGATCTCCTCGTCCACCTTCGCAAGGATCCGTTCGCCCCGACCGTCATTGTCGACCTGAAGTCGGTCGCTGACCTCCCGCCGGCGGTCGAGGTTGGCGACGATGTGGTGCGGTTTGGTCCGACTGCTCGGATGGCCGCGATCTCAAACGACCCATTCGTCGCAGGCCACCTGCCGGCATTGGGCGCAGCGGCACGAGTCGTCGGTTCAGTCGCAATCCGGAACCGGGCGACGCTCATTGGCAACATTTGCAACGCTTCACCAGCGGCCGACGCCGCCCCTGCACTTCTCATCTACGGCTCGGCGGTGACCATGACCGGACCCGGCGGCGAACGGACGATGCCATTGGCTGAATTCTTCGTCGGGCCAGGAGAGACCCGGTGCGGCCCAGACGAGATCGTGATCCGCATTGATGTGCCGATTCCTGATCGTGGATATCGATCAGCATTTCAACGCCTCACCCGGCGTCGAGGGGTCGACCTTGCAACGGTCAGTGTTGCGGCTGGCGTCGATGCGGTCGGGAGCATCGTTCTCGGGCTTGGGTGTGTTGGACCGACGCCGCTATTGACTGATGCGAGCCCACCCGTCGATCTCACTGATTCGGCCGCTGTTGAGAGGGCAATCGAGTCGTTGGTGTCCATCGCAACGCCGATCTCCGACGTCCGGGCCGCGCGCGACTATCGCGAGGCGATGGTTCGCGTCCTCGCCATCCGGGCCGTTCAGGCCGCCGCGGCCGCTCCTGAGGGGGGGTCGTTTTGACGGCTTCCTCTCTGCCCCCGACAAGCGAGGTCGCCGTAGCTCTGGAGCTGAACGGCGAACACGTTCTTGCCACGGTACCAGCGCATCGGACGCTGCTCGACATGCTCCGAGATGACTTGGGCCTCTTCGGCACCAAACGCTGTTGTGCTGAAGGTGAATGCGGTTCCTGCTCCGTGCTCTTGGACGGCGAATTGGTAAATTCCTGCTTGGTGCTCGGTGCCGAGGCCGACGGCGGATCCCTCAACACAATCGAGGGACTCTCCATGGACGGCGTCACCGACCTTCAGGCGGCATTCTTGGCCGCAGGGGCCGTGCAATGTGGTGTCTGCATCCCTGGTCAGGTTATGGCGGCCGAGCAGCTCCTACGCACGAATCCCGACGCTTCCCGAGAGGAGATTCGAGACGCAATGTCGGGAAACCTCTGCCGATGTGCCAGCTACCAGCGGATCGTCGAGGCGATCCAGGTGGCGGCTGCCGGGAGGCGGACCGATGCCTGACGAGGACCTGGGCTCCTCCTTCCGGGATTCCAGTAGCGGTACCGACCAAGTGGTCGGCCAACCGGTGCTCCGGTACGGCGGGGTCGACCGGGTCACCGGCGCTCAGCGATACCTGAGCGACCTCATGTTCGTCGATGCCGCGCACGTCGCGTTCGCCACGGTCCCCGTCGGATGCGCCGCAATCGATGAGATCGATACCGCGTCAGCGGCGGCGATGCCTGGAGTCATCGCGGTAATCCACGCCGATGACCTTCCGCAGCCTGTGGCGCGGTTCGGGATCTCGCACAAAGACCGGCCGGTGATCGCGACCGAGACGGTCAACTACCACGGCGAGCCTGTGGTCGCCGTCGTCGCTGAAACCGCAGATGAGGCCCGCGGTGCGGCCGACGCCGTCGTCATCCATTACACCGAATTGACTGGCGTGTACGGGCTCGATGCCGCCCTTGCCGACGACGCCCGGTTGGTCCAGGACCCATCGGTGCGTCCCGGCGATGACCTGAACTCGTCCAATGTCCTTGAGCAAGCCGATTACGCATGGGGCGACGTCGACTCGGAAAGCGCGAAATCGCACACCATCGTCGAGAACACGTACACGTTTCCGATGGTCACCCACTTTCCAATCGAGCCCGGCGGAGTCGTCGCGGCACCGACCGACGACGGCGGCGTGGAGATCCACTCGCCGGTCCAGCACCCCTACCTACTCCAGAGGACAATCGCCGACGTGTGGTCGATCCCGCTGTCGCGAGTCCGGATCATTGCCCCAGATCCTGGCGGGGGTTTCGGCGGAAAACAGACTCCGCGGTACGAGCCCCTGATGGCGTTCCTCGCCCTTCAGACGGGGCGCACTTGCCGCCTCGTTCTCTCCCTCGAAGAGTCATTCCAGATGATGCGACGATCGGGTTGTTGCATCCACGCTCGCACGGGATTCACAGAATCTGGCGAGCTGACCTTTCACAAGATGCAGGCCGACTTTGTGATCGGGGCCTACGCCGATGTCGCTCCTCGGGTCATGACCAAGGGCAGCTATGTGGGCGCCGGGCCTTATCGGATCCCCGGCGTTTCGATCAGGGCACGTGCGGTCCTGACCAACACCGTTCCCAGCTGCGCCTTCCGAGGGTTCGGTGCCCCCCAGGTCGGATGGGCGACCGAGTCCCAGCTCGATGCCGGAGCTCGCGAGCTGGGGCTTGACTCGCTTGAGATTCGCCGCCGAAACCTTGTTGAGCGCGACGAGGCCTTCATCCGCGGTGACTACGAGGCCCGTGCGGACGGCCGCTGGCACGAGAGTCTCGAGAAGGCGGCGGAACTGATCGGCTGGCACAAGCTGACGCCGCCTGGCCGCGGACGAGGTATATCCGTCGGCATCAAGCCGGGAGCTACAACGGGTCTGTCGCAGAGCTTGGTCCGCCTGCTTTACGACGGCAGTGCGATCGCGTATGCGGGCACGTCGGATATGGGGCAGGGGGCCAGGACGCTCTGGAAGCAAATTCTGGCTGACGAGTTGGGCGTCGATCTGGATCTGATCACCATCATCAGCGGCGACACCAACTCCGTGCCCTTCGACCTTCAAACATCGGCGAGTCGTTCGACTGTGTTCATGGGCAACGCAGTCCTCGCGGCGTGTGAAGACATCCGCATACGAGTACTCGAGCTCTATGCCGAAGCCACCGGGACCGGACCGTCGGAGCTTGCCCACTCTCCCGGCCAACTTGTGACGCCGTCGGGGGCGATCTCTCTCGTCGAGGCGGCCCAAACGGCTTTGGGCGGGCTGCGAGGAGAATTCGTCGGCCAGGGAACATGCCGACTGTGGGGTCAGAAGGGTCACCCGCTCGGCGGCGACGCTTCGTTTTACGAATTCAACGCGACGGCCATCGAGGTCGAAGTTGATCGCGCCACGGGAGAGATCTTGTTGACCAAGCACGTGACAGTCGGCGATGTAGGGACAGAAATCAATCCATTACAGGTCGTCTCCCAGGATGAAGGTGCCGCGATCATGGGATTGGGTCACAGCCTCATGGAGCAGATGCTGTTCGACGACCACGGCTGTATCCGCAACTTGGGGGCGATCGACTACCGGATCCCAACTTTCAACGACGTCGCGCTCCACATGCAGACTGCATCCATTGAGAACCACGACGGTCCTGGTCCCTACGGGTGCAAGGGAATCAGCGAGGGAGCGCTGCTTTGCACAGCGGGCGCCGTGGGAGCGGCGATTGCCGACGCGATAGGCACACCGGTTCGCGACCTCCCGATCACCGCGGAACGGGTCTGGCGCACTATCCGCGACGCCAACCGCGACTCGCCGGATTAGTCGTGCGACACCTCACGATAAGAACGAACTGACAACAACAAAGGAGACAGACCAATGCCGAACACCACCGTGTGCCTCGCAGGTACCCTCGACACGAAAGGCGCTGAGTACGAGTTCGTGCGCGACCGTCTTATCGAAGCTGGCGTCGACGTATTGGTGATCGACTGCGGGGTTCTCGGAACTCCGCACTTCGCCCCCGACATCTCCGCAGACGAGGTCGCCAGCGCGGCCGGGATCGACCTCGCTGATTTTCGTGCTGGCGTCGAAGGCGCCGGAGGACGCGTCGCCGCAGTTGAGAGCATGGGCGAGGGCCTCGCCACCGTGCTTGGCGACCTCGTTTCGAGCGGACGAATTCAAGGTGTGATGGGCTTGGGTGGGTCCGGTGGCACCTACCTCCTCACCGATGCCTTCCGGACGCTACCGCTCGGCTTTCCAAAGCTCATGGTCTCGACCATGGCGTCGGGCGACGTCCGTCCCTATGTCGGTCATTCCGACATGCACATGGCCAACGCGGTGACCGACATTGCCGGTATCAACAACGTCTCCAAGTTGGTCCTGTCCAATGCCGCAGGATCAATCGCGGGGATGGCTCAGGGATACGAGGCCACTAAGGCGTTGGCCACCGAGGGTGAGCCGCTGATCGCCATCTCGATGTTCGGAGTAACAACCCCTGGCGTGATGCGGATACGTGAACAACTCGAAGCCGAGGGATTCCAGGTCGTTACCTTCCATGCTGTTGGAGAGGGTGCCGGCATGGAGCACCTCATTGATGAGGGCGTCATCGACGGACTCATCGACTTCACGCTGGCCGAATTGCTCAACACCTGGAATGACGGCATCTTCCGTCTCGACATTGAGCGGATGTCGGCCGCGACTCGCAACAGCATTCCGCTTGTGGTGGTTCCAGGCGCAATCGAGTGTTTCAACTTTGCGGCGCCCGAGACTATTCCCGAGAAGTACAACACCCCTGAGCGCAACATCATTCTTCACAACCCCAACATCACCTCGCTGCTCGCGACCCCCGATGAGATGACTCGACTAGGTGAATATCTGGCCGATCACGTGAACCGAAGCATTGGGCCTAAAGCAGTTGCCCTGCCCCTCCAGGGCCTCGATAACTACTTCAAGGACGGCAGCCAATGGCACGGGGTGGACGTCACGCCGCTGTTCGACGCCATTCGCTCAACTCTCGATCCGTCCACTGAACTTGTCGAGATGGACAACCTCATCAACGACGAACCCTTCGCCGACGCGGTTTTCGCTTTGTTCATGGAACGCTGGAACCAGGCGCAGGCCCAGTGAGTGCTGGCCAAAATGGGATGGGGCGACCGCGATGACCTCTGAAGGTGGCCGGGCTGTGCAGGCGGTTCTACTTCGGCACGGCCAAGTCGCCCACCACCGCAGTGATGTGGGTCTCACCGATCTCGGGGTTGCCCAGTCCGAGGCCGCCGGTCGCTGGTTCGCGGAAGGGGGCGTTGAGATCGAGTGCCTGCTCAGCGGAGAGACGGCACGGACCCTCGACACGGCAACTGCGTTCGCAGCCGGCTATCGAGGCGTGACTGGTTCCCCCGAGCTGCCTGATCCCGCGGTGAGCTTTGCCCTCCGAAACCCCGACCTCTACCTCGGAGGGCACCGCGTCAACATCGCGGAGGGGGCCGAGGCAATCGCTGGGCAGGCACCCGGCATCAGCCCCGATGATGTAGTCGGTTCTCCGTTCTTCGGCGAATTGATCAGCGCCGAAGAACGGGTTGGCTACTGGCTGAAGCATCCGAATCCGCCCGGAGAGGACGCCCACGCCGTCGCGCGTCGGATCGTGTCGTTCGTCCGGAGCCTCGGCGACGGTGGCGGGAGGGAGGGAGCAACCATCGTGGCCATCACCCACTCGCCAGTGCTCAGGGCCGTTCGGCTTGGATTCGAGAACGTCTACACGCGTGAGCCCCCTTTCCTCCACGGCTTCTCCCTTGTCGCTGCCCGAACCGGCGATATCTCGTTCTCTTTGTTCGAAACCGACACAGGGGACATCCCGGCGACGTCAAAGCCGGGACCCGGATTCGGGGAAACTTGATGCGATCCGCAATCATCACCTGCGCGCCAACGGGCGCCATCCACACTCCCTCGATGTCGCCCTACCTGCCCGTTACACCGGGTGAGATCGCCACTGCCGCCATCGGGGCCGCCGAGGCTGGCGCCGCGGTCGTACACCTCCACGTGCGTGATCCTGAGGATGGTCACCCGGTCCAGGATGTCGGCCTGTTCCGGGAGCTTCTAGATCACATTAGGAGCGAGAGTGAAGTGGTCATCAACGTCACCACTGGCGGCAGTCCCCACATGACAATTGATGAGCGCATTCGCCCGGCATTAGAGCTCGCGCCCGAACTCGCCTCGCTCAACATGGGCACTATGAATTTTGGCCTATACCCCATGCTGGAGCGCTTCACCGACTTTCGCTATGACTGGGAACGCGTCCACCTAGGGAATAAGGCCTTGATCTTCCGGAACTCCTTCGAGGACATCGAGCGCATCCTCAAGTCCTGCGGAGATCAAGGCACCCGGTTCGAGTTCGAGTGCTACGACACCGCCCACCTCTACAATCTGGCCCACTTCGTCGACCGGGGCCTCGTGGATCCGCCTTTCTTCGTGCAATCCGTGTTCGGAATTCTCGGGGGCATGGGGGCCGATGTCGACGATGTGATACAGCAACGTCGCACTGCTGGACGCCTCTTCGGCGACGACTTCGAGTGGTCGGTACTAGGCGCAGGCGCGGCTCAGATCCGCGTTGCCGCGCTATCGCTTGCCCTTGGCGACAATGCACGCGTGGGCCTCGAGGACTCATTGTGGGACGGCCCGGGCCACCTAGCTGAGGCTAACCGGGACCAGGTAGAACGGGTCCGAGTGCTGGCCGAAGCTGTCCATCGTAGTGTTGCTTCTCCGACGGAGGCTCGTGAGCGCCTACGGCTACGCGGTGTAGCATGACCAGAAGCAATCGATAATCGAAAGCCCACCCGGGAATCCGCCTCTTATGGTCCTCGACAGTTCCGTCCTCGGTTCCGAACCTCTCTCGACCACAACCAAGCGTCTCCTGCTCGACCGCATCGTCAAGGGCGAGCTCGTGCCAGGGGAGCGCATCGTCGAGAGTCGTCTGGCGAAAGAGCTAGAAATCAGCCAGTCTCCAGTCCGGGAGGCGCTTCGTGATCTGGCGGCTGCCGGCCTCGTAGAGATCGAGTCGCGGCGAGGGGCACGGGTACGCAAGCCGACCAACAGCGAGCTGTGCGACGTAAGCGAGGTGCGGGCCGAGATTGATGCGCTAGCAGCTCGGCTCGCAGCCGAACGGCTGGACGACGAAACCATCGAGGAGCTCCAGAGCGCGCATCAGCTCATGTCGGAACGGCTCGAAGCCGGTGACTACGTAGGGATGACCGAGGCCGACGCCGGCTTCCATCGGATCATCGTCCGAGCATCGGGGAACGGCGCTGCCGAGCGGGTGTTCGGACAACTCGAGCCGTTTGCCCGCACCTTTATCACGCTCACGTCTCCCAACGTGCCGCTACGAGGAATTCTGGCCCAGCACAGCGGCATCCTTGAGGCACTCATCCAGCGCGATCCGGACTTGGCTGCTAGCCGAGCGAGAGCGCACCAGCTCAGTGTGCGAAAGATGTTCTTTCAAGCCGACCACGGCGAGCAATCATCTTGACCATCCACTGAGTCTTTGCGATAATCGATTATCGACTAGCGAGGGGGCTGGGGGGGCCAAGATGTCGACGACCGCTTTGCAACTGAATCACGCGGGCGGATGTCTTTCGTGACCTCACAGACGTCGGAAGCATCGACGAATCCGGAGACGGTGGTTCCACCCGGAGAGCGCAGGGGCTGGTCTAAATTCGGTCGCTCGCCGGCATGGGCCATCAGCGTCGTCGTCGGAGTTGTCGTTGTGGTTCTTGCGGCGTTGTTCGACTTCTGGGCCACGACTTTCGTGGTGGGCGCGACCGAAAACGCCCCGCTAGTGCTCGCCGCCCTCGGCTTTGCCCTGCTGTACCGCCTCACCGGCCTGTTGAACGTCGCCTATGCCGAGACCATCACCCTCGGTGCTTACTTCGCGGTCTGGATGAACAATTCATGGGGGCTCGGGTTCTACGTGGTTCTTATCCCCGCTGGCCTGCTCGCTGGTGTTCTCAGTGTCGTCACATATCTCGCCATATTTCGCGTTGCCAAGGGACGGCGCGCGGGCACCCTCGAGATGATCGTCATCTCATTCGGGTTGTCGATCTTCCTGCAACACGGATTGCAGTTCGTCTTCGGCTATCGCCGACGCGCCTTTGACATCCCGCCTCCAAACACGATCGAAGTATTCGGGGTCGGAGTCTCCCTGTTTCGGTTGCTGGCGCTCGCCAGCGTTGTCGCTCTGACGACATTCGTGTACCAGTTCATCAAGCGCACGAGCCATGGGCTCCAGATCCGAGCGCTGGCCAGTAACGAGGGGTTGGCGCAGGCGAGTGGAATTCGTCCCCTCCGGGTGACCATCTTGATCTGGTTCGTCGCCGGGTTGTGCGGTGGCCTAGCCGGCGTGTTCTACGGGGCAGGAGCCTCTGTGGAGTCCTTTCTCGGCATCAACGAGATCCTCTTGATCCTCCTTGTGGTGCTGGTTGGTGGAAACTGGGGCCTGCTCGGCGTCGTGGTCGTAGGCATCGCCACCGGGATCGCCCTGACCGGTATCACGCTGGAATACGGCAACAGCCTGTACGCGGAGCTCGTCCTCGTTCTCGCCTTTCTCGGTGTGCTCAAGTTCCGTGGTCGTCGGCTCACCGACGGATCGAAGGTTTAACGATGAACCTCGATTGGCTCGACGCGTTCCTCATCTTCGGTGCCTTCAAGGTCGTGGAGATCATGGGGCTTGGCCTATTGGTACATCTCCAACTCGGCTTGACCCGGGTCGCGAACTTTGGGGTCGTGGGCTTTTGGGGCGTGGGGTTGTATGCGTTCGGCGTTGCCCATCTGAAAATTGATTGGCCATTCGGGGACCCATACCAGTTCCTCGTGTGTGCGGCGATCGCGACGATTGTGGCCGCGGCAGCTGGCCTAGTCGTCGGATGGTTGATCTCAGATCTCGACGACGACGGAACACTCGTCGGAACCCTCGGCTTCGCCACGATCGTGGTGATCCTTGCGACTACGCAACAAGGGTTGACGGGAGGGGCGCTGGGCCTCGGTGGCCTTGGTTTCCCATACGATTTCAGTCGGGTGAAGACCCACGAGTTCACGTGGTTGCTGATTACAGCAGCAGTGGTGGCCTTGATCTTTGCCTACGCCTGGAGGGTCCACCGCACGCCCCACGGCCGTCTGTTGATTGCAGTTGGCGCCAACGAAGCGCTGGCGCGCAGCCTTGGAAAATCCGCGACCGCGGCCAGGCTCCGCATGATGATGGTTACGTCGGGGGCCATGGGACTACTCGGTGCGATGCACGGGGTTATGGTGCGATCGCTGGAAATCAACAGCCTTGATGTTGGCGTGACTCTGGCTGCCCTGGCGGCGTTGATACTCGGTGGCACGGCCCGGGTGTTCGGGGCTGTCGTCGGTGTTTTGCTGACTGTCGCCCTCTTCGACATCGTGATCCAGTTCTATCTCCCGATTCCGGACGGATGGAACACCCAGGCGCTTCCCGTAGCCCGCGAGGCGGTGTTCGGAGCCGCCATCGTTCTCGTCTTGATATTTCGGCCACAGGGACTGCTCGGGCAGATGCGACGTCCTGCGCTCATGCGGAGGCTCCACGGTGACTGGTGACTTCCCCCGGACGCAGATCCGTGTTCGCGACGTCACCAAGTCGTTCTCGGGTCGGGTAGTCGTCGATGTTGACGAACTCGAACTGGGGGTTGTCCCAGTTGAAGGCCTACTTGGTCCCAACGGTGCTGGCAAGACAACGCTGATGCGCCTAATCATGCATTCCATCCCGCTGGAGGGGGGTACGGTCACTCTCAGCCGTCCTGGACAGCGCGAGGTGTTGCTGTCTGCCACTCGCACCAGCCAGATGGCAGGGCTTGGCGTTGTCAAGTCGACGCAGGTGATCACCGACTTCGAACACCTCACCATCCTCGACTCCGCGCTACTAGCGGTGACCGAGGCGCGCTATGAGCGCCCCTTCGCTGCGGCGGCCGATCGAGCCGTGCGCAAGCGACACGAAGACGAGATCCGATACTGGCTCGACTACTTCGGCTTCGATGATCCGCTAGCCGTCGCCCTTTCAGGCGGAGAGAAGAAGTTGCTCGACATTGTGCGCTGCCTTCTACTCGAGCCCGCGGTTCTTCTGCTGGATGAGCCAACTGCTGGACTTTCCGAAGGCCACACTGAGCGGGTGAAGGCCGCGGTTCGACAGCTCGCCAGCGCGGGAACGTCGGTGGTGATCGTGGAGCACGACCTCGATGTGATCTGGGACTTGTGTGATGAAGTGATCTTTATGGCTGAGGGGAAGGTCCTCATGAAGGGCGACCCCGCGACGATTCGGGCCAACCCAACGGTGGTCGAGAGCTACTTGGGGGCCGGAAGTGCGTGAGCAAGCGGCGGTCCAAGGCGGCGGCGACGCATCTGTGGCGCCGGCAGTGTCCGTAAGCGGACTCTCGAGCGGATACGGCAGCGTCGCGGTACTCCACGAAGTCGAGTTCACCGTCGGTCATGAGATCTTTGCCGTGCTGGGTGCGAACGGTGCCGGAAAAACCACGCTGCTCGCAGCCCTTGCCGGGCTTGTACCAGCCATGACAGGCTCCGTGGCCTTTCACGGTACCGATGTCACGAACCTCGCGGCGTCGGAGTCGGCGCGCCTCGGGGTTGGCTACGTGCCCCAGGAAGCCGCGGTGTTCCCAGATCTGTCCGTGCTTGAGAACCTCGCTGTCGGCGGGATGTTTGGCACTAGATCTCACGAGGAACGCCTCGAAGAAGTATTCGAGACGTTTCCCGATCTGCGCGGCAAGCTTCATCTCCGGGCAGGGAACCTCAGCGGTGGCGAGTCGAGGATGGTCGCTTGCGGTCGTGCCCTTATGCAGGATCCGACTGTGTTGCTGCTCGACGAGCCCACGGCCGGCCTGTCGCCGCTCTACCTCGAACTCTTCTTCGAGAAGATCGCCGAAATCCACCGCACACGCGGCGTGTCAATCGTGCTGACAGAGCAGAACGCAACCCAAGCCCTCGGCATCGCCGACCGGGTGATGGTCCTCAGCCTCGGCGTCGGCTCGGAGCCGATGCCTGCCGACGCTGTCACCACCGAATTACTACGAGAGGGATACCAGATCTAGCTCCCCGGGGAGCCAGAGCTTGCGGCCCGGTTCCGGGGCCCGAGCAGTCAAGAAAAGGAGACCAACCATGAAGACAAACAGAAGGTGGATGCAGGTGATTGCCCTGCTCTTCGGGTTAGTGCTGATCGCCAGCGCTTGTGGAAACGATGATGACGCCGCGAGTCCCGTCGCGACGCCGGAGACCGATTCCTCCGCTGACGCTGGCGATACCGCTGATGCAGGCGATGCCGCTGATGCGGGCGATACCGCCGACGCGGGTGATGAGATGTCCGATGATCCTGTGACAGTGTGCGAGCTGGCCTACTACACAGGCGAGTTCGGCGCGCTAGGACCATCCCTGACCGCCGACGTGCGGTTCCCGATTGAGGAAGTAATCAACCAGGACCCGCCTCTAGGTAGAGAATGGGAGCTCGTGTCAGAGGATCTCGGGACGGTCGGTGAGCCGCAGGCGGCCCGGGCGTGCTTGGACCTCCACGACGCTGACGTCATCGTCAGCATTGCCCACGGATACCGTACGTACCGCCCCTTCATGATTGAGCACTGGGCCGAGAACGACAGTCCGATTGTGCCATCTGTCCACGGCGGGGCAATTCCGGGCAACCTCGGCGGAAATGCGGCGGAACCGATTTTCCGAGCTCAGGGCTTGGACGAGGGCCTGGGCACGTCAGGCATCCTGTATGCGGAATCGATCGGCGTTAACTCCGTCGTCATCTTCGCGACCCAGGTTGAGGGGTTCCAGCTTGCCGCCAACGCGGCACAGGCCGCTGCCGATGGGGTCGGCATCGAGGTGCTTGACCGAATAGACGCGCCCGCCGAGGAGCCTTCGTACCGGGCACAGGTAGAGCGCATAGCAGACCTCAATCCGGACGCTGTCATTCTTCAGGTGGGTCCGGTCGAGGCAGGCACCATCATCAAGCAGGCCGCCGAAGCGGGCCTGTCACTCGAGTGGATCGGCGAGACCGGTCTCGTTCAGCAGGAGTTCATAGCGACCTTGGGAGTCGATGTCATCGACACCCAGAAGGGCATCGGCTTTGCAGCGTTTACGTTTGACGATTCGACGCCTGCTTGGGAGTTCTTCTCGAACGCTTGGGACGGCACCGCCGGCTACGGAGATGAATTCGGCCCGGCGACCGACCTCTACCACTTCTCGACTTACGACGTGATGGTGCATACCGCCCTGGCGGTTGAAGCCGCCGGCTCATTGAATGCTTCGGACTGGGCCCCCGCGATGCGGGAGGTCGGCTCAGCGCCGGGCACCGTGTGCTACACGTACCTTGAATGCCTGACTTTGATCCGAGCTGGTGAGGACGTTGACTACGAAGGTGTGACCGGGTCAGGTGACTACACCGATGGTGGAGTAAACAACGTGACTTCGGCGTACACGCCATTCAACTCCGACGGAACAACGGGAACTGCCGTGATTCTCGACCCAGTTCGCTCGCTCGAGGTCATCGACGCAATCGCTACGCAAGCGGAGTGCGACGACGACAACAACTGCGAGTGGTAATGGTCCTCCTGTAGCAAACCACCAACCGTCGGAACGGGCGGCAGGGCGCTCCCCTCCGCGCCACTGCCGTCCGTTCCGACGAGGCCCCTTAATCACTAAAGGCAAGACGAATGGATCACGAAACCCCCTACCGCGACAAAGAACGCGGGCCTGCGGCATTCCAAGCGAATCACGCGCTGCTCGACGCATTGCGAATCCCCCAGCAGGGCCGGGTCTTCTCACTTGCCTTGCCGCGATTCCATGGCATGCCGCTCTTTGCATCGCATCCGCCGTTCGAGGTGTCGATGTATCGGACGCCGCTGGGGCTGCGCGGGGACAAAGAGGAGCCGTGGGGTCCGGTGAACGAGGTAAATCTCGGCTACATGGCGGAAGTAACCAGCGGGACTTCACACTCTGGTGCCCACGTCGATGCCCTCGCTCACATGACCATTGGGCCCGACGACCACTGGTACGCCGGAGTTTCCGCTCACGAACACCTCGGAGATCGCGGCCCCAAAGTCGGCGATGCCAGCAAGTTGCCCCACTTCGTGACGCGGGGCGTTCTATTGGACGTGCCGGGCCATCGCGGCATTGATGCCCTTCCGGCCGGTGAACCGATCGATGCCGGCGAGCTTCAAGCCGTCGCGCATCGCCAAGGGACTGAGGTCCGCCGCGGCGACATTGTCATGATCCGCACCGGCTACCTCTCGAAATGGCCGGACCCAGAGGCTCTCGCCCGACATCGGACTGCCGGCCCCGACATCTCTGCTGCCCAATGGTTACTTGAATCAGGTGTTGTTGCCACCGGTACCGACACCGAGACCTACGAAGTCCAACCAGCCCCCGACCTTGGTTCCCCAGCCAACCCGCAGCCGGTCCATACTCTTCTGCTCATCGAGGAAGGCATCTATCTCTTTGAGTCGATCTACCTCGAGGAGATTGCACGCGAGGGCGTCTACGAATTCCTCTTCATCGCCCTCCCAACGAAGATCGAGGGCGGAACCGGATCGATGCTCGATCCGGTCGCGATCATTTAGAAAGGAGAACGCATGAAGGCGCTCGTCCTTAGCGCACCCAACGATTTCGGGGTCGCAGAGGTGCCCGATCCGCAACCTGGCCCACTCGAAGTGCTTTGTAGAGTCGAACGAATCGGGATCTGCGGCACTGACGTCCATATGGTGCAGGGCCATTACGACAATTGGCCCGCCTACTATCCGTTCATCCCAGGGCACGAATGGTCCGGCCAGGTTGTCGAGCTGGGTCAAGGTGCGGATGAGTTTGGCTGGGCCGTTGGTGACCGCGTAGCCGGTTCGTCCCATGCTGGCTGCATGCACTGTCCGAAGTGCATTGAAGGTCGCTACAACCTCTGCCTCAACTACGGGCAATCGCAAGTCCATAGCCACTATGGCCACACGGCGCAGGGCGCCTATGCCGACTACGTCGTTCACTCGATCCGGAGTGTGTTCAAATTGCCCGATGCTATGAGCTACGACCTCGGCGCGGTGACGGATCCGGCGTCCATCGGCTTGCATTGCGCTCATCGGGGCGGCGTCGAAACGGGACAGACCGTTGCGGTCGTCGGCGCAGGGCCAGTGGGCATTCTCGCAGCAGATGCGGCCAGAGCGCTGGGCGCGAGCAAGGTCATCGTCGCAGGGCGCGGTGCGCGACTCAGTGTCGTAGAGAAATTCGGGTTCGAGGGTTTCGACACCTCCTTGCCAGATGGTCTCGATCGTTTTCGCGAACTCGTTCCGCACGGGGCTGATGTCGTTTTGGACGCAGCGGGCACGCCCCAGACAATTGCGCTGGCTCTGTCAATGCTCGGCCGAGGTGGACGATGTGCCGCGGTAGGGATTCCCATCGAAGACGTGTCGCTCTCACTGGCTCCGCTCGTTCTCGACGAGCTGGAATTGGTGGGGAGCCGTGCCGTGGCCGGTGAGATGCAGGCGACCCTGGACTTCATCGCCGACGGGCGGATTCGAGCCGGGGAGATCATCACCCATCGGTATCCGCTCGACGAGTTCGGCAAGGCTCTAGAAGTGACCGATAGGCGGATCGATGGGGCGATGAAGGTCCTCATCGACAACAGCCTGGACTGAAGCGACTGGCGTGCGCATCCCAGCTTGTGGCCCATGAGCCAGACGCCCGCGATCGCTGACGACGTGGTGTGGCGTCCGCCACCTGATGCGTGGGCGGATTCCCGCATGGGGCAGTTCGCTGAGCGCTACCTACCGGCGGCATTGGGCGACTACGAGGCCCTATGGCGGTGGTCGGTTGAAGAACCCGGTGACTTCTGGGCCTCAGTCTGGGATTACCTCGAGATCGATGCGACGCAGGCGCCCCGGTCGGTTATCAGCGGCAGCCCTATGCCCAACACAACGTGGTTCGACGGCGCGACCCTGAACTACGCGGAGCATCTCTTGCGCGGAAACGGGCTCAACGACACCGATGTTGCCGCAGTCGGGAGGTCCCAGACGCGCCCTGCCCAAGAACTCAGCTTGGGCGAGCTGCGCGAGGAGGTCCGGCGAGCAGCCGCCGGCCTGCGACGGCTCGGCGTTGGACCTGGAGATCGCGTGGTCGCGCTGCTGCCGAACATTCCCGAGACTCTCGTCGCCTTTCTCGCAACCGCGTCAATCGGGGCGGTATGGGCCTCTTGCGCGCCCGAGTTTGGAGCCCGCGGCGTCCTCGATCGTTGGACCCAGGTCCAACCCAAAGTGCTTCTCGCGGTCGACGGCTACCGATATGGCGCCAAGCCAATCGACATCTCGGGCGTCGTAGATCAGATTCGACGGGGCCTGCCGTCAGTGCAAAGCACCGTATTGCTGCCGTATCTCGATCTGGATGCCACCATTTCGGGGGACGTCCAGACATGGTCCGACCTGACTGCCGATACGACCGAGCCGTTGCAATTCGAGCCGGTCCCATTTGCCCACCCTCTTTACATCCTCTCCTCGTCGGGCACGACTGGACGGCCGAAACAGATCGTCCACGGGCATGGAGGAATCCTGCTCGAACACGGCAAGCAACTCGCGCTTCATCACGATCTCGGACCCGGAGACCGGTTCTTCTGGTTTTCGACAACGGGCTGGATGATGTGGAACTACCTGATGTCGGGGCTGCTGGCGGGTGCGTCAATCGTCATGTTTGACGGCGATCCCGCTTCGCCGACCTTGGACACTCTGTGGTCGATCGTCGAGCAGAGCGCCGTGACACTCGCCGGATTCTCGGCCCCCTTCCTCATGGCGTGCCGCAGCGCAGGCTTGCGTCCTGGGGAAACGCTGGACCTCCGCCGCTTGCGGGAAATTGGTTCGACTGGGGCGCCCCTTCCCGACGCGGGATACCGCTGGATTTCCGAGGCCGTTGCTCCAATGCCAGTCTCCAACATCAGCGGCGGGACCGATGTGTGCAGTGCGTTTGTCGGCGGGGCGCCCGTGCTGCCCGTTCGGTCGGGTGCCATCGCGTGCCGTCAGCTGGGATGGCGAGTGGATGCGTTCGATCCTGATGGACAACCGCTGCGGGAAATCGATGGGGAACTCGTAATCACCGGTCCAGCACCTTCGATGCCGGTGGGCTTGTGGGGCGACGAGGATCGCCGGCGCTATCAGGCGTCGTATTTCGAGTCATTCGACGGCGTCTGGTCCCACGGCGATTGGATCACGATTTTCGATGATGGCTCGTGTGTCATCAGTGGTCGTTCCGACGCCACCCTCAATCGCGGCGGAGTGCGACTCGGCACAGCAGACTTCTACTCGGTCATCGAGGAACACGACATGGTCGACGACTCGCTAGTGGTGCATCTTGAAGACGACGAAGGCGGGCTCGGCGATCTGCTGGCGTTCGTGGTGTTGCGAGATGGGAAGGAGCTGACTGAAGAGCTCCGCGAGTGGTTGCGTACGAGGCTGCGCGCCGAACTGTCGCCACGCCACGTACCGGATGAGATTCGATCCGCTCCTATCATCCCGCGCACCATCTCGGGCAAGAAGCTCGAGGTCCCCGTGAAGCGAATCTTGCTGGGTGCAGCCGCATCTCAGGTCGCGTCGGCCAGCGCTCTCCAGGATCCCAACTCGCTGCACTACTTCGAGACGTTCGGAGAGCGCTGGCGGGAAAGATCGCAAAGGAGCAACTCATGAGTAAGCCTCTCCACGATCGCAGCCTCCAGGACATCGGCAACGTCGTGCTGCTCGAACATATGAACGTCAAGGTTCCGGACATCGAAATGGCCGCCCTCTTTTACGTCCACGCTCTCGGCTTTACTCGGGACCCCTATATCGACCTGGGTCCGGACCTGATGTGGATAAACCTGGGCGAGCAGCAGTTCCATCTTCCAGTAGGCGAACCCCAGGTGCTTCGGGGTGTGATAGAGGTCGTGGTCCCCAGCCTCGCCACGATGCAGGCTCGGCTCGAGGCCATGACGCCCCAACTGGTTGACACCGAATTCGATGTTTGCCCCACAGGATCGAGCCTTGAGGTCGTGGGGCCTTGGGGAAATCGATTCCGCTGTTACGGGGCCACAGCGACCCAACGGATGCAGCTAGGGATGTGTGGAATCGAGTTCTCGGTACCGCGGGGCTCGGCCGCCGGGATCGGGCGATTCTACGAGCGAGTCATGGGGGCGCATGTCGCGATGGCCGAAGACTCGAGCAAGGTGCGGGTTGGCCCCAATCAGTCGCTGTGCTTCGTGGAGACCGACGAAACTATTGCCGACTACGACGGACACCACATCGCCATCTACGTGTCCGACTTCTCGCACCCCTATGGCTGGTTGGCCGACCGGAACCTGATAATTGAGGATATCCAGAAGAGCGAGTACCGCTTCCAATTGATTGTCGACCCCGACTCGGGCGAACCCCTCTTCGAGGTCGAGCACGAGGTTCGCAGCCTTCACCATCCTTTGCGTGGAAGGACCCTCGTCAATCGAAACCCCGACCAAAAGCTAGCGACGTACGCCCCCGGCTTCGATGTCTTCCATCCCCGGCAGCCAGGATCGCCGACCGGACCGTGACTACCTGATGATCAAGGCGCTGATGAAGGCAGCGCCCTAGTCCCAGAGTTCGTCGCGGAGTTTGGTGCGGAGGACCTTGCCCGTGGGATCGCGATCGACGGCGGGGTAGATGTTGACACCGGCCACCACACTCGTTCACCGGGGTGTCTGGCATCTCACTAGGCAGCTACTATGTTCCTCATCGCGGACTGGATTTCCGAGGCGCACGACGAGATTTCGGGGCCGGTGTGAGCGGCGCCCTGTCTTTGGCGGTTGCCAACCGTATTACTGACGCCGCGCTCGCCGCTGCGGCCGAGCGCGGCTTCCCACCGATGACGGTTGCAGTGCTCGACGCGGGCGGGCACATACTGGTGGTCAAGCGCGACGAGCGGTCTGGCATCGGCCGGTTTGAGATCGCCATGGGCAAGGCCCACGGCTGTCTCGCCATGGGCTTCGGCGGCCGCGAGCTAGCCCGGCGAGCTGATGCCGTGCCGAAGTTCTTCACCTCCCTTGCTCCGCTTCTGCCCCACGGGATTGTGCCGGTCGCCGGCGGGGTGCTCATCCGCGAAGACGAAGGGACTCTCCTCGGGTCCATAGGCATCAGCGGAGGAACGTCCGACGAAGACGACATCTGTGCCATCGTCGGGATCACCTCGGTGGATCTTGTCGCTGACACGGGAGATGCGAAATGATCGGACGGCACGGCGGTGGTGCCGTCCTCTTCGAGAACGTGCAGATATTCGACGGCACCGGGTCTGAGCGCTTCCCGGGTTCCGTCTTGGTGCGTGGCAATCGCATCCATCAAGTTGTCGTCGGGAGTGAGACGATCGACGCGCCCGAGGCCAAGGCCGTCGACGGTCGTGGCGGCACCCTCATGCCCGGTATGGTCGAGGGGCACGCTCACCTCACCTGGCCGTCGTCGATCGAGCAGATCGTCAACGCAATGGCACTCCCGATCGAGGAGCACATGCTCACCACCGCGGTGAACGCACGCATCACCCTCGAAGCCGGCTTCACCAGCGCCTACTCAGCCGGGTCGCTCGGTGAGCGGATGGAGGTAGCTCTACGTGACCACATCGACGACGGCCGCCTGCCTGGGCCGCGACTGCGCGCCTCGGCAATGGAAAAAGGCGTAGAAGGGATCATGGGCGTGCCCGAGGGGCACGATCCGACCCACGACCGCAGCATTCCGGGTCTTCAGCAGTACGTACGCGACATGGCCGACCTCGGCGTCGACACCATCAAACTGCTCATGTCCAGCGACGAAGGGTTCAGCCCTGGCGGCGCCAACGTGTTGATGTACTCCGAGGAAGAAGCCCAGGCGGTGGGCGTGGCTGCTCGCGAGGCGGGCATGTGGTTGGCCTGCCACGCCCAGGCTGCCGAGGCGGTAAAGCGGGCCGTGCGGGCCGGCTTTCGGTGCATCTACCACTGCACCCTCGCCGACGAGGAGGCGCTCGACATGCTCGAGGAGCATCGAGATGAGCTGTTCGTGGCGCCGGCGCCGGGGCTGCTCTATTCCCGCATCCACGAGGCCGAGGAATTCGGCATCGACCGTGAGACCGCAGAGCGGATGGGTGCGGTCTCTGGTCTCGAGTCCATGGAGCGGATCTATCCCGAGATGAAGCGCCGCGGCATCCGCGTCGTCCCTGGGGGAGACTACGGCTTCCCGTACAACCCTGTCGGACGCAACGCGCGCGATCTCCAGCTCTTCGTCGATCTCTTCGGTTACACGCCGGTCGAAGTGCTGGTGGCTGCAACGAAGACCGCTGGCGAGATGGTCGGTTTCGATGTCGGCACCATCGAGGAGCTCCGACTGGCCGACCTGCTGCTCATTGATGGGGACCCGACTGTCGATATCTCAATCCTTCAGGACAGCGCGCGAATCGTCGCCGTGATGCAAGACGGGTCATTCCACCGGGCGCCCCCCTGGCAGTCCTTCGCGGTAAACAGCCAAGACCACGGCCAATAGCTCAAGTTGGCTCGCGGCCGAGGCCGATTTGGCGGGCGATGATGTTGCGCTGGATCTCGCTGGCGCCGTAGAACGCCTTCAAAGCCCCGGGGATGAGCCCCCAGATCGCCCCGCCGGCGAACGACCCCAGGATGACGATTACTATGAACAGCACCCTCGGAGTGCTAGACGGCAACTCGATTCCCAGGGCCACCGCGGCGATGGCGCCAGCGAACATCTGCTTTTCGCCTCCGATGTTCCACAACCTCGATGTGAAGGGCAGGGCGGCGGCCAGGAAGGTAAGCGCCAGGATGGACGCGATCATCAGGGTTTGGCCGAGGATTTGGAGTACCGAGCGGGCGCGATCGGTGTGCGCGGACAGCCCGGCAGGTCTCTCACCTTGGTGGAGATAGCGAAGGCGAGTGGGGGAGAACTGCGAGCCGAGGCGTCGTTCGCCACCGACCACATGACTTATCCATATGGTGCTCATGCGGTGGTCGTGGAAGTCGATCCCAACACGGGGGCGGTCGAGATCGAAAGAAATGTGGTGGCCTACGACGTCGGGAAGGCGATGATGAAGTCCGCCCCCTAGGAGGCTGCTGAGCAATTGGGTTCGGGGTGCTCGCGTTGGTTGTGGCGGGGTGGGAGAATGGTGGGTGTGCAGGGCATGGCGGTGATGGATCGGGAGCTGTTGGACGCGGCGGCGGTGT
>LXNI01000136.1_pt1 | contig 89472 bp, 80 predicted proteins | sample 809091 | NCBI WGS metagenome assembly LXNI01 (sample SAMN04870527, study PRJNA318959) | sponge metagenome | biome: 01000161; feature: marine sponge reef; material: water | host: Sarcotragus foetidus | place: Greece: Milos, Mediterranean Sea | collected 2013-05-29 | depth 5-7 m | reverse complement strand
CTCTAAGCCGCGAGGTTTTGAGCGATTGCAGCGTGTTCGCGGAGCCACTCTGGTCCACCAAGAAACTGACGATTGAAGCCAATGCGCTTGAACCAGTAATGGAGACCGAGTAAGTCAGTAAATCCCATGCCGCCGTGCACCACCGTTGCGGTCTTCGCGACGAATGTCCCGACTTCCGCTAAATGAGCTTTTGCATGACACGCATGCAGGTGGGCTTCGTCTGGTGCGTCGTCAAGTGCAAAACCCGTGTACCAAAGTAGTGCGCGCGACGGTTCGATTTCAGCTGCCATTTCGGCACACATGTGCTTTACCGCCTGAAAGGAAGCAATAACGCGGTTGAACTGTTCACGATTCATGGCGTATTCGACCGCCTGATCGAGCATTGATTGCGAGGCACCGAGTGTGTCGAACGCAAGCGCGGTCCAAGCCACGTCTAGCACGTGATGCAGAATGTCAGATGTGCTGTTAGGAAGTGGATCGCTCGGCGTGCCAGATAGGGTCAATTCACACAAGGGGCGTGTGCGATCAATTTGAGGCATTACCTTGATCTCGAGATTGGGTGCGCCGGCTGCAATCACATGCAGCTGTGCATCTCGATCGGCTAAGAGCCAAAAATCTGCGTTGGGATCTGAGACGAACCTAGCTGTTCCAGTGAGTTTGCCATCGCGAAAGGTCGCGCCTGCGTTGCCTCGAGGCGCGCAAGCTTCGGAGAGCGCAAGACCGATGGTTTTACTTCCGTCCGCGATCGTGGAGAGATACTCGTTTTTCTGAGTGTCCGAACCTGCAAGCGCGATCGCACGCGGTGCCACAACACACGTTGATAAAAACGGCACGGGCGTAACGTGACTGCCGAGGCATTCACCAATCACCACCGCATCCATAGCAGACAATCCAAGTCCGCCGTACTCCTCAGGAACGAGTACACCGACAACGCCAAGGTTGACCAACCCGTTCCAGATGTCTTGCGCGAGAGAGTGATCCGTCGTAGCAAATTCGCGCACACGATCCAACGAGGCTTCGTCGTCCAGAAAACGATTGACGTTTTCCTGCATGCTCAATTGGAGTTCTGAGAGTCCGAAGTCCATTTCAGTTCACCTTTGCCGCGGATTGATCGACCTTCGGTTCCTTGGGCATGCCTAGGCCGCGCTCGCTGATGATGTTCTTCTGGATCTGGGATGTGCCGCCGCCGATGATCAACCCGAGGAAGTACATGTATTGGTTCTGCCATGAGCCGCCGTCGCGTAAAAACTCACTCGGACCATACATCAGTCCAGTTTCGCCCATGGCGTCAATCGCTAGCCCTTCAAGCTCGTGTCGCAACTCTGTACCTTGCAACTTGCTAATCATCCGGGAGAGGCGGGTGTCAGTGTTGTTCAGACGTGAAGATAAGACGCGTAAATCGTTGAAACGCAATGTCATGACGCGCGCTTGAATCTTCATCAGTCGATCACGGTAGATCGGATTGTCGATGATGCGTTCGTTGCCGACCGTCTCTTCCTTCATCAATTCGATCAAGCGGGTCATGCGAGCGAGGGTCGCGTTTGGATCACCTAATGAGTCTCGTTCATGTCCTAGGATCGCATTGGCGACGTACCAGCCTTCCCCTCGTTTGCCGACGATCTGATCCTTGGGGACCCGTACGTCAGTGAAGAACACTTCGTTGAAATTAGGCGCAAGTGTCATGTCAACTAGGGGTCGTATTTCGATGCCTGGTGTGTCCATGCGAAACAGCAGAAAACTGATGCCTTGATGCTTGGGCGCGTCAGGTTCGGTTCGAACGAGGCAGAAAATCCAATCTGCCAAGTGCGCCGTAGAGGTCCAGATCTTCGATCCGTTAATTACCCATTCGTCACCATCTAGGACACCGGATGTACGAAGACTCGCTAAGTCGCTACCCGCGTTGGGTTCCGAATAGCCTTGACACCAGACCATCTCACCCGCGAGGGTTGGTGGAATGAATTGACGCTTCTGCTCTTCTGTACCAAGCTCGAGCAGTGTTGGCACCAGCATGGAAATGCCTTGCCCACCCAAGCCTTGGGGAGTTTGCCCGCGCGCGAATTCCTCCGCGATGATTCGACCCTTCAGGAGATCTGGTTCACCACCGTGTCCCCCGTATTCTTTTGGGATCGTGCGCGCCGTGTAACCGTGTTCAATCAGTAGTTTTTGCCAGCGTTTGCCCGCATCCGATTTCAACGGTGCGTTTCGTGGCGCTTGGTCGCGATGCTTCTCGATGAAATCGCGAATCTCCTGACGATACGTGTCGTATTGCGGTCCGTACGATAAATCCATGCTGTACCCTCACGTGAGTGTGCGTAGTCTACGCACGCGTTTTTCGCAATGCGATTGGTTAAATTCGAGCGACGGAAACTCAACCTTTCGGAAATTTAGAGTCACACAATATGACCGTCTCAAGTGATGCACAGTTGCGGCAGTGGTTACACACAATGGTCGCGCTTCAACGTAGTCACAACGAGAAAGTTCATCCGGAGTGGAATCATCAAGGTTACCCGTTTACTCGCGCAATTTGGATTGAGTGCGCGGAATTGATGGATCATTTCGGTTGGAAGTGGTGGAAGCATCAAGACGCGGACCTAGATCAAGTCAAGCTTGAGTTGGTCGACATCTGGCACTTCGGCTTGAGTGCGCTAATGATCCAGTATGACGATCAGGTTGTGGACGCAGTTGCGGACGAGGTTTTGCGCGCAGAAAACTCGGTTGAGCAGACCGACTTTCGTGAAGCCGTTGAGGCGTTATCACGTACAGCGTTACAAGGCAGGTTTTCCATCCTCGCGTTCATATCAGCGATGCATGCGCTACCTATGTCCTTCGAGGACCTCTACACAATCTATGTCGCCAAGAACGTGTTGAATGTGTTCCGTCAAGAGAATGGGTACAAAGAGGGGACGTATCTCAAGGCGTGGGCGGGCCGCGAGGATAACGAACACTTAACGGAACTCGCACAGACATTGAACATTGACAGTGCGACATACATAACAGATCTGCAACGACTGTTGGCAAATCGATACGCGGAAGTTCTTGCAGAGTCGCAATGAGCACGTTTTCCACAGTACAGGAAGACGCCACGAACTACATAGGTAATAGAGAGAGATGAAGAGTGACTGATGAGCAACTCCCGTTGTCCACACCACTGGATGTGCGACGCGGACTGACGGATCCTAAAGACACCTCGTTCCCGTTGCGTTGGGGCATCTTAGGTGCCGGAAACGTATCCCGACAGTTTGCGTTGAGCTTGAGGGGTGTGCAAGGTGCAACCATCACTGCCGTTGCGGCGCGAGAACAAGCGCGTGCTGACGCGTTCGCGTCAAACGTTGGAATACCGAAAGCATTTGATAACTACGAAGCCATGGTTGCGGATCCTGAAGTCGATGTCGTTTACGTTGGTACGAAGACGTGGCTGCATAAGGAACACAGCATCCTCGGACTAAATGCAGGAAAGCACGTACTTTGTGAGAAACCACTGGCCTCGAACTCAGCGGAAGCGTCCGATATGTACGCTACTGCAAAGACACAAGGCGTAATGCTTCTGGACGGAATGTGGACGAGGTTTTTTCCTGCGGTTGAGCACGCGCGTGCGCTCATTGAAGACGGCGCGATCGGCGATCCGTTGATGGTGCATGCTGACTTTTTTGATCCAATCTACGTGATCCAAGCGGCGCCATTAGCGTTCGGCATCGAGAATCCACCTAGCAGCATCACCACCGCTGGTCGTGCTGCAAGCGCTGCGGTTTTGGATTACGACGGTAAGCGTGCCGCGCTGTTGTCCTTCCCACCATTCAACAGCGAGTTACCTGAAGTTACCGAAATATTCGGAACAGAGGGACGGATTTCGCTAGGTCGTCCGGGTCATTGTCCGACCGACATCACGTTGCATTCACCCCCAGTCGGTCAAGTTCCGTCGCAATATCGCACGGGCAATGTGCCCGCGCCCGCACACCACTACCACTATCCACTACCAGCTAACGTCAATATCCCGCACCCGTTCCCGAATCAACACGGGTTCCTGTATATGGCTGAAGCCGTACATCGTTGCCTCGCCGCAGACTTGAAAGAGTGTCCGCAGTACGGCGAAGCAGAGTCCATGCACTGTATGGACATTCTGACGGAGATCATGCGACAGAAAGCTGCCGCAGCAGACGGTTAAACAAGTAGCGGGGCGACTGGTTTTACAGTCGCTCTAACCTGTGTCCGACGCATCAACCGCCGTTCTGTGTTCGGAAATGACGCACGCCGGTGCATGACAACGCGATTGTCCCAAATCACCAAATCTCCGGTTTTCCAGCGTTGTGTCCAACATTGGTGTGACCGAGCTACATGTGTCCATATCGCATCGAGCAGCGATTCACTTTCGCTAATCGATTGGTCTTTTACGTATGCGAATTGGCGTCTACCTAAATACAAGGCAGATTCCCGAGTCTCGGGATGTGAGATCAGAGCTGGATGGTAGACTCCGGGCGCATCCTTGGCTGAGTCGAATGGTTCGTGGCCGCGCCGTAATTTGCCGATGCTGTCGTGCGCCGCGTCATGCTTGATCTCTAAGTCCTCGCATCGCGCTCGCAGGTCATTGGGTAGGTCCGCAAGGGCAGTGCGCATACAGCAGAACGCAGTTTCGCCACCATGTTGAGGCACTTCTACCGCGTAAAGAAGACTCGCCGTGGGCGGTTGCTCGATATAAGACATGTCGGTATGCCAGGACGTCTCAACGTTCGATAGACCACCGATCGGTTTACCGTTCTCCAAGATGTTTGAAATCGTGGCTACGTAAGGATTAGGAATCTTTGCGAGCTCTTCGTCGCTTACCTTGCCGTGTGGTGCGTACTCAAGTTCTCCAAATCGAGCGCTAAATATCTTTAGATCGTCGTCGCTTAGTCGCTGATTCCGGAATCGCAACACGCCCCGCCTGAGCCAAGCTTGGTAGATTTCGTCGAATTCCGCATCGGAAATGTCGGCGACTTGTGAATCGAGGACATCGGCACCAATCGGCGAATCAAACGGTTGTATGAGCATGTAGGTTTAGGTTGAGTTTCCGGTTAACGTGACGTTGCGTAGTGCTCGCACTTTGCAATAGCTTCGTTGCAAACAAGCCCGAAGTTTCGTCAGTGTACAAATCACGCATACGTCGTTCTTATTCTATGAGTACATACGTATCGAAATAACCATAAGTACGCTTGACTAAAAACGTTCAAGATGCACCTACGTCCATTCTTCCTGAAGACTGGAATCCGGACCGCTTTGCTACGCTCATTTATTTGGTTCGCGATGATGAGGTCCTATTGATCGAAAAACTGAGAGGTCATGGCGCAGGGAAGGTGAACGCTCCGGGCGGACATATCGAGGTCGGTGAAACACCAGAAGATTGCGCGATACGAGAAGCGTTTGAGGAAGTCGGTATCACCGTGTTGAATGCTGATCTTCGCGCCACGTTGAAGTTCCACGATACCGAGAATGGCTTCAACATGCTCGGCTACGCACTAGTCTCAACGACCTTTTCGGGAAATCCGCGGAAAAGTCCGGAAGCAGTGCCTTTCTGGACGAAGATTGACCAGATCCCTTACGAACTAATGTGGGAAGACGATCAACATTGGGTGCCAAGGGTATTGGCGGGTGAGCGGTTAGACTGCGAGTTTGTCTTTGCGAACGACGTGTTTCATACGATGAACATAGCGAAGACTTAATCGTATCTCATTGATATTAAACAATTTAGTTCATTGTTACTTCGTCAATCGCTTCTGACAAGGTTCGAACGACTTCGCCGATCTGATCTTCGCTAATCGTGTACGGAGGTCCGATGACCAACACGTCCTTAACGATGCCGTTCCCACCGGGGTAGAAGCAGACGCCTTTTTCCATGGCGAGATTTGCAACTTTCGAGCCGATGTGTTCATGTGGTGCATACGACTCAAGGCTGTCTCGATTCGCAACTAGCTCGACTGCTTGTAACAGACCTTTGCCTCGTACCTCGGCGACATGTGGATGATTCGAGAAAGCACCTTGGAGCTGTCTCATTAGCATGTCACCTTTGGGTTCTACTTGAGCGATGAGGTCCTCTTCTTCAAGTATCTGTAGAACTTTGTCAGCGGCTGCGCACGCGGCAGGATGAGCTGAAAAGGTGTGAAACATCACATCGAAGCCGGCTTCCGCGAGCGAATCGGCGACCCTATCGGTGCTGTAAACGCCAGTGATTGGTGCATAGCCACCGGCGAGACCTTTACCGCCTACCATGATGTCAGGCTGGAAATCCCAGTGTTGATAGCCGAATCGCGTACCGGTACGGCCGTAACCGGTCATTACTTCATCGCTGATGATCAGGATGTCGTGTTGCTTGCAGTACGCTGAAATCTGATCCCAATATCCATCTGGTGGGACCAGCGCGCCGCCGCTCGCACCGGTGATCGGTTCTGCTATTAGCGCCCCAACGGTTGCGGGATCCTCCTTCTCGACACCATCAATAAATTGCTGCACGTAATGGGCGGTCGGATCGGATGCCTCGCAGCGCAGGAGATAAGGCGCTTCGACCGAAGGATGTATTTGCAGAGCGTGCTTGAGTCCGGTCTTTCGTGCTTCGTGACCGCCAACCGCCAAACTTTGAATCGTGGTGCCATGGTAAGACACATTGCGACCGACGATCTTGCATTTTTCTGGCTTGCCGTTTGCTGCCTGGTATTGAACCGCCGTCTTCATTGCGGCTTCATTGCCTTCCGAACCGCCACAAGTCGTGTGAATGTGTGACATATCAGGTGGTAGCCAATCGCGGGTTAGCCGTTCCACAAGCGCTGCGCGCTCAGGTGTTAACCAAACGGGTACGACGTATCCCGTGTTTAACGTCGCTTTTGCGACGACGTCTGCGACCTCTCTTCGACCGTGGCCGATGTTCGTCACGATTGCACCGCCGCAAGCATCCAAGATTCGCTTGCCGTCGTCTTGATACAGATAGCAGCCATCACTGCGCGTGATGGTTCTGACGTTCTTATTGTGGATGTACGGCCATGGTGCAGTCATGTAGCGTGTCCATGTGGATGTGGTCGGTTGTTATCGCTGTTGGTCAATTCGGTGAGACGCTCGTCGCGTTAGCGAATTGCGTCTCTTCGTGTCAGCACGCGTTGGTCAATTTTCACTAATTAGACAGACTTTGAACGTCTGGCGTTACCTCTCGTCAACCGTAGAATAAATCGCCGTCCATATTTTCTGATTTTGTGACTGAAGGCGTTCGAATTTACCGCGACATTTCCGTGTCGGTCAAGGTGCATTACCTGCGACACGAGTCGAATCCCAGTGACCTAAGGTGGGTGTTCGCGTACACGATCACGATTCAAAACAACGGTCAAACGACGATGCAATTGATCAATCGTCACTGGGAGATCAAATCAGGTACCGAAAACGACATCGAAATTGTTGATGGGGATGGGGTCGTTGGAAAACAACCCCGATTAGAGCCAGGAGATTCATTTCAGTACACAAGCGCGGCCGTGCTTGAGACGTCATTCGGCACAATGGAAGGGCACTATAACTTTCGCGACGATGTAGGTGAGTGGTATCAAGTACCTATCGATCCATTTATCCTTTCGATTCCCGCTGAAACAATGAATTGACTGTCGATTAACGTCGAGCATAACCAGAAGTAGTAAGGATTCGAAGATGGTTGAAGGTATCCGTGAAGAAGCTGTTAGTGATTGGCTCGTAAACTCGATCGATGACCTTGCATTGCCGCTTGAGTTCGAATTGATTGCGGGTGGCCATTCGAATCTGACCTATCGGTTTGTTGATGCCAATGGTCGTGCGTTTGTACTTCGACGCCCGCCACTTGGACACATCTTGGAGAGCGCTCACGACATGAGCCGTGAGCATCGCATCATCTCGGCTGTCGGTAACTCGAAGGTCCCCGTACCGAAAACCTACGCACTATGTGAAGACAAGTCAGTGAACGATCAACCGTTCTACGTGATGGAATTCGTCGAAGGCATCGTACCGCATACTCCGGAGGTGCTTGAGCAATTGAGCAGCGAAGAGCGTCGTTCGTTCGGATTGCACGTGATTGAAGTATTAGCTGACTTACACACGACTGACATTGATGAGATCGGCCTGGGCCAACTGGCGAAGAAAGAGGATTACCTTGGACGGCAGCTCAAGCGATGGACACAACAGTGGCTCGCAACGAAAACTGACGAGATCCCAGACATGGATCGCAGTCTAGAGCTACTACATGAAAAACGGCCCGAACAGATAGGAGCAACGATTGTCCACGGTGACTATCGGGTAGGCAACATGCTCATAAAGGATGGGAAGATGTCCGCGCTACTGGATTGGGAACTGTGTACGTTGGGTGATCCGCTGGCGGACGTTGGATATCTACTAAACACTTGGGCTGAGCCAGGCGATCCGGCTTCCGACACTTCGCCGACTGGGATTGGCGGCTTCGCCACACGGCAAGAACTCTGCGACATTTACGAAGAGAAGACGGAACGTTCGCTCGCTGAAATCAACTACTACCGCGCGTTTTCGCACTGGCGATTAGCCGCGATTTCGCAAGGGGTCTACAAACGTTATTTAGTTGGCGCGATGGGTCATCAAGAGTTTGACTTGGACAAATACATGGCCAGCATCTTGTCCAAAGCGAAAGCCACAGTAAATCTCTTGAGTTAGATCTCGTTACGTACCTCTCGGCTTGAGACCTGCGGCGGTATACGCCGCGTCGATAACTTCCATCTGCTTGATTGCGTCATGCGCGTCCGTTGGTAGCGGCGTCCCGTTTCGAACTGCGTCAACAAACGCTTCCAACTGGTATTCATAGGTCGGCCGTCGCGTTAGTTCTTCGTCAAACTTCGTCTCACCGTCGACGGTTAATTTCACTTGGTTGCCGTGTTGAGGCACGAGTGGATTTCTGACGTAAAGTTCACCTTGCGAACCTGTTACGGTCATGTCTGCGGCGAACGTTCTTTGATTCATCGCACCAGCCGTCTTGGCCGTAACGCCGCCATCGAGTTCGTATTCAACTTCGAGGCTTAAATCGATCTGAGGGTCACCTTCGACTGCGGTCGCGTTCGTGACTCTTGGTTCTTGACGGCTAATGTGGCGTAACCAAGAAATTGGATAGCAACCCATGTCCATGGTCGCACCGCCCCCGGTTTCGTAGATCATGCGGATGTTTTCTTTGTTCGGCGTACCGACGATGAACTGTGCATCGATATGTTGGAGTTCACCCAAAATTCCGCTGTCAACGATTTCAAGTGCTTTCTGGAAGACTGGGTGGTAGCGATAGTGGAAAGCCTCGATCAGGACGAGCCCCGTTTCATCTCCGACTGCCGCCATGTCGCGCGCTTCAGCGGCGTTGAGCGAAAACGACTTTTCACACAGCACGTGCTTCCCGGCACGGAGTGCCTTGATGGAATACTCTTTATGGTGACTTATGGGTAACGGGTTGTAGATTGCGTCGAGCGTTGGGTCCGCGATGACTTCGTCGTAGGTGTCATACACCGTCTCGATTCCATGTTTGGAGGCGAACTGTTCAGCTCTCGAGCGGTCCCGGGCAGCAACTGCTGCGACGATGACATCGTCGTTCTTAGATGCTGGGTCAGTTAATGCCGCAGGCGCGATCATCGCGGCTCCGAGCGTGCCAATCCGGAGGGGCTCTGCCATGGTAAGGGTCAGTTAGAGCGGAGAGAAGCGAGGGATTGTACTGTCGGGTTTCGTATCAGAAATTTGGCAAAACATTGAATTTCGGCCACTAAAACATCAGGTCATTCACGATTCCGAACCCTTGAGGCTTGACAGTCTGCTTACACTTAACGCGTTCCCAATTCTTGATCGTGTAGGCGAAATATGCCCTCATTAGACGACTGGGCCCCTTACGACTACGAAGTGCCTACCACGCACCTCGACATCCAAATCCAGGACGATCATCTAGTTGTCGAGTCGAAACTCGATATTAGACGTAAAGCAGAATCAGACCAGCAATCGATATTTCTAAACGGTTCTGGTGTTGACAAGGATGGCTACGGTCTTGCATTGCAGGAAGTTCAAGTCGACGGAGTTCTGCTGGCGAACAACGAATTTCAATGTGATGAACAAGGATTGACGATCCACGATGTCCCGGAAGCTTGTGAGCTTCGAATCAAACAGGAACTTCGGATTCCCGATCACGCAGTAGACGGCTTGTATCGCAGTGGCGATACGCTGATCACGCAGTGTGAAGACGAAATGTTTAGAAAGATCGCGTTCTACCCAGACCGTCCCGATGTGCTATCGAAGTGGACAGTTCGGATTGAAGCGGACAAAGCGCGATATCCGGTTTTGCTATCGAACGGTGATGAAGTGGAAGCCGAAGACGTCTCGGACTCGAGACACACTAAGACTTTTCACGATCCGTTCGCAAAGCCGTGTTATCTATTCGCCCTCGCAGCGGGTCAGCTCGCGTCATTGCATTCGGACTTCAGGACGCGCGAGGGGAAAGTCGTTGATCTGACGATTTACTCTGACTCGAAGTCAATTCGCTACTGCAGTTGGGCAATGACGTGCCTCAAGGACTCGATGCAGTGGGACGAGCTAGCGTACGACCGTGTCTACGACCTGGATCGATTCGGCATCGTCGCCGTTGAACGATTCGTTTTCGGCGCGATGGAGAACAAATCACTCAACGTCTTCAACAATCTCGTGTTGCTCGCCGACCCAAATATTGCCACGGATGACACTTACGAACGTATTCAAGGAGTGGTAGGGCACGAGTACTTTCACAACTATTCCGGTAACCGAGTAACCGTTCGAGACTGGTTCCAACTTTCGTTGAAAGAGGGATTCACCGTCCTTCGCGACCAGATGTTCTCCCGCTACATGAACGGGTTTAACATCAATCGCATTCTTGATGCCGTATTCTTACGAAAAGAGCAGTTCGCAGAAGCACAGAGTGGCTTGGGGCATCCGGTGCGGCCAATCGATATGGAAGTACCCGCAAACTATTACACCCGCACGATATACGAAGGCGGAGCTGAAATCGCTTACATGCTTGCCAACACGTTAGGTGCTAGTGAGTGGCGACTAGCAACGAATCATTACTTTGAAAAATACGACGGCCAAGCAGTCACGTTAGACGACTTCGTTTCAGCGATAGCAGAACAGTCCGGTCGAGATCTTTCCGTGTTCAAGCGATGGTATTCAACAGCTGGAACGCCTGTCGTCAACATAGCTGAGACTCGCGACAACGGCACTGTCAACTTAGCAATCAAGCAGTCAATCTCGTCATTAGTTGCTGCGAGTAATGACACGGTGCTTGAGATTCCGTTAGGCATCGGCATTGTGAGTGAGGAAGGCACAGATCTATTAGGCGCGATTGGCCCAAGCGACGATGACGCGGGCATTCAGATCGACACAGAGCTCGAGTACAGCAATCCTCAGTTCGATGGCACGCTGGTCTTTCTGTTGAATGAGTCGACAGCACAAATCCAATTCAAGAATGTGCCGAGAAGCGCACACGTCAGTGTCCTAAGAGATTTCTCTGCCCCGGTTGAAGTTCGATATGAGAACGGGGGTGCGGATGTTGAACGGCTTAAGCAGCTTTCCGTTCTCGACGTAAATCGATTCAGTCGCTTCGACGCGACCGAACAGATATTTACGGGTGCGATCATGGACGAAGGTTCATCTTATGAGGCGCTCGTCCATGCCGTTAAGATGCGCTTGGATTCCGTTCTGAATGGCTCCGAAGATGCTGAAAGTCGGCGAATCATCGCCACCGAGCTTTCAGGTCCGAGTGAAAACCGCGTTCTCGCTCTAAACAAGGGTACGCCAGTAGAAACAATCCTTTCCGGAAAAACTCGCGTGCTGACCGATTTGGGACACGAGTTTGCTGAGGAATGGCGGGATATCGCTGATGGTAATCGCGTAGTTGATGACTACGAGCCAAGTTCTGGTCAGATAGCCGCACGACAACTAAGTGCTGTGGCGTACCGTTACCTACTTGCGCAGACCGATGACGAGGATTTACCGGCGTTCGCTGACGAGTTGGCGTCTCTCGTTCGAGCTGCTGACAATCTAACGGACCGTCTGGCTTATTTCAAGCTCCTTCTTCGCGTTAAAGGTCATGACGAGATGAAGGAGACGGTTTCGAACGAGATTTATGAGGGATATAAGGAAGAGTCACTCGTAGTGGAGAAGTGGATTGCAGCGCTTGTCGCCGCGCCTACGTTAAACGCACAGGAACGAATCGCGACGATCGAAGAGATGGGCTTGCTCGACAACCCCACGCCAAATCGGTGGCGTGCCGTATTCCACACCTTCTCCGAGAATTGGGATAACTTTCACGTTGGCGATGGCAGCGGGTACCGTTTCTATACGGATCGACTGATCAATGATGCAGCTGAACACGGATCCTTAGTTCGACGCGGGATTCAGCAATTCGCGTACTTGAACCGACACGATGAGACACGGAAAGAGCAAATGCGCGAATGCTTGCTTCGTCTTCGAGATGAACTACCGCAGAACAGCATCGCGGCACTCGATATGGTCAATCGTTCTCTACAAGATTCAACTGCCTCTTAACGACATCTGAATCTAGAAAAGCCGAGCTTTAGAACCGATATGTCAGAAACGGACCCTCTCGAACACGAGATCGCGTCGCGTCGAACGTTTGCCATCATCTCTCACCCGGATGCGGGAAAGACGACGGTGACTGAAAAGTTGCTGTTGTTGGGCAACGCGATACAGCTCGCCGGCGATGTTCGAGCGAAAAAGACTGGTCGCCAGGCGCGTTCAGATTGGATGGCGATGGAAGCAGAGCGTGGCATCTCCGTGACGACTTCGGTCATGCAGTTTGAGTATCAGGATCGAGTCATCAACCTGCTGGACACACCCGGTCACGAGGATTTTTCAGAAGATACCTATCGCACGCTAACCGCTGTCGACTCTGCAGTCATGGTGATTGACGCAGCAAAAGGCGTCGAAGACCGAACCAGGAAGTTGCTCGAGATCTGTAGGTCGCGAGACATGCCCATTCTCGCGTTCATCAACAAACTGGATCGCGAAGCGCTTTCGCCGATTGAGCTAATCGATCACATCGAAGATGAGCTCGATATCGAGTGCGCGCCAATGACTTGGCCCGTTGGATCTGGACGATCGTTCCGAGGTTGCTATCACCTGACGGAAGACGCGTTCACGGAGTACGAACAAGGTTTTGGCTCGTCCTTGCACCAATACCCACGGCATGGTTCGTTAGATTCAAACGAGGTTCGTGAGTGGTTGGGATCCGATTACGGCGAGTTCGCAGAGGAACTCGAGCTAGTACGGGGTGCCAGTCATGAATTCGACCTGGACTCGTACTTATCAGGAGCACGCGCTCCCGTTTATTTTGGTTCTGCGTTGCAGAACTTTGGAATCGATCACTTGCTTGATCAATTCATCTCGATCGCGCCGGCACCGAGGCGACGCCTAACGCTGAGTGAGGCAGTTGATCCTTCGAACCCGGATTTCTCCGGCTTCGTCTTCAAGATTCAAGCCAACATGAACCCGAAACATCGTGATCGCATCGCGTTTCTGAGAGTGTGCTCGGGGCAATATCGAAAAGGCATGCGCATGCGCCATGTGCGACTCGGTAGAGATGTCAAGATAGCGAATGCACTGACATTTATGGCAGGAGAGCGCAAACAGACTGAAGAAGCATTCCCAGGGGACATCATCGGGCTGCACAACCACGGCACCATTCGAATTGGTGATTCGTTTACCGAAGGTGAACCGATCTCCTTCAGAGGTATTCCGAATTTCGCCCCGGAGTTGTTCCGTCGCGTACGGGTCAAGGACCCAACCAAGGCAAAACGTCTAGCTCAAGGCGTGCGACAGCTTTCAGAGGAAGGCGCTACTCAGGTATTCGTGCCACTAAATCGAAATGAGATCATCATCGGAGCGATTGGCACCCTCCAGTTCGACGTTGTCGCCTTCCGCCTAGAGCAGGAATACGGAGCGGAATGTGTTTACGAAAACAGCGATATCTATACGGTGCGGTGGGTCTATGCAGACGACGAGAGTCGACTTGACGCGTTCCGCTCGCGAGCGAATGCGCAGCTGGCATTAGACGGTGATGATCAGCTGGTCTTACTCGCAACATCGCGCGCCAACCTTCAGCTCACTCAAGAACGTTGGGAAGATATCACGTTTAGAGATACGCGCGAGCATGCGCATGTGGAGTGAGCTTCTTAGCATCCAACATCGCCGAAACGATGACATCGACCGACGAATTTAGCTAAGCCATCCAGAGTGCCTTGAAAGGCATCGCATACATGTTCGGTGCGAATTGCTCGACGCGATCTCCATCGTGTAGGAGAATACCACAAATAAGCTTGTCGCCGGTGTTTTGTCTTAGTCTTTCTAAGCCTCTGAAGTCGTTTGGATGAATCGTCGCACTTGCCTTGACTTCTATTCCGACGATCCTATTAGGAGAGCGTTCGAGCACGAAGTCAACTTCAAAGCCATCTTTATCGCGGTAGTGAAAAATGCCGGTCTGTTCGTTGCCATATGAACTGATTTTTGTAAGTTCACTATGAACAAAACTCTCCAACAGCGGACCGAGTAATTGGCGATCGAGTGCAATTTGCTTAGCGCTTACACCCTGAAGTGCTGCGAGAAGACCGGAGTCGAGAAACTGTACTTTGGGAGCTTTGATCAGTCGCTTTAGATCGTTGCGATGCCATGCCGGAATCCGGCGAAGTAGAAACATGTGCTCGAAAAGATTCAGCCAACGTTCGGCGGTGTTAGCGTCTACACCAATCTGTGAACCGATACGTGAGAAATTTAGTAGTTGACCTGAGACGAGCGACACGTAGGTTGCCAATCGCCCTATTTCGCTTCGTTTGTTAATGTTTGCGATATCCGATACATCCTTCTCTGTAAATGCTCGGACATATTCAAGTAGCCATGTACGCCTTCTTGATGGGTTCGGTCGGGAGAGTGCCATCGGATAACCACCGCCGATAACGCGTTCGATTAGAGTGCTTGTTGATCCTGTTGTTTCAAGTCTCGGGAAGTCGTTCGTAAACGCACGTTCGAGGAAGTATGGTTCGGGTACTCGAGCTAATTCCGCTTGCGAGAATGGCATGAGTTGTACGGTTTCAACACGACCGGCGAGCGAATCGGGAGACATCGAACTTCGAAACAGATCGACTGAGCCAGTGATGAGAAAACGGCCAGGCTCCGGTCGTTCGTCGACCTCGCGTTTGAGTTCCAATATGAGGTTTGGTGCACGTTGGATCTCATCGATGACGACGTTCTCCAGCCCTCGAAAAAAACCGATTGGATCTTCTTGGGCGAACATACACATTTGTGTGTCGTCTAAGGTAATAAATGTTCGGTTTTGGGTGTCGGCTAGATGTCTTGCAAGAGTGGTTTTTCCCGCTTGGCGTGGTCCGACGAGGGCGACGATACGTGTATCAGCGAGCGCGACCTTTAGAGGTTTCTCGGCATGTCGAGTGAGGAACGTATCGTTCGGTAATGACCAATCTGGCATGAAGATCTGACTGATTCGGAATAAGGCGACGTCTGATTCGGAATGAAAGGCCGTCTAATTCTGAATTCTAATCTAATTTGATCTTTTGTGGTTTAGCGTTTACAGTAGCAGAAATGCCGTGCAGTGCCCGGCTCCCATGGAACGTTTCCTAATTCGATTTACTCTCAGTAAGAAGGATACGGACTTCGCCGCGTCGTTGAGTTACGCGTTGTCTGTCAAAATACTCGAGAACATCGATGACCGTGTTCCGCCCCAGTCCACTCGCGTCGCGAAATTCTCTGACGGAGAATGGGTTGTTGGTCGCTAGATCTGAAGCAATACCTCGTAACTCTCTAATTCGGTTGGGTGTGAGATAGCGGTTGTTGTTGACTCGGACGAGTGCTCCAGCTGCGACCATAGGTCGCAATGCTCTTTCGATGTCGTTGAAGGGCACACGCAGTCTTTTTGCGACGTCACCGAGCGAGACTGGTTGTTCCGCATCGAACATGGGCTTTACCTTGTCGAAGAGCGCCGTGTCATACGAGGGTCCTTCCGCTTCATGTGCGACCAGCGCGTATTGTCCAGCAATGTGACGTAATGTTTGGCGCTTTAGTAATTCATCGAGAGTGAACTGAACGGCGTTCGAATACGTTAGCGTCTCGCGTTCAAGTTGCGAGACGGTCATTCCTTCTTGCGTGGGATGGGCATCGTGGAATGCGCTAAGCGTGTCGGTGATGCTCTTCACGATTTCGTTGAAAGCGTCGATGCCGATCGCGAATCCATCCGCGTGTACAACTCGGTCGCTTTCTAAAAACTCTCTCACATCGTCATGTGTGCACAGCGTGAATCGCTTGAACTCGTCGACCGATACCATGCCGCGCGACGTATAGGTTTCCAAGGACTTTGCTTGATTCTCTGCTTCGATCGAATCCCTTATCGAATCCAAGAACGACAGATTAGTTTTTGATCGGCGCCTGGTATGCGTCTCGTTAGCGTACGCCAATACAGTTGCACCGCCTAGCGTGCATGAAAGATCACGATCACGTAGGATCAATCGATCTCCGGCCTTGAAGTGCATGGAATCTTCGCAGTGCAGTTCAGCGAGCGTCGTAGTGCCTGGCTCGGCGACGCTTCCTTCAAGCAGAGCTAGATGCGCTTCGGTGTGATCGGTCAAGTGGTACACGTGCACTGAAGACCAGTGCTTAAGGTTCCGTGGGAAGTCGTCAAGCAGCGAAAGATCGATAGATGCCTGTTTGATAGGAAGGACGTGCTCCGTGGCAAGTAACCAATCTCCGCGCTGAGCTTCGTTCGCGTCAGAACCGGCAATGTTCAGGCTGCAACGATCACCGACACGTGCTGTCTCCGCATCGAGTCCTTGCACGTTTAGGTTCCGAATGCGGACACGATCCCCGATCGCCGTGAGATGGACTTCATCGCCTACGCGAACTTCGCCTGACGTGACGGTACCTGTGACTACCGTTCCGACGCCGCGTAAATTGAAGGAACGATCGATGGCGAGGCGAAAAGGTCTTGCTCTTGCTATCGAATCAAACGTTTGCGCGATCTCAACAAGGTGTGTTCGCAACGCCTCGATGCCGTGACTAGTCGGTGCGACGACCTCAAACACCGTCGCGTCGCGCAGGAAGCAACCGCTCTTGAACTGATTTATGGCGGTGCGGCACTCACGTAAACGGTCCGCAGATACCAAATCAACCTTGTTGAGCACGATGGTCCCCGATTGAAGTCCCATTAGCTCAAGGATTTGAGCATGCTCAATGGTTTGCGGCATGATGCCGTCGTCGGCGGCGATGACAAGTAAGGCGTGTTGCTGATTTGCGACACCGGCGATCATGTTGTGAATGAAGCGGTGGTGCCCAGGCACGTCGACAAATCCGATCCGTTGCGAATCTATCGTCGTATACGCAAAACCTAAATCAATCGTTAAACCACGGGCTTGTTCTTCTTTTAATCGATCTGTATTGACACCAGTAAGAGCCTGGACTATCGCTGTTTTGCCATGATCGACATGACCCGCAAGCGTGATGATCACGATAACGAATCAAGATTGGCGATGAAATCCTCGAGTGGTTCCGCGCCTCGTGTATCGAGATAGATAGCGCCCTTAAACATGCGACCAATGACGGGCGTTGGCAAATGTCGAAGTCTCGCGAAGAGATCTTGAGTTGCTGAATTCGACGAGCCTCTAACGACGATGGCGACCGACGGTATGTTGTCGCCCGGCATGGCGCCACTACCGACTTCAGCGTCGCTCATTTCGATATCCACGGAGAATTCTTCCGGAATGAGTTCGGCGAGGTGTGAGTGAATCAGCTTGGCGCGTGATTGAAGTTCGGCAATCGAAATTCCCAGGGTACGTAACGTTGGTACGATGTTGCGCACGTGCTCAACGTCTTCATACGCTTTGAGTGTCTCATCAAGCAACGCGAGTGTCAACTTCGAGGTTCGAAGTGCACGTTTCATCGGATTTGCATTGATCTTATCAATCAGTTCGCGTGTGCCAACTAACAAACCAGCTTGAGGACCGCCAAGCAGCTTGTCACCCGAGAACGTCACCAAATCTGCACCGTCTTTTAACGCATCGTTTGGCATTGGTTCGCGCGGCAACCCAAACTGGCTTGTATCGATTAATGCGCCACTCCCAAGATCGACCACACACGGAATCTGATGTTCCGTCGCAAGCCCGCTTAATGACTTGGTGCTCACTTCCTTGGTAAAGCCTTGAATGCGGAAGTTACTTGGGTGCACTTTGAGCAATAACGCCGGTTGGTGCGCGATTGCACGTTCATAGTCACTGAGATGCGTGCGGTTCGTAGTTCCGACTTCCACTAATTGGCATCCAGCGGCTTCCATGATTTCGGGCAAACGAAAACTGCCGCCGATCTCTATCAGCTCGCCACGAGAGACGATGACGTTACGGTCTCGCGCCAGCGTATGCAACAGGATTAGGACCGCCGCAGCGTTGTTATTTACGATGGCGGCCGCTTCTGCGTTCACGAGTCGACATAGGCGCTCGCATACCGCCTCCTCGCGTTGGCCACGACTTCCGGTATCTAGGTCGAACTCAATCGATGCGGGTTGTGTGACAAGTGGCTTTACCCGCTCTAACATCGCTTCGTCGATGCGCGCGCGGCCTAAATTCGTGTGAAGAATCGTGCCAGTAACGTTGAACACGCGCTGATAGCCACGTAGACGCTCAGTGAGCAGCCACTGTTTGATCTCGTCTCGATAGAACGACTCAACATCGTCGTTGTCAACGGACACTTCGCGTGTCCGAATGCGTGCCTGAATAGCGCGAATTGCAGCGCGGACAGATTCGCGACCCCAGGCTGCAACCAGATCCTCCAGAGACGGTGCGCCAAGCAACCGATCGATCGACGGTATGGATTGACGATTCTGACTATCGTCGTCGCTGCTCATGAATAGTTCGTTTTCCGTATCTGCACTATGTTAAATCGTCATCCTTGCCAACTGCAGACCAACTCATACAGAGTTGGATATCGGCTGGCGCAAATCGCATGTAAAAGGAGAGTGTAGTGGGACACCGTGTCGCATTCGTAGGATTGGGAGTAATGGGCTACCCGATGGCAGGTCATCTAGCAAGCGCAGGTCACGAAGTCACGGTTTACAACCGTACTCCGGCCCGAGCCGACGCATGGCTGACAGAGCACGCAGGTACTGCAAAAGCCACGCCAGCCGAAGCGGCTGACGGTGCGGAGTTTGTTTTCATGTGCGTCGGGAACGATGACGATGTTCGAAGTGTCACGTATGGTGACTCGGGCGTACTTGCTGCGATCCAAAAGGACGTGGTATTCGTTGACCACACGACGGACTCACCTGATCTCGCTAGGGAGCTCGCTCAAGCAAGTAGTGATGCAGGCGCGGATTTCTTGGACGCGCCACTTAGCGGTGGGCAGGCTGGCGCGGACAATGGCGCGCTGACGATCATGGTAGGCGGCGACGAAGCGGTGTTCGCGCGTACAGAGCCAGTGATCGACTGTTACACCAAGACGGTCAAGTTGATGGGTGTGGCTGGTTCAGGTCAACTGACGAAGATGGTAAATCAGATTTGCATCGCGGGCGTCGTTCAGGGATTAGCCGAGGGTTTTCATCTCGCCGAGAAATCTGGTCTCGATATCAATGAAGTTGTTGAGATTATCAAGAATGGCGCTGCTGGATCGTGGCAGATGGAGAACCGTGCGGAAACGATGGCTGCGCGTAAATTCGACTACGGATTCGCAGTCAACTGGATGCGAAAAGACCTTGCGATCGCTCTCGATGTTGCACGACAGGTCGATGCACGCTTGCCAATGACCGCGTTAGTGGATCAGTTCTATGCGGAGGTCCAAGCGTTAGGCGGCAGTCGGTGGGACACATCGAGCCTTATTGAACGGTTGCGTCAAGTCGACGAGAAAAAGTGAATCTACGTCCTGCGAATTCGAGCCGTGGGAGCACGTGCTGAAAATGAGTCTGCTCGAATCGCCTGGTCTTACCCCTAGCTAACTCCATCGAGCAGTGACTGGAATTTTCGATCTCGGTCGCGCATATCGCTAGGCGAATAGTCCTTGTCGAGGACCTGTTGCATCGGCGGGAACCAGAAGAAGAGGAACTTGAGAAATCGGTCGCGTTCGAGTCGTGACCAGCTGAGGGATGTGAATCCGCTCATCGCGTCACACAGCGCATTCAAATCGAGCGCTCTAGTTGTCATTTCACCAAATGAGTAGAGCGCCTTGCCGATCGTAATTACTGGCTTTTCGAATAGAAAAGCTTCAAGTCCAACCGAAGAATTGATCGTGATCACCCCGCGTGAGTTAGCGACTAGGTCATACACGTCATGTTGCTGGTCCAAGACAAGCTTTGGGTTTTGATACGACTCAATTTGGTGCGCGAATGAGATGGGGCTGCTCGGATGCTCCTTGATGCGAAGGTGAAGGTCAGCGGGTAATTGCCGAGAAGCTTCGTTCAAACTATCCAGTAGATGAGGGATTCCGGTGATCCAACCACCGAACACGGTCACTTGAGTGTCCCTCGGTACCTGAAGCGGACAGAACACGTAGGACTCTGATCTCAGTTCCGTATTCGTGCTATGAACGCCTGAATTTACTGATTCATCCTGAACACGATGTGAGTCAACGTAATCGGCTCCGCGGTAATCGACAAACTCGTCCTCTGCAAGCCCGCGATAGAACTGAATTTCGGTTGGGATACTAGATTGGAAATTCACGCCACTTGGGTCAATTTGCACTCGATCTTGGAGGGGTGCTCTCTCGAAGTACAACTGGGATAACTCCAGTTCCCTGCATGCTGCGCTTACCAAATAGTTCACGCCGTTCAGACCGTTATAGATTAGGACCTGCTCGGGTCTGGAAGCCTCCAGTTGTTGATAGATCCAGTTGTACTGCAAGCGCAGAAAGTGCAGTTTCAGTCGTTCACCTACTGCGCCTTCTGGGACCCGTCGCGCTGACTTTAGCGCTGTTTCTGCGTGGTCGTCAACGTTCGGACAAGACCTTCTCGACAGGAGTACGAGATCGACGGTCTTAGCATCAAGGGTAGAGGTCCATGCGTCGACGAGTTGCCGTTGGAATTTCGTATTGAAACCAAAACAAAGCACTTGCGCGGTCATGATTTCACACGCGGGCTACGTTAGCTCGAAGCCTGAATTGACTTACCAACGTCGCCACTGAGCGGCGATAGTCTCGCCGTTAATCAGGACTTTTCTCGAATCTCGGTAGTTCACCGAGCTCTTCTGACCAAGGCTGACCGCTTGATGTCCAGATATGGACCGAGGGTTTCAACCAGGAAGGGTCATCTAGCGTACCCGCTTTGAGCACCATAAACTGGGGGTTGGAATGCATTTCTGTCATGATTGGAGTACCGCAATTCGAGCAGAACTTACGAGTCAACTCATTGCCGCTGTCCGCGGTTACTTTAAAACCTCCGAGGTCTCCATTCAGTTCGACGCCGCTGGTCGCTACCACGACGATCGTGGAAAAGCCGCCTCCCGCTGCGTATTGACAGTCACGGCAGTGGCAATGTGCCGTGAAAACGGGCGTGCTTGAGCACGCATATCGGATTTGTCCGCATCTGCATCCACCTTCGAACGAAGTAGTTTCATCTGTCATGGATCATCTCCTTGTCGTATAGCAGATCAAATGAGTATTGAAAGTACCTAATTCAACTCCACGAGACGGATTGGTCGTGAAGCGCAACAAGCTCGACGAGCTCCGCCATGCTACAGGAGTTACTTTCGTCAGCTATAGGCACCCCGTATCGCATCGCATCATCTGCTTGAATAAACACGCGACAGTTTGCGACGGGTTCTGAACAAATGACGCCATCTCCGATGAATACGACATCATCACCGGATTGAACGAAAGCCTTGCACTTCGCAAGACCAGCGCGTGACTGAACTAAATGCAGCATCAATCTGTGACGACCATGTCGAAGTCACGCATACGAGAGCGGATGACGCTAAGATCCTTGATTTCGACGTGATTCAAAAAGGAAGTTTCGTCGTTCTCTCGAGTCTCGTTGAATCGATCTAACAAACTCTGACGGTATAAGCTCTCGCGTTCAATCAGAAATTCCGTGACGTCGAACGTCGGAAGAGCAGAGAGAAACTTGGTGGTGTTCTTCCCGTTTTTCTCCGGCGTTTGATCAAACAGCTGCCACACACCGTCGCCGATGAAAGCGATTGCGACTGGCTGATCGAATACCGCGCTCACCGAGATTGCGTCAACGATTTCGTTGGCCTGCTGACCTGCAGGACCGCTAAGGCAATAGAAGACCGATTTCATCGGTTAATCCTACCCGTACTCATCGTAGGGTAGTCAGCTAATCATCGAGCCTCAATCGGCACGTAGTCGCGACTGCAGCTACCGGTATATATCTGGCGTGGTCGACCGATCCTGTATGCCTCGCTGACGAGCTCCTTCCATTGGGCGATCCAACCGGATGTACGACCTGTGACAAAAATGACTGTAAACAACTCCAATGGAATCCCCATTGCTTTAAGGATGATTCCCGAATAGAAATCAACATTGGGGTAGAGCCTTCGCTGAACGAAATACTCGTCTTCAAGGGCGATTTTCTCGAGTGCTCGTGCCATTTGAAGGATTGGGTCACTCTCGATGCCGAGTTCGTTTAGTACCTCGTCGCAGGTCTGCTGCATAACCGTTGCACGCGGGTCGTAATTCTTATAGACGCGGTGTCCAAAACCCATGATCCGGAATGGATCATCAGGATTCTTGGCTTTTGCGACGTACGCACCGATGTTGTCGAGCGAGCCAATGTCGTTCAACATAGCTAATACCGCTTCATTTGCACCGCCATGCGCGGGTCCCCACAGTGCGGCGATTCCAGCCGCGATGCTCGCGTAAGGGTTCGTGTCGGTCGAACCCGCTAGGCGGACGGTCGAAGTGGATGCGTTTTGTTCATGATCCGCATGTAGAAGGAATATCCTGTCCATGGCCTTTGCGAGCACGGGATTCACCGGAGATGACTCATCCTCGGAGAACATCAGGTGCAGGAATTGCTCGGCATAGTCCAGATCAGGATTCGCCGGGAGCATCGGTTTACCAACGGAATGTCGGTACGCAATCGCTGCGCAGATAGGGGTCTGTGCGACGAGTCGAATGGCGACCTGATCACGGCAAGATGCATCGGTGATATCCACCTCGTTGTGGTAGATAGCCGCCATTGCACCTAGTAAAGAACACATAACCCCCATCGGGTGCGCGTCGCGCGGCAAGCTTGAGCACAGTGCGACGAGTCGTTCGTCAACGACGGACTCTTTTCGAATCTTCGCTTTGTATTCCGCAAATTCCGCTTGGTTAGGTAACTTATCGAACAACAGTAGATACGTTAACTCAAGGTAGTTGGACCGCTCAGCGAGTTGTTCGATTGGATAACCGCGATGTAGCAGAATCCCTTCGTCGCCGTCAATGTAGGTGATCGTAGACTCGCATGCAGCGGTCGACATGAATCCTGGGTCGTATGTGACGTACCCTTCCCGAATCAGGACGCCGATATCAATGGCGTCGTACCCTTCCGAAGGCGAAAGTACCGGTAGATCGATTTCATTACCGTCTACCGACAGTTTAGCCGTTCGTTCCGCCATCTACAGCAAACCTCTACCTTACGATTAAGAAGTCAGACCTAGTACTTGCTCAGCGTTGCTCCCTGAGATTCCTCAAGGAGAGTTCAATCGTCCTGACTCGCCGTGAATGATAAACGTGAGCAGGTGTACCGGTTTTCGGGTGATTTGTATGAGTTTCGCCAATATGGGCGTTGGTTGAACGCCTCGAATGACTTCGCGGTAATGAAAACGACCTATCTAAGTCGGCTCGAAGCTACAATTCCGGGCTCTTACGCGGCATGTTAGTCGCAGTGTGTTTTTGCTAGATAGCGTGCGTCGAACTTGTCAACAAATGTAGGAATCGCTGGGTTAGGGGTCGTCGCTCAGGGGCTATTGGAGCTCATCGGATCCAATGCGGACCAGCTCAATGCCATCGCGGGAAAGAAGCTGCGTGTGAAGCGTCTCGCGAGCCGCCGGCTTCGTGATGGCGCCGATTTAAGCGAGATTGCGTTCAGCACGGATCTGGACGACCTACTCAACGACGATGAGCTCGATCTTGTCATCGAATTAATCGGCGGTACAGACGCGGCATACGATCTAATCAAGGCCGCTCTCGAACGGGGGCGAGGCGTTATCACCGCGAACAAAGCGGTACTCGCAACTCATGGTAATGAGCTTCTGGATATCGCACGCGCACGCGACGTCCCTCTAGCTTTCGAAGCGGCGGTGGCTGGCGGGATTCCGATCATCGCGGCGCTCAAGTCTCGATTTCCGGCCAATGACATCAAATGGTTGACAGGCATCATCAACGGAACCTGCAACTACATATTGACCGCGATGGCGCAGGATGGCGTCGCGTTCGACGACGCACTTAAGAACGCACAAGAACTAGGGTACGCTGAAGCGGATCCGACGTTTGACGTGGGCGGTATGGATGCGGCTCAGAAACTCGCTATCTTGGTCGCGCTCGCCTTTAACGTACCGATTGAGATTGACAGCGTGTATTGCGAAGGTATCCAAGATATCACGATTGAGGATATTCAGCACGCTGATGAATTGGGGTATTCAATCAAGCACCTGGCGATCGGACGGCAAGAGGAAGATCTAGTCGAAATGCGAGTCCATCCTGCTTTGGTGCCCAAAGATAACCTGCTTGCCAAAGTAAACGACGTCGAGAACGCGGTACAACTCGGTACCAGCAATACCGGAGTGTTGCGCTTTACGGGGCCGGGCGCCGGCGGTCACGCAACCGCTTCTTCTGTGATAGCCGATCTCACGAATATTGCTTCAGGCTTGTATCGACATCCAGCCATTGGCGGCGGGTCGCTCCGAGTACGATCGATCGGTGACGTCTCAAGTGTGTTTTTCCTGAATATCGCGGCCGCAGATCGACCTGGTGTCATTGCATCGATCGGAGAGACTTTAGCGCGCCACAGTATTTCGATTGCGTCGATGATTCAAAAGAAAGAGGAAGTCATTCGATCCGTCGACAATGAAGTCATCCCTGTCGTTATTCTGACGAACACGGTTGTTGAACGTGAGCTGGATCAAGCACTTGCGGAACTTGAGTCTTTGGCGGATATTGCGGCGCCAATCAAGAAGATCCGGGTAGTCGATTTGTCGTAGTTCGGAGTTTGTCGAGGTGACGTTGCTTCCTGTCAAGACCCGCTCCAGTGGTGTCGACCCTACGACGCTGCAAGAAAAGTTGCACGTGTCGGCACCCATGGCCCGAATCTTGAGCTCGCGTGGGATTTCTGATGAATCCGAGATCGACTATCGAGTCAGCCAACTTGCACAGCCGGATGGCATACCTGATATCTCGCGTGCAGCTACTCGCATCGTTGACGCGATCGAACATAACGAGCGCATATTCATTTGTGGCGACTACGATGCCGACGGCGCGACGGCTAGTGCGCTTTTCATACTGTTCTTTCGCGCTATTGGATACGGTGCCGCGGAATTTCGCGTACCAAATCGATTCAGTTTTGGTTACGGCTTAACGACTCGATTCGTCGAGACCTTACTTCCGGATAAACCGAACCTGCTCATTACCGTCGACAACGGCGTGTCGTCAACCGAAGGGATTGAGCTCGCGAATGACTACGACATTGATGTAGTCGTAACGGACCATCATCTAGCTCCAGCAGAGCAGGCGCAACTTCCGCCCGCTCATAGCATCGTGAATCCAAACCTGCCAGATTCGGGCTTTGAGAGTGAACCTTGTGGCGTCGGTGTGGCGTTCTATCTACTTGCTCGCGTGCGACGCGAGCTCATGGACCGGGGATATTTCGAAAAACGCAGGCTCGAAATACCTGATATGCGTCAGTGGTTGGATCTCGTGGCGGTGGGTACCGTGGTCGATATGGTCCCTTTGGACTTGAACAATCGACGCTTGGTGAGTGAAGGTCTGCGTCGAATGCGCAGTGGACAGATGCGACCAGGTTTTACGGCTATTTGCGAAGTCAGTCGAACACCGATTGAAACACTCACGACTCGTGAACTCGGATTTCGAATCGGTCCGCGAATTAACGCGGCGGGTCGACTCGACGACATTTCGGTTGGGATTCAACTGCTACTGAGCGAGAATCCTGACGAGGCGTACGAATTGGCGGGGGTGCTTCAGGGAATGAACGTGAAGCGTCGCGCTATTCAGACTGAGATGAACGAGACCGCAAACAGACTCGTGAAACTAGTGGATACGGACGATTCGAAGAGTTTCTGCGTCTATCACCATGATTTCCATGAAGGTGTGGTTGGCTTGGTCGCGAGCCGACTGGTGGAACGAACCGGAGCACCTGCGATCGTGTTCGCGGACTCTGAAGATCTGGCTAACCAAACTCTTAAAGGCTCAGCACGTAGCATCGATGGTGTCCATATTCGGGACGTACTCGCGTACGTTGACGCAAGGTTACCGAAGCTGATCCTCCAATTTGGTGGGCACGCAGGCGCTGCAGGGCTTACGATCTACAAACAACAATTTGAGCGGTTCTCTAACGTGTTCGACGACGCAGTGAAGGTGCTAGCGTCGGAAGATGCGTTCAATCCAACGATTTACACCGATGGTGAACTGAACGACGACGAACTGAGTTTAGTGTTGGTGGACGAGATCGACGGATTAGAGCCGTGGGGTCAAACTTTCACTCCGCCGACGTTTCACGGTACGTTTGACGTGGTATCGACGACACGCGTAGGCCAGAACCGGGAACACCAAAAGTTCATTCTCCGAACTGGCTCTCGACACGTCGAAGCGATTGCGTTTTCCCATCCAGTGGTTGACGCGGACCAAATCGAGATGGTGTATCAACTGAATCGCAATGTTTTTCGTGGAGAGGTCACACTTCAGTTAATCGCCTCTAAAATTGAGGCGGTCGATTGATTGCAGCGTTGTCGCGTGTGCAATCACGACTTTTTTGTTTTTTATCTCCTTGAGTCATGGCCGAAATCACCTCGTTGCGCGAGCAACTAAAGTCGTTTGAGTCTCGTTTTGCACTGTTAAAGGACTCTCTTTGACGTCGATAGCAAAAGCGAAAGACTTGAGGAAGTAGATCGGGAACTTTCGCTCCCGGAGACGTGGGAAAATCAAGAGAAAGTTAAGGAACTTTCTCAAGAACGGTCCCGCCTCGACCGAACGGTCGGTCATGTGCTTGAACTCCGTCAAGCGCTCGTGGACGCTTCTGATTACCTAGAGCTTGCTGTGGAGGAGTCTGACCAAGAAGCGTTGGACGAAATTGCTGCAGACTTCGATGCAACTGAAACGAAACTAGGTAAGCTAGAGTTTCAGCGAATGTTCGATGGCGAGACCGATTCCAGCAATGCGTTTGTTGATATTCAGTTCGGGGAAGGCGGCACTGAAGCCCAAGACTGGGCGAACATGCTGCTTCGGATGTATATCAAGTGGTGCGAAAAGAGACAGTTCAGCTATCAGGTTCGCGAAGCAAGCGCGGGAGACATCGCTGGGATTCGTAGTGCCACGCTCTACGTCGCCGGTGAATTTGCATATGGCTGGCTTCGTACGGAGACAGGAATTCATCGACTAGTCCGGAACTCGCCGTTTGATTCGGGAAATCGGCGACACACATCATTCGCATCCGTGTACGTATATGCTGAAATTGATGACACCATCGAAATCGAGATCGATCCGTCGGATGTACGCACCGACACGTATCGTGCGAGTGGCGCGGGTGGGCAACACGTGAATCGGACGGACTCGGCGGTGCGGCTCACACACTTACCGACGAAAACCGTCGTTCAATGTCAGTCTGAACGCTCCCAGCATCAAAACCGGGATCAGGCATGGAAACAATTGCGAGCGCGACTATACGACTTGGCGATTCAAGAACGCGATGCTGCGAGGCAGGAACTAGAGTCTGCCAAAGCGAATATTGGTTTTGGTAGTCAAATCCGCTCCTATGTGCTTGACCAATCCCGCGTGAAGGATTTACGAACTAACACGGAAATCGCTGACCCAACGCGCGTGTTGAACGGCGATCTGGATGAATTCATGACCGCAAACCTAAAGGCTGACGTTTGAGCGAAGAACGGAACGAATTTGAGGTTCGACGACAGAAACTAACGAATCTGCGCGATGGCGGCTTCGACTTTCCAAATCAATACAAGCCGACACATCACGCGGCAAGCCTTCGTGCTGAATACGACGACCTCAGCAAAGAGGAACTTGCGGAACAGGGGATTCGAGTCTCGATCGCAGGTCGAATCGTGTTACGTCGTGACATGGGCAAGGCGAGTTTCGCAACGCTCTATGACAACGGTGAACGCATCCAGATTTATGTTCGCTCCGATGGCATTGGCGAAGATGCATATGACGAATTCAAGCATCTAACGGATGTGGGGGATATTGTCGCCGTAGAAGGTTCTGTGATGAAGACCAATCGAGGCGAACTCACCGTTGAGGCACAGGAACTGCATTTGCTCGTGAAGTCACTGCAACCACTGCCGGAGAAGTATCACGGCATAGCCGATCAGGAATTCAAGTACCGACGACGCTATGTTGACTTGATCGTTGATCAGGATTCAAGGCGTGTATTCCAAGTACGTAGCGAAGTACTAGCGTCGATTCGACGGTTCTTCCATGCACGTGACTACTGGGAAGTTGAAACCCCGATGCTTCACCCAGTGCCGGGTGGTGCTAGTGCAAAACCATTCGTGACGCACCACAATGCCCTGTCTCGCGACCTCTACCTCCGCATCGCCCCTGAACTTTACCTCAAACGGCTTGTTGTGGGTGGGGTAGAACGAGTATTCGAGATTAATCGCAATTTTCGGAACGAGGGACTATCGACGCGTCACAGTCCAGAATTCACCATGCTTGAGTTCTATGAAAGTTATGCGACCTTCGCGGACTTGATGATTCTCACTGACGAGTTAATGCGGCAGATCGTGAATGACACGACAGGTGCGAGCCAAGTGAAATTTGGCGACCTCGAACTTGATTTCGGTCAACCTGCGCGTCAAATCACGATGTTGGACGTCGTCGCGGATGAACTCGGCGAGGATCCGGATTCGTTGCGCGATAGAAGTCATGCTAGGAAACTCGCAGACGGTTTAGAGATTCATGTAGCCGAAAGCATGGATGCTGGCGCGATTTTGAATGAATTGTTCGAGTCACGCGTGGAGCCAAAACTCCAAAATCCAACGTTTGTGACTCAGTATCCAGCTTCTATTTCGCCGCTTGCGATGAGGAACAAGGAAGACCCAGACTTCACTGATCGGTTCGAGTATTTCATTGCCGGTCGAGAGATTGCGAATGGCTTTTCGGAGCTCAATGACCCGGATGATCAACGTTCACGTTTTGAGCATCAAGCGTCGCTTCGGAGCGCAGGTGATGAAGAAGCAATGAGTGTCGACGAGGATTTCTTGACGGCACTTGAATATGGCATGCCACCGACTGCAGGCGAGGGTATTGGAATCGATCGGCTAGTAATGCTCCTTACCGACAAACACTCGATTCGCGACGTAATGCTGTTCCCGCAGTTGCGAGATCGAGAATAGCGATCGTGAGCGCAGTGGACCGAGTCGTCTTGCATGACTCATGGAAGAAAGCCCTGCGAAGTGAATTTGAGTCCGACTACATGGCTCAGTTACGCGAATTCCTACTAAAAGAACGAAGTGCTGGAAAGCGTGTCTTCCCGCCTTCGAAACTGATTTTTAGTGCACTTGATACTTGCCCATTGCCGAATGTCAAAGTCGTGATCATTGGGCAAGATCCGTACATATTTTCAGGTCAGGCGCACGGATTGTGTTTCAGTGTGCCGCCTGGCATTAAGCAGCCGCCTTCGTTGATGAATATCTTCAAGGAAGTGAACGATGACCTACGAGAAAACACGAGTTCAGGCGAGACGTTCTCCCCATCGAGCGGCAGCCTGCTCGGATGGGCGGCGCAAGGTGTGTTGTTGCTCAACGCCACGCTCACCGTATTAGAAGGCGCGAGTGGATCACATCAGAATCAGGGATGGGAACGATTCACCGACCGGGTTGTCGAGATCGTGAATGAGCAATGCGAGCATGTCGTGTTCTTGCTTTGGGGTGCGTACGCCAAGGCTAAAGGCGAAAGAGTTTCACGTGATCAACACTGTGTTCTAACAGCTGCGCATCCATCCCCTCTTGCCGCACATAACGGCTTTTTCGGGTGCCGTCATTTCAGCCGTGCGAATAACTACCTGCGCGATCACGACATTGAAGAGATCGATTGGCGTCGCACCGACGCATAACTGACCTTAGAACTCGCAAAAGTCTGTGGCGATTTGCTCTACAATTCGTCACTAACCCAAGCTAACAATACGGCTTGACGAGGCTTCGGCGAGAGTCCGTAAACCTAACGCAGCCTTGATTCATGGAAGAACCAAACCAAGCCAAACGCCCGGATAGAGTCCTATCAGGAATGCGACCCACCGGCTACGTGCACTTGGCGAACTACCACGGTGCCTTAAAAAACTGGGTGGATTTACAGTCTCAATATGACTGTTACTTCTTTGTCGCCGACTGGCATGCTCTCACTACTGCCTACGACGAAACTCACACGATCGAGGAATACTCACGTGAAATGGTCGTTGACTGGCTTGGTGCGGGTCTGTCACCGGAACATTGCACGATCTTTGTGCAAAGCAAAGTTCCAGAGCATGCCGAACTGCATCTGTTCCTGTCCATGATCACGCCTCTGCCGTGGGTAGAGCGTGTACCAACATACAAGGACACGATTGAAGCCTTGCAAGAGAAGGATCTGGCGACATACGGGTTCTTAGGCTATCCAGTACTTCAAGCAGCCGACATCCTCATTTACCGTGCCGAGCGGGTACCCGTCGGCATGGATCAAGCTGCACATGTGGAAGTGAGTCGCGAAATCGCGCGGCGATTCAATGAGATCTACGGTCGCGGCACTGACTTCGAGACAAGCGTCATGGGTCTCCTCGAGGATCACGGACAAGCGTTCAAAGACGACTTTCTTGCTTGCCATCGCGGTTTCCGAGAAGGCGGAAGTCAGGAGGCATTGGAAGAGGGATTAATGCTGGTGTCGTCGAGCACCTCGCTGTCGCGTCGCCAAGCCGAGATGCTTGAAGGTTACCTGCGGGGTACGGGGAGGGTGATTCTTCCTGAACCGCACACGCTCGCGACGGAAACTCCACTCGTCGTTGGGCTTGACGGTCGGAAAATGTCAAAGTCGTATGGAAATACGATTCAGCTTCGAGATGAACCGGAAGTCGTCGAACAGAAAATCAGCCGGATGCAAACCGATCCTGCACGGGTTCGACTAAAGGATCCAGGTGATCCCGCAAAGTGTCCGGTATACAGCTGGCACGAGATTTACCTCGATGAAGCACAGCGCGAGTGGGCTGCGAACGGTTGTCGTACGGCTTCGATCGGTTGTCGAGAATGTAAACAGCCGCTCATCGACGTCATAAACGAAGAGCAGACGCTATTTCGTGAACGTGCAGAGCCATTTGCGAATTCACCCGAAAAAGTACGACAGATCCTTGAGGACGGTTCGGAAAAAGCTCGCGTTATCGCGAAGGAAACCATGACCGAGGTGCGATCAGCTATAGGTATCGCGAATGCGTGACGACTTGGTAGACGGCTCGACGAGTGATCTGTCGTTGGAGACGATCAATGGTGGACCTTATCACGCACGGATAGGCGATACCGGTTTAGAGGAACTGCCGAAAGACCTGCACATTCCGCCAGACGCCATGATCGTAATGCTTGAGTCCTTCGAGGGACCATTGGATCTCTTGCTCTATCTGATTCGGAAACACGACTTCGACATCCTTGAAGTCCGTCTCGCTGACGTCGCTGAGCAATACATGCAGTACATCGATCTCATGTCGACGCTTCGCTTGCAATTGGCCGGGGAATACTTGGTTATCGCGGCGACATTGATGGTGATCAAGTCTCGTGCATTACTGCCTCAGTTAGAGAGCGATGACGACGACGCTAACCCAGACGCTGAACTTCGTCGTCGACTTCAGGAGTACGAGCGATTGAAGAACGCGTCCGAGCGACTTGACGCATTGCCCCGAGTCGATCGTGAAGTTCATGTGGTGCAGGCGACTCTGGCAGAACCTTATGCGCCTGAAGTACAACCAGATATCGAGCTCCAGGAACTGATGCTCGCGTTCGCGGATGTTGTTCAGCGTTCGAAGTTGTATCAACAGCACAGCGTTACACGCACCACAATCTCCGTACGCGAACGCATGACCGAGATCATCGATAAATTACAGGTATCGCGAGACTCTGTAGCGTTTGAAGCGCTATTTGACGTACATGAAGGCAAGGTATCTCTGATCGCATCCTTGCTAGCTCTCCTCGAGCTCATGAGGAGTAGCTTGGTACGCGTGATGCAGGACCAACCTTTCGCGCCAATATTCGTGAACTTAGCCGAGCCGGCAGACGTTGTCTGATATGACCGTCGCTGATATCAAGCGCATCGTTGAAGCGTTGCTCTTCGCTGCGGAGGAACCATTAAACGTCGCAGCGCTAATGAGTGTGTTCGAGCAGGAGTACGACGACCCTCGTGCGTTTCGGGAACTCCTTCTTTCGGCATTAGAAGAGCTTGAAGAGGACTGCGTACGGCGTGGAATTGAGCTAGTTCAAGTCGCGTCAGGATTTCGACTTCAAGTAGATGCGACGCACAGCGAGTGGGTTCACAAGCTATGGAAGCGAAATCCGCCACGATATTCGCGTGCTCTGCTTGAGACACTGGCGATGATCGCCTATCAGCAACCCATCACACGCGGGGAGATCGACGACGTACGCGGTGTCACAACCAGCGGGAATATTCTGCGCCGATTGCAGGAGAGAGGATGGATCCGCGAATTGGGACGCAAGCAAGTTCCTGGTCTGCCAATTCTTTACGGTACGACGCGTGCGTTTCTAGATTACTTCAACCTGCGCTCGATCGGTGATCTACCACCGTTGGTGGACGGTGAGTCACTACGCGTGAAAGAAGAACAGGTGGAACCACCTCGAATCGTGGCAAATGAAGGCTAGCACGCGCTAACCTTCTTAACTGAATTCACGAGTACCTCAGGTCCTATGGCTCGAGCCAATGTCGAGGCGACGCCTTCGACGGTAAAACTGCAAAAGGCGCTTGCCGATGCTGGCTTAGGATCACGCCGAACGATCGAGAAGTGGATCGTTGCGGGTCGAATTAAGGTCGACGGCGAACTAGCGACCCTAGGCGACCGCGTTTCAGCAGCGCAACGCGTAGAAGTGGACGGTAAGGTAGTTTCTCGTCACGTCAATTCGGGTCCCCGCATCCTTCTCATGAATAAAGCGGCTGGCGTTGAGGTTACTCGTAAATCCGTGACGGATCGTCGTACGGTGTTCGCTCAATTACCGGATCTCAGATCTGGACGTTGGATTTCAGTAGGCCGACTTGACGTTGGAACAACCGGCTTGTTGTTATTTACGAATCACGGTGAGCTAGCACATAAACTCATGCATCCGAGTACGAATCTCGATCGTGAATATGCGGTCCGCGTTCGATCCCTTTTGAATGACGCGATGGTGGAGAGAGTTACCCGAGGCGTTGAAATCAATGGTGTTACCTGTCGCTTTAGCGACATTCAGTATTACGATGGTCGTGGCAGTAATCATTGGTACCACGTGTGCCTCATGGAAGGCCGGAATCGCGAGGTCCGTTTACTCTTCGAAAGTCAGAACATCCTAGTTTCCCGCCTGAAACGCGTACGTTTCGGGCCATTTATCGCCCCTAGTTTCGTACCATCGGGTCGGGTCGTTGAGGTTCATACGGATGAAGTGAACGCCGTATGTGCAATGCTTGGATTGTCCCTACGCGCTCGAAGTCGGGGAGAGACAAAACCGACCAAAGCGAATCGTTCCGTGCTTATTCCTTACCCCAATCTCACACTACCGCGTTGGTACAGGGATTGACGACCGGGTTAGGGTCCCGCCCACGACGGTGCATCAAAACGCTCGCCATTCACTCCGCTCGAGTCGGGTCCCATTAGATAGAGATATAGATCCATATGATCCTGCGGCGTTGGGAGGGTCATCGGATCTTCGGCGGGGTACGCTCTCGCGCGCATAGTCGTACGAGTCCCACCGGGATTGAGCGAATTAACTCGGATATTGGTGTCGCTCACCTCATCTGCTAGGACTTCCATTATGCCTTCAGTCGCAAATTTAGACACGGCGTACGCACCCCAGTAAGCGCGCCCCTTGCGTCCGACACCGGATGACGTAAATATCACGGACGCGTCTGTTGAACGGTCAAGGGACGGCATCAACGCCTTGGTGAGTAAGAAAGCTGCAGTTACGTTTACATGCATCACGGTTTCCCATTCATTTGATGGGTAATGGGCGAGTGGGACTTTGGATCCTAGTAGTGATGCGTTGTGAAGGATGCCGTCCAATTGCTCGATTGAATCCCGAAGCGACTCAGAAAGCGTCTCCTCAGATTGAGCGTGTAGTTTCGCTAGATCTAATGGAATGATCAGCGGCGAAGTTTCCGTAGAGGCTGTGATCTCATCGTTAACAGCTTCGAGTTTCTTGCGGTCGCGACCAAGGAGAAGCACTTGTGCGCCGTGTTGTGCATAGGTAACCGCCGCGACACGACCGATGCCGTCGCTCGCGCCCGTTATGAGGATGGTCCGTCCAGATAGAAGGTTTTTGGGTGGTTTGTAATCAGTCAATAGGTTTTTCAGCGTGTAGTAAGTAATTCACGTCGACATCGTCACAGAGTGTGGCGTATCGAGTAAAAGGGTTGTAACGATACCCTTGGATTCTCTTGACGTTGAGCCCTGCATCGCGCGAAGCCTGCGCCAGCTCAGAAGGTCGAATGAACTTCTCGTAATCGTGTGTACCACGCGGAAGCACATTGAGAACGTATTCACCAGCTACGATCATGAGCGCATAGGCTTTGGGGTGACGATTGATCGTCGAGAAAAACAGATTCGCTCCGGGGTGTGCAAGGTCTGCGAGTGCCGCGACAGTGATCCTGTAATCGGGTACGTGCTCAAGCATCTCCAAAGCCGCAACGACATGAAACGACTCCGAATGCTCAGTCACGTACGTTTCAGCAGTCGCGATTTCGTATTTAGGGAAATCCGTTAAGCCTGCTTCGACCGCATGGATTTTCGCCACGGTCAACGGTCCTCGTGCAGGGTCAATGCCCACGATCCTCGCACCTAAATGAGCGAGACTTTCCGAGAATATCCCTCCTCCACACCCGACTTCGATGATGTCTCGTTCACGAACTTCGGTCCGGTCCGTGATGAACTTCAGGCGTACTTCGTTAATGTCGTGAAGTGGCTTGAATTCACCATCCTTGTCCCACCACCGATGCGCGAGAGACTCGAACTTCTCAACTTCCGCATGATCGACATTACTATCGGGAAGGGGGTCAGACATGTAGCTTCACGGTCAAACGTGGGTGAGCAAAATGATAGATACGTCTTCTCAAAATAGCATTGGTTGAAGGGCGTTTAAGGAGCAGTATTGTGGCGATAGTTGAAACCAGTTTCGGACGCGTTGAAGGACTAGACCAGGATGGCATAAATGCGTTTCTGGGGATTCCTTTCGCAAAACCACCGATTGCCGAGAGGCGTTGGCTCCCGCCGGAAGCGCCGGAATCCTGGAACGGGCTTCGGGACGCAACTACATTTGGTGCTTGCGCAATCCAATCCACGATTCCAGGGGCAGTCGGTGAATTGATTGGCATAGCGACGGGCGAGACGAACGAGGATTGCCTTTACCTCAACGTCTGGACGCCAGGTTGTGATTCGAACAAACGACCCGTCATGGTGTGGATCCACGGCGGTGGGAACACGGTTGGAGCCGGATCGCAACCGCGTGTAAACGGTGAGAATCTAGCAAAGACGGGCGATATGGTCGTCGTCACGCTGAACTATCGACTCGGTGCGCTTGGATTTCTACATGCTCCTCAACTTGGGGCAACCGGTAACGAAGCGTTGCTCGACCAAGTTGCAGGGTTGCGTTGGGTGAAACAGAACATTGCAGCATTCGGTGGCGATCCGTCACATGTGACTGTATTTGGTCAGTCTGCAGGTGGCTTTGACATAGCGCAACTCATGGCAATGCCGGCGGCGGCTGGTAGTTTCGATCAAGCGATCCCAATGAGTGGTTCGCTGACTAACCAAGTCACAGCAGACGCTGCGATGCAAACTGCGCAGGAATTGGCGGATCGTTGTGGCGGTTTCGATAAGCTGCGTTCCGTACCAGCAGATCAGATTCTTGCGCTCCAGACCCAAATTGAGGGTGCGCGTTGGGGACCGGTTCGAGACGGTACGGTACTTGCTGAAGACGCCGCGGAAGTCCTTGCGCGTGGCGAGTTCACGCGCGATATGAATCTGATGATCGGCCATACGCGTGACGAATCTACGCTATTCACGATCTTTAATCGACAGTTCGAGAACATGGACGAAGTCCAGTTGCTCAAATTACTTGAGAGCGCGCTGGGTGATCGTGCGAGAGAAGCGCTTCAATGCTACGAAGAGGACCGCACGCGCGAGAATCTGAGTGTCGATCCAATCGAAGTGTGGTCAGCGGTCTCAACTGATCGGATGTTTCGAATCCCTGCGGTTCGTACGGCGGATGCGCATCGACAGCATACCTCCAACGTCTGGATGTACCGCTTTGATTGGGAATCCCCTGCGCACGATGGACGATTACACGCGTGCCACTCGCTGGATATTCCGTTTGTCTGGGGTACGTACGACATCGAACGAATGCGCCGATTCTGCGGCGAAGGCGAGCCCGTAGCGCGATTGTCGGAGCGCCTCATGCGTTCCTACATTGCCTTCGCACACACAGGGAACCCGAACCACGACGGTATCGCAGATTGGCCACGATACGGCGATAGTCGCGCGACGATGTGCTTCGACGAGGAGATTTCATCAGTTGATGCACCCATGGACGCGACCCGCGAGTTCTGGGTTAGTAGCGAGAATTGAGTCATTTTCTAAGCATTTTTGATCTCTCCTATTTCCTTCTAGGCAAGGATGTTAGAGATGTCGTGCGATCGCGATTTTTAAGCCGAAATCACTTGTTAGATTTGTACAAAATAGGGTCAAAGAGGGGGTGTCGCATGGTATAATTTACGTACCTCTGGCAATACTATAAAAGTCTTATAAATCAATAAGATATGAGCGAAAATCAAGCGTCAGTCGACGCTCAGGACGACCCTAGCGTAGATAGCGCAACTGAGCCAGTTTCTGAAACGCCGCTAGCGTCCGATGAGGTCGCTGGGAACGGCGGCGACAACATGCCTCCGAGCAGTGATGGCGGCCCCCCGGGTCAAGGCGGAGGCGGTGTAAATCGCGTCAGCTTAACGTCAGAAGTCGAGCAGTCCTACATGGGTTACGCCATGAGCGTGATCATCGGACGTGCGCTCCCTGACGTACGTGATGGATTAAAACCCGTGCATCGTCGCTGTTTGTTCGCGATGTCTGAAATGGGAAACCGTTACAACCGACCGACCATCAAGTCGGCGCGCGTTCAAGGGGAAGTCCACGGTAAATATCACCCACACGGCGACCAATCAATCTACGAGACGATCGCAAGAATGGCGCAGCTGTTCGTGATGCGATATCCACTCGTAGACGGACAAGGCAATTTCGGTTCCGTGGATGGGGATCCTCCTGCTGCAGCACGTTACACCGAGATGCGGATGACGCGTTACGCTGAAATGTTGTTGGCAGACCTGGATAAGGAAACCGTCGACTTCGTGCCGAATTACGACGAGACACTGACGATGCCCGTGGTCTTGCCGACGCGAGTTCCAAATCTACTCCTCAACGGCTCGGATGGGATCGCTGTTGCGATGGCGACAAAAATGCCGCCTCACAATCTTGGCGAGATCATGGATGCGTGTGTAGAGGTCGTTCAGAATCCCGATGCAACGATCGAAGACCTACTTCAACACGTCAAGGGTCCAGACTTTCCGACGGGCGCGATCATTAACGGTAGAGCTGGGATCGTCGACGCGTATCGCACCGGTAGAGGCAGCATATCGGTGCGATCCCGAGCTGAAATCGTGCAAGGCGACCAACGTGACTCGATCGTAGTAACCGAGATTCCTTTTCAAGTCAATAAATCGCTTCTGATTTCGAAAATCGCCGAACTGGTCAAAACTAAGAAAATCGAAGGCATCACGGAGCTGCGTGACGAATCCGACAAGGATGGCTTACGTATCACCATCGAGTTGCGTCGCGGCGAGATCGCACAGACCGTATTGAACAACCTTTACAGGCACACGGCGCTTGAGTTGTCGTACGCGATCAATAACAACGCGCTGGTGAACGGCGAACCACGACAGGTTTCCCTTAAAGAAATCATCGTGGAGTTCTTGGCGCATCGACGCGAGGTGATTGCACGTCGAACCATTTATCTGTTACGGCAAAGTCGTTCACAAGGTCATCTGCTCGAAGGTCAGGCCGTCGCGCTTGCGAACATCGACGAAGTGGTGGAGTTGATCAAGAATGCAGGTAATCGCGAAGAGGCGCAGCAAGCATTACGTGAACGCTCATGGGAGGCAGCGAGCATTGAGGCGCTACTTTCTCGTGCCGAGCGAGACATAGTGCGACCACTTGATCTCGAGGATGAATACGGTTTTCAAACTGATGAAGAAGCCGGCGATGACGCGGGGCAGTATCGGCTGTCGCCACGCCAAGCGAACGCGATCCTTGACCTCCGTCTACATCGTTTGACGAATCTCGAACAGCAGGAGTTGATTGGGAACTACAAAGAAATCGTTACGACGATTCGCGCGTTGCTTGAAATTCAGGATTCAGACGAGAAGGTCAATGATCTGATCATCGAGGAATTGCTTGAGGTCAGAGAGCAATTTGCGGACGAACGTCGCACCGAAATCCGAGATGCCGTTGAAGACCTCACCGATAAAGCGTTAATCAAACCGCAAGACGTGGTGATCACGATTTCCCACCAGGGCTACGCAAAAGCCATGCCGGTTGCTGAATACAACGTTCAACGACGAGGCGGGAAGGGGATCACGGGCGTCAAAACGCGTGACGATGACTTCACCGAGCATGTGATGGTGGCTCACAATCACAGCATGTTGCTGATGTTCACCAATCGCGGCCGGGTTTACAGTTTGGATGCCTACAAAGTACCACTTGCCAGTCGTGTGGCGCGCGGATACCCACTCGTCAACTTGCTCAAATTAGATGAGAACGAGAAAGTGTCCTGCGCATTCGCAGTAACAGAATCGGACGAGTCTGGTTACCTGTTCTTCGCTACGCAACGTGGCTACATAAAACGAACTAAGTTCGACGCATACAGCCGCATACGAACAAATGGATTAATCGCGTTGAAGATTGAGGATGATGACCAGTTAATTGGCGTCGCCCGCACCGACGGTACTGATGACATCATGTTGGTCCAGTCATCCGGGAAACTTGCACGATTCAAGGAATCCGATGTGCGCGTTATGGGTCGCACCGCGCGTGGAGTACGAGGTATGCGATTGCGTGACGATGATCGAGTCATCTCGTTGATCGTGCCTCAAGAAGATGGATTTTTGCTCACGGTGTCTGAACTCGGAATAGGCAAGCGCGTTAAATTCGATGAATTTGCGGTCAAGAGTCGCGGCATCTTGGGTATGCGTGCTGTTCGAATAACCGAGAAGACAGGTTCGTTGGTGGCCGCACTGCAAGTATTCGCTGGTGATCACCTACTATTGCTGAATCAAGACGGTAAATTCATCCGAATTGATGCTGATTCCGTAAGTCTCTTATCAAGGATTGCGAGTGGCGTGAAGTTAATGAATGCGTCAATTGACAATCCGGTCGTCGAAGTGGACCGACTCGAAGAAGAAGACGCGGCCACGGACGATATAGCGGACTAACGTGCGGCTAAGTCTCCGTGCAACAGATTGATGGCTAATAACAAACTCGACGAGCTGCGCGCCAGGATTGACGAAATCGATCATCAACTCATCGAGCTGCTGAATCAAAGAACTCGATGCGTGCTTGATATCGGTCAATTCAAGGCAAACGAAGAGGAAGTTGAGGGCGTAAACGCGTTCCGTCCAGAACGCGAAGCACAAATCTTGCAGCGGATTCGTTCATTGAATGAGGGACCGCTTTCCGACGCGCAGGTCGAACTGCTCTTTCGCGAAATAATCTCGATGTCGATCGCGTTTCAGCAGCCATTGAGTGTCGCGTATTTAGGCCCAGTCGGCACCTATTCGCACAGCGCTGCCATCAAGCAGTTCGGCCGATCGACAACCGTTCGTCCACAACCTTCGATCCAGGACGTGTTCCATGAGGTCGAAACCGACGGCGCGAATTACGGCATCGTTCCGGTTGAGAACAGTACCGAAGGTGCGGTCAACCAAACTTTGGATTGTTTCATCGATTCCAATCTTCAGGTTTGTGGCGAAGTGAATCTCGCAATCCACCATGCTTTGATGGCAAAACGAGGTGTCAAAGCTGACTCGATTGAGAAGGTTTACTCGCATGAGCAGTCCCTCGCGCAGTGTCGTAGTTGGCTCCGTGAACACTTGCCGGATGTCGAAACTCAGGCAGTCTCAAGCAATGCCGAGGCTGCCCGACTTGCAGCTTTGGAGGATCACACTGCGGCAATCGCAGGCGAATTAGCTGCTGATCAATTCCAGCTGAACATTCTGTACTCGAACATCGAGGATCAGGTTTCTAACGCAACGCGGTTCTTTGTCTTGGGTAAGCAGAAGGTCTCTCCAAGTGGCTCTGACAAGACCAGTCTTATGGTGTATACCCCAAATCGTTCGGGCGCGTTGGTTGACGTGTTGTCGCCGTTCCAGCGTCACGGCATTAGTTTGACGCGTGTTGAATCCAGACCGGCTAGATCGGGTAATTGGTCCTACGTTTTCTTTATTGATTTTGACGGACACGCTGAGGATGAATCCGTCGCGAACGTGTTGGAAGAAGTAAATTCGGTCGCATTCGACCTAAAAATTCTCGGCTCTTACCCCCGCGCTTTCGATAACTGATGCGAAACGTTAATCAAGCGGTGCTGGAAATCAGTCCGTATCAACCCGGTAAACCGATCGAAGAACTCGAACGCGAGCGCGGGATCGCTGGGGCGATCAAACTCGCCAGTAACGAGAATCCACGCGGACCGAGTGACGCTGTGCGAGAAGCGATTCGTGAAGCGACTGACGAGTTATCGCGTTATCCTGACGGGTCTGCATTTCGACTACGAAACCTAGTAGCGGATCACTTAGGTGTTGATCCCTCTCAGCTCACTTTTGGAAACGGCTCTGACGAAGCACTAAAGATAGTCGGCCGAGTCGTGCTGTCTCCTGGCGATAGCGGATTGGTGGACGAACGTTGTTTTTTGGTGTATCCCCTCACGATCTTGGGTTGCAACGCGGAACCGATCCGAGTGCCTTCCAATGGTTGGGCTCACGATCTTGAAGCGATAGCCGACGCAATCGATGAAAGAACTCGCATCATCTATCTGGCGAATCCCAACAACCCTACTGGCACGTGGTTTACAGAAGCCGAATTTCGTCGCTTCATGTCCCGTGTGCCTTCTCGAGTTTGGGTCGTCCTTGATGAGGCGTATCACGAATACGCACGCGTAATCGAAGGGTATCCCAATGGTGTTTCGCTGCTTCCGGACTATCCGAATCTAGTCGTAACACGTACCTTCTCGAAGATTTATGGCTTGGCGGCATTGCGGGTCGGGTATAGCGTGTCGTCAACGCATGTAGCTGAATTGATGAACAGGATACGCCAGCCTTTCAACGTGAACAGCGTAGCGCTAGCCGCAGCTGAAGCAGCCCTTCGAGACGAGACATACGTTGACGAGAGCTTGCGACTGCATCAGGAAGGAATGGCGGCGCTCGAGGCAGGACTAGAGCGCCTTGGACTCACGTATATTCCGTCAATCGGCAATTTCATCTCGTTTGAGGTCGGAAAGCATGCGATGGATGTGTACGACAAGATGCTGAATCTTGGAGTCGTTGTCCGACCGATCGCCAACTACAACATGCCGCATCACTTGCGCGTGACTGTCGGTTTGCCAGAGGAAAACGAGCGTTTTTTAACCGCGCTTGAAGCGTCGCTATGAGCGTTCTCGGATTGGTTGGCTGTGGACTACTCGGCGGCTCATTTGCACTCGCAGCTAAAGCAAATACAAATTTCACAAAGGTGCTCGGTCGCGATCTAGATAGTACCGTAGAACAAGCGGCTAAGAACGTCGGCGTTATCGATGAGGACTGGGCGGCAGGTGATTCAGTCGATGCTGTGTGTGTCGCGGTACCTACCGATGCGATTGCGCCAATCGTTGAAGGTTTGGCGAAGGAGATTCCCGCTGAGACCCCAATTTTTGACGTCGGCAGTGTCAAAGCGTCGATTCTGAGTGAGCTTGGGGACGTCCCACCGAATTTCATCCCATGCCACCCTATTGCGGGCTCCCATGCAAGCGGTCCTTCCGCCGCGAGAGCGGACTTATTTCAAGGAAGCGTCTGCGTTATCTCCCCGTCACAAGCCACCGACACCAAGCTTCTTGAATCGGTCGCCAATTGGTGGCGACTCGTTGGTGCGCGGGTGATTACCATGCCGGCGAATGATCATGATGAAACGGTCGCGCTCACGTCTCACCTACCACACCTTCTGAGCGCTGCCGTCGTAGAGCTTCTTTCCGATCAGAAAGGCACATCGAGCGATCTACTCGGGAATGGCTTTCGGGATTTCTCACGGATCGCCGCCGGTGATGCGAAAATGTGGCGTAGTATTTTTGTGGATAACCTCGACAACTTACGAATTAGTTTTCGAGACTTGGCGGCTAATGTCGAGCATATGCTTGCACTCGCGGAATCCGACCCCGACGGGCTTGAGCGCAAGTTACGTCACATCGCTGAGTTCCGCGACGCGATAAATGACAAGTGATAACCCGGTTATCACAATCGATGGTCCCGCAGCGTCAGGGAAAGGTACGCTTGCGCAACGTCTGAGTGCTGATCTCGGGTTTAACTTGCTCGATAGCGGATTACTCTATCGCATCGTTGGCTATACAGCGACGCTAGCAAACTGTTCACTTGAGCACGCGCAAGAACTTGATACGTTCATTCGCGAGCGTCTCGAATTCAAGATCAACTTGGAACCGAGTCGCGCTGTACCCGAAGGTACATACGAGGTTTACATTTTCAAACAGGTTGGAGTTCAAGACTTCGTTAGCATCAACGGTAGAAACGTGAACTTAGATTTGCGTAGTCACGAAACCGGAGTGAGCTCCAGCATCGTTTCGTCGATACCAGAAGTTAGGAACCAGCTCATCGAGATTCAAAGGTCAATGCGGACTCCACCTGGGCTCATCGCCGATGGGCGTGACATGGGAACGGTCGTGTTTCCAGATGCGCCGCTCAAGTTCTATCTCGATGCGTCGGTTAAAGTCCGAGCCAAACGCCGTTTAGATGAATTGAACTTACCGAGCGATCCATCCTCGCTACGAAACATGGTCGATGAGATACAGCAGCGAGATGATCGCGATCGCAATCGAAGTGTTGCACCATTGAAGCCGGCGCTCGACGCGCAAGTTCTAAACACGACGGATCTAAACGTCGATGAAATGTTCAAAGTTGCGCGAACGACCATTCGAGAGCAACTTTCGATCTAACTTTAGAGTTAGTTCGGCGACTACGTGATAGCGTTGCGGATCGCTCGCGTTAACGTACTTAGTGCGTCCGATTCGATGATGTACGGTGGCATCAAATAGATCAAGTCGTTGAATGGTCGGATCCAGACGCCATCGGAAACAAACTGTTTTTGTAGTTGCGCTACGTCCACCGGTGTGTCCATCTGTACGACTCCGATTGCGCCGATGGTTCGTACATCGCGCACGCTGCTTATGGATTGAAGCGGAGTGAGTTCCGCTTCGAGTTGGGAATTTATGTTCGAAACCCGGTTTCGCCAGTTAGTTTCACCGAGGAGTTCAATGCTCCGTTTCGCGACAGCACACGCGAGTGGATTCGCCATAAAAGTTGGTCCGTGCATGAGAACGCCACCGTCGGCAGAAATGCCGGTGGCAATCCGCTCGTTTGCGAGGCACGCTGCAAGCGTCATCGTTCCGCCCGTCAACGCCTTGCCTACACAGAGGACATCCGGTGCAATCTCGACGTGGTCAACCGCGAACATCTCGCCGGTACGACCGAATCCGGTAGCAATTTCATCGAACACGAGAAGCAGATCGAACTCGTCGCAAAGTCGGCGCGCATGCTCTAGATACTCGGCAGAATAGAACCACATGCCGCCCGCGCCTTGGACGATGGGTTCCAGCACCAGCGCCGCGATCTCGGCATGGTGGGTTTCGACCAGGCTTGTCAGGTTGTCTCGATCATCGTTATTGAGCTCTTCGCCGAAGCGTGAGGTAGGGCGCGGCGCGAAAAAGTGCTTAGGCAATACGTTGATGAATTTGTCATGCATGCCGGTGACCGGATCGCATACGCTCATCGCTCCGAACGTATCACCGTGATAGCCGCCTGCAATCGTCAGCAATCGGTTCTTTTCCGGACGGTCGTTCGCAAACCAATATTGCATGACCATCTTGATCGCGACCTCCATCGCGACGGACCCCGAGTCGGCAAAAAACAACCGGTTCAAGCTACGTGGTGTCATATCGATCAGCAGTTGGGCAATTTCAACTGCCGGTGCGTGCGTGATGCCACCGAACATCACGTGTGACATCTTTTGAGTCTGCTCAACGATGGCGCGATTCAGTTCCGGATGGTTGTACCCATGGATGGCGCACCACCACGAGGACATGCCGTCGATCAATGAGCGCCCATCCTGTAATCGAATCATTACGCCGTCTGCGCTTACCGCTTCGTAACACGGCAGTGGATCGACCATCGATGTATACGGATGCCACAAGTGCTCTCGATCGAATTCGAGTACGTCTGTCACGTTAGGAGTGCTTTGATGTTCAGGTGTTTGGCAACCTCCTCTGCCGCGGGAGAAGCTAAATGTGGCACGATCCCGAGGACCGGAGCGTCGATCCGCTGCATGAGTGTGTCGAGGTTTTCTTCAGCTACCGCCATCTCTGGTTGCGGAAAGTTGGCTATCCAGCCAACCAATGCCAAACCAGCGGCTTTGATTGCTTGTACGGACAAGAGCGCGTGATTGATGCAACCCAACTTCATGCCAACAACAAGCACAACTTCAAGATTTAAACCTAACGCGAAGTCCTGAAACGTCTCGTACTCGTTGAGAGGAACGAACCACCCTCCGGCGCCTTCGAAAATCGCGAGATCCACTTCTTCGGGAAGATTGCGTTCGTAGTGAACTTTTAGCACGCGCGAGTTGATGGCAATGTTTGCTTGTTCGGCGGCGATATGTGGTGCTATGGCTGGCTCGAGCGCGATCGGATTGACTGTTGCGTAGTCAAGTTCGACATTGCTCGCGAGCATGAGCTGCCGTGCGTCATCATTTACGAGCGCATCGTCGATCGTTTCACAACCCGCAGCGACTGGTTTTAGACCGACTGTTCTATAGCCGGCTAGAACCGCCGCACAAACCAACCCGGTAGCAACGACCGTCTTACCAATTTCGGTATCGGTGCCGGTAATGAATAGGCGCTTCATTTAGGAACTAACCGCGCTGAGAGCTTCCAACAATCTGTCGACGTCCGCTTCGGTATGCGCCGCGGTAAACGTGATTCTTAGACGAGACGTGTTGACTGGCACGGTCGGCGGACGAATTGGCACAACAAAGCAACCCTGTGCCTCGAGTGAACGCGAAACCTGCAGCGTCTGATCGGTACCACCGAGTAGCAACGGTTGAATCGGAACACTAGATTTTGGTACCGGTAAGTTCAGTGCGCTGAGCCCTTCTTGAAATCGCCGGACCAGTGACTTCAATCGTGCGCGACGCCACGATTCGTTTTCGACGATTTCGAGACTCCGGGATGTCGCACATGCGAGCGCAGCAGGCATCGCGGTCGTAAAGATGTAGTTTCGTGAGCGTTGTATCAATGTCTCGATCAATGCGTCTTCGCCCGCTACAAATGCACCTGCCGTTCCGAAAGACTTACCAAGCGTGCCAATTAATACGGGCACATCTTGCGTCGAATAACGCTTAGGATCAACCGTACCTTGACCTCGCTCCCCGTATACGCCGATTCCGTGCGCATCGTCGATCTGAAGCCAGCTATCGGTTTGACGGGCGAGGGCAACAAGCTCTTCAAGGAGGCATTGATCGCCATCCATGCTGAACACGCCATCGCTCACGATCAGACGCCTACAAGGTCGTTCGACCTGATCACTAATTAGGCATCGTAGTTGACCCAGGTCGCGATGTTCGAACCAATGGAAGTCTGCGCGACTGATCCAACCACCATCAAGAAGAGATGCATGGTTCAGTCGATCTTCAAAAACTTGGTCACCAACGGACAGCAGTGCATTGATGACGCCGACATTTGCGGCATAACCACTTCCATAGAGTAACGCGCGAGGTCGACCTACAAATGCAGCAAGTTCTTCCTCAAGCGCACTGTGAGCGGCAGTGTGACCAGAGATTAAGTGCGAAGCGCCGCTACCGGTTCCCCAAGTCTTTATCCCTGCCTGAAACGCCTCCGCGATTCGTGGATCGCTTGCAAGTCCTAGGTAATCGTTACTGCTGAAGTTGAGTAAGGTGTGCCCGTCGACATCGATTTCACGACCTTGAGGGCTCTGCACGACACGACGAGTGCGGAATAACTGACGCTGACGTAGCGCATCAAGTTGTGATTCGAGGTCGTGAAAACCGTGTTTGTGCTTGCTCATATCCGGTCAACGTACATACGCGGCATCGCAATCAAATCAGCAAGATTGTTCCCGCTGATGTCACTTTTGGGGCTCGACGTGCGCATTCCATTCTCGTGAGGCTAACGCCATCCGTAGAAAGCGCGAACGAGTTACTTACTCAATCCTTAAACTTTACGCCGACGGGACGTGGCGCAGTCTGGTAGCGCACGTGACTGGGGGTCACGTGGTCGCCGGTTCAAGTCCGGCCGTCCCGACCACTTTCTCTTTTCTCAACGTGAATTCGTAGTCATCCGGATTGAGTTCACGCATCTGGTGCCAGAATTCAACGAGCGATCCTGGCCAGTTCTGCGTGACGCGACCATTCGCATTCTTGTACCACGCGTTCACTTTCGACGCACCCCACGCCATTTTCAGGCTTGACTCGTCGATTTTCTCGTTGTAACTCTCGAATGGATCCGGTTTACAGTCCATTGCGGTGTATCCATGCTTCAACATATGACGTAGGCACTTGGATACGTAGTGCATCTCGCATTCAGAGAAGAAGATGATGCTACCGTTCACGACGATGTTTGTGTTCGGTCCGTATAGGCAGAAGAAGTTGGGATAGTTCGGCATGGTGACGCCAAGATAGGCGCGTGGATCTTCATTCCACATCTCGCGCAACTCCGTACCGTCGCGACCGTAGATGCGCATTGGAAACAGGATCTTGCTCGCACTAAATCCGGTCCCATAAATGATCGCGTCGAAATCAAATTGCTCACCCGTCGACGTCCGCAATCCGGTCTCATTTATGCATTCGATCTGGTCGTCGACAACGCGCACGTGGTCTTGTTTCAACGCACGGTAATAGTGACCGTTGTCGATCAACATACGTTTTGCCGCAGGTGGATACCAAGGCGTGAGCTTTTCGATTAAATCCGGTCGCCCCTCTAGATGGGTTTCGATGCCTTTTGTAAGGATTTCTCGCAGCTTTTGATTCGCCGGACTTACCGACTGAATGTTGTCATTCCACGAATCGTCGCATCGTGCGAAAGAGAGTAGTCCTTCACCCGAGGTCCAGAACATGTGGAAGCGAAACCATGATTGATAGTAGGGGACTTGGTTTAGCAGCCAATGCGTTTCATCTGTGATGTACTCGTGGTACACAGGATTCGTCGCGACCCAGGGCGGGGTTCGCATGAAGACGTTTACGTCCGCGGCTTCCTTTACGACTTCCGGGGTGAATTGAAATGCGGACGCACCGGTACCGATGATGCCGACGCGCTTCCCTTCTAACGAAACGCTGTGATCCCACTCTGCTGAGTGGAACCAAGGTCCCTTGAAGTCTTCTATACCTTCAAGATCCGGCATTTTGGGGCGATTAAGTTGACCGGTTGCCGCGATTACCGCATTAGCGACGGTCGTTTCAACACCGTTTGGTCCCTCAACCTCGATTTCCCAAGTTGACGCGCCTTCATTGAAGCGCAGTTCTCGTACTTCCGTTTCGAAACGGGTACGTGCCCTCAGACCGTATTCATCTGCGGTCTCCTGGAAGTACCCCAGGAGCGCGTTCCGGTCGGAAAAATGCTGGGGCCAGTCCTTCGGCTTGAACGAGTATGAATAGACGTGATTCGGGCTATCGACTCGACATCCCGGATACCGGTTCTCGTACCAGGTTCCACCTACATCAGCATTCTTCTCGAATATCGTGAAGTCGACGCCCAACTCTTGCATGCGGATACCAGCGAGCAAGCCAGACATACCACCACCGACGATCGCAACATGGAAATTGCGCGTAACTGTCGCTTCTAGCGGAGGTTCTTCTTGTTTTGGCGCAATATTGAGTTCATCCAATGCGTACGGGATGTACTCGTCAGTGAGTTCGACACCGGCAATGAAGTTAATCATGTCGAGGAGTAGCGTTTCGTCGACGGGATGATCTTCGAAGCCGCGGTCGCGACCACGAATCAGCGTTTTTACAGCCAATTCGTGAATTCGGGTCTCGATTTCTTCGGGGTAACCTGGCGGTGTTCCACCGATCGTCATAGGCGCCGGTTTGATGGACTTATCTAGAAGTGTCGAATCACCCGTTAGATGGACTAAGACGTTAATAAGCGATGGAAGATGGGCGTGCTTTAACGCACTCGCGATCTCTTCATCAGTCGCATTGATAGTACGGGATAGCTCCGACATATAGGCGTGTAGGCACCAAGGGGAATGACGTCGCATTATAAAATTGCGGACCGCTTGTGGCCTCGCGTGGACACTGGGTTCTACACCAAGAACGCCGTTCGCGCAAAAAGCGCCATATCGAATTCAAAGTACTTTCTACCTCTATTTGTTGGAGCATTCCATGAGTGATTTTGATGGCAAAGTGGTCATCGTGACAGGCGCCGGAGGCGGTTTAGGTCGTTGTCATGCGTTGCAATTTGCCGAGCGCGGTGCAAAGGTCGTTGTGAATGACCTTGGTGGTGGCGTGCATGGCGGCGGGTCAAGCGACATGGCGGATGCGGTGGTTGACGAGATTAAAGCGGCCGGCGGCGCAGCCGTACCGAACAAAGCGTCCGTTTCGAGCCGCGAAGGCGCAGCAAGCATCGTTGAGGATGCGGTGAAGGCATTCGGCACCGTAGATATCGTTGTCAACAACGCCGGAATCCTTCGAGATAAATCATTCAAGAACATGACGTTAGACGAGTTCGATCTCGTGATTGACGTTCACCTACGTGGATCAGCATACGTCACGAAGGCCGCGTGGCCGATCATGTATGAGAAGAACTGGGGACGCGTCGTGCTCACCAGTTCAACCTCAGGAATTTATGGTAATTTCGGACAAGCCAACTACGGAGCCGCGAAAATGGCGATGTTGGGTCTGATGAACGTTCTAGCCATTGAAGGCGCGTCGCACAACATCCGTGTGAACTGTCTGGCGCCAGGTGCCGCGACGCGCATGACGGCGAGCGTGCCAGGTTCGACCTTGGATGCTGAGAATCCACCGCCGCAAATGGATCCAGCGTTAGTCTCTCCCGCTGTACTCTACATGTGCAGCGAGAATGCGCCGTCAGCTGTAACGATCCATGCCTCAGGTGGACGTTTCTCGCGGTCACAGACGTTCACCAATGAAGGGCTCCGCCTCGGTGAAGACGCGTCATTCGAGACGCTTGCTGAAGCGCCAGAGACGGCACTCGACATGGGAAGTGCCGAAGCGTTCGATCCGCTCAATCGGAAGCGAAGAAGCTAGCGAACCTTTTCCTGATCGCGACCAAGTTTGAAGAGCCCGATCTAGACGATGGATGGGGCTTTTTTTTGTTTGCGCGATGAGGGAACTGTGTTGAATACGTCACTCTCACTTCACATTCGCGAACTCGGCATCTGACATGTCGGATAGGACATGACTCAGTACGATCCTAAGAGTAGTGACGCGCGATTAATCGTCTATCTCGACATTAAGAGTCCGTATGCGTATCTAGCTAAAGATCCGACAAAACAGCTTGCAGTTGACTTCGACATCGAGATAGATTGGCGCCCGTTGACGCTCAACATCCCTAGTTTTCTAGGTTCGGCGCGCGTGGACGATCGCGGCGAGGTCGTCGAGAGTGAAAGATCCCCACGACAGTGGAGCTCGGTACGTTATTCATACATGGACGCCAAGCGGTATGCGCGTATCCATGACATCAAGATCTACGGTCCTCGCAAGATCTGGGATACCCGTCTGATCCATATCGGATTTCTTTACGTTAAGGAACGTTACCCGGATCAGCTCATACCGTTCCTCGATCGGGTTTACGAACGATTTTGGTTGCGCGAACTGGATGTGGAGTCTTCCGAGATCGTACATGGAGTCCTGCGTGAACTCGGGATTCCCGATGAGGACTTTGACGTGTATGTTGCGGGAGAAGGCGGAACATCTCACGACACGCTTCAAGCCGCACTACATCCTGCCGGCATATTTGGTGTGCCGTCCTATATCGTTGATGACGAACTCTTCTTCGGTCGCGAAAACCTGCCTTACGTGCGCTGGATACTCGGTGGGCGAGAAGGACCACCGCCGGATATGGCATATCAGCACTTCACATGATTGAGCTCGTACTAGATTTCGTTAGCCTGAATGCGTATCTTGCTCTTGGTCCCGCGAAACGACTCGCTGAAGACCTTGACGTTGAGCTCAAACTAACGCCATTGCGTTCTGAAAGTGATCTGAGTTTTCTGTCACAACCGTCTTCCGCTGATGACTTAGGACAGCGTCATCGTCGGATCCGCGCTGACTATGCACAAGCTGATGTATTGCGATACGCGGTTGTACAAGGACTGAATATCCAGATCGACGGTAGAAATCACGACTCCACCGTAGCCTTGAAAGGTCTACTTGCTGCGAATGCAGAAGGTAGGGGTTTCGATTACGCGGGTGTCGTGTTCGCGCAGTTCTGGGCGGGTGAATTAGAGATCGATTCGAACGATGCGATCGCAAGAGTGCTGGAGGACTTTGAGATAGCGGACTTCGACGCCACAGACTCCCGTTGGGATCTTGAAAGCGTCAAAGCACAGATGGACGAACGTGAGATCTACTCGGTGCCGACGTTTGACGTTGAGGGGGAGCGGTATCTCGGTCGTCAACATTTACCCATGATCCGGTGGCAACTCGAGGGATACCAAGGTCCTGGTCCAATTTAGTTAACTTAATATGAACGTGCTCTTCTCTGAGTCAAGACTGATTCGAAGTTACTCGATAGGCGCTAGAGCAAATTAGAACGATAGCAGCTGATTAATGGAGATCTACGTTGAACTCCGTTTTCTCGGTACGATATCGGAATAAATCGTGGTTTTTCCCGCATTTTTGAAGTGTTACTTTTGGCGTGAGTATGTACCGAAAATACTCTCGTCTTATTACCTGATGCATTCATCCTTGGTCGTGAACCTTCGGTACGGTCGAACCGGTGCGGGCGTGAAGAACGACCGTTCGGCGCCGCATCGCTTGACCGATTTGGTAACCTTGTCGCTCCATCGCAGACAATGCACGCAAGCGAGGCAACTGATGTCGGAAGGCTTGGTTGAGATCAGAGACTACACAATAGAAAGTTCCCAGTTTGACGGCTATCGGGAGTGGGCCCACAAGTTGGCGGCCCCGTGGCTTTTGGCCAATCTCGATGTAATCGACTTCTGGCTCGATGACGGCATCGAGGCGGAGGTGACCGGTACCGCACCGCATGTCTCACCGAACGGTCAGGCCAATGTGTGCTGGATCATACGCTGGCCGGACCGGGCGACCCGCGACGAAGGGATGCGGCAATTGGGACGCAATCCTGAGTGGCAGGCGATCTGGGCCAAGCACCCATGCCCGGACGCCTATTTGCAGATGAACGCACGGTTCATGAGAGCGGCTCGCGACGCTGTCTGAAAACGTTTAGCCCTGATCTAGCTCAGCTTCAATTCCGAACACATGTTTGTAGAAACCAGATGACAGTGATCTAGGTAGATGTATTAGATAGCGTCCGGAGGTCTTGATACGTTATCGCTTTCTTATACGAGCGAAAATGCTAAATTGGGCGCGATTTGAACGATATGCTCTCAACCGTTAGAAAGGTTTTTGCCGTCCCATCAACGTGTCATCCCAACGTCGGTCTTGCAGAAAACGTAACGCCGTCGCATGACTGCTTGTAGTGCCTATACGAGTTAGCGCCTCAACTGCGACAGCAGGCACATATCCGTTAGGATCTTGTAGAACCTGTTCCAATACCGCCTCGATCCTGTCGAAATCGTTGTTGTAGTTAATCCCGCTAAGAAGCGCGAATGTTGCGTTCAACCTTACCTGGTCTTCGCCAGTCCAGCCGCGCATAACTTCAGCGTCCTGCCATTGGGGATTCGAAGTCGTTAAGAGTCGTTGCATGGGTTCCAAGGCGAAATCCATGCCTTCGCCAATAGACGCGATTGCGTCGAGCGTTTGTCGCACTACCTGCTGATGCGGATCATCCAGAAGTTTGACGATTTCTGGCATAGCTACTCGAGCCGACGGTCCGATTTCACCAAGCGCAAACACCGCATTGATACGCACCCATGGGTCAGAGTTTTGTAGGAGTTCGGCCAATGGACCAACCGCGGGTTCGCCAGACGAAGCAAGCGCATAAGCCGCATCGTCAAATACGATCGCTCGTTCATTCCAACGTCGTTCAGTTCCGATGACACGGTCCCTGGGGATTGGCTTACCTTCCTTGTCGACGGCCTTACGGCGTTCGTGCATGCCTTGGTTCGCCAAGCCGCGAAGTTGGTCGATCAACGCTTGAATATCTGCATCTGTAACCGAGTGGTAGACACTGCGCATGCGTTGTTCTTCATCCAAAGAATTCAGCGCACCGATGTCGATACCGCCATTGGTATGTTTACGTTCGTCGCCACGCATCCAATGCCAGATGTATTGCCATGCCGGATCGAGGTCGACTTCCGTACGAGTGGATTCCGGTACTTGCCACTCCACGTCACGACTTTGCCATGTAGGGATGCGTGGGTAGTCAGTTCGTGTAAACACGATCTTGATCATGTAGCGTGCGTGGTCCGTGCGATTTGGCCAACCTGCATGAACCGTATCGAAATGTAGCAGCAAGAATGAGCCTTCTTTTACGTGGTCTGGTAATACGACGCCGGTAGGTTCGTGTGGTTCACTAAAGAGGTAACTGCCGGCTTGATACCTCGTTGGACCCATGATTTCCGGCGTGTAGTGCGGAAAATAGAAGGCAATCAGGTACTTCGGTGTATGGTGCCGCGCGCGCGATAGCGGACTTTGTGCGTCTTGGTGCCATCCGGATCCAGCCATCGATCCCTTTCCCATCGCGGGTGCGTTGTGGTCTGGGGCATAGTTGACATCTCTGTCATCGACCGGACGGCTTGTATGGATCGCCCGGTGAGGATGGACGTAGTAGTTGGGTCCTAGTAGGCTCGTGAGTGCGCCTCGAATATTCGGCGCGCGAAGGATTTCCCAAATCTCGGGTACACGAGATAGGACGTTGTTACCCGCTGGAAACTCATTCTCGGTCGAGAAACGTAGCTTTTCATCGATCTTACTGTGAATCTCGGGATCGACATCTGGCTTGAACGCGAGACAGCCATCAACGATAAATTGGCGTACTTGCTCATCGGTGAGGAGTTTCATGTTTCGATATTTAACCTAGAGATGTTCAGGGTGGTAGCGCTCACGTGAAGGCTAACGCGCTCTCAAAATCAGTATCGGTGCCTCGAAGCATGAGGTGTTTCACCTGAGTGTAGGCTGAAGATGAGACGCGAATCAAGTCATTGAGAAAATCACGAGATGACTCTCGGATATCGGGTTCCCCGTCGACGATCGCATGCGCAAGTCCGAACTCAATCGCTTGTGAGCCGTTCATGATCTCGCCGAGGTATGCGACTCGTGAGACGACGGAAAGATTTGTGAGGCGCGGTAACTTATAGGACCAACCTTCTGCTGCCCATAGTGCGCGATCGATGCGTGGGTCGCCATATCGAATGTCGGACGTTACGACACGAAAATCGCAAGACAGGCTGTAGTCATACCCAGAACCGAGCGCGATGCCGTGCATTAGCGCGACCGTAGGTTTAGAAAGGTGGTGGAGCCGACTGCAGGATTGAAGTAGAACCGCGGGTCCACTGCCCATTTCGAGATCAACCTTGCGATGTCGGTGCGGATCGTCGCCTTCGTATGGTGCGGCAGAGAGGTCATCACCTGAACAGAACCCGCGGCCGATTCCAGATAAGGCGATAACCTTGACGTTTGGATCGTTTTCCGCGAGTTCGAATTGCGACATCAAGCGAAGATGTTGTGCATAGTCGATCGCATTGATTCTTGAAGGTCGATTCAGGATGAGGTGACGCACGCCATCCTCATCTCTAATCAACAGAGGCTCGTCGCTCACGTACCCGAGAACTCCGGGTCGCGTCGTTCACGCCACGCTTTGATGCCTTCGACGCGATCGTTTATGACATGGGTTTGACGAATTCCTAGTGAGTGGATCATCGCGCTTTCGAAGTCCAAATGTTGTTGACCTAACACCTGCATCTTGTGAACTTGCCAAGCGCGTGTGGCCATACGAGCAACTCGATTCGAAAAGGTGGTCATGTGGTAATCGAAATTGGCGTCGTTGACGATTTCATGGACAAAGTGAATCCGATGTGCCTCCGCTGCGTTCAGTTGCTCACCAAGCAACAGGATCCGCATCGCTTGCGATTGCCCCACGAGTTTAGGGAGCAGATAGGCGATCCCCGTGTTGGCGGCACGTCCTTGATGAATACGTGTGTCGCACATCGACATTGACGAGTTGGCGATGCGAATGTCACACGTCGCTGCGAGATCGATCGCTACACCGTTAACGACATCGCGCATGTATGCAATCAGCGGCTTTGTGAATTCGCGTAATGCAGTCAACGCAGCTTGCTCAACGATGGGTCCGTGTCCATGCGAGCCTTCAGGTAAACGATGCTGAAAACGTTGAGGCACCGCCATCAAGTTCTCGGGATCGTCACCATCGGCAGTGATCTGAATTGCAACCGCGCGCACGGTTGGGTCGTCGTGTGCAGCGATGACTGCAGTCGCCAGGGAGTCTAACGATTCATAGTTGACGTGGTTTCCTAGTAATCGGAAACTAAGCACGTTCTCATCTAGCGCGCACGCGATCGAGTCGTTGCTGAATTGCTGCTCGTAGTCAGGCATGGTCATGTTCGTTAGTCGCTCTAGAGCGCGCTATCGCTAATTCTTCGTGTGTGTTGACGTTTAGAAAAGAATCATCGATCGAACTCAAGTCAGTAGATCGAATACCGGCATCGTCTAGCCAATGTTTTACGGCGTTCCCACCTCGCGCATGAAAGTCGATCAACTGTTCGCGATGTTCCGCGTCAATGAGCAGGCACAAGTTCTGTCGCACACCATTGACGGTTGGTACAGCGATTCCACGCGTCTCTGCGTCAGTCCGTAGGCGCTCGACGATGTCACCGGCAATGAATGGGGTATCGCCAGGCGTGGTAAATGCCCACTCGGTATCAACGTGTGTAAACGATTCAGTCAATCCAGCTAAAGGTCCGAGGTTTAGTTCCTTGTCGATCGCAAGTGGATGGCGAAGTGCTTCGTAGATTCCCACATTCCGAGAGCAAGAAATCACAATGTCGCTCACTTGCGGTTCAAGTCTTTCACAAATCCAATCGATCAGACGCTTCCCGTTGAGAGTCATTAGTGGCTTGTCTTGCCCGTCTAGCCGGGATCCCTTACCACCACAGAGTACGATCGCAGTGACGGCTTCAGGGATCGCGTTGGTCGCCATCTCTAAGCCAATGCGCCGTGCGATGTGTAAACGTTGTAACCGCTTTCGCGTAGAAACCCTATGAGGGTAATGTTGCGTTCGTCTGCCAGCTCGATTGCTAAATTAGACGGTGGTCCGATTGAGGCAATGAACGGCATACTGGCCATCGCAGCCTTTTGAACGAGCTCGAAGCCTGCTCGACCGCTCAAAAGGAGTCCGAGATTCCGCAGGGGTGCGCCTGATTCGTACACATAGGATCCGATTAGCTTGTCGACCGCGTTGTGCCGGCCGACATCCTCTCTTACGCGTTGGATTTCGCCAGACTCGTCGACCGTCGCGGCTGCGTGAAGTCCGCCCGTTCGTTGGAAGTCAGTTTGCCAGGATTGCAGTCGATCTGGCAGCGTGCGCAGTATGTCGTGCTCAATCCGGTAGTTACTTTCGACCGTCTCTGACAACGGTGCATCAATCGCCTCAATGGACGTCTTGCCGCAAACGCCACAACTGGATGTCGTATAGAAATTACGCTCTAATCGCTCAAGATCAAGATCGGCGTTAGGTGCTAGCTCGACCTGAACGACATTCTGGTAACCCTTATCCGGACTCGGCGGTCCGCAATAGCGAACGTCGGTAACGTCGCTTGCTTCTCTAATGACTCCTTCGCAGAGTAGGTACCCTAGGGCTAGCTCGAAATCTTGACCAGGGGTTCGCATCGTGACGGAAATTGTGTGCGTGAGCCCATCTGTCTTCGATATTTGCAATTCCATCGGCTCTTCGACGCTGACTACGTCGTGTACCGTGTTGGCAACACCGTCTGAGACGCGATCAAGAAGGATGCGGACACTTGAAGGTGCACTCGAGCTTTCGCTCGGTATCGTGCTCATTTGCCGACGGGCAATAGCTCGACTTGCTGTTCGCGTCGTTCGTTGAATTCCAATTGCCAATCCGCTTGATGGTTCGCGGGTGTGATTTCAACCGCCGTGACCTTGTATTCGGGACAATTGGTGAACTCGTCGGACAGGCTCGTCGTAATCACATTTGTGCCGGTTCCGGGGTAGTGGAAAGTTGTGTATACAACACCGGGCACGACCTTTTCTGTCACTTCCGCACGCAACGTTATCTCGCCGACACGACTGCGAATTGATACCCAATCAGCGCTCCGTATACCGCGAAGTTCAGCGTCGCTCGGATGAATCTCTAGTACATCTTCATCCAACCAAACGGTGTTTTCCGTGCGACGCGTTTGCGTACCAACGTTGTAGTGATGTAGTTTTCTGCCCGTGGTCAGTAGCAGCGGGAACTTACGGTTTGTACGTTCTTCGGTTGGTACGTACTCAGTGATCTTGAAGAGCCCCTTACCGCGTACGAATTCGTCGACGTGCATGACTGGTGTGCCTTCAGGTGACTCGTCTGTCACTGGCCACTGAGCGCTATGCACTTCATCGAGATGCGCGAACGACAGTTTCTGGAAATCAGGTGTGGAAGTCGCAAGTTCATCCAGGATGTCACCGGATGACTGGTACGACATGTCGTAGCCCATCGCTTTTGCGATTTCGCATGTGACTTCCCATTCGTGCTTTTCGGTCTTCGGCGCGATTGCGGGACGAACTCGATTGAAGCGGCGCTCGGCATTTACAAACGTGCCGTCTTTTTCGAGGAATGACGTTCCCGGTAGAAAAATGTGTGCGAATTTAGCGGTTTCCGTCAGGAACAGGTCTTGCACAATCACGCAATCCATGGCGCGAAGCGCCTCTTCAACGTGCTTTGTATTCGGGTCGGACTGTGCAAAGTCCTCACCTTGAATATACATACCCATGAAGGTACCAGCGACAGCTTCATCAAACATGTTTGGTATGCGTAAGCCGGGTTCCTCGTCGATCGTGACGCCCCAGAGTTCATTGAAGCTCTCACGCACTTTCTCGCTCACAACCGGACGATGCCCAGGCAATTCATGCGGGAACGAACCGACGTCGGTCGAACCCTGTACGTTGTTCTGGCCACGGAGCGGGTTGATACCTACGCCTTTCCGACCGATGTTGCCAGTTGCCATGGCGAGATTTGCCATACCCATAACCATCGCGGAACCTTGGCTATGTTCGGTAACGCCGAGACCGTAGTAGATCGATGCGTTGGGCGCGGCCGCGTACATGTGCGCAGCTCTGCGCAAACTATCCGCTGTCACGCCGCAAATTTCAGCGACTGCTTCAGGTGAGTTTTCGTCGCGTCGAATGAACTCACACCAATCTTCAAATGAATCGAACTCGCACCGAGACTTAACGAAATCTAAGTCACATAGTCCTTCGGTCACAATGACGTGTGCAAGTGCATTGATGAACGGCAGGTTGGTGCCAGGTTTAAGTGGAACGTGAACTGCGGCTTCCACGTGCGGTGATCGGACGAAATCGATCTCGCGCGGATCTGCGACGATGACTTTAGCGCCTTCACGTAAGCGTTGCTTCATTCGACTTGCGAATACCGGATGACCCTGAGTTGGATTTGCGCCAATCAGCAGCACTAGGTCGGTATCTTCAACGGAGTCGAAGTCCTGGGTACCCGCCGCAGTGCCAAAGGTCTGGATCAAACCATATCCGGTGGGGGAGTGGCATACGCGTGCGCAGGTGTCGATGTTGTTGTTGCCGAATGCCGTACGCACGAGCTTTTGGACAACATAGATTTCCTCGATCGTCACACGGGAGGAGGAAACGGCACCAATCGACTTTCGCCCGTATTTCGATTGAATCGAAATTAATCGCTTCGCGGTCTCTTGTATCGCTTCGTCCCACGACACCTCTTTCCACGGTGCATCGATACTGTCTCGAATCATGGGCTTATAGATTCGGTCTTGGTGGTTTGCATAGCCCCACGCGAAACGACCTTTAACGCAGGAGGCACCATGATTCGCCTTGCCTGCTTTGTCCGGAACCATCCGAACGACCTGGTCGCCTTTCATTTCCGCTTTAAAGGAGCAACCGACGCCGCAATAGCCGCACGTAGTCAATACCGTACGATCAGGAACGCCATGGTCGATGACGGATTTTTCCATTAAAGTGGCTGTGGGGCACGCTTGAACACACGCACCGCACGACACACACTCCGAATCGAAGAATGACTCCGCGCCCGTAGAAATCTTGGACGCAAAGCCGCGATCGTCAACCGTTAGTGCAAAAGTCCCTTGAATCTCGTCGCATGCTCGAACACAACGTGAGCAAACGATGCACTTAGATGGGTCGAACGTGAAATAGGGGTTGCTCTCGTCTTTCGTCTCGCTAAGGTGATTCGCACCTTCTTCGTAACGCACTTCACGCAACCCAACTTGGCCTGCGACATCCTGCAATTCGCAATCACCATTCGCCGAACACGTCAGGCAATCAAGCGGGTGGTCAGAGATATAGAGTTCCATGACGCCGCGTCGCAAGTCGGCGATCGACTCATTCTGCGTGACGACTTCCATTCCCTCAGCGACCGGTTCAGTACATGCTGCGAAATATCCGTTCCGACCGTCGATTTGAACCATGCACATCCGACATGAGCCAAACGCCTCCAGGCTATCAGTCGCGCATAGTTTGGGGATATCTAAATCGAGTAATGATGCCGCGCGCATGATGGACGTGCCGGTTGGCACGGCTACAGATTGACCGTCTATCGAAACGGTGACCGAATCGTTCGGATCGAAATGGGCTATCGGCGGTGTGCCGAAGTCCTTGTCAAGCAATCTCATTGCAGCAGGATTGAATTAACGGAAATCTTCTGGAAAACGCTCAAGCGCACTTCGAACGGGAATCGGCGTCATGCCACCCATTTGGCACAAGCTTGCGTTTTCCATTACGTCACAGAGCTCGCGAATTAATTGTATATCCGCGTCCACATTCCCGGTATTCTGCAAACCTTGGACTAACTCCTTACCGCGAACGCTGCCAATGCGGCACGGCGTGCACTTTCCGCAGGACTCGATTTCACAGAATTCGAAGGCATATTCCGCTTGTTCACGAAGATCAACGGTATCGTCGAAGACCACAAGGCCTCCATGTCCGATTCCAGCGCCGATCGCTTGCATGGCTTCATAGGTCAAAGGCGTGTCGAGTTCCGCGTCCGATAAATATGCGCCTAAAGGACCGCCGATCTGCACACACCGGAATGGTCTCCCTGAACGCGTACCGCCGCCGTAGTCCTCGACGAGTTCGCGAACGGTGTGTCCGAACTCAAGCTCGATGAGGCCGCCGTATTTCACGTTTCCTGCGATCTGGAATGGAATGGTCCCACACGAAGGCGCAACTCCGAGCGCACCATACTGCTCCCCGCCTAGATCAAACAGACTAGGTACGGAAGCAAGCGTAATGACGTTGTGCACCAGCGTCGGTTTATCGAACAGGCCGGATATCGCCGGCAACGGTGGTTTGACTCGAATCTGACCCCGTTTACCTTCAAGGCTTTCGAGGAGAGATGTTTCCTCTCCACAGATATAGGCACCAGCGCCGAGAAATACCTGCAAGTCGAAAGAAAAGTCACTACCGAAGATGTTATTTCCTAGTAGATTTTCTTCATAAGCTCTTGAAATAGAACGCTTTAATTCGTGCATCGCAAATGGATACTCGGACCGGAGATAGATATACCCGTGCGATGCTCCGCACGCGTAACCAGCGATCGCCATGCCTTCGATTAGCGCGTCCGGATCGCCTTCCATGAGCATACGATCCGAGAAAGTGCCGGAGTCGCCCTCATCGGCGTTACAGACGATGTAGCGTTGATCGGCTGGCGTGTCAGCGACTGTTCGCCACTTGATGTGCGCAGGGAAACCTGCGCCGCCGCGTCCGCGTAGACCCGCGATCTGGAGCTCGTCGACCAAATCGCGGGGATACCGCTCGAGCGCGTTCTTCAGCGTCGCGTAGGTGGGCGTATCTGTGAGCGAGGCATACCCGACGTTTCGAAAGACTAAGCGTTGTTGGGAATTAAGAAACGGGTGCCGGTGAATGTCCCCTAGATAAGCGGGATGTTGCTCAATAGCATCCTTGCTCTTGATCGCTTCAACAAGGTCAGGAACCATCTCTGCGGACGCCGGTCCAAACGCAATTCTGCCATCGGGAGAATCGAATTCGATCAGAGGTTCCAGCCATGCGAGACCGTGAGAACCTACGTCGACACAGTCGATTCCATGAGTAGCTAATCCGATTTCAACGGCTGATTTGCCAAGCGCGTGCGCAAATGAGTCATTCGATAGGTATGCAGTTGTCACAGGTGAGATAACACCTGGTCTGCGGTGGCGTTGGACACCAGTTGACCGTTGATTTCGATTGCGGGTCCGTTAGGGCACAGTCCTAGGCAGTAAACAAAGCTGACAGTTGTTTCGCCGTCGGCAGTTTTGCAAGGAATCGTTGACCCTAAATGCGATTCGACCGCAGCGACTAAATCCCTGGATCGATTAGCCTGACAAGCCTCTGCTGTACAAATACGTAGTAGATTCTGTGGTTGCGGCTCTGTCTTGAAATCGTGGTAAAAACTAATGATGCCACTGACTTCAGCGACACTTACATTGAAAATATCTGCGAGAATGTGCTTTTGATCTGCACTGATATACCCAAACTCCCTCATCAAGCGGTGACAAGCGTGAATAATTCCGCCGACGAGGTTTGTACAGGGTTGTAATAGCTCTCGTACTTCGGCCTCGGACATATACGGGCGGGGATTGGGGATGCGCCGATTATATGGTCGACTGAGCCTCGGCAATCTGTCTGATTTTGTTTGCAGTTAACGGCTAAATTTAGAAATACGGCGTGAAATACGACTACGATCTCTTCGTTATCGGTGCAGGCTCTGGCGGCGTGCGAGCAGCACGAATGTCTGCGAATCTGGGTGCAAAAGTTGCTATCGCCGAGGAGCGCTATCTCGGCGGCACCTGTGTTAACGTAGGGTGTATCCCTAAAAAGCTATTCGTCTACGGGAGTCATTTCAGCGAGGACTTCGATGAATCTGCGGCGTACGGGTGGAACGTTCGCGACACCGATTTCGACTGGTCAACGCTACTCGCGAACAAGAATAAAGAGATCTCACGTTTGAATGGGATCTATCGAAACCTACTTGAGTCTCCAGGTGCGGAGATTTTCGAGACCCACGCAGAGCTTACGGACGCTCATACGATTCAAGTTGGAGACCACCGAGTCAGTGCGGATAAGATTCTGGTAGCGACAGGTTCATGGCCTTCGGTACCTGAACTCCCCGGTCGCGAGCACATTCAGACGTCGAATGACGCGTTTTTCTTTGAAACGCTGCCGGAACGTGTGATCGTCGTTGGTGGTGGGTACATCGCCGTTGAGTTTGCAGGGATATATCAAGGATTAGGCGTTGTGACTACGTTGCTCTACCGCGGTCCGCTGTTTCTGCGCGGTTTCGATGACTCAGTTCGAGAATTTGTACGCGATCAACTGATCGAGAAAGGCGTCGACGTTCGGTTCAATGCCAACGTTGACGAGGTGACGCTAACTACGGACGGCAAGGTCGCGCGTTTGTCAGACGGGTCACAGGTTGTCGCGGATGAGATTCTGTACGCGACGGGACGTCGTCCGTTATCTTCGTCATGTGGATTGAGTGCGGCTGGCGTACAAACGGATGCAAACGCCGCAATCCGCGTTGATTCGGACTTCTGCACGAATGTACCCAATATCTACGCCATTGGTGACGTGATAGACCGGATGCAGCTGACCCCCGTGGCGATTGCGGAAGGGATGTGCATCGCATACAACCTGTTTGCAGGCGAATCACGAACGGTGAATTACGACGACATTCCGACCTCCGTTTTCTGCCAACCGAATATCGGCACGGTTGGACCCACGGAGGCTGTCGCGCGCACGACGTATCCGGACTTGCATGTCTACGAGTCGTCGTTCCGACCTCTCAAGTTCACAATGTCGGATAATCAGGAGCGCACATACATGAAATTGCTCGTGGATGGCGGCTCCGACAAGGTTGTGGCAGCGCACATGGTCGGACCTGAAGCAGGTGAGATCATCCAAGGATTGGCTGTGGCCATCAAAGCCGGAGCAACAAAAGATGATTTCGACGCGACGATCGGGATTCACCCGACCGCCGCGGAAGAGTTCGTCACCATGCGCGATCGGTCGCGCTAAAGGACACACACGATGTCAGAAGTGATTCAAGCATTTGAAGGATTTCTCGGACTTTTAGATAGTTGGCTCGGGTCTTCAATTTGGTTCCCCTACGTGCTAGTCGGTGTCGGGGTGTGGTTTACGATCTATTTAGGATTCCCGCAGTTTCGATACTTTATGCGAGCGTGGCGATTTCTCTTCGGTAAAGAAGGTGATTCCGATGCACCAGGGGACACGACACACTTCCGTGCGCTAACGACCGCGTTATCCGGTACGGTGGGTACCGGCAACATTGGTGGGGTTGCCTTCGCGCTCTTCCTAGGCGGACCGGCGGCGTTGTTCTGGATGTGGGTGACTGCATTCGTTGGTATGACGACAAAGTTCGTCGAGGTCACGCTGTCTCACAAATATCGCGAATTCGACGACAAAGGCGAGGTCGCGGGTGGACCCATGTATTACATGGAGAAGCGCCTCAATATGAAGTGGCTAGCGGTCATCTTTGCTTTCGCCACTTTGTTGAGCGCAATCGGCACAGGTTGCCTGCCGCAGAGCAACAACCTTGCTAACGGTCTTGAATCATCGTTTGGCATTCCGACGTGGATCAGCGGACTTGTGCTTGCCGTCCTACTGGGATTGGTCGTGATTGGTGGCATCAAACGGATCGCCGCGGTCGCATCCAAAATCGTTCCGATCATGGCGGCGTTCTATCTAGTTGGCGCGGCCGGAGTCATCATCGTCAATGCAGAGAACATATGGCCTTCTTTCGTCAGCATCTTCGAGAGCATTTTCACAGGCAGTGCAGCCTTAGGCGGCTTCCTCGGCGCCAGTTTCGCATATGCGTTCACGCACGGCGTCAATCGTGGGATATTCTCGAACGAGGCTGGTCAAGGTAGCGCGCCTATCGCGCATGCAAGCGCAAAAGCAGACGATCCGGTACCAGAAGGGTTGGTTTCGTTGCTTGAGCCGTTTATCGACACGTTGGTTATCTGCACGATCACTGGTCTAGTGATCTTGTCATCTGGCGCATGGGCTGATAAGTTCCCAAATCAATTCACCCATGGCAACACCGAGATCGTCGCTGGCATATATTCAGACGAGAATCCGTCTCATGTCGAGATGCTAAGTGCGCATCTCGGTCGAACACCGCCAGCGAATGATCCCATCAAGCCATTGACGGCCGAGCTGTCTGTGGTTGATGGCCTGATTGTTGACGCTGACTTTACGGTGATTCACAATCGATCCATCGGCGAGAACGTCTTCGTGCGGCAGAATGGTGAACCTTACTCTGGCGTGTTGGTGGTTGATTCAGGCGTCATCGAGAGCGACGTAGAGCTACACGGCGATTCATTGATCCATTCGGTAAATCTCACCGTCGAAGCATTTAAACGTGGCATTTTTGGCGATATGGGTCAATACGCAGTAACGATTTCCCTCGTGTTATTCGCCTTCTCCACGGCACTTGCGTGGAGTTACTACGGCGATCGCGCGATCCTATATCTATTTGGACCCAAGGCACTGACGCCATATCGATTGATTTATTGCGCAGCTTTTCTGATCGGGTCGACGATGGATACAACGTTGATTTGGAAGATCGCAGCCGTCTTTGTGGTGTTGATGGCGTTACCGAATCTGTTCGGCATCACGATGCTCAGTCGCGAGATGAAGTCGACGGTGCGGAACTTTATGGACCCAGCAGAAGAGAAAGCGGCTTAAGTACTCATATAGAGCAGCCACCGATCCGACGATGCAAGGAACGGTTGAGGCGCAACCGCCAACATTTGACTTCACGTCGAACGAATCGAGAGATTACGTTCGCGATGAGCTAGCGACAAATGGGTACGTGTGCCTAAGGCAAGGTATCACTCTCAAATAACTGAGACTGTCGCGGCTGATGTTTGGAGTTATCTCGAGTCTGTTGACGTGTATCGAGATGAAGAGGGGTCTTGGCCCATTGGTAAACCTCTTCGCGGACCCGTATTTCGTGCGATTCGTGACTACGAAGGTTTGACGCCGTTGTTTTCGAAGACGTTTGAGAGCCAGATGGCGGCTCTCGCTGATCTGAACTTGCGGGTAGGTGAAGAGCAAATCCTCTATATGACGTTTCCGGAATCGGAGTTCGACCCTAGACGGTGGCGCGTCCCATGGGCTGGATGGCACAACGACTTCACAGGCGACGGTACGGGTCGAACAAAGTTCCTATTAGGTTTCGTTCTTTTGAACGATGCAGATGCCGGTGGAGGCAATCTCCTGCTTCTATCAGGCTCGCATCGCCTAAAGGAAGTGATCGAGCCTCAGCACGCGAGCGCAATCATGAAGCAACTCAGTCGAACGTCGACGCTTCTCAATCGACTTTGGGATCGTCGTGAAGGAGCACCGGGTGTACTCGTTGGAGAGACTTGCAACGTAGATGGTGTTGACCTTCAAGTGATAGAAATGACAGGAAACACGGGCGACGTATTCCTACTAGACGGCTCACTTCTGCACGCAGCAACTGTAAATGAACGACCGCACGTGCGGTTGGCAGCAAAGTGCTTTTTCTACGTCACGGATTGGAACTAAGAAACGAGCGAAACCTCGTTATTACGTCTGTCTGAATACTAAGCGCTGAATAGGGACGGTTGCAGTTGTCGCGCTCGTTCTATGATCTCGTCTTCCGAAGTCTTCCGAGTTGGTTGAAACGTGGTTCGATGTTCTAGCCACCGCGTAAGGTTTCTCACGATTTTTGAATCCGTCGTGACGCGTTTTGTCGCTTTCAACGAAAGACGTTCGTTGAGCCAATTCGCAACTTCGGCCGGAGTCTGGATCGCAAAGACTGTGTAGGCTCGTCGAAAGTTCTTTCGCGCTGCACCTTTGTGTGCGTGGCCGTGCTTTTTCATCACGCCAAGGACATCGCTTGCGGACTTAGGGTCCTCCATTAACGCGTCTAGTTCATTCTTTAGCTGAAGAAGCAACTCGCGATATTGGGCTGCCTGTTGGGCTTTACCGAGCAATGTACCGATAGAGTGCGCGGCAGCGCGTCGCTCCGAATACGAGCCGTATCGTGCCCGATTGAATAGCTCTTTCCAGCCTTCAATATCGTCAGAACTATTTGTACGACATGGACACAGACCGCGCAGGAAACGACGTCTGTCAAGCAAATCCATGTGTTCGACTTGCTTGTTAGTCTTGCTACGTTTAGCCAATTCGACTTAGGTAGATGAATTCAGGTCGGATTTTAGAACAAAATCCGCTGGGATCGTCCAGAAAAATCCGGTCTGAAGGCGCCGTCAATGCGAAACCGTCAAATTGCAGCTTGAACAACGCGCATATACGTTCGAAGGATCGCGCAGGTACTCGATTTCGCGGTTTAGATGCTGACCAATCGAGTCGATTGGTAACAGGAAATCTGCGAATGCTGCTCGAAGTTCGCTCACTAAGTTGCCTAGCGGAGATAAAAGCGCCGAACTCTGCTGAACGTACTCGACATCGTATTCCGTAAGACCCGCGAGCTCCGCTGCTCTTGCGATTGCTGCTTCTATTTCTCCCAATTCATCGATGAGTCCTGACTCAAGCGCATCCGTGCCAAGCCATACGCGTCCTTGCGCTAGCGTTTCAATGTACTCGATGGGTTTATCTCGAGCAGTGGCGACTAACTCGACGAATTGATCGTAGTACCGCTTCACCATCAGCGTACGGAGGCTGTGTGTCGCGTCCGTTGGTTTGACCGTAAGACTTGACGACAGTCCATACGGTGTCGTTCGAATCACATCATTCGTGACGCCGATCCCGCCAAGCGCATCGTCTAAGTTAGGGTAGAGGCCAAACACACCCACGGAACCCGTCAGGGTCGTTGGCGTTGCGTATATCTGATCAGCCGGTAAGGCGACCCAATATCCACCGGATGCCGCGGTGCCGCCGAAAGATGCGACTAAAGGTCGTTCCGTCTTCTTGTAGTCCTCGAGTGTGCGGCGAATATCCTCGGATGCGATCACACTTCCGCCAGGTGAATTGACTCTTAGTATCAGCGCTTGATAGCTGTCGTCTTTCCGAACTTTCTCAATTAGCTTGACCCACGAACTCGACTGTCCCGTTATCTGCGTCTGGACACCCAGAATCTCACCTTGAATCGTGACGACAGCAAGCTTCGGTTTTCCGAATTGACGCCGACTCGGAACGTGTGGCAGGTAGTCGTAGAACGTAATTGGACGAAGCGATGAGCCGAGCCTCTCGCGATACTCGTCATCGAGTTCAGGTTCTGTGACCAGGGCGTCGACAAAGCCGTATTGCACGGCCAAATCAGCGAATCCGGCCTCGTGGGATCGAACGAGATCGTGCAAGGCAGTTGAGTAGTCGTTTAGCTGGTCCTCCTCGACATTGCGAATCGAAGCAACTCTTTGTTTCATTCGAGTCCATAGCGAATCGACGAGATCGGTATTTACGGACTCTGCGGCTTCAGACATGTCGGTACGGATATATGGTTCAACCGCGGTTTTGAATTCACCTTCCGCGTACACATCCACGCTGATATTTAGTTTGTCGAGCAAATCTTTGTAATACATCGTGGACGACGTCACGCCAGAGAACACTAGATCGCCCATCGGGTCCATTAGCACGCGATCGGCAGTCATTGCGAGCAGGTAAGCGCCCTGCGTGTATGAAGTCGCGTGAGCCCAGATTTCCTTCCCAGACTCCTTTAGCTTGATCAGCGCGTCTTGAATACGTTCTGATTCCGCCATGTCGACGTCGAAGAGCCTGGAGAAATCCAGGATGACCAACTGAATTCGATCGTCTGCCCCGGCGTACGCAATAGCGTTCAATACATCGTTGATCGACGTTTCAATCGGTACATTGGAACCGAACAGAAGATCGAGCAAAGGATCGTCGAATGTTGCTTGTTCAACAAGACTGCCAGCGGGATTGATGACGAGTACAGCGTTTCCAGGAACCGGCTTCACATCATCGCCACTGAACGTTGCCACCAAAACGAGAAGGACCACCACGAGAAACAGGACGTTCAGAACGACGTTCCGCAGAAGGGTAATTCCCTTCCCGAGATTGCGAAGCAACCTGAATCGGCGTGGGGAAGATTCCTGAGACGTTGGGTCTTGATCGCTCAAATTGACTTCCTAAATAGGATTAGCGCGAGGATATCGAAGATATTTCGAATCTCGCTTTTTACGTGCACATCTATGATAGTAGTGACACTTCGACTACGCCGGTCTGATAATTTCGGACATCTCCGATGTCTCAACCCTTAGCGATGCAGTAGTCCAATGGACCGGTATGTCGATAGATAGTGATACGTTATGGTCGTGGCTGGAACTGTGTGAAGCCCTCGGGCTCGACCAGACGCAAGGTCCGTCTATACAAGGCGTAAGTATCGATTCGAGAGCCATCCAAAATGGTGAACTATTCGTTGCGTTGTCGGGCAAGGCGAGACCCGAATTCAATATATTCGAAGACTCGGGGCGTGATGGACATGACTATATTGCCGCCGCGGTCCGACAAGGAGCAAGTGGGGTACTCGCCCATCGCAAACATGGAGTGGACGTATCCACCATCTATTGCGAAGATACGTTAGACGGTTTATGGGATATAGCGCGTTACCGTCGCGATCAGCTTGCGGGAAACGTTGTTACCGTGACTGGCAGCAGCGGCAAAACCACCATGAAGAGCTTCCTTTCTCAAGCACTTGGATGTGGCGGGAGTGAAGGTAGCTTCAATAACCATCTCGGCGTACCACTCAGCATCGCGCGCACGTCAAAGAATGCAAATCAAGCCGTCTATGAAATTGGCACGAATCACCCTGGCGAAATTGCGCCATTGTCGAAGCTAGCGCGTCCGCATGTCGCGGTGGTGCTGAATGTACTCAACGCTCACATTGGCAACTTTGCGAACTTTGAGGCATTGCAGGACGAGAAGCTCTCAATCGGTGAAGGCGTGGAAACGGGTGGATGTATGGTCGTGCACGAAGATCTCTTCGACTCGGCTATTGAGCGCTTTCCAGCGCTGGATGTGCGTTCATTCGGTCAAACTGTATCGTCAGACTATCGCTATGAGATGTCAGACAACGATGAGATCACGCTATCTACGCTTGAAGACAACGTATCGATTCCCGGAGGCGGCGAACATCGAGCGGCTACTTTGTGTGCAACCGCTGCCGTGCTTGACGTTTTAGGTGAGAGTGCAACCAAACTGCACACTATTTCCGCAGAACTACCGCCAGGGCGAGGTAGGTCTTTTCATGTTGCTGATATTCGAATCATTGATGAGAGCTACAACGCGAATCCTGAGAGCATGCGTAAGTGCCTGGAGCACCTTGCACGTCAAGTTGGCGGACGTCGGATCGCGATCGTTGGCGAGATGGCTGAACTGGGGGAGCAAACCGCTAAACTGCATGCGTCATTGGTGCCTTCACTGAATGCTCTTGACGGTGTCATGAGCGTTGGTCGTGCGATGAACTCATACGCATACCAAGATCTTGAATCCCGCGTTCAATGGGGCGCGTTTGAAGACGTGAGCGGTTTATCCGATTTTTGTAAGAGATTGTTCAAACCCAACGACATCGTCTTAGTCAAGGGTTCAAACACGGTGTTCTGGACGCGTAATTTCGTGCAAGATTTGATTAGTGTGTTGCCTGAGTCCAACGAAGCGTCTTAACATTTGCGGTTAGCAACGGCGACCTCTTCGCCGTTTTCGATACTGAATTCAGCATGATCATTGACCGTTTCGGTAGGCAGTTCCAGAATTTGCGCGTCAGTTTGACAGCGGCGTGCAACTACGCCTGCACGTATTGCGTACCGGACGGTAAGAAACTTCAGCCTGCTGATGCGGAACTGGATGGCGAACATTTGCTGGACGCGGTCCGACTACTAATTGACGGAGCGGGAATCGAAAAACTCCGGATCACGGGCGGCGAACCGATGCTGTCGCCGAAGTTTGAGCCATTCCTTCGTGGCGTCTGCAATTTGGATCTTCATGATGTCGCGATTACGACGAACGGTCAATTTCTGCCCAAGTACATGCCGCTGCTGAAGGATGTCAATTTCAAGCGACTCAACGTCAGCCTCGACACGCTTGATGCAAGTCATTTCCGTTCAATTGCACGCAGTGGTGACTTGGCGACCGTGTTACAAGGTATTGAGATGGCGTGTGATGCAGGTATGAAGGTCAAGGTCAATATGGTGCCGCTCAAGACCGCAAACTTTGATCAGGTTGTGCCATTACTCGACTATTGCCTTGACCGCCGGATCGAACTACGCTTCATCGAGCTCATGAATATGGGGCACTTGAAGCTAAACGATCAATATGAGAAGGACTTTGTAAGTCTCGATATGCTGCTTGAGGCGATTCGAGAGAATTACGAGGTCGTGCCGATTACGGCGGAACATGACTCCACCTCCATTCGGTATGAAGTCATAGGCCGTGGCACGTTTGGTGTGATTGCCAATGAGAGCGAACCGTTTTGTAGGGCGTGTTCGAGGTTGCGACTCTCCTCGAACGGTCACCTTTACGGATGCCTCTCAAATACCAAAAACTACGACCTTCGACCGTTGTTATCCATGCCCTATGCTCTCGCGTTGCAAGAATTGCAAGGCGTACTTACCTCCGCGTTGAGCGATAAGCAGAGTCTCGCGTTCACCGGTGAGACAACCGTCATGAAGTTCATCGGTGGTTGATCCACGTTGAACGCCGCCTTCAACGAACTGTTGAAGCAAGTCGGTAGCACGAGACTACCGCCGATCGCGTCTTGGAATCCAGAGCGCGAAGGTCAGATCGATATTCGGATTCGCAACGATGGGACGTGGTTACATGAAGGTACCGTCGTACGACGACAGTCCATTGCAAGAGTCTTTTCAACCATACTAAAGCGAGAAGGGGATCACTATTTCCTCGTGACGCCCGTCGAGAAGCTGAGAATCCAAGTTGATGACGCACCGTTCCTAGCGGTCGACTTCGAAGCGTCTGGAGAGGGTCAAGAGCAGCGGATAGTCTTCAAGACCAATATGGATGACATTGTGTTGCTTGACGACGCTCATCCACTGACCATTGAAACGACGAAGTCAGGTCCGAGACCTTACCTGCTAGTCCGGAACGGACTGAACGCACGTCTTGTGACTGATGTCTTTTATCGATTGGCGGATTTGGTTGAGGATCCGGACGGCGACCCTCTGCATCTTTGGAGCTCGGGATATCGATTTCGCGTTAGTTAAACACTGCATATTTGTATGCGGTGGATCGTTTATACAAATCAATCGGATTAGATCTGGGAGCTAGACCTGCGTGACGATCGGCGTTTCGGTCTGGGTTAACTTCCCCTCAACTGCGGGACGAGCTCAGTCTGAAATCACTTTGTATCACGATCAAATGTCCTGAATTTCGAGTACTGATTCAGATTTTCCATACGCGCTCGCTCAGGTTTGGTTATAGCTCTAAGCCAGAAGGTCTATTCTTGAAACCCGGTCTCTTTTAGGGAAGATGTACATCTTGTGCTTGAATGTGCGTAACCTGTCTATGGAAGAGCTGCGCTTGTTCAGCTAGAGATTGATATCCGTCTTACTTTAGATTAAGAGACGTGTATGCGGACATTTGACGTCGTAGTTACTGATCCGTATACCTACATATTAGGGTAATTTGGACCGCCGCCACCTTCAGGTGCGATCCATGTGATGTTCTGTGCTGGGTCCTTGATATCGCATGTCTTGCAGTGCACACAATTTTGAGCGTTGATTTGGAATCTTGGTCCGGTTTCTTCCTCCACAATCTCATACACGCCAGCGGGGCAATATCTCTGTGCTGGCTCGGCAAAATTCGGGAGGTTTTGCGCAAGCGGGATCGAATCGTCCGCCAGCGTCAAGTGAACCGGTTGATCTTCTTCGTGGTTTGTATTGGATAGGAATACGCTTGAGAGCCGATCGAACGACAAGATGCCATCGGGTTTTGGATATTCAATCTGTTTCGACTGAGCGACGTTAGCGAGCGTTGCATAGTCTGGTTTAGGATCTTTCAGATTAAACGGCGATTTCCCTTGTAATACGTTCTGTTCAATGAATGAGTAGGCTGAACCGAAGAAGGGACCCCATTTATGCCATGCGGGACCCGCGTTCTTTGACGAGTTCAACTCGTCAAACAACCAGGAATCGGCGAAGCGTTCAAATAGATTGATTTCCGCACCTTCGTCGCCATTCTTCAGGTTTTCCATGACCGCTTCAGCCGCGAGCATCCCTGATTTCATTGCCGTGTGGCTCCCCTTTACTTTGAGCACGTTTAGAAAACCAGCATTGTCGCCGATTAGCGCGGCGCCAGGAACGGTGAGTTTTGGTAACGCCGGTAAACCGCCCTTCGCAATCGCTCGTGCGCCGTACGAGACCCGCGTGCCACCAGCGATTTCATTAACGATTACCGGATGGTGCTTCCAACGCTGAAATTCCTCAAACGGACTTAAGTACGGGTTCTTGTAAGCAAGATCGACGATCAATCCAAGCGAGACTTGCCGGTTTTCTAAGTGGTATAAGAAGCTGCCACCTGTCGCTTCTTTCGACAGGCCAAGCGGCCACCCTAGAGCATGAATGACTTTGCCTTGATCAGCTCGCTCCTCGGGAACGTCCCACAGTTCTTTGAGTCCGATCGCATAGTGTTGAGTCGACGAATCGGCGTCCAGTTTGTACTTCTGTATGAGCTGTTTACCTAGGTGCCCTCTGCATCCTTCGGCGAAAAGCGTGTACTTGGCGCGTAGTTCGTATCCTGGCTGAAAGGTTGTCTTCTGTTCGCCATCCTTTCCGATTCCCATGTCGCCGGTTGCGATGCCGCATACTCGATCTTGTTCGTCAAACAGAATCTCGGTGGCCGCGAAACCGGGAAAGGTCATGACCCCGAGTGCTTCAGCTTGCTCACCGAGCCATCGACATAGATTACTTAATGAAATCGCATGGTTACCGGCGTTATGGATCGGTTTTGGGATAAGAAGGCGGGGGATTGGAAAGCTGGACGTCTCACTCAGGAAACAGTGGTACTCGTCCTTCGTCACCGGGTTATTGACCGGTGCGCCTTGTTCCTGCCAATCGGGGATCAACTCGTTGAGAGCTCTTGGATAGAAAACTGCACCGGAGAGGATGTGTGCGCCGATTTCACTGCCTTTTTCAACGAGGCAGACCGTGATTTCCTCACCCGTCTCAGCGGCAAGTTGCATCAGCCGAATAGAAGCGGCTAGACCAGATGGACCGCCACCAACAACGACGACGTCAAAGTCCATCGCTTCGCGTTCTACCGTCACGAGTTCTCCCATTGACATTCGGCGCGATTATAGAATCGATAGCCGAATAAAATCTCCCGCCGTTAGCGCCTGCCTTGGCGTTCTTCGCGTGTGACGCGATTGTGTCCCACGCGTCGCGATTTCTTCTAAACCACACATTGGAACGTATGAAAGTTCTTGTTGCTATCAAGCGCGTCGTTGACCCCAACGTCAACGTGGTCGTAAAGCCAGACGGCACCGGCATCGACCTAACAAACACAAAAATGGCCGTGAACCCATTCTGTGGGATCGGCATTGAAGAAGCTGTGCGGCTACGCGAAGCAGGTACCGCAGAAGAGGTAATCGCCGTTACCGTGGGCGGTGCAAAATGTCCGGAAACACTGCGCGTGTGCCTAGCGCAAGGTGCCGATCGGGCGATCCACATCGAAGCGGATGACGATGTGGAACCTCTCGTGATCGCGAAGCTGATTAAGGCGGTTTATGAACGCGAAGAACCGAAAATCGTGATGTTCGGGAAGCAAAGCATCGACGGCGACAACGGTCAAACTGGACAGATGTTCGCACAGCTGACTGGATTGCCTCAAGCCACGTTTGCGTCAGAGCTGACCGTTAATGGAGATACGGCAACCGTCACGCGGGAGGTCGATGGTGGTCTGCAGACCATCAAGACTTCGATTCCTATGGTCTTGACGACGGATTTGCGCCTGAACGAGCCTCGCTATGCCTCCTTGCCAAACATCATGCAGGCGCGTAAGAAGCCTATTGAGACAGTTTCTCCGGCAGATCTCGGCGTGGACGTTCAACGACACACCGAAATCTTGGATGTCTCTCCGCCTCCAGGTCGTGCCGCCGGGGTCAAGGTAGAGTCGGTCGATGAATTAGTTGACAAGTTGAAAAACGAAGCAAAGGTGATCGCATGAGCGTATTAGTCGTCGCTGACCACGACAATGAATCCCTTAAACCAGTCACCTTGGTGTCCCTGGCGGCTGCGGCTGAAATTGGGGGCGATGTTGATGTACTAGTTGCAGGTCACAACTGCGACGCCGTTGCAAATGAAGCGGCACAGATAGGCGGTGTAAACAAAGTACTCCTAGCTGATAGCGAGGCTTATGCGCATGCGCTACCTGAAGACGTCGCACCTCTTGTGGTGGGTTTGAGCGCTAACTACAGTCACTTACTTACCGCGCACACGACGACCGGGAAGAATTTCATGCCACGCGTTGCCGCAGCATTGGATGTACAGATGATCTCCGACATCATGGGTGTTGACTCTGAAGACACGTTCAAACGGTTGATCTACGCGGGCAACGCCATCGCGACAGTGAAGACCAGCGATGAGAAGAAGGTACTTACGGTGCGGGGTACGGGATTTGACGGCGTCGCTGCCGACGGTGGCAGCGCGACCGTAGAAGCGATCGAAGGCGCGGCAGCGGACGGCAGTTCTGAATTTGTTGCGGATGAACTCGCGAAATCTGAACGTCCTGAACTGACGGCAGCGGGTGTGGTGATCTCAGGTGGTCGAGGTATGCAGAACGGCGAGAACTTCTCACTTCTAGAAGGCATCGCCGATAAGCTCGGGGCTGCTATCGGTGCTTCACGTGCAGCCGTTGACGCAGGTTTCGTGCCGAACGACATGCAAGTAGGACAAACCGGCAAGATCGTGGCACCAGAACTCTACATTGCCGTTGGTATTTCAGGTGCGATTCAGCACCTGGCGGGGATGAAAGACTCGAAAGTCATCGTGGCTATCAATAAGGATCCAGACGCGCCAATATTTCAGGTCGCTGACTACGGTCTTGTTGCAGATTTGTTTGACGCGATACCCGAGTTTGAGACCGCGTTGGGCTAACCTAGACCTAAAGTCAATGTTTAGGCGTGCGCCAGCGTAACGGTTTGGCGTAACGCTCTATGTCTTCGACAACGTCAAAAATTAACGCGAATAGCGCCATTCGTATGAGTACGCCATTCTGTGTTTGGCGGAAGATTGCGAGATTCGGGTTTGAATCAAGGTCTTCGTCCAACTCCTGACTTTGCGCTCGCGAATCGCGAGGTAACGGATGCATGATGACGGTATTCGACTCGCAATACTGCGAGTAGATTTCCTGATTCAAGCGAAAAAGACCACGATAGTAATTCGCTTCTTCCTGCGATGCGAACCGTTCCTCTTGTACGCGCGTGACATATAGGATGTCGACGTGCTGGATGCCTTCGCGCAAGTCATGTGACTCTGACACACGCGCGCCAGCTTCGCGTAAAAGCTCAATGAGTTCGGGTGGGGTATCGAGTCCTTTCGGTGAGGCGAGCTGCACCGTTACTTTTTTGAAAAGCGTTAGTAACTTTAGTAGCGAATGAACCGCTCGCCCATTTGTCAGGTCGCCAATGAGCGCGATGCGAAAATCATCAACGCTCTTATTCTGTGATTCGAGTTCCTTGCGGATCGTATAGAGATCCAAGAGCGCTTGCGATGGGTGTTCATTAGCCCCATCTCCGCCGTTAATAACGGGAACTTGAGATGCCGACGCGAATTCCTCAGCGGAACCTATTTCCGGATGACGGATCACGATCACATCGCTATAGCCAGAGAGCACGCGCGCGAAATCGCGCATGGACTCACCTTTGACGATGGAGGAAGATTCAATCCCGGTGGTTTCGCGAACGTTGCCACCAAGCAGGTTAAACGCACTTCCAAATGACACACGCGTACGTGTACTAGGTTCGAAGAACATGTTGGAAAGGATGGCGCCTTCAAGCGCGCGGGTAATACGTTCACGACCTGCGAATGGTCGCATGCGATCGGCGACTTGGAAGATTTCCTCAACATCGGTGCGTTCGAACTGCTGCACCGAAAGGATGTGATCGCCGTGAAAGTTCAGATTCGTACTCGAGATACAAATGTCGAGCGAAGCTACGCTTCGTCGCGACGCGCATTTTAAAAGACCGCGTCTTCTTAATCCGAATCGTGCGCAGAATTCGCGCAACGAAGTTCAGACAAGTACAGAGTTAACCGTTGTGGTCTGATACGCGCCTAAATGTTCTGTTAGAGAAATGCGTTCAGGACTTAGGCTGGATTCGATCTGAGAACGAAGTTTCTGCGTCCACGCGTGTCGAATCACTCAGTAACGCACACTAAACTTGAAAAATTGAGCTGGTTTATTCATCAATGGAAGCGAATAGCTGGAGGGGTTCATTGAAACGTCGTGGATGGCAGACAGTCTTCCGATCGCTCGTTGGCGTGTGTATGTGCATGCTCTGCTTTGCGGTCACGGGGAATGACGAAAATCGAGATAACGAGCTTTTCGTTTCGATCGACGAGAGGAGCGTCCCGTTCCCTGATATTGCAACCACAGCACAATCCGTGCCTACGTTGACGACTCGTACGGGCGAATGGACATTCTCCGTGCAGCAGGAGCCAAGTCATAAAGTCCTACTCGCAGAATCAACGGATGTGCGTGTTTCTCAATCTATTACGCAAAACTCGGTCTTCAAACGCTTCGTCTTCGATTTAAAACGACAACGCTTTGAACCCATGCGGCAAGAAATCCGTATCGAACTTGCTGACGAGCGAAATGCTCAACGAATCGAACAACTCAACGGCGTGAGCAATGTCAAGCACTTTGAAAGGCTTGGTTTCGCGATTGTCATCGTAGACACTGAAGTTGATCCCGTGAGCGTATTACGCGTGCTAAGGCGTGAATTTGAAAGTACCGACGCGCGGATTCTCACCGGATTTTCCGACAATGAACCGATGTAGGTGCGTCCAGAAGTGAATTCTTCGACGCGATTTTTCGGGCTGGACTCGCGGATTGCACGGCATCTCTCCGTGTGTGTGTTGCTAGCGGCGTTATTTGGTCCACTAGAACAGATTCACGCACAAGAGGTACCGACTCGTCACGACGACGACCGCGTTTCTGTTGCGTTTGAGGTCGATGAAACTTCGATTCTTGAATTCGAAAGTTATGCGTTCGACGTCAAGCTGGTGGCAGATCAACCTGTGACTGACCGCCTCGTCGTAAGACTGCACTTGAGTGGGACCGCCACTCGAAATCTGGACTATGAAATCGCTTCAGCGCACGTCACTTTCGAGGAGGGAGAGGATGTCGCGCTAGTCCGGTTAGAGCCATTGCGAGACTGGATCTGGGAAGGCGACGAGACGATACGACTCGAAATAGATTCTTTACTGGGGAATGGTCAAGTCGGCTCGCCCGCAGAAGTGGAGATCACAGTCCTAGACGATGAATTTGAGCCGGCGGAAGGTGAGCCTAATTACCGCGAATTGCGCAAACTCTCCGACATCTATACCTTCAGTTACATGAGAATCGAAGAGGATAGTATTTGGGTTGCAGTGATCGTGCGCAATCATGGTGCGTTGCCATCAGAGCAAACAAGAGTCACGCTAACTCTCGCCGACGACCCTTCGGGTGAAAACGTCGTACATAGCGCGTCACGGATCGTACCGGAACTAAGTGGTCGCGAAGCGGCAAATCGTTCTGATTCGTTTTGGGGTGAGTGGATTGTGATTCAAACGAACGGATTAAGACCTTCGACCACCTACTACGGTGAAATCATCCTTGAGACATACGAAGGAGAAGCGTACTCGTTCAACAACGACGACAGTTTTGGTTTTGCGTTAGACGCGCAGAAACACGTTCAATCGCAATGTGATCATGAAGCGACGGGTCTGGTTACTGGTACGGATCCGCTCTTGTCTGAACAGTGGTACATTCAAAATAACGGGCAGCGGGCGTTTTCTCGAAACAGAGCACGTTTTGGAGAAGACCTTCACATGCACGACACCCTCGCAGAAGGAGTTGTAGGACAGGACATCAAAGTCGCCATTGTTGATACCGGACTAGAGATTTGCCATCCCGATCTGGTCGAGAGCATAGAGGCTGACAGGTCTTACAACTTTCTAACTGTGGCGAGTAATTCGGATTACGTGTACGGATCGGTTGTCTCAGATCCTTTCAATCCAAATATATATGGCGATCACGGCACAAGCGTCGGAGGATTAGTAGGTGCTACCGCGAACAACGGGATTGGAATTCGCGGAATTGCACCGAACGTGCGGTTGCGGGGGTACAACTTTCTCCTCCGTGGGACCGATGCATCTGAATTCGCCAGCTTAGGTGGCAGCTCAAGCGAACCAGACTCGACGGACGTCGACATCTTCAATATGAGCTACGGTTCCACGAGCTGGCGCGAACCCAATGAGGATACCTATCGGTTGTTTGAAGTCGGGACGACTGAATTACGCGAAGGGAACGGCGCGATTTACGTGAAGTCAGCCGGAAACGGCTGGCGTGGATGCGACACGATTTTTCATCCGATTCATCGGGAAATCGGTTGCACCAGTACAGCCTCAGACTACAAGCACCGGATCCCGTATCTGTTGACTGTCGGTGCACTTGATGCCGATGGAAGGCCGGCGCCGTATTCAAGTAGCGGCTCGAATATCTGGATCTCGGCACCGGCAGGATGGTGGGGTCGCAATCAACCTGCGCTTCTAACAACCGATCAAATCGGTGAAGAACGAGGGTATCACCTGTATGGATCACACGGACTACGCCCAGAAAACGAGCATTCCGGGGGTGACTATATCAGCACGTTCAATGGGACATCGGGTGCGGCAGGGATCGTTTCTGGTGTTGTTGCGTTATTACTCGAAGAGCAACCGGACCTGACGTGGCGCGATGTTAAACATGTACTGGCTTCCACTGCCCGCGAATCGTATGTCGATACGCGAAGAATCCGCGTTGTGATCGGCGAAGAGACATACACGCTTCTCAATGAGTGGCAACTGAACGACGCTGGGTACGCATATCACAATCACTATGGATTCGGTGCTGTGGATGTAGATCGTGCGATGGAATTCTTGGCCATGTATGAACCTAATTCGTTGGGTGAATTCAGAAAAACGGAGTGGCTCACAACAGAGCTCGCTGAAGATCTAGAAATTCCAGATGGTGACGGGACGGGAGCGACCGTTGAGATGGCTGTCGAGTCTCCTCGGAGCGCGGAGATGTCACTCGAAGCGGAATTGGAAGCGTTTGCGTCGTCGAATATTGAAATGGTCCAGGTGCAGCTTGAATTTGCACACGAAGACGTCAGTCACCTGGGGGTGACGCTGATCTCACCATCGGGTATGGAAAGCATCGTGAATCCAATCTTTCACGATGCGCTGCCACGCGATCCATCCGAGGTTAAGACGCTTTTGTTTGCTTCAAATGCGTTTTATGGCGAATCACCTGTCGGTACTTGGAAAATCAAGATCGTCGACGCGATGGCAGGCGAGACTGGTACTCTGAATGACATTCAACTAAGGTTTTACTACGGTTCACACTACTAGACTGAACTCACCACGTTCCGGCCTCGCAGCAAAGATGAGGTTCTGGCGTTTACCGACGCCGCCGAATTCCGGGGTTACCTTTGCCTATGTAGCGATTAGGCCATATACCAACTTAAAATTGATTCGTTGTCCAGCACGTGGAAACGTCTGCGCTTGAGCGACATCGACGAATACCCGCAGAGCACCGCGAATACCGACGGTCAAGCAAGTAATGGCGCGTCGGTCGCTACGATGCGACCTCTTCCATTCGGTTTTGCACGCCGTTTTGGTGTATTGATTGATTATCAAAACGGTACACCTGTTGTCGTTCATAAACCACCTCTCGAATTGTCGGTGGTGGCTGAGGTACAACGCTTCCTGCGAACCACCGCGCAATTTCAAGCAGTAAGCGATGACGAATTCGACGTACTCCTCTCGACGACCTATGCCGATCTAAATTCCGATACGCGTCAGATCGTGGAGGATTTAGGTGAAGAGATCGATCTGGCAACGCTTGCTGAATCCCTGCCGGATGAGAGCGATCTTCTAGAACAAGAAGGCGATGCGCCTGTCATTCGCCTTATCAATGCGTTAATCGCGGAAGCACTCCGTGAGAATGCTTCCGATATCCACATCGAGACGTTTGAAACGAGCGTGCGTGTTCGTTTTCGAATTGATGGAGTACTTCGTGAGGTCGGGACGCCAAAGCGTGCGCTCGCGCCTCTCATCGTGTCGCGAATCAAAGTCATGTCGAAACTCGACATTGCTGAAAGGCGCGTACCACAAGATGGCAGAACTACGGTAAGGATCGGCGGTCGCGAACTCGATGTCCGAGTGTCGGTCATGCCGACCGGTAGCGGCGAACGTGTCGTATTGCGTCTCTTGGACAAGCAATCTGACCGGCTCACGTTGCCCGCGCTTGGTATGGATGAATTGACGTTGACGGGTGTACGTGAACTCATGCGTGCGCCGCATGGGATATTTCTTGTAACTGGGCCGACAGGCAGTGGTAAGACGACGACCCTGTACGCGTCGCTTTCTGAATTGGATACGGACGTGCTCAACGTGCTTACCGTCGAAGATCCCATTGAGTACAACCTCCATGGGATTGGTCAAACCCAAGTGAACACGAAAACTGGGATGACCTTCGCTGCTGGCTTAAGAGCAATGCTGCGACAGGATCCTGATATCGTGATGGTCGGTGAGATTCGCGATTTCGAGACGGCGGAAATTGCGATTAGAGCAAGTTTGACGGGTCACTTGGTGCTTTCGACGTTACATACGAACACAGCGATAGGCGCGGTCACTCGGCTTATCGACATGGGTTTGCAGTCGTATCTGCTATCCTCAAGCCTGATTGGCGTGCTGGCTCAACGTCTAGTACGTGTTCTTTGCCCTAAGTGTCGTGAGCTGGGCGAGCCAGATGCCTCTGAAGCGAACTTCCTCGGGATTGATCAGAGTCACCACATCTACCATGCCGTTGGCTGCGACGCGTGTCATGGCACCGGATTCCATGGGCGAACTGGAATCTATGAGCTAATCAAGGTAGATAACGAACTGCGCGAGACCATCCACGAGCACTCTTCGGAACAGCTGTTGAAGCAAGCCGTGGTGAGTAATACTGGCAGCATTCGTGAGGATGGTCGTCGTAAAGTGTTGAACGGCGTCACCACAGTTCAGGAAGTACTCCGCGTTACGCTGGAAGACTGATCTTGACAGCATTTGAATACGTCGCGCTCAACGACCACGGTAGCGCGAAGAAAGGCATCCTTGAAGGCGACAGTAGTCGCCATGTACGCCAACTACTCCGTGAACGCGGCTTGACCCCCGTTGAAGTCACGGTTACGCGAGCAAACGTCCAAGGCGGCAATTGGCTTCAGTGGTGGCGTCGAATTCCGCCTATGGAACTCGCACTGATCACCCGCCAGGTGGCTACGATGGTTGGTGCGGGTTTGGCAATCGAAGAAGCTATCCAGGCAGTCGCACAACAATCGAGTAGTCGGAAAGCGACCTCGGTGCTCATGACGGTCCGCGGCAACGTGATGCAAGGACAGTCACTCAGTGCCGCACTTGGAGAATTTCCTCAGACTTTCTCATCGATGTTTCGTGCGACGGTCGCGGCTGGTGAGCAGTCTGGATATCTCGACACCGTACTCGAAAACCTCGCCGACTATCTCGAGCGTTCGTACGAAACGCGACGCAATGTTGAGATGGCACTTTACTACCCCGTGATATTGCTCGTTTGTGCCGTAGCGATTGTGGTGTTGGTGATGACCTATGTAATCCCTGACATTGTCGAAGTCTTCGACACATCAGGGGCGACGCTACCGGCGATCACCAGTGCGTTAATCGCGACGAGTGACGTGCTCCGCGCCTATGGATGGATGATGGTAATAAGTATCGCGGCGGCGTTCATCGTTTTCAATCTCGCACTACGGCAAGTCACCTTTCGACTGGCGTGGGATCGCTTTAAGCTCGGTGTGCCTGTACTTAGGTGGCTGGTGAGGTCGACGAGTGCGTCTCGCTATGCGAGTACGCTCGCGATCTTGGGTAAAAGTGGTGTACCTCTCGTTGAAGCAATGCGGATCGCATCCGAGGTTGTTTCGAATGTTTGGATTAACACGAGACTGAGCGAAGCAGTTGCTAAAGTGAGTGAAGGTTCATCGCTTCGAAACGCGCTTGAAGCGACAGGGAACTTCCCACCTATCTTTCTCCACATGATTGCGAGCGGCGAATCGAGTGGGACGTTAGATGAACTCATGGCGAAGGCTGCAGACTTCCAACAGCGCGAACTTGAGCGACGAGTCGAAACGCTCGTGCAGCTCTTCCGCCCGATGATGTTGCTCGTCATGGCGGGCGTGGTGCTATTGATCATGCTGGCCATGCTGCTTCCGATTCTCAACATGAACGCCCTGGTGCTTTAACGTGGATATGCAAACAATCCGACGAGCGCGTGAAAGAGGATTCACGCTTCTCGAGATCATGGTAGTTGTGATCATCATTGGGGTATTAGCGGTAATCGTGGTTCAGAACGTATTGCCTCAAGCGGATAAGGCACGAATCACCGCGACGAAAGCCGACATCCGTACGTTAGCCGCAGCCCTTGACACGTATCGTCTGGACAACAGTTTCTATCCGTCGACGAACCAAGGACTTGAAGCGCTAGTTGCACAACCCAGCGGCACGCCAGAAGCACGTAACTGGGGACCTGAACCTTACATGCGAAAGTTGCCAACCGACCCTTGGGGAAACACCTACGTCTACACGAACGATGGCTTCTTGTTCGAGATTGTGTCTTTTGGCGCTGATGGTGAAGAAGGTGGCGACGGTGTCTCGGCGGATATCAAGTTCTCTGAACTGTAAGCGCCGAGCTGGTTAGCTCGACCGTTATGCGACGAAGTCGGCGAAATAACGTCATTCGGCGAGCAGGCTTTTCGTTACTTGAGCTTCTCACGGTACTAATCATCATTGGTGTGCTCGCTGGCGCTGTTGTGCTTAGCTATACCGGCGCGACGGAAACCCGTACGCTTCATACTCATGCCGAAAGATTCATGTTCACGGTGGAACTAGCGCGTCAGCAATCGACACTCACCAATGAGATCTGGGGCGTGAGATTGCGTTCAGAGTCCTACGAATTTATGCGCATTCTCGATGATGGTGAATGGCACGTCGTCGCTGAATCACCGTTTCAATTCAAGTCCGTAGGTGCTGATTACGACATTCGAAGCAGATTGCTGGGTAAGTCGCAAAGTGCACGATCCTTCGCATCACAAAAGTTCGTGCCAGACATCGCAATCTACCCGAGCGGCGAAATCAGTCCGTTCGAAATGACTTTGACACATCTAATCACTCAAAATGAACGCTACGTGATTAGTGATGGCATACAACGAGCCGTGGTGTCAGACGAGCCCTACCGTCCCGTTACCAAAGCTGATGAGAGTTAGGCGTCACGGTCGCTCAAGCGGCTTCACCTTGCTCGAGATGATGGTGGCAATCGGCATCCTCGCGGTAGCGTCAGCGGCTGTGTTCTTCAGCAACTCTGAAGCATTGCAGGCGCAGGCGCGTCTCGAGGAGCAGACAGTAGCGCAATGGGTTCTTGCGAATCAGATTGCCTACTACCGTCTTGCGCAAGAGATGGATACGAGTGCCCTCCACGCGATGGCAAACGCATCACTTAGCCCTCAACAAATGAGTGTTGCAGGCTACGAGCTCGAAGTGACAGCGAACGTATTGCCTTCAGACTTCGTTGGAGTTCGCCACATACGTTGGGAGGTCTACCGGGTTATCGATCGAGATCGGATCGGTCCCATTCGTACGCTCACGGCATGGGTTCGCGAACCGAAATGAGACTTCGTGGTTTCACGCTCCTCGAAATGATCGTGACAGTATTCATCTTCGGCATCGTTGGTGTGGTTGCAGTGCAGCTCCTTGCGCAATCGGTACGAACTACGGAGAAAGTCATACATCGAAGCGCAGTACTCGGTGAGTGGCATCGTGCGATGAACATCCTGGAGCAAGATGTGGTGCAGGTGAACCACCGTGAAGTACGCGACGAACACGGTGACTATCAACCTGGTGTGTTCGTCGATACATCAGGTCAGATTGAGTTTACTCGTAACGGGTGGCGGAATGTCCTCGGCCATCAGCGTTCTGAACAACAACGTGTAGCGTACTTCTTGCATGAAAACCAGCTATTTCGCCGCTATTGGGACGTGCTTGATCGTGCGCAAGATTCGGAGCCGATCGATCAGTTACTCCTGCAAAACGTCTTCTCAGTCGAATTCGAATTGATCGACCGCACTGGGCGGGAACACTATTTCTGGCCGCCGAGTTCGTATACCGATTCGACTGAAACCTACAGTCCGTTGGTCGGTATTCGTATGACGTTGGAATTGGCTGAACTGGGAACTATCTCGCATCTCTGGTTAGTGCCGGAGAATATGCGAACCTCAAGCGCTATTGGGCCGATTGAATCATGATGCGGACACATCGTGGTGTTGCACTGATTAGCATTTTGATGGTCGTCGTCTTGTTTAGTGCGCTGGCTTTCCAACTCTATTCGCACCAGACCATGGTTACTGCACAGACGCGTGTCGGATTGACGGCGAACCAGGCACGGCATTCATTGATGGCTAGTGAAGCGCTGGCACAAGAACTTTTGTACCAAGATTGGATCGATGAAGATGGTCGAATCCGTGACGACATGGTTGAATCTTGGGCACAGTCGCTCTTGCCAATCAACACAGTGTCAGGATCAGTGCGCGTACAGATCGTCGACCTAAGTGGCCGGTTGAATTTGAATTCACTCGTCTCAGAGAGTAGCGAGGTGTCCACTTCTGCTTTCAGCTACATTCTGAATCGCATCGGGCTCAGTGTGGAACTTACGCCTGTATGGCGAGATTGGATTGATGCAGACGATCAACGCTTCTTTGTCGAAGGCTACCAAGGACGGGAAGAGTTGGATTGGCTGAGCAATGCGACACCATTCCGCACCCCCAATCGACTCGCAGGTCACTTAAGCGAACTTCAGATATTGGCCCCCATTGCATCCGATGTCTATACAGAATTGACACACCTTGTAACGGTGTTGCCGACGAGCACGTTGAAGGTCAACGTAAATACCGCGCATCCGGAAGTGCTGAATTCACTGCTACCTCCTACTAGCTCGAAGATGTCGTCTCGAGCCGGCGTTCGAAACTTTGGCTCGGTCGAAGCATTCATCGACTTAAACAATGACTTTTCAGCCGTGAGCGATCACCTAAGCGTCAGGAGTGATTTCTTTGAGGTGCGCGCAACGTTGGAAGGTGCAGATTTGCGTATGGATATGACAAGCCAGATATATCGCGACCCGAGATCAGGTGAGTGTCGGGTCTACGCTCGCGATTTCGCGACGCGGCACGTCTGGTCGACTTAGAACGAGTTCTGAGCAATGGCTACGCTGTATATAGAGCTCCCCGATATCGACTCGGTATTGCCGGCGCGTTGGTGGTTGTGTGACGACTCGTCCATTACGGCTGCGGGTTCCCATCCCCTTGGTGAAATTGCCACTTTAGAACCTGCCAAAGCGCAAAGCAAGCTCGATACCGTCGTGCTCATACCGGATCGTGAGATTTTGTATCTGCATGTCGACGTGCCTGGACGCAGTCAAGCACGAGTCCGTCAAGCGGCACCATTTGCAGTCGAACCTCACTTAACGGAAGAGATCGACGAAGTCCACATTGCGCTAGGTGATTTCAAGCGTGGCGAAGCCGTGCCATGCATGGTCATAAATCGCGCTCGTTTTGATTCATTTTTAGCGACAATCGACGCGGCAGGTATTCGCGCAAACGTAATCACGACGCCGGCGATGTTGGCAGATTCAACGGCTGACGTTCATCTGATTGAGTCGGGTTCGACTATCACGGTTCGCACTACTGATCAACTTGCAGTGGTTGCCGCTGACACGCTCGCCACAACACTATCCGCAACACTAACGGATGAACAAGAGCATGTTCGTCTCACCTGTGTTGGAACCGGCGCTATCGAATCGGTTACTCGTCAGTCAGTTAGTCACTTGGATGCGGAGGATGTGGAGATTCGATTGATCTCCTTTGAGTCGTTACTTCTCGGGGTGAACGAACCGCAAGATCTTCCGAATTTACAACAGGGCTCATACGCGATCGTGGATAGCGACGCGACTATCAAACAGGTCCTCAACAAGACTGCTCTGGCAGCCGCAGCGAGTGTGATCATCGTCGCGGCGATCTTTCTAGTACAAGGTTTTTGGGCGGACGTCCAGACTGAGAGGCTGCGTGAAGACGCACTTGACATCTACGAGTCCGTATACGACACGCGCGATGTGGCTGGCAATCCAGTGTTTCGCATGCAGGAGCGAATGGGGGCGCGCATTGACCAACAAAGTGCGTGGCTGAGTTTACTAGAAGGTGTCGTCGGAGCGACGTCAGGCGTTGAGATCAAGAATCTCGATTTCAACGAAGTTCAGAGCAAGATGTCAATCACGTTCTACGCGGATAGTTATCAGGAGTTCGAAGCAATTCGCACTCGAATCGAGGAAATGGGTTTGAGTGTGGAGGTAAATGTGGCTGAACAGCAACAGAATCGGGTTTGGGCGAGAATCACGCTCGCTGCGACATGAGCCGTCTACTCACGTGGTTTCCGTCAATCGCGCCGCTTCAACGCCGCTTTGCCGCCGCGAGTTCGCGCGAGCGAGTGTTGATAGGCGTGAGCGCCTATCTTCTAGCTGGTGTATTCCTCTACTACGCGATTCTCAATCCGGCGATGGACTATCGTAGTGAGCAACTACGTGCTCAAGTTGCTGCTGAGAATGGATTGAGCTGGATGATCGCGAATCAGTCAGAAGCCAGACAGCGAGGAGGCGATCTCGAACCAACTCGCGGCGAGAGCAAGTTGACCGTGATCTCCAGTAGTGCAGAACTGCACAACTTAACGATTAAGCGGGTGCAACCTGCTGAGAACCGAATAAACGTCGAACTTTCTACTCAGGAATATTCTGCAGTGATTAAGTGGTTGATTGCGCTTGAAACTGACCACGACATGACGCTTGTCGATGTACGACTCGAGAAGGTTGATGAAGGGATCGTCAACAGTCGAATAACGTTGCGCTAAAGCCAACAGGTAAACGAATTGATGCTTAGTTCATCATTTCAATTGCTCGTTGCCTCACCGCTTCTTCGATTTCCCACATGATCGCGCGATTCAGATGGAACGACGCGCGGTTGTTATTCCCAATCTGCTTGTATGCATCGCCTAGAAACAGGTTTATCCGAGCGTTCCACGGCAGGCGCTCGTATGCGACTTTTAGGTAATTTAGTCCGTCGCCAGCGCGCGCGGATCGCAGCAACGAAACGCCGAGTCCAAATGCGGCATCCACGCGTAATGGATCCCCATTTAGTGCATGCCTGTAGTGCTGAGTTGCGATGCGGCGGAGATTGTCACATTCCTCGGTAAAGACATCTAAACAGTTGTAGCTTAGTAGGTCTCCCATGCGTACATGAGCGTCTACGTTGGTAGGATCAAGTTCAAGTGCTCGCAACGTACGTTCATAGGGTGTCTTGGAATCGTATCCAGGTAAGTACGACCACAACACCTGAAACATAGGATGGTCGGCATCGATCTTCATCCCGCGATCGATATGAGAAAGTGCACGTTCTGGATTGTTGCGTACCAGTATGCTCGCAAGCAGAATTCTGGCGTCCAATTCGCTCATGCAACTCGGTTCGCTTATCGCTGAGAGCGCATTTGTGTCAATGTCAATCCGATAGCTCAATGGACGTGTCTTGCGGAAGTGGTCGATGAGCGTTTGCATGAACTGTTCTGGCTCAACTCCTGCCGACCTTGGCAGCAACTCGCTTGCTCGTGCACCATTGCTGATGTCAAGTAAGATCGCGTTGACCTTCTCACGCATCGGATTGCCGGTTTCATCGACGCCGTGGTGCATGAAGTGCGTCACGGCGTGGGCAAACTCGTAATGGGCTGCGTAGTCATGCTCGTGCCAGTCCAATCTAGGAACGCCGTCGAGTATGGTGCGCCATTTTGGCTCATTGCGTCGAATGGCCCTGATCATGCGTCTGTGTGAAACCTCACCGATCGTCACTCGGTCGCTGGCGACTTCAAACGTCCCTAGGTACTGGGCGAACCCTTCTTCATACCACATCGGGATGAAATAGTCGTATCGACTACGTGAAATGTAATGGGTGTATTCGTGATAGGCGACTTGATTAGGGTGGGTTGTATGCACCGCTAAGCCAAACGCAAGAACGTGCTGACGCATCGAAGGCTGCATAAAACCGATGAATGCGTCGGATTGGAACTCCGCGACGAACGAGTTAATGTCTTCGAATGCGATGATTTTTAAGCGGGATCGTTTTGGGAATTCGCCGGGGACCAGATCGACCGCAATCGAATGCAGCGCTTGTAGAGAACTTGCAAGTGATACCATCTGACGCTTAGGCATCGCGGAGTACATTTCGAACTCCGCCGTGCGCAGTTCACACCACTCCGGCATGATGGGTTTTGCGCCTAAGGGGGATAGCAATGCGACACAACATACGAATAACACCGAGCGTATGGTGGTTTTGCGCGATTTTTGCGACATGCGCCTTAGCTCAAGATTCAAACGACAGCGAAGGGTATTCATGGTTACCGACTCGATGCGTTCCACTTGAGACGATAGGTTTTCACGATGAACCCGAAGCCGAAGGGGATTCCGTTGAAGCGTTCAGTCCAGCCAAATTCAAATCCACCCCATTTACATTGCGGGAGAACAAGACGCTCGCTAGCTTGCTTGATGATGCGGATGATGTAAATCTCTTTCTCACGATGCAAATGGAGGAAACTAATGAACTTTTCGAGTTCTCATGTAAAAACGTACTGGGTGCGAATCGCGAACCAGGATTTAGCTGCGTAAACACGCCGCCGTCAGATATTCTGATGTTAAATCCCAAGTCGCAGCGATTCAGTCGAGCTGCGATCGGAAGCTGGACGTTTCAGAGTGAAACGAGTCTTCTTGCCGGTAGCTCGCTCTTTGTGGAAATGGGTCAGTGCTACTCGCTGGAAGTCGAATCGGACTCTAACTGAGAGATCTCATCCAGGATCGACTCGACGTCCACATCTTTCTCGTCATCCGGGATCTCCAGTAGTTCCTTCTTACTGGTGATCTCGATAGTTTCAAGCAGTTCGAGTTTCTCTTGCACGGTAAGCGTGTGAGTAACCACGGTCGCTGGATCGTTAGCAACGAGC
>LXNI01000135.1_pt1 | contig 89491 bp, 82 predicted proteins | sample 809091 | NCBI WGS metagenome assembly LXNI01 (sample SAMN04870527, study PRJNA318959) | sponge metagenome | biome: 01000161; feature: marine sponge reef; material: water | host: Sarcotragus foetidus | place: Greece: Milos, Mediterranean Sea | collected 2013-05-29 | depth 5-7 m | reverse complement strand
GGGGCAGCGGATAGTTGACATTCAATCCGATACCGTCCCCACGGCCGGTTTCATCCGCATAGCCCAAAAAGTGGGGAAAGGCGTCTTTGGGGTCGCCGTGCAGCGACAGGAAAAGGACATCGCTGCGTTGATAGAAAATATCCTGCGTCCCGTTACCGTGATGGAAATCAATATCCAGTATGGCAACGCGCGCGGCACCCTCATTCAGGAAACCCTGGGCGGCGATGGCGGCATTGTTCAAAAAACAATATCCTCCGTAGAGGTCAGCGGCCGCATGATGTCCCGGCGGGCGACATAATGCAAACGCGGACGGTTGCCCTTGGGAGATTGCCTTTTGCGCGGTCTGGGCAATGGCGGCCGCTGAGGTCGCGGCTTGCCAGGTGCCCGAAGTGATCGCAGTCTCGACCGCCATACAAAAATAACCGAGCTTGCCGTCGATGAAATCCGGCTCCGTCTGTCGCATACGGCGGGCCGGAATGACCGTGGGAATGGCATCCCCCTCAAACCCGGCCTGGCACCATTGATCCCAGGCTGTTTCCAAAAAAGCGAGATAATCGGCGGCATGTATCTGCCTGACATTATCCATATCAGGGGGATTGGGTGGTGACAGATCGGTGAATCCCTGTTGTCGCAGGGACACCATAATCTGGTCCCACCGTTCGGGACACTCATACGGCCTGATCAGTTGTCCCCCCGCCAGTTCTCCTTTCGGAAAATGCAGACGATGGTCTTCGTTGCAGATTACTTTCATGTCAAAACTCCAGGGCAGGGGGCACAAAAGGATAAATCGACTGATAGGCGTTGGCAATCGAAAAAACGGTTTCATCATCATAGGTTCGCCCGACAATCTGGATACCGGTCGGAACCCCGTTGGCGGCTCGGCCACTCGGTACAGACAGCACCGGACAGCGACTGAGCACATTGAACGGATACGTCAGACTCCAGTATTCCTCCTCTTTGGTTTCAGTCCGTCCATTGATAGTGTAGACACTTTCCGGCCAGGTGAATGTCGCCGGAATGCCGGTGGTCGCCAAAGTGGGACACACGAAGGCATCATATTGCGCCATCAGGGGACCGAATTGATCATACATTGACACGGCCGTTTTCATTGATTCATGGTAGTCAAGGAGTGAACTGTGACCGGCCCGTTCCAAAAACCACACTGCATAATCGGTCAGTTCATCGCGATGCCGGTCCAGCAGGGACACCATGGAAGCCGCCCAGTTGTGCGACCAGTAGTGATGGACGGCCTCAATAATGCCGGCTGTCCAGTGGAGATCGACCGGTTCGATCCGGGCACCCATGGAGGCAAGTCGGTCCAGTGCCTCGCGAGTGTTGTGGTCCACGTCCCGGTCAATTTCCATAAAACCCAGATCAAGACTGTACGCAATCCGCAATCCGGCCAGTGAGTCGGGCACCCCGGACGGATCAAGAATCACTTTCTCCCTCAGTGTCGCAATATCCCGCTCATGAAACCCCGAGATGGCGTTCTGCATTAAGGCGGCATCGCCCACGGTGCGGGTCATGGGCCCTGAATGGCTGTAAAAATCCAGATTGAACACCGGTATTTCAGGATTTCTGCCATAGGGTGGCTTGTAGCCGACGATCCCGCACAAAGCCGCAGGAATGCGAATCGATCCGCCGATATCGGTCCCGGTGGCCAATACCGTTGTCCCTGCCGCAAGAGACGCGCCGGACCCCCCGGATGAGCCGCCGGGCGTGATCGCCAGATTCCAGGGATTGCGGGTCACGCCCCACAGACGGGAGTGGCATGAACCGAGCAGACAGAATTCTGGGGTGGCTGTTTTGGCGTGAATGATGGCCCCCTGGGAGACCAGTCGTTCAATAATGACATCCGTGATCTCATCCGTTCGGTTCCGGTAAACCAGTGAACCGGATGTTCTTCGTTTGCCAGCGACCCTGAATTCATCCTTGACCGCCAGCGGAATGCCCTCGAGGCCTCTTGCCGTGCCCGTCAGATACCGATTTTCAGCCGCTTTGGCCTGCGACAGGGCCTTGTCAAAATAGGTATCGGTAAACGCATTGATATGGGGTTCCATTCGCTCGGTCTGATCCCGGATCGCAGTCATCAGTTCGACGGGCGAGAGCTGTTTGGAGCGAAACAGATCAAGGGCCTCCAGTGCACTGAGATAGCTGAGCGTATTGTCCATGCAGGCTGGCTTGATTTCGGCGGATAAAGCGGGCTGACGGGCCTCCGCAGAGGCCCGTGCCGACCGGGGTCACTTCAGCAGGTTGGTCCAGATACGGTCATAAAGACGAATGACCTCATCCGGGCAGGGCGGGACAAAATCCGGTGCGGGCGCCGCCGCAGGCAAATTCAGTTCGTGTGCGGTTTTCAACTCCGAATCGAGATACGGTTCCGTCCCGCTCACACCGGCGGTGTACCGTGCAAAGTTGGTCAGTGTGGCGGCATTTTCCGGCAGCAGCATAAAGTTCATGAACTTTTTGGCATTGTCCAGATTGGGTGCCCCCTTAAGGACCACAATGTTGTCCATCCAGCCGGTAAATCCTTCTTTGGGATAAGCATACTTCAGGGTCGGTTTTTCGGCTCTTGCCCGCATCCCGAAGCCGTTCCATATCTGACCGACGGCGGCATCTCCCGATACCAGCACTTCTTTGGCGCCATCCGAATTGAAGCTCAGCCAGTGCGGTTTGGCGTTGTTGAGCAGTTCATCGAGCGCCTTTAGCTGTTCGGGGTTGGCATTGCAGGTTTCATAGCCCAGATAGCGAAGTCCGGCATTCAGTACATCGTTGACATCTTTGAGCATATTGATTTTGCCCTGCAGTTCCGGTGGGGGATTGAAGATGATTTCCAGGGTATCGATATCCCCGTCGTAAACGGCGGTATCCACCATAAAGCCCGTGGTTCCCCACTGATAGGGGATCGAATAATGGCGACCCGGATCAAAATAGACATCGATAAAGTTGGGTTCCATATGCTTGAAATTGTCGAAGGTGGCGGCATCGACTTTCTCGAGCATGCCCTCCTGGATCATGATCGCCACCATATAATCGCCGGGGACAGCCACATCATAACCGGTTACGCCCGATTTCAATTTTGCCAGCAAGGACTCGTTTGAGTCATAGGTATCCATGGTCACTTCCACATTGTGTTCCTTGGAGAACTTGTCGATGAGTTCCTGGGGCAAATAATCAAACCAGTTGTATATATTCAGTTTTCCTTCGGCGATGGACCCGCTGGAAAGACACATCAGGCCCAGTGCAGTTAACAGTGATAGTAGGTTGTTTTTCATGATTCCTCCGATAGGGGTGTGGTTCTAGGTTAAAAAAAGTGGTTGTCTCATTCAGCGACTCTCCGGGGCACTTTTTCGCCCAAACAGGTACGACAGCGTGACGAAAACGATGGAGACGAGCAGTAACAGGGTCGAGACGGCATTGATTTCAGGTGTCAGTCCGGTTCGGACCAACCCGTAAATGGCCAGCGGCAACGTGGTTGCACCCGGCCCGGCCACAAAATTCGTGATAATAAAATCATCCAGCGAAATGATGAAGGCCAGGATAAATCCCGCCACAATACCCGGCAACATCATCGGCAGCATAACATATCGAAACGCCTGCCACTGACTGGCATATAAATCCTGTGCCGCTTCTTCATAATAGCCCTCTATGCCTTCGAGTCGGGCACTGATCGGCAAATAGGCGAACGGAATACAAAACACGGTGTGTGCAAGTAATATGCTGCCGAGCCCCAGTGGAATACCGACCAGGACAAAAAACACCAGCGAGGCAATGGCCGTGACGATTTCCGGGACCATGAGCGGCAGGCTGATCACGCCGATGCTGACCTCCCTGCCCCTGAAATGGGAATGTCTGATGATGGCCAGTGCGGCGGTGGTGGCCAGTGCGGTCGCCATCGTGGCGGCCGACACGGCGATAACCAGTGAATTGTAGGTTGCCTGTTGAATCAGGTCATTTTGGAAGGCTTTCAAATACCAGGCAAAACTGAAACCGCCCCATACGGTGATCGACCGGATTTCATTGAACGAATAAAGGGCAATGACCAGCAATGGCCCGTAGAGGAAAACCAGGCAAACCCAAGTGACTCCGGCAAAGCCGGGATAACGTTTCAGATTGACCGGTTTCGCTGCCATGATGCGCTAATGCAACTGAATGCGATTCTTGTTTTGCTGACGGATATAGATCATCAGCGCGGCCAGGACGATAGTCATCAGGATCACCGCCGCCGCCGATCCGAACGGCCAGTTTCTGGAGCCTTGAAACTGCAATGCGATCAGATTACCGATCATCAGTTTTTTACCCCCGCCCAGTAAGTCAGGCGCAATAAAAGAGCCAAGACTCGGAATGAATACCAGCAGGGAACCGGCCACAATGCCGGGAATGGTCAGTGGCAGGATGATTTTTCGCAGGATCGTCCAGCGGGTCGCGTACAGGTCATACGAGGCTTCCACCAGCCGGAAATCGAATCGCTCGATGGCGGCATAGGGTGGTAATACCATAAAGGGCAAATAACTGTAGACCAGACCGATACCGACACCGATATTGGTATAGGCTATTTTCAACGGCGACTCGATCACCCCGATGCTGATCAACAGGTGATTGAGTGGACCCTCGTTGCGAATCAGAAACAGCATGGCAATGGTCCGGATCAGCAGATTGATCCAATAAGGGACGGTAATCAGCAAAACCCACATATAGCGCCGGTCTCGCGGCAGGGTTGCGATATAGTAGGCGGTCGGGAAGCCGATCAGAAAACAGACAATGGTCGTCACCAGTGCCTGGACAAAGGACCTGAAATAGATTTGCAGATACGCGGAGGAGAAAACCAGCGTCTCATCAAAGATGTCGCGTTCAAACAGAAACTGGGTATAGGACTCGGTTGAAAACTGCCAGATCACCCCACCGTATGTTCCGGGGGTCAGAAACGAGTAAATGACAATCAGGCCAATCGGCAGGATCAGGAATACAAAAATCAGCCCCAGAGTCGGCGACAGCAACATCATGCGCTCTCGTTGCTTTTGGAGGGGGTGATTCATCTTCTTCGCTGAGCGGGATTCATGGATTGGCCTGCGGATCAGACAGGATGCGGCAATCGGATGGGTCAACGCGCAAGGCCACGTGATCGCCGGTCTTGAATGGAGCGAAAACCGTATTGTTCTGAATACGGACCAGCACCGCGATGTCGCTGTCAAGCCTTACCCGGTAATGGGTATCTCTCCCGAGATAGGTGATTCGGTCGATCAGGCCAGACAGTCCGCCAGTCCCGGCGGCCGCCTGCAAAATCAGTTTTTCCGGCCGGATGGAGAGCAGTACCGCATCACCTTGTCGGGCAGCTACTGCCCCGACGGCCCGAATGGGCATGCCGTTATCGAGTGTGCAGAGAACGGCGTGCGGTTCGACCGTGCGGACTGTCGCAGGCAGGAAATTGGTTTCACCGATGAAATCAGCGACAAAGCGGTTAACCGGATTTTCATAGATATCGAGTGGCGGGCCCACCTGCTGTATTTGACCATTCGACATGACGGCGATGCGATCACTCATCGTCAGTGCCTCTTCCTGATCGTGGGTCACGAAGATAAAGGTAATCCCGGTGTCTTCCTGAAGCTGTTTGAGTTCCACTCTCATCGTCTGGCGCAGCTTTAAATCAAGGGCAGAGAGCGGTTCATCCAGCAACAGGACACGGGGATGGTTTGCCAGTGCCCGTGCCAATGCGACGCGCTGTTGCTGTCCACCGGAGAGCTGTTGAGGCTGACGGGTCGCATAATGTGTCATGTGGACCAGATCCAGCATCTGTTCGACGGTTCGATTGACCTCCTGCGTCGGTTTTTTCTGCATGCGCAAACCGAACGCGACATTGTCGGCGACACTCATATGCGGGAACAGCGCGTAGTGCTGAAAGACGGTGTTGACCGGACGTCGATTCGGTGTCAGGTGATCGATCCCCTGGCCGAATAACAGCATATCCCCCTCGGTCAAATGTTCGAATCCGGCGATGCATCTCAACAGGGTGGTTTTACCGCATCCTGACGGTCCGAGCAGTGTAAAGAACTCGCTGTTGCCTATTTCAAGGTTGATATTGTCGAGTGCAGTGACCGATTTGCTGCCTGTTCCATATATCTTTGTGACCCCATTGATTTGGATGGCGGGACTCGGCGGCATCAGGCAGGTACCATGCGATGGGTAAAGAGGTAAGGGGCGTGGCTGTCAAACTGGCTTGAGTCGGTTGCGAGCGATCCGTTTTTCGGGTGCTCCGGGCAAGATACTGTCCAACACATGGTATAGAAACGCGGTTGTTTATACAATTCGGGATTCTGAAACCAAGCCTTCAGAAAATCCTTGCCATGCCGCCTGCCGCGATCTATTGTGACCGCCAAGCGCCGCCTGCTTTTGCATTCGTGATCCAGTGGTTGAAAAAAAGTGAATGGGTCCGGATCGGGATTGCTCTATACTGCATTGTACTATAACCACATGACGGGTTCATGAAGACGAGCGACTTTTTGGAGGGGATGAGCCGGGCGGCCAGCACGGTCTCGATTGTCACCTCGGATGGACCGTCCGGCCGGTCAGGTGTGACCATCAGTGCGATGACCTCGGTATCGGTTGAGGAGGATGAGCATTCGCTGCTGGTGTGTGTGCATCACCTGAGTCCGGCCTGCGAGATCATTCGCAAGAACGGCATTTTTTGCGTCAACGTGCTGAAACAGCATCAGACAACCCTGTCGGATGTGTTTGCGGGACGAATCAGAACCGACAATGGAGACAAGTTTTCCTGTGCAAGCTGGCAAACAGGGGTCACCGGGGGACCCCTGCTGCACGATGCACTGGTTTCCTTCGACTGTGAACTGAAGCATTGTTTTCGATGGGGTGGCCACTATGTATTGATTGGTCACGCGGTGGATGTGGTGCTCAACGACCTGTCACCGGCATTGGTGTATGCCAACCGAAGCTACAGTCAGGCAACCCCCCTGACGGCACTCAATCGTCCGTGGTCGGATGCGCGTTCGCGGTATCGTGCATTGAACATTGGGTGTTTCGTGACATTGGGTCCGTATTTTCTGCCGGGGATTGTCAGGCGATTTCACCATTCGAGGCCGGCGGTGGTATTACGATTGATGGAGGGCAATCAGGACGAGTTGATTGCCCATCTGAAGTATCGCACCCTGGAGGTGGTGCTCACCTACCGTTTTGACCTTCCGGATTCTCTTGAGACCCATCATATGATCGATATCCCGCCTTATGTCCTGTTGAGCCGGACCGATGTCTTGGCGGACCGGGAGGTGATCTCCTTGTCAGAGCTCGAATCCAAGCCGATGGTGGTACTGGATATTCCGCCGAGCCGTGATTATTTTATTTCCCTTTTCAGTCAGTACGGACTGAATCCGGATATTCAATACCGCGCCTCTTCATTCGAGATGGTGCGGGGACTGGTCGGTCAGGGATTGGGATTTTCCTTGCTGGCGACCCGTCCGGTTGGCGATGTGACGTATGATGGAAACGATCTGGTGGTACGCCCGCTGGCCGAGCCGGCCCGTTCGAGTTCGATACTGGTTGTCACGGACAAGCGGAACACTTTAAGTGATGAGGCCATCCAGTTCATTGAACACTGCCGGACATTCTTTGAGACATGGGAGCGCTTTGTCTGAGCGGCCCGGGTCAGCCGCAGGCTGATTCGTGCCCGCGGCATGTTGGTCGGTTTTCAGTGACCGGGTTTCGCCGATGTCCCGGATCAGGGTGGATGACGGGTTACTTTTCCGCCGAGAGATAGACGACCCAGCTGGGATCATCAGCACCTTGATCGGTTGCGCGATAGTCCCCGTTACCCTCACCGGTTTGTTCATCGGTCCCTTCCCAATAGACCGTGACGTTGTTAAAGCCCGCATCGTTGAGCATTTCCCGAATCTCAGGCAATGTCCACAAACGCCATTCATAGGTGAACGCTTTTTTGAGCTTGGAGCCATCCTCGAACTTGAAATGGATATGGCACAGCATGTGTCCGTTAATCGGGTTGTATTTTTTTTGATGCCAGTAGTAGGTAAAGTCATCGTAAGTGGTTTTTTCCTTGACCGTCTTATATGATTCATAGCCCCCGTAAGCGTCTAGGAAAAAGACACCATTCTCCCTCAGCCCCTGATGCACACGCGAGAAATAGTTGCCCAGTTGTGTGCGGGTTTTAAACAGTTGATAACTGAAATTCATGGCCAGAACGATATCAACCGCAGGACAGTCGGCTTCCATCACATCCTGCCTCAACAGTCTGATCCTCGATTGCTGGATTTCATCCAGGGCGGATATCTTGTTGGTCTGACTCCAGTCAAGCACCGCCGGGTCATGATCAAGACCGATCGCACAGTTGGTGTTTCTCCGCCGTACCCATTCGCAACTGGTGTTTGCGGTGCCACAAAAATCCTCTCTCAATAGCGTTGCGTGGTATCCCCGGATCGCGTGATAAAGCCCGTCGACCACGTCAATCTCTGATTCCACGCACTGTACCGCCTTTTCATAATAGACATAACGGTCTGCGGTGTCCGCCTTTGTCGGTGTCCGGTTTTTTTTGTGTTTGGTAGGGGCACAGGGCTTGATAGGCATGGGTTTGCGTGGCGCATGGGTTTACAATACAACCGGTATTGTAATGGGAGTTTAGCCCGATGACCAAGCGAACCCTGATCCTGCTCAGGCATGCCAAATCTGACTGGTACAGTATGGCGTCAAGCGATTTTGATCGCCCGCTGAACAAGCGGGGCAGACGCGATGCACCGAGAGTGGGCCGTTGGCTGGAAGAAAATGATTATCAACCGGAAGTAGTGCTGTGTTCCGCCGCCAGGCGGGCAACACAAACCGCGGTGCTGGCCGGTGAGGCGGCGGGCTGGGACCCCGGGATAACTGATCTTCGGGCCGATCTGTATCTGGCCGCTAGCCAGACAATCCGTACGATGGCCGAAGAGGCCCTTGAAGCGCACAGGGGGGTGATGATCGTGGGGCACAATCCGGGGCTGGAATTGACCTTGCTGGAGTTCTGCCCGGAGGTTACCGTCCCGGGCGATGGGAAGGTGATGACGACCGCCGCCGTGGCCATCATCGAATTTGATTTCGCACAGGGCCGTTTGGGACGGCCGCGCTGTAGACTGCTCAAACGACCATCAGAGTTACTGACCTGAATACATGACCGATTGAATTTATTTGATTGAACATTCGGATGCTAGCGGTGTCCGTATAACCCCGGTTGCAAAATCAGATCAATTTCCTTGATTCTTATGGCTGGTTTTGAAATCAAGACTGACACCCCGGCCGCTGACCTGCTCGGCCTGTTCGTTCAAGCGGTTTTGTTGATGCAGCAACGGTCTGATTTAAAGCCCCGGATGGTTATCAGCCCATGGGGCTATCATGGACGCCTCCTCGGATGCAATCCCCTTCTTGATGTTTCTGGTCGTTTAGGCAACACGTCGAGTGCGGTTGACTATCAGGCCTTTGATTATACGGTTTCATAGGGGCCGCGTGGGGAGGCGGTGTGGATATCAGCGAAACCGCTCCCAATCGCGCTCAAGGCCTTACCGGCCGATGTCTTGTCAGGGTTCTCCGATTCTCAGCTGTTCGACTGTTTTGCCCTTACTGCCTGTATGCTTTGTTGGTGGTTGCAATAACTCGATCTGGTGATGTTTAGGGTTTTTTCCACGATAGTTGCAATCGCGGTACGATAGTGCTCGCCTTTGATCATCAATGCCCACATGATTCGGGTCATCTTGTTGGCCGGTGCAATCGCCGTGGATCGTCGGCTTGCGGGCCAGCAACCGCTGCAGCCACCGATTCGATCCCTTGTCTTTGGATATCCAGCGATGTGTGGCTCGAAGATCGAGAATACCATCTCCATAATGCAATCCACAAAGAGTTGCAATTTCGATGGCATGGGATAATATCAGGTGCTTGGGAATACTCGTGGCTTAACAATTAAAATCAAGAAGAGAATTGATTAGATGGATGAGAATAAAAGAAAGGCCCTCGAAGCAGCACTGGGGCAAATTGATCGACAATTCGGCAAAGGCTCTGTCATGCGGATGGGTGACGGTGGGGTCGATCAGAACATTCAGGTCGTTTCCACGGGGTCACTGGGCCTGGATATCGCGTTGGGTATCGGTGGTTTGCCGAAAGGGAGAGTGATCGAAGTCTATGGACCCGAATCATCAGGGAAGACCACGTTGACGTTGTCTGTCATTGCCGAAGCACAAAGGGCCGGCGGTACGGCGGCTTTCATTGATGCCGAGCATGCGCTTGATCCATCCTATGCCGAAAAATTAGGGGTGGATCTTGACGACCTGCTGGTCTCCCAGCCGGATACCGGGGAACAGGCACTGGAAATTGCCGACATGCTGGTGCGGTCTGCCGCAGTCGATGTCGTGGTAGTCGATTCGGTCGCCGCATTAACCCCCAAAGCGGAGATCGAGGGCGAAATGGGTGACACCCATGTGGGCCTGCAGGCCAGGCTGATGTCGCAGGCGTTGCGCAAATTAACAGGTAATATCAAGCGCTCGAATACCATGGTGATTTTCATCAACCAGATCAGGATGAAAATCGGTGTCATGTTCGGCAATCCCGAAACCACGACCGGGGGCAATGCACTCAAGTTTTATTCGTCGGTCCGACTCGACATACGACGGATCGGCGCCATCAAAAAAGGTGACGAAACGTTAGGTAACCAGACCCGGGTCAAGGTGATCAAGAATAAAGTGGCACCCCCTTTCAAACAAACCGAGTTTGATATCCTCTATAACCATGGTATTTCAAAACACGGCGAACTGATTGATTTGGGGGTACAGCTCGGCGTGGTCGGAAAGTCCGGTGCCTGGTACAGCTATGGCTCTGACCGGATCGGTCAGGGACGTGACAATGCCCGGGAGTTTCTGAAAGAAAATGCGGATATCGCACAGGAAATCGAACGGATCATCAAAGAGAAAAAGGGACTGGCCACAACGGAACCGCTGCAAGCAGAGGACAATGCCCTATGACCGGTCATCCGGATTGATTGACCGGGTGGCGAGTCCGCAGTGGGTTGCTGATTTCGCTGTGCTCTTGATTTTTCCTGCTTTGATGCCATGACACGATGTGTGCCGGGTTGAATGAAGAACAGTTGTTGCAGTCGGTTCGGGACAAGGCGTTCAGGTTGCTGATGCGCCGGGAACACAGTCGTCATGAACTCAGGCAAAAGCTGGTTCGACTGGCTGGCAACGACCTGGTCGAACGTCTCTTGGATGATCTGGTTCGTGACGGCATCCAGTCAGATCAACGATTCGCCGAGATGTTGTGTCGTGCCCGATTTAATGCCGGCAAGGGTCCGGTCAGATTGAAATATGAACTGAGTCAACATCGGATCGATGCGGATATCATCCATCAGGCGATATCCCCTTACGATGACCAATGGGCCGATTCGGCAAGACGGGTGCGTCAAAAGAAGTTTGGTCGGCGGGCCATTAAAAGCCATCAGGAATGGGCAATACAGGCCCGGTTTCTGCAGCAGCGCGGTTTTCGTGTCGACCACTTTGGATCATTCACCGAAGAGTAATACGCCGTAGTGTGGTAGCAGGCAGGTTGAACAATGAAAACGAAGGAGATCAGACAGACCTTTATCGACTACTTCGTTCGAAATGGTCATGAAGCGGTGGCCAGCAGTTCGCTGGTCCCCGGCAACGATGCGACACTGCTTTTCACCAATGCCGGAATGGTCCAGTTCAAAGAAGTGTTTCTGGGGCATGAGCGGCGGAATTGTCCGCGGGCGGTCACGTCACAGCGGTGTGTCCGTGCCGGCGGAAAACACAATGACCTGGAGAATGTCGGCTATACCGCACGGCATCACACCTTTTTCGAGATGCTGGGTAATTTCAGTTTTGGAGATTATTTCAAACAGGATGCGATCAAATATGCCTGGCAGTTGCTGACAGAGGAATTTGGACTGCCGAAAGCACGCCTTTGGGTGACGGTTTTCGAAGAGGACGACGAAGCTGCCGAGATCTGGATACGGGAAATCGGGATGGCCCCCGACCGGGTCATCCGTATTGGTGCCAAAGATAACTTTTGGCAAATGGGAGACACTGGCCCCTGCGGTCCGTGTTCCGAAATTTTCTACGATCACGGTCCTGAGGTCGAAGGGGGGCCGCCGGGTACCCCTGAGCAAGAGGGCGATCGCTTTGTCGAGATCTGGAATCTGGTTTTTATGCAGTTTAACCGCACGGCAGAAGGCACTTTGGAGGCCCTTCCCAAGCCATCCGTCGATACCGGAATGGGGTTGGAGAGAATGGCGGCCGTATTACAGGGGGTGCACAGCAACTACGAAACAGACCTGTTTCAACACCTGATTCGGGCGGCAGCCGGAGTGATCGGCATTCGCCAGGAACATCACCAGTCCTTGCGTGTCATCGCCGATCATATCAGATCGACCGCTTTTCTGATTTGTGATGGAGTGACGCCATCCAATGAGGGCCGCGGATACGTGTTACGCCGGATTATTCGACGTGCGATCAGGCATGGCTATCAGCTGGGCTGCACCGATTCCTTTTTGCATCGACTGGTGCCCTCGCTGATTGATGCAATGGGAGACGCTTTCCCGGAACTGATCCATCGCAGGTCCCAGGTCGAAACGACATTGAAGATGGAAAATGACCGATTCAATGAAACGCTGGAGCAGGGGTTGAAAATACTGGATCAGGAGGTGGGGCTACTCAAGGGCCGGGTGATTCCCGGAGATCTGGTTTTCAGGCTGTACGATACATTCGGTTTTCCGGTGGACCTGACCGCCGATGTGGCCAGGGAAAGAGGGCTTGACATCGATATTGACGGGTTCGAGTCGGCCATGGCACAGCAAAGAGCCCGGGCCCGGGCTGCCAGTCAGTTTGTGCAGAACGAGCAGATGCGCCTTGCAAACGTCACCGAACCGACCCGGTTTAACGGCTATGGGCCGTTGAAACAAACAGTGCGTATCCTCGCATTGATCAAGGATGCGCAGGAACAGCCTGCCTTGACAGAAGGGGAGGAGGGGATCGTTGTCCTTGACGAAACCCCGTTTTATGCCGAAAGTGGCGGTCAGGTGGGCGATGTCGGGAAAATTATCGTATCGGGAGGGGTGTTTGATGTGTCCGATACCCAATATCTGGCCAACCGGGTGATCGGACACTATGGGAAGGTCCGTACCAGCCAAATTGCCGGTGATCAGCCGGGTACCGCTGAAGTGAATGCCTGTCGCCGTCGTGAGGCGGCAAATCACCACTCAGCAACCCATTTGCTGCATGCGGCCTTGAAGTCGGTTCTGGGTTGTCATGTCCAGCAAAAAGGGTCGTTGGTCGAACCCGATCGCCTGCGTTTTGATTTTTCACACTTTGAGCCGGTGTCCCCCTCTCAGCTGAGTGCCATTGAGTCGCAGGTGAATGCCCAGATACGGGCCAATGTCGAGGTGGTGGTGGACAAGATGGCACTGGACGAGGCCAAGGCGGCGGGGGCAGAAGCCCTGTTCGGTGAAAAATATGATGCCGAGGTCAGGGTGATCAGGATGGGGGATTATTCATTTGAATTGTGTGGCGGAACCCACGTCAGGCGCAGCGGAGACATCGGGCTGTTCAAGATTTGTGATGAAACCGGGATCGCCGCAGGCGTGCGGCGCATCGAAGCACTCGCCGGTCTGCGGGCTGAAGCGTATGTGGCTCAGCAGGCGCAGATTGTCCATTCAGTGGCGTCGCTCTTGAACACCACGCCGGGTGAACTGAATGAACGGATCGCTGCACTGCTAAAACAGCAAAAAGTCCAGCAGCAGTTGATTCGCTCCTTGCAAACCAAGCTTGCGGTGGGGGGAAGCGCGGATGAAGACCCGGTCAGGACCGTTCGCGGAATCCAAACGGTGGTCATCCGTCAGGACGGGGCCGAAGTGAGATCAATGCGGATGGTGGTGGATCAATGGAAGCACAAGCTCGGCAGTGGTATTGTGGTGATTGTCGGAGTGAGTCAGGGGAAGGTGACCGTGATTTGCGGCGTCACTGCTGACCTGATGAAGCGATTTCATGCGGGACACCTGATCCAGTCCATTATCGGATTGGTCAATGGCAAGGGCGGGGGAAAACCGGACCTGGCCCAGGGTGGCGGGACCCATGCAGAGGGGGTGTCCCGATTGGAAAGCGCCGTCTATCAATGGGTCGAGAGCCATCCGCATTGAAATCGCCTTGTCGGTGCCTGCCTGCCCCTGTCAGACGGATCTGACAGGCACTTTGCTTTTGTATCGCGAATCGTTTAAATTTGCCGCCCTTTTGCCATTCGAAGAATCAGAAAGTTGCCTTTAATCGTTGAAAAATATGGTGGGACGTCCGTTGGATCCATCGAAAGGATTCAGGCGGTTGCCCACAATATTGTACAGTCCGTCAAAAGGGACGAGAAAATTGTCGTGGTCGTCTCTGCCATGAGCGGGGAAACCAACCGCTTGCTGGGGCTTGCAAAGGAACTTGAAACAAGGCCATCGGAGAGAGAAATAGATGTGCTCATATCGACCGGAGAGCAGGTCACGATTGCACTGTTATCGATTGCGCTGCAGGCGCGGAATATTGATGCGAAATCCTATACGGGTTCACAGATTCGCATCCTGACGAACCAGATTCATGGCCAGGCGCGGATATTGGAAGTCGATTGTGAAAAAGTCAGGTCAGATCTTGACCGGGGACGGGTGGTGGTGGTGGCCGGTTTCCAGGGCGTCGACCGGGACAACAATATCACGACTTTGGGACGCGGAGGGTCGGATATCACTGCCGTTGCGATGGCGGCGGCGCTGAAGGCGGATGAATGCCGTATCTATACCGATGTCGAGGGTGTCTATACAGCAGACCCGAGGGTTGTCCCGGAAGCCACCCGATTGGATCGCATTACGTTTGAGGAGATGCTGGAGCTGTCGGGGGCCGGTGCGAAGGTGCTGCAGACCCGATCGGTCGAATTTGCCGGAAAATACAATGTTCCCCTCAGAGTTCTATCTTCTTTTCAACCAGGGCCCGGCACCCTGATCACTTATGAGGAGCAGTCAATGGAACAACCGTTAATCTCGGGTATCACGGCAAATCTGGATGAGGCCAAGGTCACGGTACGAGGCGTGCCGGATAAACCGGGTATTGCTTATAACATTCTGGGACCCATTTCCAAGGCCCATGTGAATGTCGACATGATCGTGCAGAATATCGGTAGCAATGGTCTGACTGATTTGACGTTTACCGTTGCGGGTGCCGACCTCGACAAGAGCATTGAAGTGTTGCAACCGGTTGTCAAGGAACTCGAGGCAGAGGCCATCGTCGGGGATACTGATCTGGCGAAAATATCTATTGTGGGTGTCGGTATGCGTTCTCATGCGGGCATTGCGACAACCATGTTTGAAGCCTTGGCAAACAAATTGATTAATATTCAGATGATTTCCACTTCCGAGATAAAGATATCAGTCACCATTGACAAAGAATATGCGGAACTTGCCTTAAGGACACTGCACAAGGCGTTTAATCTTGAGCATGTCGGTTCCGAATGACAAATTAGCGCTTGTGTTAAAGGGGAAAATTGTTTAGTTTTCCGATTGACGTCTGGGTGCCATGGCTAGTGGTGTTGTATCGGCGATGTCAAAAGATTTGTAATACAAAATTGGAGTAGAACAAAATGTTAATTCTTACGCGCCGTATAGGTGAATCGGTATATATAGGAGATGATGTGCGTTTAACAGTATTGGGCGTTCGTGGAACCCAAGTCCGTATCGGGATCAATGCCCCTAAAGATGTTCCCGTACACAGAGAGGAAATTTACTATCGTATCAAGCATGAACAGGGCGGTAATTATGATCAGGGAGATGATTTTGACGATTACCAGCCCATGACGGATGATTCCGACCCACACAATTCCTGATTTCACATAACCAGACGGTTTGCGGCACTGCCGTCCTTCAGAAAACTTCCGTAGCGTATGGGTTTTTTCCTTGCCCTGAATTGGAGAGGTGGCCGAGTGGCTGAAGGCGCTCCCCTGCTAAGGGAGTATACGTTAATGCGTATCGAGGGTTCGAATCCCTCTCTCTCCGCCATCGGGCAATCCTCAAGCGTGTTCTGGAGATGATCGGGAGTGTGTGACAAGCTTTATAATCGACTTTCCGGATTCAAATTGACGGTGAGTGTCTGTTACGATAGTCAATATTAATTTATCAGCGCCCGTAGCTCAGTTGGATAGAGTACCTGGCTACGAACCAGGCGGTCGGGAGTTCGAATCTCTCCGGGCGCGCCATTTTTCAATGTCTTACGGCTGCCCTGAGAAGGCTGCTGTCCAATAGATGCCTCATTGTCCAATAGAATTAATGTGTTGACGTGTTTTTTCATCAGAGGTTGCACCCGATCCGGCTTGCGGCGGTACACCCGTTGAGTGATTGCAGTGTCGGTATGACCGAAGCGTTCTGAAGCCTCGACCAAGCTGTTTGATTCACCGGCCACCTTGGCCCTCAAATCCCGTTCCTGAAAACGCTCGGTGACCCGGGTCTTGTTCATGACCTTGTCCATAAATCTCTGCCACAGGCTGTCGAAGGCAGCAGCGCTCCTGCGCATCCATGTAGGGCTTGCCTTGCCGTGTGGCGAACAATCTCGATGGAAAGTGTGTTAGGAAAGTGTGTTAGGAAAGTGTGTTAGGAAAGTGTTGACACCTATGAGAGTTAGTTCTAACATTACAGCTAACAACAGCCGCCACGCCTCTCACTGAAGCGCTACCTTGGTGGCTTTTTTTGTCCGGTATTTACAGTTGAAATACACGAAACCTGCGTATTCTGCAGAGCAGCATCTCAATATCTTGGAGAAACGCGGGCTTCGAATCCCGGACTCTGATAAAGCCCTCCACCATCTCAAATACATTGGTTACTACCGGTTAACGGGATACTGTCTTCCCTTTCAAGACAGTGCAGCAGGAGACCATTCTTTTCTGGAGGGAATATCGTTTGATGATGTGCTCAATTTATACGTGTTTGATAGGGAACTAAGAATCCATGTTTTAGATGCCATGGAGAGAGTTGAAGTTGCATTTCGTGCTGCCATTTCGAACACGATGAGCTTGGCCTACGGTCCACACTGGTATTTGGATGAGCATCACTTTGGGAAAAGGTATGGAGGAAAGGGGCAACAAACATACAACCATGCGAAATTACTCAAAGAAATCAACAAGGCCGACAGTACCTCACTGCGTCATTATCGTGAAACCTACACTGATCCAATTTATCCACCAAGCTGGGTGGTAATTGAATCGCTTTCTTTTGGAAGCTGTTCGATGATGTTTGCCCATCTCAGAAAAGCTCAAATCAAAGTGGTCAGTAAAGAATTCGCATTAGGTCCTACATTATTAATATCGTGGATGCAGGGGCTTGTTCGACTCAGGAACTTATGTGCGCACCATAGCCGTATCTGGAATCGTAATTTTTCCCATAGGTTGTCAATCCATGGAGAAATTCCGGGAGTGTTATTGGAAAATATTGAGTGGGACAATAGGTTTTATGTGTATGCGAGTCTGATAGTCTATTTTTTGAGAAGTGTTTCCCCTGGCACGTCTTGGGCAAAGAAACTTTCCAGGCTCATCGAAGCTCATCAGGACATTCGTATTTCCGATATGGGTTTCCCGGAGGATTGGAAAGAGAGAAAATTATGGAAAAACTTTTTATGATTGGCCTTGGCCTTCGTTCTATGTCTGCCTGTATGTGGTGTATATATTGAGTATGTGGATAATATAGAAATCTCCCTGCAGACATAAATTCTTTCTGTCCAATAGGCGTCACTAATCAGCCCTGGAAGCCGTGAAGCTAGGTGGAGCCGTGTGAATCTATTGGACATGTAGCAACAAAAAAATAAAAGCACTACGGCAAGTTATGATTTTTCAAAAGGAGTTCTACGAACCAGGCGGTCGGGAATTCGAATCTCTCCGGGCGCGCCACTTTGCCAATGACTGACGCATTGCTTCAGGAAATAGGTTTCCCAAATCAAAGACAGCTTGTTCAGTCACATTGGGTTGAGACACTTTATAATGAATTTTGCCTATTGAGCTTTATACGAAGATGTGCTGTTATTCCAGTTTATGATGTGGAATCGGGGAATAGGGTGATTCTTGTTCAACAAATCGCTATTGACTGGCGATGCCGCCATACTTGGCGCGTGGCATCAAAGAACACACTTTGGTGTCTCTTCGGTTGTGCAATCGGTGATTTCGGCACCATTGCCTTCTTCCAGTTTACCGGTATTCCCTGGCCGACCTTGGCGATCATGATTCTTGCGATCATCAACGGGCTGTTGACCTCGATTGCCTTGGAGACGTTGATCCTTGTCCGTCAAATGACGATCGGGACCGCATTCCGGACGGCCATTGGGATGTCGATCATCTCGATGGTTGCCATGGAGGTCATGATGAATGTGGTGGACTGGGTACTGACCGGAGGTGCCGTGTTGACCTGGTGGGTCGTACCGATCATGCTGGCAGCGGGTTTCGTTACCCCGCTGCCCTATAATTACTGGCGATTGAAGTTGTTCGGCAAGGCGTGTCACTGAACGGCTCCGCAATCATGATCCTGCAGACCGCTGTTGCCACCGCATCGGGGAAGGACACTTGTCAATGGTCACCAAGTCGTAGACGGTATCGAATGGCCACTGGCTTGCATGCAGGGATAGCCAATATGGCAGTAACAATGTGCAGACAGGCTCGTCTCGCAGCTCCAGAGTACCCGTGCCGATGAGGAGGGGCCTGTCGGTTTTTCTCTTGGCATGGCTTCCGGTTGCGGGGTTTGCCGGCCACGGTCTCGATGGGCGGGATGTCCGCAATGGACAGGTGCTGTACGCGGAGTCCTGTGCTTCTTGTCACGGTGCCAATCTCGAAGGCCAGCCGAACTGGTGGCGGGTCGGCAAGAACGGAGTGCTTCCGGCGCCACCCCATGATGAGACCGGCCATACCTGGCATCACGACAACCGTTTTCTGTTCGATTATACCAAATTCGGCGGCCAAGCACTGATGAATGCCCGCGGTGTGGTCGGGTTTGTCAGTGGCATGCCCGGTTTTGGTCACGTCGTGAGTGACGATCATATAAGCGATATCCTGGCCTACATTCGTTCTACCTGGCCCGAGGAGATCAGGAAAATCCAGGCAGAACGGAATCCGCCTCACGAATGATGCGGCCTGGAATCCGCGACACAGCCCGGTCACGACGCGTTATCCGATAACAAACCGGTTCATTGGGGAACATCGGAAGTGCAGGTGGCAGAGGCCATCACAGGTGAAGTGGTGACCAGGGGCGCGGGCTGTTCTGGTCTTGGAGATGACAGGAAAAGGGTTGCGTTGTGTTTGCCTCAATGCGCTGTTGTGATGAATGTTGTCGAATTAGGGCTGTCGAATTAGGGCTTGTTTGGGCTACTTCGGCGTGATAATCCGTTGCGTTGAACCGACATATCAATTTTGTCTGCGGCCATTAGGCTGTATAATCAGACGATATTTCATGAATCAGTGAGCATAGTAGTATGGCATTTGCTCTAGATGCACCATTTGCAAATGGCCGCTCTTGGGTCGAAAATCTCCATCAAGGTCTCTATGAAACTCGTTACCGCAATTATAAAAGCCTTTAAACTGGATGATGTCAGGGAAGCATTGTCGGATATCGGCGTGCAGGGCATGACTGTGACCGAAGTGAAAGGATTTGGTCGACAACAGGGTCATACCGAAATGTATAAGGGGGCGGAATATATTGTGGATTATATTCCCAAGATCAAGTTGGAAGCTGCGATTGACTCTTCGCGTCTGGACGAAGTGGTCGACGCGATTGTCAATGCAGCGCACACCGGAAAGTTCGGTGATGGCAAGATTTTTGTTTATGACCTGGACAGGGCAGTCAGAATCAGAACCGGCGAAGCCGACAAGGATGCGCTATAGACCATGTCTTGATGGGTTATCACGGCAAGTGATGTGTGACGGGGCAATGAGAGACCTTCAAAGGAAGATGGCCCATTGTTGACCCGCTAGAGGAGTCGTTCCCTTCATGATATGGCGACCGGTCCCGAATCCGGGTCGCCGAAGCGTCATAACCAGCCGGATCGTTTGCCTGTCAGCGTAATCGGGCATCCGGACTTTCAGTCTGTTTTCGGTTGATGCCGTATTGTTTTTGATAATCAATAATTGCCTTCATATGGGCGCGCAAGTGGTTTTCTGTGCCGAGAAAATCGATCAGATCATCGAGTTTGACCAGCGCGTGGACCGGTATTTGAAAGGCTTGTTCAATCTGCTGTACCGCGGATAGTGTTTCGTTGTTTGCGACTTCCTGTCGGTCCAGTGCGATAATGACGGCACAAGGGGCGGCCCCTGTCTTGACAATGATATCAACCGCTTCTCTGATGGAGGTCCCTGCGGTGAGCACATCGTCGATAATGACGACCCGTCCACACAGCGGCGCACCGATCAGATGCCCCTTTTCCCCGTGGTCCTTTGCCTCCTTGCGATTGAATGCGTAGCCGACGTTGTGATGATTCATTTGTGCCAGTTGCACGGCCGTGGCGGCAACCAGGGGGATGCCTTTGTAGGCCGGGCCATACAGCATGAAATCCCCGGAGACATGATTTGCGATCAGTTGGGCATAGTATTTCGCAAGCCGGGACAACAGATGTCCATTGTTAAACAGTCCGGCATTAAAAAAATAGGGACTGACCCGGCCCGATTTTAGATTGAATTCACCAAATCTGAGGATTGCATTGTCGACACAAAGTCGCAAAAAGTCATCTTTCGAGTCGTGCATTGATTTGAATGTCTAACCGTTTTCCCCCACACTGACTCATGGCCGTGGACAGGGGGTTTTTGGGATATGGCTATCGTACCGATTGATTATAGCGCTAAAATCCAACATGAATGCGGTGGACTGTTTCATGAATGGGAGATTTCGGGTGATTGACGGTGCGGTGGGTGAACGCCGGTTCTCAAGTGCCCGGTGTCGGATGCGCAGGAGAGTGAGTCGGGAGCCGCTCGCATGATCGCAGGTCTGTAATGGGACAATCGGGAAAATAACCAGACTCGTATGAATCAAACCGAAACCGATAGTGTTGCCAGGCTGACCTGGAGTCAGGCGTTGCTGGCTTTTTGTCATCGACGGGTGATTGCCATGTTGTTTTTGGGTTTTTCCGCAGGACTGCCGATTTTGTTGATCTTTTCCTCGCTGTCCATCTGGCTTCGGGAAGCCGGTGTGGAGCGATCCGTGGTGACCTATTTCAGTTGGGCGGCACTGGGCTATTCCTTTAAATTTGTGTGGGCACCTTTGGTCGATACGCTCGCTTTGCCGGTATTGACACAAAAGCTGGGCCGAAGGCGGGGGTGGTTGTTGCTCTCCCAGATATCGGTGATGAGTGCGATTATCCTGATGGCGTCAATCAATCCGGCGAGCAGTCCCAATGCGCTGGTTCTGCTCGCGTTCGCGGCCGTTTTGTTGGGCTTTTCCTCGGCGACTCAGGACATTGTGATTGATGCCTATCGCATCGAGTCTGCCGGGCCGGAACTGCAGGCGATGATGTCATCGGCCTACATCGGCGGTTATCGCATTGCCATGCTGCTGGCCGGAGCGGGCGCATTGGTTCTGGCGAGCTACTTCAATCCGGACAATGCCCTCTATCACTATCAGGCATGGCAAAAAGCGTATCTCATCATGGCCGCCAGCATGCTTGTCGGGATCGCGACAACGCTGATCATCGCGGAGCCAAGACTGCAAAGAGCGGGTTCTGATTCCTTCAATCATTCCAAGATTGTGTTGCTGTTCCTGATTTGCGTCAGCGGGTTTATTGTCAGTTATTTTTATACCGGTGGTTTGCTGGCTGGGTTGAAAACCCTGTTGACGGATCTGTTTGACAACAGGGCACTGAGCGGTCTGATCGTGTCATGCTTGAGGCTCACGGTCGGGGTGCTCACGGTCTGGTTGATTGCAAAGGTTCTCGTCAGGATGCAGGTCGTTGACCGTCAACTGATCGACCGATTGTATGTCAGTCCGATCGGGGAATATTTCAGTCGTTACGGATTACGGATTGCCTGGCTGATCCTGCTGTTTGTAGGCTGTTATCGAATATCCGATATTGTCTTGGGTGTTATTTCCAATGTGTTTTATTTCGATCTTGGTTTTTCGAAAAATGAAATTGCCGGTGTGGTGAAAACCTTTGGATTATTGATGACCCTGGCGGGTGGTTTTTTGGGTGGTGTGCTCGCGATGCGTTTCGGTGTCATGCGGATATTGATACTCGGTGCCATCCTGTCTGCGCTGACCAATTTATTGTTTGTCCTGTTGGCCAAGACCGGACCGAGCATCGAATGGCTGTATCTGGTCATCAGTGCCGACAATCTTTCGGCCGGGTTGGCGAGTGCCGCCTTTGTCGCGTTCCTGTCTGCGTTGACCAATGTTCGATTTACCGCCATGCAGTACGCGATCTTCTCGTCATTGATGACGCTGTTGCCCAAGACGATCGGGGGGTATTCAGGGTCGATGGTGGATGTGGTCGGATACGAATCCTTTTTTTGGATTACCGCAGTGATGGGAATACCGGTGATTGTGTTGATCTGGTATCTGCGGCATCATGTGGCATTGAAGCCTCCGTCTCCTGACGGGTTGGACCGATGACAACCTGATGGTGACGGTTCGTCGATACCACAGGGTGTTCACTGGAGTATCAACAGGCCTGCGTCGGTAATGGGAGAGACCACCAGTTTCTGGAGCAGGTTCAGGGCAAGCAGTGCCAGAATCGGCGACAGGTCAATACCTTGGAACCCAGGTAATATCCGCCTGAAGGGTTGCAAGACCGGTTCGCTCAAATCCACCAGTATGCGGACAACAGGGTGGTGACCTGATGATGCAAACCAACTGAGCACTGCCCTGACAATAATGGTGATCAGCAATATCCAGATTGCCGTATTGAGGCTCTCACCGACACCCAGTACCAGTGCACCGACCAGGTTGATGGCATATCCGGAAACCAGTAACAGCAATGAATTTTTGAGTGTTGCGACCAACAGGACCAGGGCGATCGTCGCCAGATCAATCCCATACAAACCGGGAAGGAAGCGTCTTAAAACGGTCAGCGGTGGGTGGGTCAGGGCAAAGATGACCTGCGACAAGGGATTGCGGAATTCGACGCTTAACAGTTGAAACAAAAAGCGCAGAATGACAACGATCAGATAGAGTCCTCCGATGGTCTCGATCGTAAACGTCAGGGCGTTGTGTACATACGGCATCACAGTTCTCGCAGAGTTTTGGCCAGGGCTTTGGAACGGTCGATCGCAGCAATCATTCCGGCGGACAATATCTTGTCGATTTCCAACGATTCCATGGTCGACAAAGCGGCCTCGGTTGTCCCGCCCGGCGAGGTGACATGCTTTCTTAATTCAGCGGGAGGGGTGGCCACACCCGCTGCCATTATAGCAGCGCCCTTGGCTGTTTCCAGCACTAAAGTGCGAGCGGCCTGTTCACTGAGCCCTTCAGTAGTGGCGACTTCGATCATGACTTCCATGAGTTTGTAAAAATAGGCAGGACCGCTGCCGGATATTGCCGTGACGGTATCGATATCCCGTTCTTGTTGTACCCAGACGACTTCTCCGACTGCCTGCATGATCTGCTCGACTGACTGTTTGTGATCGTCGGTACACGAAGCCGTAGCGTAGACACCGGAGACCCCCTGGTTGATCAGCGCTGGCGTGTTGGGCATGACCCTGACCAAAGGCAAAGTGGTGCCCAGCCATTGGACCATGTCGCGGCACTGTATCCCCGCGGCAATCGAAATCAGCAAAGGATGTATATTGACCAGTTCGGTATTAACTGATTCCACCGCCCGCCTGAGTGTTTGGGGTTTGGTCGCAAAGACCACGATATCGGCATTGTCGATGCATTCCCGGTTATTTTCAAAACAATCGACATCGAAGCGGGCCTTGATTTTGTAGCGTTGATCCGGATCCGGGTCCGAGACCCGGATCCGGTCTTTTCCCCAACCGGCGCTGATCAGTCCGCCAATGATGCTTGAGGCCATGTTGCCGCCGCCAATAAATGCTACTGTCGTCGAATTCATAATATATGGATGTCATGGTGATGAAAATGAAACCGGGGGAATCAAACGCCTGATCATGCTGACTTTGGAGGCAGGCCAATTCCAGTGGGTGATCTACCCACCGTCTAGCGGTCTCTTTGGCCGAAGATGGCGGTGCCGATACGCACTTGTGTGGATCCTTCTGCAATGGCTGCTTCCATGTCATTGGTCATGCCCATGGACAATTGATCCAGTTCGAAACCCTGTTGATTGAGTTGTTGCAATAACTCCCGGCATTCTCTGAACACGGCCCGCTGTCTGTCAAATTTGTTTTCTGGCCTGGGGAGAATCATTAGGCCGCATAATTTGAGCTGGCTAAGCGACCTGATCTGCAGGGCAAGCGTATTGACCTGCTCCCTGGCCACGCCGGATTTGTGTGCCTCGTGTTGCAGATTAACCTGGATCAATACCTTCAATGGTGGGCGGTTCTTGCGGTGCCGGTTCAGTTTTTCGGCGACTTCAATACGATCAATGGTGTGTACCCAATCGAAGTGCTGTGCAATGAGTTTACTCTTTCGGCTTTGAATATGTCCGATAAAATGCCATTCGACCGTTTTTTTTATCTGGTGCAAAAGAGAATTCAGCTGTGCCATTTTTTCGAGGCTTTCCTGCAGGAAATTTTCTGCAAAATGCTGCTGCCCGGCTTTGGCGATTTCCAGTATCTTGTCGGTGGTGTGTTGCTTGCTGACCGCAATAAGACGAACGGAGTGTGGTGTCCGTCCGTATCGGGTTTCCCATCCGCGGATTTTATCGAGGGTCTGGAGATACCTGTTCTGCAAATCGAGCGTTTCAGTCATACGTATCAGCATTCAATAAAAAAGGCCAATCCCGAAATGGTGAGGTATCCATGGTCTAAATACCGTTTTTCGGATATTTGATTTTACCTCATTGTCGACGGTAAATTACCCGAGGGTTGGATTTTGTGATAATTAAAGAATATTCGATGGTCGGAAAACTGTCGAGCGTCAGGTCAGTTGCACGTGCTTGGTGAATAGGCATGCTGGAACGTCTGATCTAGTCCATATTACATGCCCCGGTCAAGGGGGTCTTGGGCGAAGCTGCGGTAAAAGTCGGAGCAGTGCTTTCTCTTCCGCCTTCGGCATAGCGGAAAATTTCATGATGTAACCCTTTCGACTTGGTTCTATTCGCTCGCCGAATGGGCAAGGCGCAGACCGAATGCTATGTTGATATCTTGACGACGGCTTTCGTTTTTCTAGCTGGAACCTCAACACCGGAACGCCTTGTGATCATATTTGCGCTGGCTATCGATGCTATCGGGTGACCCGCCACGTTATTGACCACCGTGCAACGGATGTGGAATCCAAGTGGTCCGTATTCCACATGATTGCATGTTGGCAACGCGGCACTTGTAGGGGAATAATTAGGCAGCGCATGGATACAAGCACAAACTATTGAGAGTTGATACAAGGGGTCATCAATAAAACGCAGATATCAAATTCTCTGCCAAAGATATGATGCTGGTCCCACTCATCAATTGGATTATAATTTGATCGATCTGATCAAGAGGGCAGTTTGATGGAAAAAGTCGCATTGGTCACCGGCGCAGGCAGTGGCGTGGGACGCGCGGTCTCGATTGCGCTGGCCCGCGAAAGGTATCGACTGGTTGTCAATGGACGGCACCGCGAGTCGCTTGAAGAAACTGCCGAGTTGACCGCCTTGCCCGAAAGGCAACTGCTGATTGCCACAGGAGATATATCATCTCCCGTCGATGTGGAATGCATCTTCGACAGGACGCGGGCTGCTTTCGGCAGGCTGGATTTGTTGTTCAATAATGCGGGACAAAGTGCCCGCGGCGTCCCGATGGAAGAACTGTCCGTCGAGGAATGGCGAGCCGTGGTTGATGTCAATCTGACAGGCACTTTCCTGTGCACCCAGTGTGCGGTACGTATGATGAAAGATCAGACCCCGGCAGGTGGACGGATCATCAACAATGGTTCCATTTCAGCCCAGGTGCCGCGACCTTTCTCCGCCCCCTACACGGCCACCAAACATGCCATTACCGGATTGACGAAATCGACAGCGCTGGACGGCCGGGCCCATAATATTGCCTGTGGTCAGATCGATATCGGCAATGCCTCGACCCCAATGACTCAGGCGATGGCCAGAGGCGTTCTCCAGGCAGACGGTTCCATTGCCACCGAGCCCACCATGAATGTCGATGGTGTCGCCCGGGCGGTGATCTACATGGCCAGTCTCCCGCTGACGGAAAATGTCCTGTTTATGACCGTAATGGCCAATGAAATGCCTTTCGTCGGTCGCGGTTGATACCATTGAATTCTGTTCGCTTTGTGGTGGTAGTCAGCGGATGATGGAGCGAACCGGATAGCAGAAGCCACCCTGAACCACTATCGATCAACCTTTTCCGTTGATCAGTGTCTGCAGTCTTTCAGCCAACAGATCGTCTTGCAATTTGCAATGGATTTTATCGGACAGCCCGGTGTGTGATTGACCTTTATTGAAGGGAATACGACGTATGTTCGCGAACAGTCGGGCGAAGTCCTTCCGATCTTCATCAAAAATCATTTCAACTGCCTGCCTGGGTTGCGTGATCTGCATGGTTGATCTTTGTGCATGGGTGCGTCTTTCCACCATAAAGTGATGAACCAGTGCCCGGCCAAGCACGACGTAAGGAAAGCTGATGTTTTTTATCGGACCGACCACCAGTTTCCTGCGCCCCAGGTGTCGTCCCCTGATTTTGCTTTTGGCCAGTGTCTGATTCCCCAGGCGAGCCATGACACCCCCTGTCACGGCACCGACACCGGCTCCGAATAACAGTGAAGCTCCCCCGAGTGCCATGTCGACAAGGCTGCCGGTGGCGGCACCGCCGACTGCCCCTGCCGCGAGGGCCTGGTCATTCGACAGACCGAACAGTTCCCAGCTTGAGGCTGAGAACAAATCATCATCCACCAGTGAAAGCATCCCTTCCTCGCGCCCGAGCGAGTGATAGTGATATAAATTTTCGACTGAAAGACGACATTGCTGTTCGATCGTTCTGAGTGCGGCTAGCAAGGCATGCTTGGTTGTTTCGCTTTCTTCTGCGGAAAAGGAATCAGGGATTTCTTTTTCGATGCTCAACGTCAGCATTTTGCTGATCATGTCAGCCAATAGCGCGGCAACGGCACGTCGCTTGGAAAGGCGTTGCGCTCTCAGGACTTCCACGGCGCGAATGAGTGCATCACGCCAGTTTTCATTGAGTTCTGCAAAGCCGGAGAGCAGTTGAATTTGTTTTTCAAAATCGGCTGTATGGGTATTGAATATCCGGACAATCCGAAAGTACTGGGCAAGTGTTTGCCTCCATTCCTCAATATAACTGCCGCGGGCAGTTTGATTGATCAATGCCATGCTCGGTTGTCCCGTCCATCGCAAAATCTCCATTTCCGCATTATATTCCGCGCCATAGGGTCTGGATCCGTCGACAACATACAAAATGCCGGCACCGGCCATAATGGGTTTCAGTAATTCGCATTCCGCGAGAAAGGTGTCTGATTGGTGATGCTGCCGGATAAACTCGCGGACCGTATCCGATCGGTCAACGATCGATTGGGTTTTTTTCTGCATCCATGCAATGGCGGCTCTGGGCCGTTGAAATCCCGGTGTATCAATCAGCTGATAAAGGGTTGTGCCGTCAATCTGCATCGGATAGGTCATATTATGGGAAGTGGTTCCCGATAAAGGTGAAACGACAACACTGTCATCCTGGGACAAGGTGGACACCAGGCTGCTTTTGCCTTTATTGGGATGGCCGACGACGGCGAAACAGGGAACCGGTGTCTGTGGAGTCATCTGATCGGCTCTACGTACAGGGCATCATCATTTTGCGATAACAGGGTTTCCCAGCTGTTCAGGTCAATTGTGGGCACCCTTTCCCCGGGCAAGGGTGTGAGCAGGACAACGATTGGACTGCCGTGTGGTAACGCGTTTCGCAAATGCTGAGTGAAGTCCCGGAATTCAAGCAAGGGTGCTTCCCATCCCTTGACTACGATCACAACACCTTGGGGGGAGGCCGACCCGATTGCTTTTGCCATTTTGAGATCATCAACCGCGGTGGATGTCCCACCGGCGACATAAAAACCGGTTGTCGAAATATCCAATTGTTGCAATTGCTGCTCGGCTATATCGGCTTGTGACCACAGAATGACAGGATAGGCGGCATTCAGGAGAATGCTTTTTTTGAGAATCGATTGCGAATAGGGGTGATGGGACGGCCTCTTTTCGGAGGTCGGTGTCTGCGTGGTGACAAACGGAAAGGTCATACGTTGAACAATCCGTTCCGTTGTCGGGTGATTGAGTATTTTGTAGTACAGATGTTGTCTGAGTATCCAGCTGGACCAGAAAGTGGTGATCATCCGCGGAAGGAGTCCGTAGACCACGACAGCGGCAAACAGGAAAAGCCACCATTGTCCCAACTGATAGGCGAATTGTGCCTCGGTCTGATGCAAGTTGGGGTACGGGGTCGAAGAGAGCAGATCGTCAAGACGGTAGTAACGACTGACTTCGATCAGTTCAAGACTTGGAACAGCGGCGGAAAACACAAACCGCCAGGGCAGACTGATCCAGTCAGTGAACAGATGAAGCTGTGCTGCGGTGAAACTCAAGGTGGTGTTCCATCCAAAAGCCAGATCAGAGGAGAACGCAAGGAAGAACAGGCAACACAGAATGCCGAAGTTGAAAAACAAGGCAAAACGCTGTGACAGGGCGATGACCAGTTGAAACCAGATCGCTGACCCGATCCCATTTCTCAATGCCTCTGTGGATCCCGGGTCAGTTCGAAATGTTTTTGCCTGTTGCAGTGCGGACAAAAGCAAATAGCCCGGATTGAATATAAGAAACATTGTCCCGATCCTTTCTCTCAACGGCGAGGGGATGGTGGTGATGCCCCAGACAGCCAACATGGTGCATTGGGGTCCGATCAGGACAAGAAATGCCCTAAGGACATTAACCGGTTGATCACCATCATAAAATAATACGGCTTGAGTCAGCCCAAATCCGCAGCAAAGACCAAGGAGGATCAGGAAAAGTCGGGTGATCCCGATTAATCGTTCCCAGTTGGCCCGCTCGACTCGGGATGGATCCTGTCGCCGGGTGTTCAGCCAGTGAGTGATACGTTGAAATTGGGTCCGTTCCCGGTTCGAAAGGGCGAGTCCGATCTGTCGGTCCCGCCTGGCCAGGGATTGCTCATCTACCCCCTTGTCCTGATCGTAAAAGTAAAGCAGATCTAGATAATTGTGCAATAGGGACTGTTTTCGCACGCTTTACGCCGGATGAGTGGATGATTGGGATTTGGAATTGTCGAACGATTGTCTGATAATAGCGATGCTATTCGAGTTGGCGTTGTGGATGCCGTTGCGAAAGAATCCAATTATAAATCAATACTCGATGATGCGTTGCTGTCGCCGGTCGGCTTTTATTTTAGGAACATGATGAACAAAATCAAGGTTGGGATTATCGGGGGGACCGGATATACCGGGGTGGAACTGCTGAGGCTGCTGGCCCATCATCCCCATGCTGAGGTTGTTTCGATTACGTCCCGTCATGAAGCGGGGAGGGCGGTCGATCAATTATTCCCGTCACTACGCAATGTGTCTGCATTGGTCTTTACCGAGGCAGACCCGGTCCATCTGGCAAAATGCGACATCGTTTTCTGTGCGACGCCCAATGGCGTTGCCATGCAGCAGGCACCCTCCTTGATCAGGGATGGAGTGCGGGTTATCGACCTGTCTGCAGATTTCAGGCTGCGGGATGTGGCGGTTTGGGAACAGTGGTATGGCCAGCCCCATCGTGCTCCGACGCTGGTGGAGCAGGCGGTCTATGGATTGCCGGAATTCAATCGAGCTGAAATCAAACAGGCGGTGTTGGTTGCCAATCCGGGCTGCTACCCGACCGCCGTCCTGCTCGGCTACCTCCCGCTGGTGGAAGCCAATCTGGTGGATCTCACCAGTTTGATTGCTGATGTTAAGTCGGGTGTGTCCGGAGCCGGACGGAACGCCTCGCTGACCACGTCTTTTTGCGAGGTAAGTGATTCATTCAAGGCGTACGCGGTCTCTGGACACCGCCATCTTCCGGAAATCATGCAGGGCTTGCAAACGCTGTCAAGGGAGTCGGTCGAATTGCTTTTTACGCCCCATTTACTGCCCATGATCCGTGGTATCCATGCCACGTTGTACGCGCGGTTGAATGCTGATGGGTGCGATCTGTCTGATGAAGCACTGCAGACGGTATATCACACGCGGTTTGCCAACGAACCCTTTGTGGATATCATGGATTTTGGATCGCATCCGAACACACGGAGTGTTCGCGGGAGTAATCTGTGCCGACTGTCAGTTCACCGGCCGCAAGGCGGCGACCGCGTGGTTGTGTTGTCTGTAGAGGACAACCTGGTCAAAGGTGCAGCTGGGCAGGCGGTTCAAAATATGAATTTAATGTTTGGATTAGATGAAGTGACCGGATTGGCCGATTCTGCGATTATCCCCTGAAGTGTCGCGGACTAGGTCGTAGTCGTGGGAAAAATGGATAAGGTGACTCTTACGAATAATGAGACTGAAGCTGCGGTTTGACGACATATGAATGGTATATCAATAAATAAACTCGCTAAAAAAATTGACGTATCTGCTGACGACCTAATCAAACAACTCCAAGAAGTTGGCGTTAGTGTGGCGTCCAAGGAGGATTTAGTTTCGGGCGAACAACAGCTTCGTCTGCTTCAGCGGCTTCGATCCTTGGAACGCGTTAAACAGCAAAAAAATGTCACCTTAGCTGATATCAACACTGCAACGGATCTTGAAGATCTCAATAGACTGTTAACGCTAGCCATGGCGGATCGTACTATCCAGCCGTTGATCAAGGATGAAGGTTTGGAATCTGTGATTGATTCAGTCCTAGATTTAGTCAATATTCCAGAAGATGAGTTGCTTGCTGCGGCAATACTAGGTCGCCTTGGTGCTGTAGCACGAGGTCGCAAATCAAAGGTTTTCGAACGTGCCGATCAAATATTTACAAAAGAGCCGAACACAACAATAGAGATACTACCGGATGGAGATGCCAAAACATATGCTGCGACTATTCTTGCATATTTGTCAGATTCTTGGGTCTCAGAATATGCCTACCGAGAGGCATTGGCCATTGATTCGGCGGATAATGCCCGAAGGGAGCTATTGAGAGCCAATCTCAAACGAGAGGACAATATTGCACTGTGGCTTCAGAAAATTACTGATCATGTATCTCAATATAAGGAAACCAAGAATGCAGAAACCCGTCTTAAGTGGGCTAGAAGGATTACCGCTGTGATGCGAGATATTGTCTATACTTGGCGTGGTCATATTGGTGAATCTGTCGGTGACCATCTTTACAACTGCTTAGCATCATTTTTGATATTGACAGGAAAGGACGTAGATATTGATCAAGCCACTCTATATGAAGTTTTAGATAATCTCTTGGCGATTCTTGAGAGAGTGATCGAACTTCGTTTTTCGAGTGCTTTATATCCTTCAACATATGCAGTGATTGTTAATGGCAAGAAACGACTTGGTTCAGGACCATGGGGGCGCTTCATTAGTAAATCAACTGTGATCCCGGAGATACGTATTGCGTTGTTGGAGTCTGCTCTTGTTTTGGCCCGACAAAATCGTACTGACAAGCAGATAATGGCAGTTCTGACTGCATCTTATAACTCACGGCCACAGGTGTCTGCAGCCATCAAGAGGCATTTTCAGGATGCCCGAGATCTAGACCCGGATGTGGCTGATTGGTGGAGAAGTGGTGGCGACGTTTCTGGAATACAGCGTAGGGTTGAACAGAAGGTTGGGAATACTGAGGATTCACAGATTGGTGCTCTGTTGATTAATGTCGAGGATAACCATGAGGCCATGAGCAAAGTCGAGCGTGCTGCCGTTCCCTTACTAGAAATTTCCGACCCTGTATTGTCTTCCACAGTTAAAAAAGCGGTGGATCATTATAAGAGTATAGAGCAAATCATTCGACGCTTGGCGCGTATGCGTAAGCTTACGAAAAAATATTCAAAAGGAGAGCAGCTGGAGTACAACCCGTTGGAGCATGAGATGCTGGGAGGTCATAAGGCAGGTGTTCGTCTTGTGCTGGTTGTTCGAGATGGAATAGAGAAAGATTTCGCCGGAAAAAAAAAGACATTGGTAAAGCCTTGGGTAGAACCGAAAGAATAAGAAGAATGTACTATGGATTTAAATATCGCAAAAGTTTTAGTTGAGAATTTGCTTGACCGTATAGAAACACAGGAGGACGGTAGCAAGTCAATAACGGGTGTAATTACGGATGCTGAGTTGGGAGCACTACAGGTCATATTAAGATTGGTGTCAGACTCGTCAGTGTCTGTGGGCACTCGGACTGAACATACTCAGCCAAAGGTGGTGCATCTTCCTCCAGCAAATAAAGAGATAAAATTGGATTTCAGTTCGTTATCTCTTCCTGAGCCACCTGATGATGTGCGATTGTGTCTGGACTTTGGAACCGCTATGTCCAAAGCTACGCTGGTAAAGAATAACGACGACAGTGATATTGAGGATATAAATGTTCTATCCTTAGGTGTGCCGGGTGACCAACGGGAGATCAGCGAAGTCATGCTGATTTCATCAGTATTTATCGATAACGGAGGAAATTTGTGGTTCGGATATAATGCGGTGAAATATTCAATGGTTGAGGGGAACAGTGGGATGCGACAGCGTTTGGACAACATAAAACGTCGTCTGTCCGAAGGAGGTTGGGATGATATTGTAGCCGATGAGTTCAATCCAACAGGTGTTAGGGTTACCTATGGAGATATGGTATTGGCATATTTGATGTTTATGACTTGGACTGTCAACTGTTGCCTTAAAGAGCTTGAGTTTCCATTGAATCTACCGAGGCGCTATGCAATGCCTTGTCTAACTGATGTAAGGAAACAGAAGGCTATAGATCGATTGAAGCAATTGGTAGGAGAATCTCAAGTTCTAGCTGACACATTTAATCCCAAGTTAAAGGAGAACATCCCGATTAGTGTTAGTGAGTTCATGGAGGCGATAGAGTGTCTCCGTCAAAATTCTCGGAACTATCCGTTCGTTGCTGACAATATTACCGAACCTTTAGGAGTGGCCGGTTCGATGATAAGTTGGAAGGCACCAGTTAATGCACTGATCATGGTTATTGATGTTGGTGCAGGTACCAGTGATTTCAGCTTGTACCGTATCTATGTTGACCCTGAGTGCAACAAGAATGTTGCATATGAAGTTGCGGGGTCATCTAGAGTACTTACCGAAGCAGGCGACTACCTTGACAAAATACTAATTGAATTGATCATAAAAAAAAGTGCCATCACTCGAGATGACCCAATACAGAGCAACATTCGAAGCATGCTTCAACTGCAAGTTCGCGATTTCAAAGAAACACTCTTCAATGATGAGTCTGTATATGTGTCGCTGATGGATAGGATTGAAGTCGATGTAGAACTTAGTGAATTCCTGCAGCTTCAAGCGATTCAGAGCTTTGGTGATAATCTCAGGGAAAAGATGCTCGATATTATGGAATCGATTAACGATAGTTGGGTGAAGGCAATAAAGAGTACCCCGAGCGGAAAGCTGGTGGTCGCGCTAACGGGGGGTGGTGCCGAATTGCCGATGGTAAAATCTCTGGCAGAAGGATATATAAGTGTCAATGGCATCGATGTCCCTGTAACTAGGTCCAAGTTATTCCCGGAGTGGTTGCATGAGTTGGACGCAAACTTGGAATCTGATTATCCAAGAGTGGCTGTCTCGTTGGGAGGAGCGAGAAAACGACTGATCCAGGACGAAGGTACGGCAACGATTACTGGTGATGTAATACAGCCTCCTATTTTGGGTGGATACTATCAGAAGGGGAACTAAAAAATTTATGCAGATTGCGTTGCAGTATAGATCAAATAAACTTGTTTCATCGCGTACGAGGATCGAACGCTTATCTAGAATTTTCAAACACGATTAATCCGAAGCGATGGGGATCTCCCTCGGATGTCAGTCGGTCTGTTCTTCATCACACGGTGTGGCGGTGTTTGCCTGTTTTTGTGCCGGGGAGTGCGCCCATGCATTCGGAGGGATTGGCGGTTGACTGCCCAGGGAGAAATCAAACAACTTCCTGTCTGCAAGCTGGGAGGGTGAAATATGAGACAGGCTGCGAAAGATGTTTTCGATCCGCCCGGGATAGTGACTCCATTCCTTCAACATCAATTTGATCTTTTTACGTTGCAGCGTCTCCTGTGAACCACACAGGTTGCACGGGATGATGGGAAACTGCTTCCAGGCGGCATAGCGTTCGATATCGGCTTCGGCGCAATACGACAGGGGCCGGATGACCACATTCTTTCCGTCATCGCTTCGCAAAACGGGGGGCATGGCCTTGAGTCGGCCGCCATGAAACATGTTGAGGAACAGGGTTTCGATGATGTCATCGCGATGGTGCCCCAATGCGATTTTGGTGATGTTGTGGGCCTCGGCGTAGCCATACAGCACCCCTCTTCGCAGTCTCGAGCACAGGCTGCACATCGTATTTCCTTCGGGAATGACCCGTTTGACCACGCTGTAGGTATCCTGTTGGATGATGTCGTACTGCACGTCAAGCGAACTTAGATATTGCGGCAGAACATGCTCGGGAAATCCAGGCTGCTTTTGATCAAGATTGACCGCAATGATTTCAAAGTTGACGGGTGCCTTTTGTCTGAGTTGCAGCAGGATATCCAGCAGGGTATACGAATCCTTGCCGCCGGAGAGACACACCATGACCCGATCAGCGTCCGTGATCATGTGGTAGTCTTCAATGGCGCGACCGACATTGCGCCGCAGGCGTTTGTGGAGTTTGTTGAGATCGTACTGCCGTGTCCGGGAGCGGGGTGAGCAGTGAATGGGCCGATGGTTGTTCATCGGCTGATTTTATATCAGAATAGCCTGACAATTCAGGGTGTATGTGGTCTGCTTGACGTACACAGTGCCACCCGGGTTGGCACACTACGGGCGGTAGTTTGTTTTACATGGGACAGTGAGCGAGTTGATGTCTACGATTGTGAAAGGCGTGTCAGTCTTCTTGGTGGCGATCGTGCTATTGCTTTTGACCGTGTGGATTTCGTTTGATCTGAAGGACATCAAATCCGCTGTCCAGTCCGAAGTACAGGCCATGACCGGAAGACAGTTGACCATTGATGGCGCCTTGGGATTCGCGCTCACGCTCTTTCCGACGGTGTACATTGAAAAAATTGGTCTCGCCAACCCCCATTGGGCACGTCAGCCTGCCGCAGTGACTGCCGACAGGGTGACCGTCTCGTTCTCGTTGCTGGCATTGTTGGTGGGACGATTGAAAGTCAAGTCGATTGAGGTTGATTCGCCTCACTTGTGGATAGAGCGTAATGAGGCCGGACAACACAATCTTGATTTTCGTGCTCACGAGCACGGCCAAAATGCAGACCGTCCTGTCGGATTCCCGGTTTGGCTGGAAGTTGCCAGAGTGGGTCTTAACAATGGATTGATCACGTATTTGCACAAGGGACGCCGCTGGGAATTGAAACTCGAGCGGGCTTTTGCAGAGGCACGGGACATTGATTTGCCGATGCATGTTGATTGGCGCGGTACGCTTCAAGATATTCCGATGAACGCCACCATGCAACTCGGAGATCTCGGCGCTGCGTTGGCCCGGCAGGAAATTCCGGTCTCGGTTGAAGGGTGGCTTGGCGATGCCGAGTTTTTTGTATCCGGTACGATCGCCGACCTGCTCGGATGGGAGGGAATCAATCTTTGGGGGCGCACCATGCTGCCGGACCTCAGTCACTTTTCAGGCCTTGTCGGGACCCCGCTCCCCTCTGTCACGGAGATTCAGGCCAAATGGGAATGGATGCAGCCGCACAAATTCCGATCCATGCGGATGCAGTCAATACAGGTTTCATTTGCAGAACAGGGTGTGGAAACCCGTATCCAGGGCACAGTCGAACAATTTTTCGGAATGAAGGGAATCAATCTCGATTTTCAGTCTCAAGGTACGCTGGACGCTCACCTGTTGCCGGAAACATTGCGAGACGTGCAGGTGATTGTCGAGAGCAAGGGGCGTATCGTGGGAAATGGGCAGGCCCTGGACTTGTTGATCGAGCAGGCCGAAGCGAGGGCATCCGGGATAAAACTGACCATGCCGTTGAAAACCATTCCGCTGTTGACCGATTGGGGTGAGTCAATTCCGATCCGGTTTGATATTCATTCATTGTCCGATGTGGGGCGGATACTCAATGCCGAGTTGCCCGAGACCGGGCCAATTGTCATCCAAAGTGCCGTCAGCAAGACAGAAAACGGGCTGTTGCTGTCTGATGTGGCGGTGCAGAACGACGATGACAGTCTCCTTGTCACGTCGATCGGCAAACTCGAGTATCTCACGGGAGACCCCGTAGGCTCGATGGAGACAACAATCAGACTACGGGATGTGGATATATTACGCCACCTGTTTGCTGATAAAAACCCCGGTCTCACCGAAGTGACGGCCAGCGGGGTGATACGCTTCCATGGGGAGGGCGTGTCGATAGAGGGTCTTGGGATTCAGGCGACCGGGGCGAACCTGGAAGTCGAAGCGACCGGGCAGGTGCAAAATCTGCGCCCCTTGTCGGGGGTGGATGTGCAAGTAAGTACCCGTGTTGGGAGCCTGCAGGTGCTTTCTGGCTGGCTGGATCGGGGTCAGGTCTTGCCTGAGACCGGTCGCATTGACCTGCAGGGTCATTTGATCTCCAGTGAACAGGGCGGACTGGACTTGATCGAGGTACGGGGTGATCTTGCGGGGGGGTCGTCAACGGTGAAAGTCATGGGTGCCATTCGGGATGTGGCCGGTTCGAGGATCGCCGATTTGAGGATTGACGGTCATCTTGACGGGTTTGATCTGGTTGCAGGATTGTTTCCGAAGATTGGCTGGTTCGACCGTCTGGAGCCCCTGCTCCCGATACAAGGTCGCGTCCGATTTGTTCACGAAGGACAATCCGTCTTCCATCTCAATGAGATCAGCATCAACAGCCTATCGGGACCAATGACGGTGCTGGGACAGGGCAGCCTGACGTCTTTTTCTCCTTTGGATGGACAGTTTGAACTCACGCTGTCCGGAGAGTTGAACGAACAAAACAGGCCATTTGAAAACCGCTGGATGCTGAATGCGTCGATTTTAAGCGGGGCGTTTCAGGGACGCGCCCGGCTCGATGTCAATGGGGACAGGGTACGCATCGATGGAATCCATCTTGCACTGGACACGCCGGATTCCTCAATGGAATTAACGGGACAGGTTGACCGTTTGACACCGTTTCAGTCCGATCATATGCGACTGCAACTGGATCTGCCCCGACTCGGGGATCTGGTGGGGGGAGTCGGCCGGATTTTCCAGGAAGACAATGCGGTAAGTGGCGAGATTGTTTTTCGCAATGATCTCGAAGGACAGTACTATGCGGTTGATTTGCAGGTAGCCGACAGCGACCTGTCAGGAATGATTACGGTGGAGGCCCAAACCGGACGTAGCGAAACGGCATCTCAGAAACAGCTTTCCGCGAAACTGGCCTCGCGTCGCTTGAACCTGACACGGTTGCTGGTTGATGAGAAACGACCGGGTCGACTGTTTTCGACAGACAGGCTGAAGCTTGGATGGATGGATGATTATCAAGTTGATCTTGAACTGCAGGTTGACCACTTTGTCAACGGTGTGCTGACGGTGGACAATCTGGATATGGTCGGCACACTGGATACAAAAGTACTGTATGTCAGCTCGACCGCAGAGAGTCGACAGGGCAGACTTTTGCTGGATTTTGAGTTGCTCAAGGACGGGGATATGCCTTTCGTTGACCTGAAAATTATTGGTGAAGATGTGGATACGTCAGCGCTGACCAAGATTGATCGATCAGGGAATATCAAATCAGGGATGTTTTCTGTTGATGTTGAATTGACCGGGGCGGGTGATTCGATTGCCGAGATGGCCGGCAATGCGGACGGATTTATTGAACTGGAGATCAGGGATGCGCAATTCAAAAATGACAGTCTTCATCTGCTGGGAGGGGATATTGCGTTCGAATTCCTGTCAATTATCAACCCATTTAAGGAAAAAGAGGCATTTATTGATATAGAGTGCGGTGCCACGTATTTTGACGTTAACAAGGGCAAGGCGAGCACCAAACAGGGATTGGCGCTCAGAACGGACAAAGTCACTTTGCTGGGTGGGGGTGACATTGATTTTGGCACTGAGCAAATCAAGTTGCTTATCGCGCCGAAGGCCAGAAAAGGGCTTGGAATTAATACAAACACGTTAGCAAAGATGATCCGGGTCGGCGGTACTTTGAGCGAACCGGTGATCGAAGCAGATGCGGCCGGTCTTTTCAAAAGCAGTGTTGCGCTGGGTGCGGCTATCGTGACGGGTGGGTTGAGTCTGCTTGCCCAGGGTTTGCTGGACAGGACGAAAGCGAATTCAGATGTCTGTGCCGTGGCAGTGGGAAACTAGGTTGCGGTTGATGATGGTAATGTCCGTACTGGAATGAAAACAGCGGTGGAGCGAAATCGGTTAAGATGAGACCCTACTCTCAAGCCTGTGAAAACAACAAAAAACCCATTCTCAAGATATTGAGACGATTGTTTGCGGACCGAAACCGGATTCTTGAAATTGGATCGGGCACCGGTCAGCATGCCGTTTATTTTGCCGAACAGCTGCCCCATTTGTTCTGGCAGACAAGTGACCGGGAACGTCATCATGATGGTATACGACAGTGGATAGTCGAGACACAGGCACAAAATATCGGGTTGCCGATCAGCTTGGATGTCCTTGCGTCACCGTGGCGACAGACGGGCTATGACGGTGTTTTTTCGGCCAACACCGCACACATCATGTCTTGGGAAGCGGTTGAGAAGATGTTTCATGGTGTTGCGGACTTGTTGTGTCAAGGGGAGGTATTTGCGCTGTATGGCCCCTTTAACCGGGACGGGGCGTTTACCAGTCCCAGCAATTATCAGTTTCACTGCAGCCTCGTGCACAGTGATCCCTGCATGGGGCTTCGTGATGATCGGGCGATTTATGACCTGGCCCGAAGAAGCGGATTGTGTCCCATGGAAGACAATGCGATGCCCGCCAATAACCGACTGTTGGTATTCTCTAAGAACCACAGCTAAAGCCCGAATCGCGCTCTTGCAGCGTGCCGGTATCCCCGGTTGAGTGAGTGCATGAAGAGGGGACTTGATCCCGCATGACCGGGCACAGTGCCAATGGGTTTGCGGGTCAAGGGAAGTGGACAGATTTGTTTAAATCGCGGGTGGCATGACGAGCGGCCTTATCGTCGTTGCTCGAGAAAACAGCACTGGTGCAATGGTTGTTTCGGACTGTGTCATTATGGTGCATTTCGAACGATCAATGTAATCAGATGTCCTGCTTCACGGCGTTCAATGCGTGGCCGACTGCGAATCGTGTCGGGTTTTGCGACTGTTTTGCCTGCCAGGCACGCCGATAAGCCGGACTGATTCGAGTTTATTTCGCAGGATAGGCGGTGCGTTCGTCAGGATTGGCGCCCTGTCCGTGCAAGAAATCAGATAAAACGGCTTCGTTGTACACTTTTGCGAACCCAAAGCGTGATCTTGGCATGTAAATTGCTGTGTTGTCTGATGTCATGATTACGTTGACCCTTTACCAGGGGTCTTTATAAACCAAAGAGGTAAATACTATGTCTGCTGAAAAAGCACTGAAATTTATTAACGAGAACGAGGCGAAATTTATTGACCTGCGATTTACCGATACCAAGGGTAAGGAGCAGCATGTGTCATTGCCGGTGGCGGTCGTGGATGAGGATCTTTTCGAAAGAGGAAAAATGTTCGACGGGTCCTCAATCGCCGGCTGGAAGGGGATTAATGAATCGGACATGATCCTGATGCCGGATGCAGACAGCGTGGTGCTCGACCCGTTCAGCCAGGATGCCACGGTGAATATACGGTGCGACATCATCGACCCGTCGAACATGCAGGGCTATGATCGCGACCCGCGCTCGATTGCCAAACGGGCAGAAGCCTATCTGGCCTCTACCGGGATTGGTGATGCGGCCTTTTTCGGCCCTGAGAATGAGTTTTTCCTGTTCGATTCGGTCCGATGGAAAAATGAAATGAGCGGTGCCTTTTTTGAAATCGACTCCTCGGAGGCCGCCTGGAACAGCGCCAAGGAATATGAAGATGGCAATACCGGCCATCGCCCTGGTGTGAAGGGCGGCTATTTCCCGGTTCCACCGGTGGACAGCCAATCAGATGTACGGGCGTTGATGTGCTCCACCATGGAAGCCATGGGACTGGGTGTCGAAGTCCATCACCACGAAGTGGGAACGGCAGGACAAGGTGAGATTGGAACCGTGTTCAATACGCTGGTCAAAAAAGCCGACGAAGTGCAAATCTTCAAGTATGTGGTCCACAATGTCGCCCACAATCACGGGTTGACGGCGACCTTTATGCCAAAACCGATTGTCGGGGACAACGGCTCCGGAATGCATGTTCACCAGTCCATTTTCAGGGCCGGCGAAAATATATTTTCTGGGGACCAGTATGGTGGGTTGAGTGAGACCGCGCTTTACTATATCGGTGGTATTTTCAAGCATGCAAAAGCGATCAATGCCTTTGCCAACGCGAGTACCAACAGTTACAAGCGACTGGTTCCCGGATTTGAGGCCCCCGTGCTGCTTGCTTATTCGGCGAGAAACCGTTCGGCCTCCTGCCGAATACCGTATGTCGACAGCCCGAAGGGCCGGCGAATTGAAATTCGGTTTCCCGATTCCACGGCCAATCCCTACCTGGCGTTCTCGGCCATGTTGATGGCCGGTCTCGACGGTATTCAGAACAAAATACATCCGGGTGAACCGGGCGACAAGGATTTATATGATCTTCCGCCCGAAGAGGAAAAGGAAATTCCGACTGTGGCCCACGGATTGGATGTGGCGCTGGAGGCGCTGGATGCCAATCGGGATTTTCTGCTGGCGGGTGGTGTGTTTAGCAATGAAGTCATCGATGCGTATATCGAGCTCAAGATGAACGAGGTCACCCGACTCAGGATGTGCCCCCATCCGGTTGAATTTGAGATGTACTACAGCCTTTAGCCTCCTCGGATGCCTCGCGCTTGCGCGGGGCGTTTTTTTAGTCGACAATGCACCAATATAGTGCATGCAGTGGAGGTGGCTATGGATTACCAACGACTGGTTGACGGTTTGACAACCAGTATCATTGTCATTGATCAAACTCGTTCCGTTCGTCATCTCAACGAATCGGCAGAGGTATTCATCCAGACCAGCGCCCACCGTATTGTCGGGAAACCGCTCTCGAGTGTCATCGAAGTGGACGAGGTACTGGATAAGGCGATCGACAGGCTATTCCTGACCCAGGCATCCATCCGATTGCGACAGCACGCCCTTTCCGTGCTCTGTCTGTTAAGGCAGCGAAATGTGGACTGCCTGTTGACGCCGGTATTTCTTTCCTATCAATGGATGGTGGTGATGGAGATGACCGAAACCGGTGTGATGGACAGCCATCAATCCCTCATTGATCGACAGCAGATCGGTTATACCCTGATCCGGGGGTTGGCCCATGAAATCAGAAATCCGCTCGGCGGGATTCGGGGGGCCGCCCAATTATTGGCGGCTGAGTTGCGAAACGAGGAACTCAAGTCCCACACCGATATCATTATCCGCGAAGCAGACCGATTGTCAGGCCTGGTCAGTCAGATGCAGTCTCCGACGCGACTCAAGATCGAAAAACACATTAACATACACGGTTTGCTGGAGCATGTTCATCAGCTGGTTCGAATCTCGCTGCCGGACCGAATCCGGATCATCACGGACTATGATCCAAGCCTGCCGAATATTGCCGGGGATCCGGAACGGCTCACCCAGGCCATGATCAATATTGTCCAAAATGCGGTTGAGGCGATTGAAGATCAGGGAACCATCATCATCAAAACCCGCATCGATCACCGTATTTTATCCGAGGAGATGCGAAAACAGCAGGTGGTGAAAATATCGATCATTGACAATGGTATCGGCATTGACCCCGCCATGACGAACCGTATTTTTGAACCGATGGTAACAACCAAACGCCAAGGGACGGGATTGGGTCTGGCGATCACGTCGGAAATTGTCAGGCAGCATAACGGACTGATAGAAGTGACCAGTGAATCTGGAAAGACACAGTTTGATATCTGTTTAACTGTCGCGGAGACATCTACATGAATAGAGCAATCTGGGTGGTGGACGATGACCAATCGATGACCTGGGTAATTGAAAAGGCATTGGTGAAACAAGGCTATCAGGTGACGGTATTTTGTGAACCACGATCCCTGCTTGCGGCACTCAGGCAGTCGACCCCGGAACTGATCATTTCAGATATCCGCATGCCGGGCATGAGTGGCTTTGATCTGCTGGCGGAAATCAATACGCTGACCCCTGCTATTCCGACCATCATTATGACGGCCTTCGGTGATCTCGACAGTGCCGTGGATTCGTACAAGTACGGCGCATTCGAGTATCTGACAAAACCGTTTGATCTCAATGAACTGACCGAGCTGGTCGGCAAGGCAATCAAGCCTGATTCGGTTTCAGGAGGCCTCGAAGTGCCTTCCGCGGATGACACGTTTTCACTGCTCGGTGAAAGCCCGGCGATGCAGGAAGTGTTTCGCAAGGTGGGACGATTGTCTGCGTCCAACATGGGGGTGCTGATTCGCGGTGAGTCGGGGACCGGCAAGGAACTGATTGCCAAGGCGATCCATCAGACCAGCCCGAGGAAGGGTCATGCTTTGATTGCCATCAATACTGCGGCGATTCCTACTGAACTGCTGGAATCGGAATTGTTTGGCCATGAGAAAGGGGCATTTACCGGCGCAGTCCAGCGACACATCGGTCGCTTCGAACAGGCGCATAAGGGCACCTTGTTTCTGGATGAAATCGGCGATATGCCCGCAGCACTGCAGACCCGATTGCTGCGGGTGTTGTCCGAGGGTCGATTCTATCGGGTTGGAGGTCGGGAAGAAATCTCGGTGGATGTCAGGGTCATTGCAGCGACCAATCAGAATCTTGAAACACTGGTGCAAAGCGGTCGATTCAGAAATGATCTTTTTCACCGGCTTAATGTCATCGCGTTATCTGTCCCGCCGTTGCGCGAAAGAGTCGATGACATACCGCAACTGGTGCAGCATTTCCTCAAAAAGGCAATGACGGAGTTGGGACTGGAGAAAAAAAATTGTCATCCGGATGTCATCAGACAGATGCAAAACTATGAGTGGCCGGGCAACGTCAGGGAGTTGGAAAACCTGATCTATCGTCTGATTGTGCTGACCGCCGGGAACCAGATCCGGTTGTCCGACCTTCCACCGGAAATTACCCGCCAGTTCCCCTCCGATGCAGACGGGATAAAATGGCAGATTTTGTTGTTGGCCGAGGCAAGAAAAAAGATGGCGAGGGGAGAAACCGCGCTGATTCGGTCGATGGGAGCTGAATTTGAACGGATGCTCACCAAAGCGGCTTTGGACTATACCGGCGGACATCGAATCAATGCCGCTCAAATCCTCGGTTGGGGCCGAAATACCCTGACTCGGAAATTGATCCATTGGAAGCAGTCCTGAGCGCCACGCAGCCTCAGTTGACCGCCCGGATGCCCAAATCTGCAGTGACCGCCGGGTCGCCTGTGCCAGTGTGCGATTTTGATCACCATGAGGCTTGTTCCGGCGGTTCATTTTTGCGTTGTGTCGCTACGGATCGGGTCTGACGCTCCACCTGCCGTTCATGGTGGAAGGGCTTGGGAGAGAGACCGAAAAATGGGTGCCTTTCGGTTTCGGACCCTTGGTATTTTCGATACCGCACCCATATTGGCATCTTGAAGCGGCAACGGTTTCCAGGACAGTCAATCCACTGTTCTTTTAGAATCAAATGGAACACGATATGCTACAATCCGCTGTCTTGTCAGATTTTTTGACGCAGTTTTGTTTCAGCAATTTTTTTGAGATAGTAAGCAATGCCTTGGAATCAGCCTGGATCAGGTGGAAATGACAGTGATCCTTGGGGTCAGCGAAATGGTCACGGTGGCCGGGGTGCCCCACCCGACCTAGATCAAATCCTGCGGGATGCAAAAAAGCGACTGGAGTCGATACTCGGTGGTGGGAAAGGCGGAGGCCATGGCGATGGTGATGAGGACCGCAATGACCGAGGCAGTGGATGGTTTGGCGGCAAGTTCATTTCGATCCTGATTGTGGTGGGTTTTGGCGTGTGGATTGCAAGTGGGATTTATACCGTGGATCAGCAGGAGCAGGCGGTGGAGTTGCGGTTCGGACAATATAGCGAGACCAATGAAGCCGGGCTGAACTGGCACTGGCCAGCACCGTTTGAAACGGTTGAGATCATCAATACACAAAATGTCAACACGGTTGAGGTCGGCTACAGGGAAAGCGGGAGAAACGTCCAGTCTGTGCCGAGAGAGGCGTTGATGCTCACCGAAGATGAAAATATCATTGATGTTCAATTTGCTGTTCAGTACGACATCAAAAGTCCCACCGACCTGTTGTTTAATGTGAGTGAATACAGTCCTCGCGACACCGCCGATACGGTGGTCAGGCAGGCAACTGAAAGTGCGGTACGGGAGATTGTCGGGCGCAACACGATGGACTTTGCCATTACGGATGGCCGAGCACAGCTGGCCGCCGAAACCAAGGGACTGGTCCAGGCCATTTTGGATCGCTATGAAACCGGTGTGAATATTCGTTCGGTGGAAATGCAAAATGCGCAGCCTCCGACACAGGTGAAAGATGCCTTCGATGATGTGGTGCGAGCGCGAGAGGACGAGGAACGACTGAAAAATCTCGCGGAAGCCTACTCCAATGATGTCATTCCGAGAGCACGTGGTTTTTCAGCGAGAATTCTTCAGGAGGCCGAGGCCTACAAAGCGGCAGTAATTGCGAAAGCGGATGGGGAGACCTCGCGATTCAAGCAGGTGTTGGATGAATACAGGAAAGCCCCGGACATTACCCGGGACCGTCTTTATCTGGAAACCATGGAACAGGTATTTTCGAATTCAAGCAAGATGATCATCGATCAGCCAAGCGGCGGAAACAATGTGATGTATCTGCCTCTGGATCAATTACTGAGAGGTCGGACTGTTGCTTCAGAGGCCGCTGGCAGTGCCGGAGGTTTTGGTACGCAGTCTTCAGCCATTACCAATCAGGCGACCAGCAATTTGAGGTCAACTGACCGCAATGTTGATCGAGCAGCGAGGCCGTAAACATGGGTATTAAAACACTGATTATTGTATTTGTTGTCGCCATATTGGGTGCGGTGGGTTCCTCTGCCATTTTCTTTGTCGATGAAAGAGAAAGAGCGATCATTTTTCGCTTCGGTGAAATCGTCAATTCAGATGTCGGTCCCGGTATCAATTTCAAAACGCCGTTTATCAACAACGTGCAGTATTTTGATGCCCGGGTTCAGACGATGGATGCGGACCCGGAATTATATTTGACGGTGGAGAAGAAAAACCTGGTGGTGGATTCCTTCGTGAAATGGAGAATCAGGGATGTGCATCAATATTACACTCGGCTCCAGGGGCGAAAGGCCAATGCCCGCTCCAGATTGTCACAAAGGGTGAATGACAGCTTGCGTCAGGAGTTCGGTCGGCGAACGGTACAGGAAGTGATTTCCGGTGATCGCACGACGATTATGGAAGTGGTCCGCAAATCCATGAATACAGAAGCTGCCAATTTGGGTATTGAGGTCATTGATGTCCGTCTGAAACGGGTTGATCTTGACCCGACCATCAGTGAGAGGGTCTATCAGAGGATGGCGGCGGAACGCGAACGGGTCGCGAAAGAGTTGCGTGCCCAGGGGGAAGAGGAAGCGGAAAAAATCCGTGCTGATGCAGATCGCCAAAGGGAAATTCTGCTGGCTACGGCCAATCGGGACGCAGAACAAATCCGGGGTGAGGGTGATGCGGATGCGACAGCCACTTATGCCGACATATTCAGCCGGGATCCGGAGTTTTACAAACTGTATCGCAGCCTCAATGCCTACCGGGACAGTTTTAACAGCAAGCAGGATCTGATGATCCTTGATCCGAGTTCGGACTTTTTCCGCTATTTCAAACAACCCACTGTGTCTTCACCGGTGAACTGACATCCCGATTTGCCATCTGTTTGATTGCTTCAAAAGCATCAGGTCAGGTTTGGTATGGACTGGCAGGATCTGTTGGTGGCGTTTTCGCTGTATTTGATACTGGAAGGCATTATTCCTTTTGTCAGTCCGGTGGGGTTTAAGCGGTTCATGCAACAGATGACGTTGATGCCCGATCGGTCATTACGTTATGTCGGATTCGGCAGCATGATGGTCGGTTTATGCCTACTGTATCTCGTTCGTTGAATTTTTCGGAAGACTGACTCAATTCTCCATGGTAAACAATGTCGTATTGCTAGGCGCCCAGTGGGGTGACGAAGGGAAGGGCAAAGTCGTTGATTTGCTAACAGAGCGGGCAGAGGCCGTGGTGCGTTTTCAAGGGGGCCATAATGCCGGACATACCCTGGTCATTGAGGGCAGGCAAACCGTCTTGCACCTGATCCCGTCCGGCGCCATGCGAGAAGGGGTCGCCTGTTTGATCGGCAACGGTGTTGTCGTCGATTTGGGACAACTGCTGAGCGAAATTGATCGTCTCGATGGACTGGGCATCACCATTGCTTCCCGACTCATGATCAGTCCCGCCTGTCCGATCATTCTGCCGCACCATGTAGCGCTGGACCTGGCGCGCGAAAAAGCGAAAGGAAACCGGGCGATCGGTACAACGGGCCGGGGAATCGGACCTTGTTATGAAGACAAAGTGGCCAGAAGGGGTCTGCGGATCGTTGATTTATATTCTCCCGACCGGCTTGCACAGAAACTCAGGGAGGTGACAGATTATCACAACTACCTGCTGGTCAATTACTTCAAGTGTGATGCGATTGACTATCACGCCACGCTCAAGGCACTGTTGCATCATGCCACCGCGATCGAACCGATGGTGGGCGATGTCTCTGCTGAGCTTTATTCGCTCGCCCGACAGCAAAAGCGCATCATGTTTGAAGGTGCACAGGGAATGCTGCTGGATATTGATCAGGGCACTTATCCTTATGTTACCTCCTCGAACACCACGGCAGCGGCGGCGGCCATTGGCGCTGGCATCGGCCCGCTTGAGTTGGATTACGTATTGGGTATTGTCAAGGCATATACCACACGGGTCGGTTCCGGTCCCTTCCCGACTGAATTGTCCGACGGGATTGGCCGACATCTGGGGCAGCGGGGGCAGGAATTCGGAGCCACAACAGGGCGGCCACGGCGCTGTGGATGGTTGGACGTGGTGACCCTTAGACGAACCCGGGAGGTCTGCGGATTGAGTGCCTTGTGCGTCACCAAGCTCGATGTCATGGATAAACTGGAGCGTGTCAAGATTTGCACGGCCTATGAGTACCAGGATGAACGCATTGCCTTGCCGCCTTATGGCGCCGATGCAATGGAGCAATGTCAACCGATTTATGAGGAAATGGATGGATGGCAGGAATCGACCGTCGGTATCAGGGAGTATGACCGGTTGCCTGTCAATGCCCGGAAGTATCTGGAACGATTGTCCGCATTGATGGAATTGCCCATCGACATCGTCTCGACCGGTGCAGAGCGGGACGACACGATCATCCGACGTCATCCCTTTCAATAATTTTTATGACCGGGGCCGTCATTGCTGAGCCCCTAAGTGGAGAGCCAAAATGCATTTGAACGATCAATCACTTTTTCGTCAACAGTGTTATATCAACGGTCAGTGGTGCGATGCCAATGGCAGGGGGACCATCAATGTAAACAATCCGGCCGATGAGTCCATTCTCGGCACCATCCCGAAGATGGGTGCCCATGAAACTCGCGATGCCATTGAAGCGGCACGGGTGGCTCAGTTGCGGTGGCGCAGTCTGTTAGCTCGGGAGCGGGCAGTCATATTACGCAGATGGTCCGAGCTGATGATCGAGAATCAGCAAGATCTTGCGATGATCATGACCCTTGAACAGGGCAAGCCGCTGGCAGAAGCAAAAGGCGAAGTGGTCTATTCGGCATCTTTTCTTGAATGGTTCGCGGACGAAGGAAGACGGATCCATGGAGAAACCATTCCACAACACCAGGCCGACAAACGGATCGTGGTGATCAAACAGCCGGTCGGTGTTTGTGTTGCGATTACACCTTGGAACTTTCCCTCCGCGATGATTACCCGAAAAGTCGGCCCGGCATTGGCGGCAGGGTGTGCAGTGGTGGTCAAACCGGCAACGCAAACACCGTATTCTGCCTTTGCATTGTGTGAGTTGGCTGAGCGTGCCGGGGTGCCGGCCGGTGTTTTTAATGTTCTGACCGGGTTGTCCTCCGACATTGGAGGGGAGATGACATCCAATACAACGGTCCGGCATTTGAGTTTTACTGGCTCGACTGAAATAGGACGGCTCTTGATGCGACAGTGCGCTGACTCGATTATCAAGGTGTCCCTGGAGTTGGGTGGAAATGCCCCGTTTATTGTTTTTAATGATGCGGATGTGGATGCAGCGGTCGAGGGCGCAATGATTTCCAAGTATCGAAATGCCGGGCAGACCTGTGTCTGCAGCAACCGCCTCTATGTGCAGTCCGGCGTATACGATGAATTTGCCGAGAAGCTGTCTGGTGCGGTCGAAAAAATGCGGATTGGCTCCGGATTGGATGAAGGCGTTACGCAGGGGCCTTTGATTGACATGAACGCCGTCAAAAAAGTCGAAGAACATATCGATGATGCCGTCAGTAAGGGAGCCAGGGTGGTTGTCGGTGGAAAACGCCATGCACTCGGCGGCAGTTATTTCCAGCCCACCGTGCTGACCGATGTCTTGTCGAACATGAAAGTCGCGAGGGAGGAAACGTTCGGGCCATTGGCACCGTTGTTTAGATTCAACAACGAGTCGGAAGTTATTGAGATGGCCAATAACACGGAGTTTGGACTGGCGGCTTATTTTTACAGCCGTGACTTGGCCAGAGTGTGGCGGGTTGCCGAGGAACTCGAATATGGCATGGTCGGGATCAATACCGGGTTGATTTCTACTGAAGTTGCGCCATTTGGCGGGGTCAAGCAATCGGGTCTGGGACGTGAAGGCTCAACTCATGGCATCGAGGAATACCTTGAAATGAAATATCTGTGCCTCGGGGGTATTCGGTCATCCTGAAAACAGGTGCGTTCCTGGCAAAACCGAAGGCCGGATCGAAGGGAATGTTACGGGGGGGAGGGAGTGCATGCTGCCGGTCAGCGCAACGCATTGACGAGACGGATGGTGTGTCTGGGCAAGCCGTACTGTGTTGAACGGGATAAAACGAAGACGCAGGGTATCACTGCAGACGGAGGGTGGATTCGAGCCGCCATCGGTTGCAAAATTTACTTGCATATGAAGTTGTATTTGGTCTTGCGAAAAGCAACGGTAGACCGTAAACTATCCTAACGAAGGGTATGCCCTAACTCTTAGCATTGATCAATGTTTAATTCACCATACATGGATATCGCGAGACCTGAAATGTTCCAAACAAATGATAATTTAAAACTAAGTCTTAAACTGACCACCCTCTTCGTTGTTGCAGTACTCGCATCAGGGTGCATGAGTGCGAAAAGCAAGCCGGTCGTCGAATCAGAGCCTGCGACACCGCCTGAGCCTGTGGTGGAGCCTGAACCCGTACCCGAGCCGGTTGTCGAGGAAGAACCGGAACCCGAGCCCCTGACAAGCTGGACAGTTAACGAGGGTGATAACCTGTGGGGTATTGCAGCGGAGGAAGAGGTTTATAACGTACCCGAACAATGGCCGTTAATCTACAAAGCAAATCATGATCAGATTCGGGATGCCGATGTTATTTTTCCGGGTCAGATTCTAGATATCCCAAGAAATTCCTCTCAGGGAGCAATTGATGCCGCCATTGAACATGCGAAGAACCGTGGCGCATGGGCAGTAGGTCCGATAGAGGAATCGGATCAAATATATCTCCAGACACCCTGACGCAGCAGTCCATGTAATTATTGTGTGACCTGGAAGCTGTCTTGTGACAGCTTCCAGTGTTTTTGGGGTCCCCTGTTTGCTGCTTTGTCGGCACGCGGTCAGGTCAGCGGACCATTTTGCGCAGTTCAAATTCGAGGATGTCTTCCGCTCCTGCGGTTTTTAAAGAGGGAATCAGTTCTCTGACCTGTTTTCGATCGACCACCGTTTCGACGGCAAGCCAATCATCGCCATACAGTTGATTGATGGTAGGGGCATGCAGACTCGGCAGATGTCGGACCAGTTCGTCAATCCGTTCGGCGGGTACGTTCATTTTTAACAGTACTTTTTCCCGTCCCTGCAGCGCACTTTCCAGCAACAGTGCGATCTTTTCTATTTTTCCCCTTTTCCAGACATCCTCCAGGGCCGCCTTGTTGGCGATAAAAACAGTATGTGTGTGCAGCAGGTCGCACACCACACGAAGTCCATGTGCCTTGATGGTACTGCCGGTTTCGGTAATTTCGACCGCGGCATCGGCCAGTCCTTCGACGACTTTGGCTTCGGTTGCGCCCCATGAAAATTCAACGGTTGCCTGGATGTTTCTCTCGGCAAGATACCGCCGGGTGAAGTGAACCAGTTCGGTCGCAATCCGTTTTCCCTCAAGGTCCTCGATTCGCTGGATACTCGAATCATTATCGACGATCAAAACCCAGCGACAGGGTTGATCCGAAGATTTAGAATAAATCAGATCACTGATGACGGTGACATCTGCCCCGGTTTCAGCGATCCAATCCTGTCCGGTTAGGCCTGCATCCAGTATGCCCTGACTGACGCAAGGCCCCATTTCCTGTGATCTGATCAGTGAGCAGCGGATTTCCCGATCATCAATCGAGGGAAAATAATTACGTGAACGGCTGTGAATGGTCCATCCAGCCTGGGAAAACAGTTCCTTGGTTGCCTGTTCCAGACTCCCTTTTGGAATGCCCAATTTCAGCAAATTTGACATATTCGATGATTTGCAATGCGGGAGGCGGATTATACCCGACAAATGGATCGCATGGACACGTAAAGCCGACAGCAGACAGCCCCGTTCATCTTCTTTACAGCCTGCTTAAGATGTGCTCGATGCTGTCTTTGGCATCCCCGAACAACATCCGCGTATTGGGTTTGAAAAACAGCGGGTTCTCAATGCCGGCATAACCGCTTGCCATACTGCGCTTCAGAACAATGACCTGTTTGGATTGCCAGGCTTCCAGAACCGGCATGCCTGCGATAGGGCTGTCGGGTGACTCGATAGCGGAGGGGTTGACGATATCGTTTGCGCCGATCACCATGACGACATCGGTCTCGGACAGTTCCTCATTGATCTCGTCCATCTCGAGAACAATGTCGTATGAAACCCTGGCTTCTGCCAGCAACACGTTCATATGCCCCGGCATTCTGCCGGCGACCGGATGAATAGCAAACCGAACATTGACCCCCGCCGAGGCCAGTTTGTCGGTCAGTGCCGATACCGGATGCTGGGCATGGGCGACGGCCATCCCGTAGCCGGGGATGATGACCAAAGAGCGGATATTGCCCAGTAATTCGATGGTTTCGTCGATACTGATAGGCACCACATCACCTTGCACTGACGGGTGGGCCTGATCGGCGCTGGTCTGTCCAAATCCGCCCATGATGACCCGAATAAACGAGCGGTTCATTGCGCGGCACATAATATAGCTTAATATGGCGCCACTGGAACCGACCAGCGCGCCAGTGACGATCAGCAAATCGTTAGACAGCATAAAGCCGGTTGCTGCTGCCGCCCAACCTGAATAACTGTTCAGCATCGAGATCACCACCGGCATGTCGGCTCCACCAATTGCCATGACCATGTGGATGCCAAATAGCAAGGCCAGTGCGGTCATTATCAACAGCGGTCTTATTCCCTCCGGGATGCCGCTTGAGTTGACAAACACATAGCCAAGATAGATACAGAGGATCAAGATCACGAGATTCAACCAGTGGCGTCCCGGCAGCATCAGGGCACGGCTGCTCACGATGCCGCGCAATTTTCCGAAAGCGATGACTGATCCGGTAAAGGTGATGGCGCCAATCAGGATGCCGAGGTAAATTTCAATGTCATGAATGGTTTTTTCAATGTCAGTGAACGTATTGTGGCTGTCAAGGTACGTTGCCAGACCGACCAGAACCGCAGCCAGTCCGACAAAACTGTGCAGCATTGCTACCAGTTCAGGCATCTCGGTCATCTGTACTCGAGACGCCAAGAAAGCGCCAATGACGGCACCGACCAGTATTGCCGTCGAGAGCAGGGGAAAATCCTGTACGGCAACACTGAACAGAGTGACACTCACCGCAAGCCCCATGCCCACCATGCCGAATAGGTTTCCCCGGCGTGCGCTCTTCTGGTGGCTCAATCCGCCCAGACTGAGAATGAAACAGATGCTGGCAATAAGATAGGCCGCGCTGACAGTGCCGGATGACATGCGTTAGTCCTCCTTTTTACGAAACATGTTCAACATTCGCTGGGTCACCAGAAACCCACCGACGATATTGATTGAGGCCAAGAGTACTGCGATCAACGCCAGCGAGACCCCCAATGAAGAGGGCGAGCCGATTTGCAGCAATGCACCGAGAATGATAATGCCGCTGATGGCATTGGTGACACTCATCAACGGAGTATGCAGCGCTGGCGTCACATTCCAAATGACTTGCCAGCCGATAAAACAGGCCAGGACAAATACGATGAAATGGTTCATGAAGGATTCAGGGGCGACACTCCCGACACCGATCAGGGCACAGGCCCCCGCAAACATGCCCGCGAGAGTGAACCACCGCCTGTTTTTGGGCAGTTCGGTGTTAGCCGGATGCGCCGGCCTTTTTTCAGGGGCGGAGGCCGGGATGGCAGGGGCCGGTTGCCGTGGGGCGGGCGGTGGCCAAATGACCGTGCCCTGGTGGATAACGGTCGTTCCCCGAATGACCTCATCGTCCAGGTTGACATGAATCTGGCCATCCTTGCTCGGCGTCAACTCGGTCACCAAATGACGAAGATTGGTTGAATACAGTTGGCTCGACTGGGTGGCCATACGGCTCGGATGATCCGTATAGCCGATGATCCTGACACCATGACAGTCGACCAGCTGGTCGGGTTGGGTCAATGCACAGTTGCCTCCCTGTTCTGCGGCGAGGTCGACAATGAGACTGCCGGGGCGCATGCTCTTGACCATCTCTTCGGTGATCAGTGTCGGTGCGGCTTTCCCCGGGATCAATGCGGTGGTAATGATGATGTCCACCTCTTTGGCCTGTGCCGAGAACAAGGCCATTTCCGCTTTGATAAAAGCGTCACTCATCACTTTGGCATACCCGCCCTGTCCGGTACCCTCTTCGTCGAAGGTTAGTTCAAGAAATTCGGCGTTCATGCTTTCAATCTGTTCCTTGACTTCCGGGCGGGTGTCGAAGGCCCTGACAATGGCTCCGAGACTGACGGCGGTACCGATCGCGGACAGGCCGGCAACCCCGGCACCGATCACCATGATTTTGGCGGGCGGAATTTTACCGGCCGCGGTAATCTGACCGGTAAAGAAACGCCCAAAGTGTTGCGCCGCTTCGACCACCGCCCGATAACCGGCAATATTGGCCATCGAGGACAGCGCATCCATTTTCTGGGCCCGAGAGAGCCGAGGGACGCAGTCCATGGCCAATACGGTGGTCCCCCGTGCGGACAGTTTGTTCATCAACGGGATGTTTTGTGCCGGCCGGATAAAACAGACCAGTGTTTTGTCACCGGTCAACCAGTCTGCTTCATGTCGGTCGGCGAGCGGATGGTGTGCCGGAGGCTGCACTTTGCAAACAATATCGGCTTCCTGCCATATCGCCGAGGCCTGTTCAACGATGAAGGCACCGGACCCCCGGTAGTCCTGGTTCGAATAATTTGCGGCCAGCCCGGCATCCTTTTCAATGAATACCTGGTGTCCAAGCTGCATGAATTCCCGGACTTCGCTTGGCGTACAGGCAACACGCTTCTCATTACGACGTATTTCTTTCGGTATCCCGATCTTCATGATTGAAACGATTGGATTGACGAAGTGAATAAATGACTCTTATTGTCAGGAATATATTGATTTAGTGCCCGGTTTAACAATCAAACTAATTGATAGGCTCAATAATATAATTGTTAGGATTGGTGGTATGCTATGCGCCCGCTTTCATGGACCGTTATTTCGAGTGATTATGGCAAAGAACAGGAGCGTTGACCAATTCAGGGTTGCCGATGGCAGCGGCCTTCCTGTTCCCTCAAGATTGCAGTTGATCGAGTGCATCACCGAGCACAGGTCTCCGGTGGTGTTCGAGACGCTGTGTCATCATTTTTCATTGACGGAAACGCAGCAACGGCAAGCACTTCAGTCCCGACTTCGACGCATGTGTCATCAGGGCGTATTAGGGATTGATCACAAGGGAAGATACGTATTGTCTGAAAGCATGGAGATGGTGACAGGGAAGGTGTGCGGGCATGCCAACGGTTATGGGTTTGTGACGCCTGACGACGGTGGTCAGGATGTCTATCTTGATCATCAGCAAATGCGCAGGGTGCTTCATGGAGACCGGGTGCTCACCGGAAGGGGGGAGACCGACTATCGAGGAAGAAGGGAAGGGATCGTGATCGAAGTGTTAACCGATGTCGAACGGCGTATTGTCGGGCAGTATCACCGCCGGGCGGGAGTTGGTTTTGTTGCATCGGAGGACAGTCGGCTTGCGCGGGATATCCGGATTCCCGGAGCGTCGTCGGGTGGCGCGAAATCAGGCGATACCGTGGTCGTTCGAATCACCCGTCACCCGGTACAACACGGTGAGGTGGCCGGAGAGGTGATCGAGGTGATTGGGTCGGCAGGGGCGCCTGGAATGGAGACGGAGATTGCCATTCGAAAATTCGATCTTCCCGATCAGTGGCCTGAGACCGTCATCCGACAGCTGAACGCCATGGGAGAACAGCTTGAGACAGTGACACCGCATGCCGGGCGGATCGATTTGCGCGAGGTGGCGCTGGTCACGATTGATGGTGAGGATGCCCGGGACTTCGACGATGCGGTCTACTGTACACGGACAGAAAACGGCTGGCAATTGCTGGTTGCGATTGCCGATGTCAGCCATTATGTCGAGTTGGACAGTGCCCTGGATCAAGCGGCCTGTGAAAGAGGGAACTCGATTTATTTCCCAGACCGGGTGATTTCCATGTTGCCGACCGTGCTGTCAAACGGTATCTGTTCGCTGTCACCGCACGAGGATCGATATTGTCTGGTTTGCGACATGCAGATGAATCCTGTCGGCGAGATCACTGAATTTCAATTTTATCCTGCCATCATGCATTCCCATGCACGATTGACCTATGACACGGTGAATGCCATTGTCAGTCAAAAAAAACCTCGACAGCGTCACAAGTGGCGGTCCGTTGTGCCCCAGCTGGATAACCTGTACGCACTGTTTTCATGTCTTGACGAAAAGCGCAAGCAACGCGGCGCGATCGATTTTGAATTTCCAGAGTCGCTGATTGAGCTTGATGCGCAGCAAAGGATCAAAACACTTTCACTGCGGGCCCGAAACGATGCCCACCGGTTGATCGAAGAATGTATGCTGGCTGCCAATGTATGTGCCGCCCAATTTCTCAAGGAACATTCGGACAAAAATGCCATTTTTCGCAATCATGATGGACCCAAGGCCGATTCGCTTGACGATGCCAGACGGGCTCTCAATGGGTTCGGTTATACGCTTGGGGGGGGAGAGGCGCCGAGTGCAATGGATTATTCGAGGCTGGTGAGCCAGGTTGCCGATCAGAAAAAACTCGCATCGGTGGTACAGTCGTTATTGTTGAGAACCCTGGGACAGGCGGTCTACAGTACGAAACAGATAGGGCACTTTGCGTTGGCATACCCGATTTATACGCACTTTACCTCACCGATCAGGCGGTACAGTGATCTGGTTGTGCACCGTGCCATCCGGGGGATCCTGACAAAAGGTGCTACACAGCGTTTGACACCTTCGGAACACACGATGACCCAAGTGGCTGAGCACTGCTCGATCACTGAGCGACGGGCCGAGGAGGCCACCCGTGAGGTCATTGCCAAGCTGAAGGCGCAATATATGCAGGACAAGACAGGCGAGGAGTTCAGTGGTGTCATCTCCGGGGTCAAGGAATTTGGTTTGTTTGTTCTGCTGGATGAGTATGGTGTTGATGGGCTGGTCCATATTGCCTCGTTGACGGGTGATTACTATCATTTCGATCCGATTCGATGCCAGTTGGAGGGAGAGCGTACGGCGGTGAGATTCCGATTGGGTGATGCGGTGACCGTCCGGCTCGAACGGGTTGAGTTGACGGATGGAAAAATCAGTTTCTCGTTACTGTCTCACGAAAAAATGGTTATTTCACAAAACCGGATCACGAGTCAAAGAAAACGTCGCAGGGTAAAGGCAAAAAATGGGCACCCAAAAGGAAAGCGGCATCGATCCCGATAAACCGATACCATCGGACACCGAAAAAATCTATGGAATGCATAGTGTTGAGTCGGTTCTGACACATGATCCGGGACGGGTGATCGAAGTGCGTTATGACCGGACAAGAGCGGATCACAGAATGAATCAACTGAAGCGACTGCTGGTGCAACACCAAGTGTGCCGGCAGTCGGTGGACAGGCATGCATTGAACCGACTGACGGGCGGTAAGGTTCATCAAGGGGTGATTGCGTTTGTTCGGCCACGCGAGAGACAGGGCGAACCGTTACTGCTCCGTCATCTGGAGGGTATCGATCATCCCTCTTTGGTATTGATACTGGACCAGATTCAGGATCCACATAACCTCGGAGCCTGTTTGCGTGTGGCAGACGGTGGCGGTGTGGATGCGGTGATTTTACCCAAACACGGGAGTTGCCCGGTAAACCACACGGTCACCCGGATTGCAGTCGGCGCGGTTGATCGGTTGGCCATTTTCCATGTGAGCAATCTGTCGCGGACGATGACATTATTGCAACAACGCGGTTTTTGGATCACCGGTGCGACCGACAAGACAGCCAGGACGGTCTATGAATGTGACCTGACCGGAGATGTGGTGATTGCAATGGGCTCCGAAGCCATCGGCTTGAGAAAACAGACCATGGTACAGTGTGACCAACTGGCGAGCATTCCGATGCACGGTTCGGTATCCAGCTTGAATGTCTCGGTTGCCGCGGGCGTGTTTGTTTTTGAGGCAATCAGGCAAAGACAGATGAAAAAACGCAACGACCGACTGCATGAATCGGCGTGAAGTCCACATCAGCATCAAAACAATAGGGTTGTTCAGGGGGGGGGCATGATTGATGAGACGAACGGGCCAGCAGATGAAGACTAGATCAACAGCGCAGCGGATACCTTTCGACTGTCGCTTTGCAGCAGATTGAAGGTTCGACAAGCGGCCGCAGTGTCCATGACCTCCAATCCAATTCTCTTTAACATCAACGGTTCGGTCATCCCGGTTTCAGGGAAGCATAGTGTGCGGCCCGTCCCAAGCAGTATCAGTTCGGTATCCAGCAGTGCCAAGTCTTCAAAATGCGACTTGCAGAGGTCAGAAACATGTTCTACCGGCCACAATTGAACCGTTTGGGATGATATTATTATACTCTGCCGGTAAAGGGCAGAGCCTATTTTGATGCGGAAGCGTTCCCCATGCAGTGCACACTCGGTAACGTGGCAAAGGGAACTGGATTTCTGCAGATGGAGTTTCATGCGGATGATGTCTTAATTAAGTGTGGTACCGAAAATACGGGGCCAATCATATCAATTAATCGGATAAAACGAATACTCTCATTGTGAAAGCGGTCAATATTGGTCTTTTGGGGTTGGGGACCGTGGGCAGCGGTGTGCTTGAAATACTCCGGCGCAATGCGGACGAAATTACCCGACGGGCTGGCAGGGAAATCAAAGTGAGCGCTGCCGCCGTCAGAGACAAGGCCAAACCCAGAGGGTTCGATACCAGCGGCATCGTATTAACCGAGGATCCTATCCGTGTCATTGATGATCCTGATATTGACATTGTGGTTGAACTGATCGGTGGGGAGACCGTGGCGCTGGAAGCGGTCATGAGGGCGATGGAGAATGGCAAATATGTGGTGACCGCGAACAAAGCGTTGATTGCCATTCACGGGAATCGGATCTTCGAAAAAGCGCAGACCGGTGGCCTGATGGTCGCATTTGAATCAGCGGTTGCCGGAGGTATTCCGATCATTAAATCGATCCGCGAAGGGTTGGCGGCAAACCGGATACAATGGTTGGCGGGCATTATTAATGGTACGTCCAATTACATCCTGACCCGGATGGAAGAGAGTGGTCGGGATTTTGGCGCAGTGTTAGGTGAGGCCCAGTCATTGGGCTATGCCGAGGCAGACCCGAGCTTTGATATCGACGGGATTGATGCGGCTCACAAACTGACCATACTCGCATCGATTGCGTTTGGTATATCGCTGCAGTTTGAAAAGGTGTTTGTTGAGGGGATCACCAACGTGACGAGTGCCGATATTGCCTATGCCAAGGAGTTCGGATATCGCATCAAACATCTTGGAATCGCGCGACGTACAAAACAGGGGATCGAGTTGAGAGTTCATCCGGTACTGATTCCCAGAAAGCGTCTCATTGCCAATGTCGACGGGGTGATGAACGCGGTATTGGTCCATGCTGATGCGGTCGGACCGACACTCTATTATGGAGCCGGCGCAGGGTCCGAGCCTACCGCGTCGGCTGTGGTGGCAGATCTGGTGGATGTGGTTCGTGCGATTACCACCGATCCTGACAATCGGGTTCCTCACTTGGCATTTCAGTCAAATGCCTTGCAAGATACCCCGGTACTGTCCATTGGTGAAGTCCGAACCGCCCATTATCTGCGCATGTCAGTGGTCAACCGTCCGGGAGTGTTGGCGTTGATTACAAGAATTCTGGGTGACAAGCGGATCAGTATCGAGACCATCTTGCAAAAAGGTGCGTATTTGCAGCCCGAAGCAACCCGGCCAGATGAGCGGGTGACGATTCTCCTGATGACCCAGGAAGCATTGGAGAGGGATATCGGTGACGCCATTGATCGGATAGAGCAACTTGAGACGGTATATGGCCAGGTGACACATTTTCGAGTGGAAAACCTGTCTTGAGTCGACAGACGATTGGCCGTGTCCCCTACCCGTCATCTTCTCCCCTCGCCCGTGTTCCAATGGTTCAGTGATGTGCAGGCCATCGAAGAAGTGTGGGTAGCGCTCTTTTCAGTCGCCCCCTCTATGCAGGTCGGTTCGTAGCCAGTGATCGAGAATTTGTCAAGACGGGAACCGCTTTGCCGGTTTTCGTCGAATGATGAGACAGACCCGGCGTCCATTCCGCCTCTGTTGAAGCGAATTTATGAAAATAGGAACGTTGCCAAATGGTCGCAGGTGACGGATTCTCTGGACCAACTTTACCCTCCCAAGCTACTTAAGGATGTCGATATTGCCAGTGACATTATTTGTCGTGCGGTTATCCAGGGTGATTCGATTCTGATCGTCGGCGATTACGATGTCGATGGGGCTACCGGAACGACATTGGGTGTGCTCGCGTTAAGAGAGATGGGTGCCAGGGAGGTCGACTATCTGGTGCCGAATCGATTTAATGACGGCTACGGATTGTCAGAAAAAATTGCCGCATTGGCATTAGCCAGATCCCCTGATGTGCTGATTACCGTGGATAACGGTATCAGCAGCATCGAGGGGGTGGCATTGCTGCGAAAGCAGCAGGTCAAAGTCATCATAACCGACCATCATTTATCCGGACAACAGTTGCCACCGGCCGATGCCATTGTCAATCCCAACCAGCCCGGATGTGATTTTCCCAGCAAGGCATTGGCGGGTGTCGGCGTCATGTTCTATCTGTTAACTGCAGTCAGAATTCGGTTGAGGCAGGCGGAGTGGTTCTTGCAACAGGATTTGCCTATGCCCAATCTGGCAAAATATTTGGATTTGGTTGCCTTGGGTACGGTCGCTGACATGGTCCCGCTCGATAGAAATAACCGAATCCTGGTGGCACAGGGCATTGCCCGAATCAGGTCGGGTGGAGCCAGACCGGGTATTGCCGCCCTGATGGAAGTGGCCGGGAAAAGTGTTGATAAAGTGGCTACATCGGATTTCGGGTTTGCCATCGCGCCAAGCCTGAATGCGGCGGGTCGACTGGATGACATCTCGACCGGAATTGAATGCCTGTTAAGTGCCTCCGAGGAGACCGCAAGAAGTTATGCCGGTATACTCAATCAGATCAATATGGAACGTCGTTCGATTGAAAAAACCATGCAGAAACAGGCCTTTGGTATCCTGAGGACATGGGAATCGGAGAGGCGGGAAAAACCCGACACGCAGATGGGGCTTGGCGTGTGCCTGTTTGAGCCGTCATGGCACCAGGGTATCGTTGGACTGGTCGCATCAAGGATTAAGGAAAGATTGGCACAACCGGCGATTGTGTTTGCCCGGGCGGGTGACGGGATGCTGACCGGGTCGGCACGTTCTATTCCCGGGCTGCATATCCGTGATCTGATCGAAAGTATTGCCCTGCAACATCCGGCATTAATCGTCAAATTTGGAGGCCATGCGATGGCCGCGGGGCTGACCATCGATGAAAGTGATTTCACTGATTTTCATGATTTTTTCAGGACGGCTGTCCAACAAAGATTTGCTGAATTCGGCTATGAAGCACCGGTGATCTTGAGCGATGGTGAGTTGGATCATACCGAAATGACACTACCCTATGCCGAATTGCTGAGAAATGCGGCACCGTGGGGACAGGGTTTTCCCGGTCCACTGTTCGACGGTGTTTTCGATGTGGCGAAGGCCCATATCGTGGCGGAGCAACACATCCGGTTTTTACTCAGGAATACGGACGGTGAAAGTTATGATGCGATTGCGTTCAGAGCGGTCAACCCCGGAGAAGAACACGTCATTTCTCGGTTAAAAAGGGTACATGTGGCCTATCAGTTGGATGTGAACGAATTTCGGGGACGTCGTTCCATGCAGTTGATTGTCGAAAAATTTGTCAGCCTCTGTGTGTGATGTGCCGCCTTGCCTAAATGAAAGCCAGGTTCGATGCAACACGACGAAAATGATGCTGTACTGGTGCAGCGTGTTCAAAACGGTGAGAAGCAGGCGTTCAATTTGCTGGTCACGAAATATCAATATCGCATTAAACATCTGATCAGCCGTTTTATCAAGGATCCGATGGAACAGGAGGATATTGTTCAGGAGTCCTTTATCAAGGCGTATCGCGCCATCGGCCATTTTCGTGGCGAGAGTGCCTTTTATACCTGGTTATATCGTATCGCCGTCAATACGGCCAAGAACTTTATCGTTGCCTCTGGTCGACGTCCTCCCGCTCAAGATATTGCTGCTGACAGCGCGATGCATGCCGATTATTCTGACCGGCTGACAGAAATGAACTCGCCTGAAGAAATTTTGCAAGGTGATGAGTTGGTGAAGGTGATCAAGGATACGATTGCAGGGTTGCCGGAGGAGTTGAGAGTGGCCATACAACTACGGGAATTTGATGGCTTGACCTACGAAGATATTGCCGCAGCGCTGGGCTGCCCGATCGGCACGGTCCGTTCCCGGATTTTCCGGGCTAGGGAGGCGATTTCCCAGGCCATCTCACGGTTGGACTCTCCTGCTTGATGTGTCTGAATGACGTTGTGATCGTGAGCATAAGAATTGATCGGGAAGCGCGATGCCATCTTGGCGACCGTTAGATAGGTTGTATCCAAGGAGATCCGCTTCCATTTTATTGTGTTGTCCAAGTGCGCGGCAACAAGCATGGCAGACGGTCTGGCCTTGAAGCGGACTGGACAAACGAATGTTTAAATAATATTGAAAATATGTTATGTCCGGTGAACTATTCTCGCGCCACAGACACTAAATTTTGATAGTCGTGCAATCTGATAATGCCCACATGAACGAAAGAATTTCATTGTTGATTGACCATGAACTGACGGAGTCTGAACGACAGGTGATATTGGGACAGATCATGTCGGATGACGAGGCGATTCGGTGTTGGAAACATTACCATCTGATCGGTAGCGTGATGAGAAACGAGATCACATCGACAGGCGTTGATCTGACCGACCACATTGGGTCACAGTTGGAACAGGAACCCACTGTCGTATCGTCGAGGGCCGGGACACGTCACCGGATCCATCCCACCGCTAAGACCTGGAAAATATCCGGTCTGTTCGCTTTGGCCGCCTCCATCGTCCTGTTGGCAGTGATTGTGCTCAGCCCGATTCAGGAGGAGTCCGGGCAGTCGGCATCATTGGTGGGTGAACGGGTCGCCCCCCGGACCATGGCGCAACAGCAGTTTGCGAACGATTTTGGGGTCATGTTGGCGAAGCATGGTGAATTCAGTTCGTCGACCGGATTGAATGGACTGGTCGTTTACTCCAAGCTGGTGACCAATCAACCGATGCATCAATGATGGTCCTGCATCCCGACCACAGCCATCAGACATGAACGCAGCAGTTCGATCAACCCACATGATTTTAAAAAGATTACTGATGATCTGGGTGACTGTTGTCATGTTGATCACAGTGAATCTGCCTGCAACAGCCAGTGTGTCTTCCTGGATAATGAAAATCAACAAAGCGTCAGCTGAAGTCAATTTTGCAGGCACCTTCATCTATGTCCATGACGGTACAATTGAGGCCATGGAGGTTGTCCGTCGAGTGACTGACGGGATGATGCAGGAACGGTTGTATTCACTTCACGGTGAGGCGCGAGAAATTATCCGGGACAGGAGTCGTGTGTGGTGCTTCATGCCGGATCAGCGGACGGGTATGCATGATCACAGACAGATGTCGCAGAGTGGCTTTCCGAGAATTCTACCCGGCAGTTTTGCTGAACTGTCGAAAAACTATCAATTTAAAGAGGGCAAGGAAGCCCGAATTGCCAATCGTCTTGCCCACCAGCTATATATTCTACCGAATGATCATTATCGTTACGGATACACATTGTGGGCGGATAAGGAATCGGGTCTGGTGTTGCGTTCGGACATGACCAACGAAAAAGAAGAGATTATTGAACAGTATATGTTTGTGAATGTGGACATTGGAGGCCCTATTTCGGATGTCCAATTGCAGGCGACCAGTAACAAAGATGAATTTGAATGGTTGGGTGATTTCAAATCACCGGTGTCCACTCCGCTGGAATCGTCTGACTGGCGGGTGAATCAGATGCCTGACGGTTATCGGTTGTCGAAACATATTCGAAGGATGTCTCCCACAGAACCCAGTGTGGTTGAACACCTGGTTTATACCGATGGACTTGCCACGTTATCCGTTTTTATTAATGAGGCGAAAGAAGGTCAAAGTGGTCTGGGGGGGCTGAGTCGGATGGGTGCGGTACATGTGTATCGGGACACCATCAATTATCACAACATCACGGTCATCGGTGAAGTGCCTGCACGGACGGTCGAACTTGTGGCAAGCAGTATTGTTTATCAACCCTGAGCCGGAAGAGACGGTAACGAACCCCGTTTGGTGCCGGATGCCAAAGGAATCGGCCTGAAACTCACCGGATGGCACCCAGTGGGCGGGTCGGCTCAAACAAATTGACCAATATAATGGAGTTGCTTATACTCATCATTGTACTGTTGAGTATGAAATAGCAGCGAGCGGTTTTTGCTGTTGACAGTAAAACGAGGGAAATCGTGCCGTCAAATAGTAGCCATCGGCGATGCCGGAGTTCTGGCAGGTGTATCGTACAGTACGTTGGATAGGCTCTTTGGTTTCCAACGAGCAGTTTGAGCGATTAACGAGCCGCATTGGTCTGTTTGTTGTCACGGAACCGGTTGAGAATAGCGGTTCAATGTGTTTTTGCGGTTTCAGGGATAAGATAGCCTGTGTTGGCAGATGTTTGATATAGTGTGTTAGGGTTTAAAGATCAGAACGAGGAGGATATTGTGCTGAGTTTTGCCGAAGAGATTATGCTCTTGCTTCTTGAGGATGAGGATGGGAAGTTTGTACCTGCCCCGGATCATTATTTTAGATGTGTGTTGTCTGGCGCGATTCTTATGGATCTTGCGTTGATGGGTAAGATTGATACGGACTTGAACAATCTGACTGTGATTGATTCTGAGCCAACCGGAGACGACCTTCTTGATCCGATTCTTGAACTCATCGTGGCAGAGGGAGGGGAGCATGATGCCCGATACTGGGTTGAACATTGTCAAGGTGCTTCTGAAGAAATCCGCCAAAAGGCACTTGATCGTCTTTGCAAAAAAGGCATTCTGAGACAGGAGGATGATCTGTTCCTTTGGGTTTTCAAATCAAGACGGTATCCTCTTGTCGATGGAACGGCAGACCGTGAGGTGAAACTTCGCATAATGTCGATTCTTTTCAGCGATGAAATTCCCGACCCACGGGACATTGCGATCATTGGACTGATGGATGCGGGTGGCCTTTTCAGATATCTGCTTTCCGACAGGGAGCACAAAGGCGTAGCAGAGCGGATTAGACAGATCAGGCGAATGGATTTGATCGGGCAAGCTGTGACGATTGCCGTAAGAGAGATTGAACGGCGACTGGCACAAGTAACAATGGCGACTGCTCGAATGTAAAGACAGATGTTGTGCTGAATGAGTCGACGATGTCCTTGGTCGTTGTAGCAGGTATCAATCGAAATGCATGGCTTGGCACCCGGGTCGAAATTCCCGTAAGGACACCAATATACGATGCGTCACACGCTGGAAGGGTTACATGCCCAACAGTATGAGAGCCATTGCTTCGCCTCGCCAGTGTCTTCTTCAAACGTAACGATGAGTGCCGGGAGTGGTGGACAAGATAAACAAGGAAATACCGACCAGTGGAGGTGGTGCGCGTATCACGATTATTGATGGAAGCGTGAAATCGGAACCACCGCCCAAGCAAAAAACATCGAACTTCGGCAAGTTGAATAAACTGGTCACCGAGGAAGCGTATAAAAAAGCGCGGGAACGGATGCTCAAGAAGCGAGGTATTGTCCGGTCCGGTATCGACCCCGAGGATCTGGTGGACGGAGCAACCATCGCGACATACTACATGGAAGGTGGGATACGCCAGTTTCCAGACGATGCCAAGGTGATGGTCGATGATTTGGGTGACTGGGAGTGTTTCCAATCCAGAGATAAGCCTGAAGGCGTATGTTTTTCATGGATTTATTAACCCGAATAATGCATGCGCCGTGGAAAGGCGCGTTTTCCCGGTGGGTGCGAATCCCACCCAACAATGATCGCTTCGGTTGGCAGCAGCCAGGGCGGTTTACGGGGGTAACGAGGTAGACTGAAGCACTGGGGTGATAAAGGGCCGCCTTGGGCGGTTCAGCGAGCATGCAGGGCGGAACGTGAGTAAACACCGAGCAGGCAATGAGCCGGGTAATGCACAAGCCGACCCGCCTGTCATACGGGGAAGGCCGATGGCGGACCGGGAAGCAAGCGATAGGGGCACCGGTTCGTTTGTGCCGGGGTAGTGGTGCTGGCATGTATGCAAGAGGGGGAACGTGGCAACACGGGAAGCCCTGACGGAGGTGTGGCACGCACCAAACCGGTATCCCGCGAGGGGCCGGCCGGGTCATGCCGGTCGAGGCAAGGGGCCTGACTTCGAGCGCAAAATGGTGCGGGGGAAAGACATGACCACTGACGAAGGTCTGACCCGGTCACAACGGGTTCGGCGACGCCAGCGCGTTTTACATGCGACGCTTCGGTCCCACCCGAAAGGCGATTTCATGCGCTGATCGACCAGGGATGGCGTGAGGACTTTCTGATGGAAGCCTGGCGACGTGTCCGCTGCAATGGCGGCACGGCGGGGGTGGACGGGGAGACCTTTGCGGCGATGGGCGTGGCGTGGACCGGGGGATCGGGGAACGGTCGCGGGCACTGAGGGAGGGCACCTATGTACCGGAAGCGGTTCGACAGGTGCGGATTCCGAAGAAACAGCCCGGCGAGTGTCGGTCCTTGGGGATACTCTGTATACGGGATCGGGTGGCACGGCCATCGGCCCGGTGCGGATCTTCCGCGCGGGCCGCCTTTTCCCCTCAGGATGTTCCGTCAATACCTTGCCCTGATACGAGCCACCGACCGTGCCAGAACCGCTCAACCCAACCTTACCAGAAAAACCCGCAAACCACCGGATACCGGCGACCGGAAAGGAAGAGGGACTACCGGAAATTGACTGCCAAAGAGAGACTACCGGGAAAAAAAGCAACCAACCATTACCCGCATTAAATCGGGTTCCCTTCTGTCTCTGGCTGAAACTATCCAGGAAAAAAAGGCGGCTCTACTACGGAATAATCTGGGATACTACACTGGGATGCAGCATGCTGGAAATCATGGAGATTCTGTCGGTCGCCACCGATCGGAAAATCCGCGTGTATGCGGTCAAGGGAGACTGGGAACTGACCGATAACCTTCAGAGCAAGATCATCGCAATGGTTTTTTCGATGGCGGTTGAGATTGAACACGATCTGATCTCGCAGCGCACGCGAGAGGCGCTGCGTGTCAAAAAAGCCAGAGGCGAGCGACTGAGCTGTCCGCCCGGACCCGGCAAAAGCAAGCTGAACCCGTTCCGTCCAGAGATCGAATCCCTAGGGCAAGGATATGTTTAGTGGAAGGGGCTTATCCGAAAGGGCCGGCTCACAAAGTAGTGAGCCGAGAGAAAGGGTTTCGATCAAGTTGGATATTCACGAAGTATTTCGTGGTTCAATATCGTTACAAACCCTCCCGTATTAAGCTAAAGATCAGTGCTTTCGACAAAACAGGCATTTCACCCTGCCGGATATCATTTCAATGACCCTGAGCACCAAGTGACGCTTGGCGCAGTATTTAAAGAACCCAAGAAAAACAAGCGCCCCTCCCGAAGGAGGGCGTTGAAAAGGAGTCGGTATGATCGGTCCTGAATTACGAACCCCCAGCGGGTTGAACCAGCCAGGTCATGTAGCTTGCCAAGGCGAAGAACATGGACAAGACCAGGCCCATGACGGCCCATGTCTGGTGCCGGAGGCGGTCACCCACCTCGACTTTGACAGTAGCCAGGCCGACTTTGACATCGGCCACATCGGCCGCCAGAGAATCCACTTTCTGATTGACTGCTCTGATATCGGCTTTCATGTCATTCATGTCGGCCTTCAGATCGGCTTTCATGTCACGCATGTCCGCTTTCAGATCGACAATCGCAGCAACCACACGGTTTTCGCTTTTATCGACCTTCTCATCAATCATCGTTATCATCTCCAGCGTCTGTTTCGCTGTCAGTCCGTAGTCGGAACCGTTTCCGTGCTCCGGGGTTGGTAGTATTGCACTCATGATATTGCTCCCAAAACAAAAACAAACCCGTCTAGAGAGCCACCGCCCGGATGGGGGGAAATCTCCCCATCCGGGCCGGAAAATCATGTCGTGGTCACTACTCGTCAGACACCGAAGCCGAAGCTCCCGCGCCACAAGGGTGTCACAACACGACGCGTCACGCTTAAGGGCCGCTCGCCCGACGACTTGGGGTCGTCACGCCGCCTCACCCGCGTTTCCTTCAGGAATAACGAGGGGGGTGCCAGGAAGCGAACTTCCTGCTGGCCGAACTCCCTTCTAAGGAGCGCACACCCGGCCCGGCCAGTAAAGGTTTTGCCGGATCAGCTCCGGCGGGCCATTGAATAACATCCTACACTCCGCCCCGGGTAAAATCAAATCCATCCGCGATGCAACTTGTCCCGAAGACCATCCAGAATTCCGGTCCAGCCGCCGCTCCCATGCCTCCTGGGTGGTCGCACGAGTGAGCGAATGGCTGTGCGGCCCTCTATCCTTCGATTGTAGAACGGCACTCGATTCAGAACGACGGAGAAGATATCTTGTCACCGCCAGGTTGGGGGTGGACCATCCCATTATTTTAAAATTGGAGAAAGGGGACATTACTAATGTGGGACTGACAAAAAGATCAAAAGATGTTGAACTGACAAATCAATTGGTGAAAATAAGAAGGGAAAGACGTTTTCTCGCTTTTTGGGGGGTACTGTAAGTGATCGGGTCAGGCAGGCGATGTTCTCTCTGCCTTGGATCGTATGAACAGATGAAGTGGTGCCGGAAAGAGGAATCGAACCTCCGACCTACTGATTACGAATCAGTTGCTCTACCGACTGAGCTATTCCGGCACTCTGATTGCGTATTTCACTGAAAGTGACTACCCGAATCAGGTCATTTCCCGTTATCGGAACTGAGCGACAAAGATAATGGCGACATTTGGCTGAAGGGACGGTCCCGCTGACCTGTTTCCGGTTGTATCGCAAAGTCCGAGCGGATATTACACTGGCGAATCGGGCATTTCCAGCCCTTGTATCGGTTCACCATCTTGTTTTATTTGGCAAAGTAATCAATGCTGCTGGGCTTGAAATTTCCCAAACGTCCCATGCCATCAAGGATTGAGGTTAAATAAGATTGCGCTGTCAGTCGGTTGAGTGCGCCTTGGGCACAGTCAGTCTCATTGTAGTGTTTCGTGATATCTCTGCGTCCAAACGGATTATATATCAAGATGGGGACTGCATCCCCGCTGTGTTCACCACGGACCGAATCGGTTGAATGGTCGGCGCAAACGCCAATGAGCGTGTTGTCAAATTGCATTTTTCCGAGGGCCGTATCAAATGCACTGATAAAGTCTCTTTTCAACTGGGGGTTTTTATCATGAGCCGCCGTGTCGGTCCCTTTCAGATGCAGGTAAACCAAATCGTGATTTTCCAGGGCCTGCTTGACAGTCTCTAGTTTCAGTGTCAGATCCGTATCGGGCAGCGCAGTGAATCGTGGGTCACTCAGCCGGGTAAATTCGAATAAACGGGCCAGTCCAAGAATAGTGCTTTCACCTGAAATAACGGCGACCTTTATGTTCAAGTGGGACAGAAGGTTTTTATGAGGTTGATGCATGCCTGCCCCTCTCATGAGAACGCCATTGGCTGAAGGTAGACCCTGGAGAGTCCTTTCCAGATTGATCGGATGTGTGTTTAGTATCCTGTGAGCCGCGCTTGTAAATGTATTCACCGCCTCGGCTGTAATGCGTGCCGATTCATCGTTTTCATGTTGTGGCTGGCAAGGCAGAATATGCCGGGTGGTTGTTTTCCCGCCAGGGTCGGTATCACTGATCGCGGCCGATAGTTGCGGACCCCGTAACCGAAGGACGCAGCGGTGCTGGGTTGCCGGGTGCAAACTGGCATGAATCTGATTGCCCACCTCAATGTTTTGCAGTGACTGGCATAACACTTCGACCTGATCACTGATTCGTCCAGCCCTGCGATCAGTGATCTCGAAGTGGTGCTGTTTGGGGGATACAGTTGCGAGATTGGCCCGAAACAGGAGATCGCCGGGAAGACGCGTCAGGCCGATTCCCGCCGCTTCGATAGGGCCCCTGCATAGCGTGATGGCTTCTGTAGGAGGCATGCCAAATAAAATACCGACACCGGTATGTGTGTCCACTGGCAAGCCCGCCAGAAGGGGGTCCATCAATCCGGTTTGTCCCCTGGCGGCAAGGAGATCAAGACAGGGGGTGTCAGCAGCCTCCAAGGGCGTAGCGCCATTGAGTTCTGCGCAAGGCCGGTCTCCCAGACCATCCAGTATGAAGATAATGCCCTTTGTTACTGTGTTCACTGGTATTGATTTCTCAAGTGGACGATCTTGTCCTGGTACGTCACCGTGATGGTCTGGATGATGATCTTGATAATTTCGGAGACCGTTTTTTCAAGGTGTAGATTATTGATAATCTCGATATCCTCGCTATCGGCTTCCGACAGCAGCACTGTTTGCAGTTGCCAGATGTCATCAATATTCTTTAAATATCGCTGAGCCCGACGTTGTTTGTTTTCGTCTGATCGACCCTTGATATACCGGATAAGTTGTTTTTTATCCAGCACAGACAGCGTAATCGGTACGACAACGGCGTCAGGGTCGGTTATTTGGGAACACAGGGTCGGTCTGATGTGAACGCCTTCAACGATCATCGATACCCGCTCGTTCAACGCACGCTGAATGACCGCCTGACAGGCGACTTCCACCATTTCAGTCTGACGCTGAAAGCCGTAGAGCAGGTTATGTTCTTTCTTTGTTTCATACAAGTCGGTCTTTTGTAAAACCTTGCCTGCTTTGAACGAAGATGTATGCAGGGAAGGCGCCAGTTTTTCGGGGATCAAAATTCGCATCACTTCTCTCAACATGTCGGTCGATTGAGTGCGGACGATGCCGAGTCGATTGGCGATTTCGGTGGAGATCGTGCTTTTACCACATCCTGGTACGCCACCGATCAGCAGAAGCAGTGGGTAGCTGTTTCTCTGAAAGTCATCCCAGATGAGATAGTGATCGGCGGATTCCTGATTCAACTCGTTTTTGATCGACAGGTAGGTCATCGAGACCAGTTCTTTATTTGAAATTCTTCTGATTTTTCTTCTGATCAGGGTGCTGTGGATTTTCCGGGTGATCATGCTGCATTGTTCTTTTGAAAGGGCGCTGCTTTGCAGTTGCAGCGCATGCAAGCTTCTTGAAAAGGGACGGGAGACACCGTCACTCGTATCAACCAGAAGATTATCGCCTAGCAGTGTTTCTTTATGCTGATACTGGTTCAGTACAGCGGCGGGGTAGTCGTCCATCAAGGTCTCGATGACTCTCGCTCTTAATTCTGCCGTGGTCACGATATCGATCTCGTCGAGGTCTTCTCGTACCTCAGTGGCCACTTGATAGGCATCGACAAAATTCAATCCGGCAGTCTGCAAGGACTTGGTTAACATTCCTCGCAGAAAAGGAATTTTGGTATCGTTTTTTTCGTCAAAAACCAGCAGCTTGGACATGAACTTGTTTAACTAGAATGATAAGCCTTGCGTACTTCCTGTGCGATGATATCAAGTCCTGTAGATACCTGCGACGGATCGGCGGCATAAGAAACTCGGATGCATTCGTGTTTGTGCTCCCAGCTTTCTTCCAGTCCGGGGAAGAAATGGTGTCCAGCGACCACAAGCACCCCTTTGCGCTTCAAGTTTTGATAGAGTGTTTCACTACTGATCGGCAGATTCTTAAACCACAGCCACAGGAATATCGCGCCTTCAGACAGATGTACACGCACCGGCAGGTCAGCCATCTTTTCCCTGATTCGGGCAATGGCCTGACGGGAACGTTCCAGATAATAGGGTTTGATGATCTCCTGGCACAGCGGAATCAGTTTCCGGTTCTGAATTAATCGGGTGACGAGTGTCGGACCAAAACGCCCGGGGGCGAGGTTGTAGACTGCATTGGCACGGGTGATCTGCTGTATGACCGATCCGTGTGCGATGATGATACCGGTTCGGGTTCCCGGCAGTCCGAGTTTGGATAAGCTGAGACACAAAATAATGTTATCGCTCCATCGTGGTTGGGCATCGCAAAAAACAATACCCGGAAACGGCAGGCCATAAGCACCGTCCAGGATGAGCGGTATGCCACGTGCTGAGACCATCTTCGACAGCTTTTCCAATTCCCCCTCGGTGACGACATTACCAGTGGGATTGGTCGGTCTGGAAATGCAGACTGCACCAATATCGTCGCCAATCACCAGATTGTCGAAATCAAATCGATATTTGAAGAACAGATCATCTTCCGGGTGTTTTGTGATCACCGGCCGGTTCGCGATGAATAAAGGGTGACTCCCCAGCCCGACATGCTCGTATCCAATATATTCCGGTGTTATCGGTAATAATATCCGCCTGTCCGTCCCGTCACGATATTCTCCGGCAAAAAGGTTGAATAGAATGCCAAAACTGGCCTGGCTGCCGTTGGTCACCGCGATGTTTTTGGATTCGACCGGCCAACCGAATTCCGACTGCAGAAACTCAGAGAGTGCGTTCAGGAAGGACTGGTTCCCCTGAGGGGCGTCATAGTTGCCGATCATCCTTTCAAACCGGTTTCCCTCTTTCAGGATGTTTTCCATCTCCTGTCTGAAACATTGTTCGACCCGTGTGATCGAAGCCGGATTGCCACCACCAAGTGACAGGAATTCGATGTCTTGGTTGACGGTATGCCCAAGATCATTCATCAATTGAAGGATGCCGCTATCTTGTGTGAAGTGATCAGCGAATCTGGAGAAGTGCATTTGTGATTGGAACAACGATTGGATATGGGAGGAAAAACAAACAGATAAGACGGTATCGAAATGTGTTTTAGGGTTACTGGCTTTTCGGTCAGGTCAAACTACAAACAGTGGAGATAAAATATAATCTTGCACTATCCAACAGGGGTCGTTTATTTGCAACGTCATATTCAAAGCAGAGCCTGTAGGCATATCATACACTAGCGTGCGCATTTGTTTGGCACGGAACCAGACATTGTCTTCATGGCCCAATGGAGACGAGGCACGGATCAATTCTTCGTGCTTGGTATGGTATGTCGTTGAAGTGATGGGTACATGTGATGATCAGTGCACCATGATCGTTGAGATGATGCTATTGTTTTTTAAAATCCCAGAGTCCCACGGTCAAGGTTTCTGTCTGGCGATAACCCGGAGAGGGGAGTTGTAGATGGTGGACCAGATCAAATCGACGGCACCAATGTTCCAGAGATACGTTGGAAATCCCCAATCTTCTGTGGGCGTGCTGTTCACGCAGGAACTCCATATCATGGGGAAGGAAATCAACGATGAGCAATTGTCCCTGTGGTTTCAGTATCCGCTCGGCTTCCTTGATCACCTTGTCAGGGTCGTCCAGATAATGCAGCACCTGGTGGATGATCACAATGTCGGCGGTATGGGCCTCCAGATGTAACTGACGAATATCGCCTTGTCGGACAGTGCAGTTTGTCACTGTGGCCGTATCCAGATTGGAACGTGCCACGAGTAACATTTCTCGATTCAGATCAATGCCGATTCCTCTTTCGATGTAGGGTGAGAAGATTTGCAACATGCGCCCGGTGCCGGTACCCAGATCAATCAACAGGTTACGATGTTGTGTGTTCAGAGACTGGATCAGCTTGGTTTCAACATCACCATCCGCGACCATGCGGTTTCGGGCCGTGTCCCATTCCTGTGCGATGGTACTGAAATATTGTGCTGCGAGTTCCGCATTACGCGCTTTGATTTCTTTCAGGCGTCGGTGATCTTCCCGCAGTGTTTGGTCCGAAAAGTCAATCAGATTCAACAGCCCTTTGGCAGTGTTGGCGGCCTCTCCGGCGTCGGCAATCCGATGAAATACGCGCGTTCCTTCCTGATATCTCTCCAGCAGTCCTGAATCACAAAGCAGTTTCAGATGTCGGCTCACTCTCGGCTGGCTTTGATCAAGGATTTCCACCAGTTCCGAAACAGTCAGTTCGCTATTGCTCAAGATAGACAGTATTCTCAGACGGGTGATTTCACCCGCGGCTCTAAGGACAGACAGTAATTTATGCATATCCATCCTCAAAATGAACGAAAAGAGTCACTATTGGAACCGGTTTGCGGTGAGTCACTTTATTTCAATCGGTTGTTTTTCATGCTGGTGGCATATTTTCCACTGTACTATTTTGATGCTGTCTTTGCACTCTTTTGTTTATAGGCATGACGGCTGTTTATCGCAAAGGGGCTGTACGCAATGCAACGGGAAAGTAATTGGGTTCACAGAACGTTGTTGCGATGACAGGTGACGGTGCGGGTTCAGCTGCCGTATAACCGGACTTTCCCCGATCGGTCATCGGGTAGCGTGATCAGACCTTGGGAGCGAATAATGGGCTTTCGCCATGCACTGGAAAGAGGTCTGCGGTGTGTAAAGAACGATGCGCCAGGGTGGATCCTGAAAATGCCATTTTACCAATGAATTTGATCTAGGCGGTTTTGTCACAAAATGTGATACTGTATAATTCGTCGATGGAACATATCGATTTAGCACTGACCTTTGATGATGTCTTGCTGGTCCCCGCCCGGTCGGAAATCCTGCCTCGTTCCGCTAACCTGAAAACACGATTCACCCGCGATCTGGAGATCAATATTCCGCTGGTTTCGGCTGCGATGGATACCGTGACCGAATCGAAAACAGCAATTTGCATGGCCCAGCACGGAGGGGTCGGTGTTATTCACCGCAACGCCGCGCCGATACTCCAGGCCGAAGAGGTCAACCGGGTCAAGAAATACGAAAGCGGGATCATCAGCGACCCCGTGACGGTAGATAAAACGGCCCAGGTCAAGGATGTACTGGAACTCACGCAAAAATACAACATCTCAGGGGTGCCGGTCATCAATGGACCGACCGTCATTGGCATCGTGACCAGTCGTGATCTGCGGTTCGAAAAAAACATGGAAACCTCGGTCTGCAAAGTCATGACGCCGGAAGAGCGGTTGGTTACAGTGCCGGAGGGAACTTCGTCAGAGGAGGTCGAACGGTTACTGCACAAGCATCGCATTGAAAAAGTGCTGGTCGTTGGCGATAACCATGAACTCAAGGGATTGATTACCGTTAAGGATATCCAGAAATCCACTGATTATCCAAACGCCTGCCGGGATCGCCAGGGTCGGTTATTGGTTGCCGCTGCAGTGGGAGTGGGCGCTGACTCGGAGGAGAGAATTGATCGGTTGGTCGATGTCGGTGTTGATGTGCTTGTTGTCGATACGGCGCATGGGCATTCGCTCGGTGTGATCGAAAAAGTACGCACTATCAAACGCCAATATGAGCATGTTCAGGTGATCGGCGGGAATATCGCTACGTACGAAGCGGCGCGGGATTTGGTCGAGGCCGGTGCGGATGCGGTCAAGGTGGGTATTGGCCCCGGGTCCATCTGTACGACCCGTATTGTCGCGGGGGTCGGTGTTCCCCAAATCCATGCGATCAGCGAGGTGACAAAGGGGCTGGAAGGGACCGGTGTTCCGTTGATTGCGGATGGGGGAATCCGTTTTTCAGGAGACATCGCGAAATGTCTGGCGGCGGGTGCGTACAGCGTCATGGTCGGGGGTATCCTGGCAGGTACTGATGAGGCTCCGGGTGAAATAGAAAGTTATCAGGGACGACCGTACAAGTCATATCGGGGAATGGGGTCGCTCGGTGCCATGCAGCGGGGGTCGAAAGACCGTTATTTTCAAGATGGGATTGAAAATGCCGACAAGCTGGTACCGGAAGGCATCGAGGGCAGGGTGCCCTACAAGGGGCCGATGACCCAAGTGATTCACCAGTTGATGGGGGGACTGCGAGCCAGTATGGGGTATACCGGCAGTGCGGATATTGAAGCGATGAGGACCCGTACCCGGTTTGTTCGTATTACCAATGCCGGGATGAAGGAAAGCCATGTACATGATGTATCGATTGTCAAGGAAGCCCCCAATTACCTTACGCGTTGACGCCGGAAACAGAGCCCATGAATGAGACGGTCGACCCGCATCATGACCGCATACTGATTCTTGATTTTGGGGCGCAATATACGCAGTTAATTGGTCGCTGTATCCGTGAACTGGGGGTGTACTGCGAGATTTACCCGTGGGATATCCAGGCGGAAAAGATCGTTGATTTCAATGCAAAGGGCATTGTCCTGTCGGGAGGGCCCGCCTCCTCCTACGAGCACGAGACGCCGGTTGTCCCCGACATGGTCTTTCAATCCGGCCTGCCGGTGCTCGGTATTTGCTATGGCATGCACACCATGGTGACCCAGCTCGGAGGACAGGTCGAAAAGGCTGCTCACCGGGAATTCGGAGCGGCCAGTGTCAAAACCGTGTCCGATAACATGCTGACCGGTTTGACCGGTGAGCAACAGGATGTATGGATGAGTCATGGGGACCGAGTGATTGCACTGCCCCCTGGTTTTTCCGTATTGGGCGTCACCCCGAGCTGCCCCTATGCGGTCGTGGCGGATCAGGACAGGGGATTTTATGGTGTTCAATTCCATCCCGAAGTGACCCATACGGTGGAAGGAAAACAATTGTTATCGACCTTTGTCCACCGGATATGTGACTGCGGCTCTGATTGGGTTCCTGCTAATATCATTCAGGAACAGCTTTTGTCAGTGGGTCGGAAAGTGGGTTCGGATCAAGTCATTCTGGGGTTGTCGGGCGGCGTCGATTCATCGGTGGTAGCGGCATTGCTGCACCGGGCCATCGGGGATCAATTGACCTGTATCTTTGTCGATACCGGCTTGCTCAGATTGAATGAAGGCGATGAAGTGATGGCGACATTTGCCGATCATCTGGGTGTCAAGGTGATCAGGATAAATGCCGGCGAGATGTTTTTCAGTCGCCTTGAAGGTGTTTGTGATCCCGAGCAGAAACGCAAAATAATCGGCAACCTGTTCGTTGAAATTTTCGAACAGGAATCACGCAAGATTGATAATGCAAAATGGCTGGCTCAGGGCACTATATACCCGGATGTCATCGAGTCTGCCGGTAACCACCAAGGTAAGGCGAAAGTGATCAAGTCGCATCACAACGTCGGGGGATTGCCGGAACAGATGCAGTTATCTCTGCTTGAGCCATTGCGTGATCTTTTCAAGGATGAAGTACGCAGGATCGGTGTGGCACTGGGTCTGCCGGAAAAAATGCTGTACCGTCATCCTTTCCCGGGACCGGGGCTCGGGGTCAGGGTGCTGGGTGAGGTCAAGCCGGTGTTTGTCGAGTTGTTAAGACAGGCCGATGCGATCTTTATCGAAGAGTTGTATCGAAACGATCTTTACCATGAGATCAGTCAGGCGTTTGCGGTTTTTCTACCCGTCAAATCGGTCGGCGTAGTGGGCGACAACAGGGCGTACGACTATGTGATTGCGCTGCGTGCGGTGGAAACGGTTGATTTTATGACAGCGAACTGGAAGCAGATGCCCTATGAGGTCTTGGAGACGGTGTCCAGTCGGATCATCAATGAAGTGAGGGGAATCAGCAGGGTGGTGTATGATATTTCAGGGAAACCGCCCGGTACCATTGAGTGGGAATGATGCTCTGGTGGCCTGAGCAAGGCATCGACCACAGTCGCACAATGCTTGCCAAGGAGATCGGCTATCTGGATAGTGATTTCCGTTGTAGCGTCGTGACATCAGATCCCGCCCGCTTTGCCAAAGAGGTTGCTGATGGGACTGATCACTACCTGTTTGAGGTTGCGCGAGTCGTGGCCTTTATCCATTGGGTCTCTCCACCACTACGACAGGAAGAACAAGGCATGCGGCCAATACTGCACAAGATCTACCGGCCGCTCGCCGAGTTCGTCATCGCGGCCATGCAGGTGACCCAGGTGTTCTTGTTATTCAGTCTGGTGGCTTTGGTTGACGGTCTGGTGCGACGGGCTCTTCGCCGCTGGGGAGGAGGGCGGGAGAGTTCATTCGCGTAACACTACGCAAAGAAGGCTGTGCTGCCGTTCGTAGTGATCACCTGGGTTACGACTCTGGCACTTCCTTTCAGTCTGTATCCTACCTATATCGTGATTCCATTCGCTGCAATGTTTGTATTCGCAGTGGCCGCGAGTACTTTCAAGAAGTACCTTTGAAAAATACGGACGGAACAGGGCAATTTGTCTGATTCAGGATATGTCAGCTATGGGGCCCATAATATCTGTAAATATTCACGATTCTGGGGATTAACGTACATACGTCCGGAATAGTGAACGTCACGATCACTATTCTGTTGGGATTACTGGAGATGTATTGATATAAAGTACATTATTATATACACTATTATCAATAGTGACCATATATATGGACGATAAATGAGAAAAACCCAGTTAAACTTGATGGTACCAATTCCGGTGAGGCGGGCGGTGCGTAAGCTTGGGCAGGATATCCGTGATGCCCGGCTCAGGCGGCGTATTCCAACGGCAGTCATGGCTGAACGGGCCTCTATCAGCCGAACAACCCTGAACAAGATAGAAAAGGGTGACCCCGGCGTTTCGCTGGGTAACTACGCCAATGTGCTGTTTGTGTTGGGTATGGCGGAGCGGTTGGGTGACCTGGCGGACGTCAAGACGGATACGGTGGGTCTTGGGCTTGAAGAGGAGCGTTTGCCGCAACGCATCCGCAAGTCGCCTCGGTCTGGACAGAAGAGTAAAGCGTGATGGAAACACAAGTGTACGTCTATGTGGATATTGCGGGTACGCCGCATCTGGCTGGGCGACTGTGGGTGCGCGTGCGTAAAGGCAGGGAAAGTGCCGCGTTCGAATATGATCCGGGTTGGCTTGAGAATGTCGAGCGTTTCTCCCTGGAACCGGCGCTGATGCTGGGTCCAGGTCCCTTTCATACGCCTTCAGGTAAACCCCTTTTCGGTACCATCGGCGACTCCGCGCCCGACCGCTGGGGGCGGGTGCTGATGCGCCGGGCTGAACGGCGACGGGCAGAACGCGCGGGCGAGACGCCGCGTACCTTGATGGAAATTGACTATCTGCTCATGGTTGATGATGAAGCCCGACAAGGCGCCCTTCGCTTTGCCAGGGTTGAGGGGGGTCCGTTTCTTGCCGAACATGAAGTCGCTCGCATACCGCTGCTGATCGATCTGCCTCAATTGCTGTCGGCGGCGGAGCATGTCGTGGATGACACGGATAGCGACGAGGATCTGCGCCTGCTGCTGGCCCCCGGCTCATCATTGGGTGGTGCGCGTCCCAAGGCGTCTGTTCGCGACCGGGACGGGCATCTCGCCATCGCCAAGTTTCCGCACAAGGACGACGAGATCAATACGGTTCTGTGGGAGGCGGTTGCGCTTCGGCTTGCGGCAAAGGCGGGTATCCCCGTGCCCGACGGGCGAATTGAACAGGTACTGAACAAGCCGGTGCTGTTGCTGCGCCGGTTCGACCGGGAACAAGGGCAGCGCATTCCGTTTCTTTCGGCCATGAGTATGCTTGGGGCCAGCGACAACGAGTCACGCAGTTACCTGGAATTTGTCGATGCGCTTCGTCGCTATGGCGCCAGCCCGAAACAGGATATGCATGAGCTGTGGCGACGTGTCGTCTTCAATATTCTGATTTCCAATACGGATGACCATTTGCGTAATCACGCCTTCCTCTATACCGGCCCGGACGGTTGGCGGTTGACCCCGGCCTATGACCTCAATCCGGTACCCACAGATATCAAACCACGCGTGCTGACCACGGCCATCGATTTCGATGATGGTTCGGCCTCTTTGGATCTGGCGATGAGTGTGGTGGGTTATTTCGAGTTGGATGAAGGTAAGGCTCGCGTGATCGCCGCCGAGGTTGGGAAGGCCGTAACAACCTGGCGCGAAGAGGCCGCGCGACGGGGTTTGACGCAAGCCGAGATCGATCGCATGACCTCAGCCTTTGAACATGAGGACTTGAAGGCGGCGCTTGTATTAGATTAACCCCAAGTTTTTATTGGGTTCGTTAATACTAGAATACTTATCTTGTGATTGACCTGACGCTGTGCCCCGACTGAAAGCTAGTGGTGCGAGTGTAAGTGCACATCGGTTGGACAGCATTCCTCGTAAGGCACGACACCGCTACGGCGTTCGTACCAGCCGCGCGACTGGTTGACAACGCGCACCGCCAGCAGCATCACGGGTACTTCAATGAGTACGCCCACCACTGTGGCTAATGCAGCACCAGACTCGAAACCGAAAAGGGCGATGGCTGTGGCTACGGCCAGTTCGAAGAAATTACTGGCGCCAATCAGTGCCGATGGACCCGCCACGCAATGTGGTGAACGTACCTGTCGGTTGAGCAAATAGGCAAATCCCGAATTGAAGAAAACCTGAATCAGGATGGGTACTGCCAGTAAGACGATAATCAGTGGCTGGGCGATGATCTGTTCGCCCTGGAATCCGAATAACAGCACGAGCGTGGCCAACAAGGCGGCCAGAGAAAACGGGTGCAGGCGCTTGATTGTCTGCGCAAGTCGTACATGGCCATGCTCCTGCTTGAGTAAAGCGTTTCGCCATAGGTTCGCGACAATCAGTGGCACCACGATGTAGAGTAATACAGACAATAACAGCGTGTCCCAGGGCACGGTAATGGCAGACAGACCCAACAGCAACCCCACGATGGGCGCGAAAGCAAATATCATAATCACGTCATTCAGCGCCACCTGCGACAGTGTGAAATGAGGTTCCCCGCGCATTAGATGGCTCCACACGAACACCATCGCGGTGCACGGCGCGGCGGCCAGAATGATCAGACCGGCGATGTAGGAATCTATTTGTTCTGCCGGGAGCCAGGGGAGAAATAGGTGGCCAATGAATAACCAACCCAATAAAGCCATGGAAAAAGGTTTTATGCCCCAGTTGACGAACAAAGTGACTCCAACGCCGCGCCAGTGTTGCTTCACTCCTTTGAGCGCCTTCAGGTCAATCTTGAGCAACATGGGAATGATCATCAGCCAGACGAGTACCGCCACTGGCAGGTTTATATGGGCCGCCTCGATGTGTCCTATCGTCTGAAAGGCGTTCGGAAATTGATGCCCCAGCCCGATTCCGACGATGATGCACAGCGCGACCCAGAGTGTCAGGTAGCGCTCGAACAGACCCATTTTACTATTCTTCTTCGCATCACTCATGAATTAACCTCGCATGCTCGTGCTTTAAACGCCCGATTAAGTCCAGTACACGCTGCCGGATGTCGTCGCGGCTTTCTCTGAACGCCATCATGATTTCTTCCTCTGTGTCGGTGGCCTTGGCTGGGTCACTGAGGGGCCAGTGTTCCTTGCGTGTACCCGACGGTAGCACTGGACAATGTTCATCGGCGTGCCCACATACGGTCACAACATAGTCTGCCCATTCGAGCATTGCAGCCGTGAGTTTGCTGGATTCCTGTGCGGAGATGTCCACGCCGGACTCCTGCATGACCGCAATGGCACGTGGGTTCTTGCCATGGGACTCAATACCTGCCGATTGAACCTTGAGCCAGTCTCCACCGTGCTGACGCGCCCAGCCTTCTGCTATTTGCGAACGGCAGGAATTGCCAGTACATAAAAATAATAGATTCATTTGAATTATTTCTTCCTTGAATGTATTAGGCACAACAAGCCGCGCTTGGGCGATCGGACATCTCCGCCAACGCGACTCTGTCACTATTAAAGGGTTTCTGTTCCACAATCCCAGTGGTTGTGGCCTTGATCACCTGACGAGCCCATTTGGGCAGATTGGGATGGAGTTGATAATAAATCCACTGGCCTTGGCGTCGGTCTGTCACCATACCGGAATCTCTCAGGGCGGCAAGGTGACGGGATACTTTGGGTTGAATGACACCCAGAGCATGGGTGAGTTCGCATACGCACAGTTCGCCTTCTTGCTGCATTAACAGCAGACTGCGTAGGCGTGTTTCGTCAGATAAAAGTTGAAAAAACTGGCTGGGTTGAATATTCATGGGGGAAGAATATACGATAAATCGTATATATGCTCAACCGTATATACATAAGTATATACATAAGTAGTCCCCCGCTTCCTTGCAAATGAACCCCCGCACCTTACGGAATTGATTTCCCGTATCCCATCCTTTCCCGATATCCCACCATGCGCTTCAAGCACAACACTGGGAAGACAGCGATGTGAATTGCCCATGTCCTGATAGCAGGACTTCTCAGCACTGCCTTACCAACTCAGTTCGCCGTCGCTGATACCGATGGTGAACGTGCGGCGTTCGCGAGAATTGCTCATGAGCTTGAGTCGCTCGAACCGTTGATCCGTGAAGCCGAGTCACAAGCCAACCCGGATGCCTGTATCCGGTTCCGCTACGACAGGCTGCGTCAGGACCTGATAAGAGTACAGCAGGGCATCCAGGAGCACATCGACGTACCCCGGGTCGAGCCAAGAACCTTTCCGCCATTGCGCGGTGACTACCGTCGATGATGGATGACCATGACACCCACGCAGAACATGGCATTTCAGGCAGGTTCCGGAGTTATTCCGTCGACACTGCTGATCGGCATTGCGTCCGTAGTGCTTGTGCTCGCGTTTATCTGGGTGACGTTGGGTACCTTTCGGGCCTGGCGGAACGGTCAAGTGGTCTTGTTCGATGTGATCTGGAGTGCACTGCGCGCGAGCATCGTGCTCATGGTGTTGGGATTTTATCTGAGGTGGGGCATTAGCCATCACTGTGTCAATAATTCGGGGAGTGGCCCCGTTACCTCGGAGGAAAAGCAATCATGATGAAGTCAATCAAAAAAGGAACAACAATAATTGGGCTGCTGGCGATGTCCGCATATCAATCGGTGTGGGCAGCCTTGCCGACACCGGTGGTACCCAGTACCGCGCTGGCGGCGGGTGACTGGACCTCGTTGATCAAGGGCTATATCAAAGACGGCGGGCTCGTGCTTGGGCTCAGGGATCGCAGCGAAGCGGAGCGTCCCTTGAATCTCATGGTTATGTTCGCGTATTTACCAATAAACGGGATCATTAAATTCCTTCATGCATGTGGGACGCTCATTAATAGTTGGAATTGGCTCTCCCGTTAATGATTGACCAAGCCAACCTGCTGGCATTGAAAGCTTTAGTGGGGCTTGGATGACATTTTCTGAAAGGGGTTCAAATCGCACCTTTGAGTAGAAAGAGGGATCACCATATGTGATAGCAACATTCACAGAACGATTTTTCAGTTCATTAAGCCCATAATTGATTAGCGCCTGTCCTACGCCTTTTCCCTGATGTTTAGTGCCCACTGCAACCGGAGCGAGCAGATAAATCAGAACAAGCTCATTAAACCGAAGGCGAGTAAAGAAAATAGAACCAATAAGTGATTCATCTTCAAATGTGCCGAAACAGATTATTTCTTCATTGTCGATATTGAATGATAGTTCTGAGGCAAGATTGCCAATCAGCTTACCTTCTTCCTCTCCTTCAGATGATGTGAAAACAGACGCAAAAAGCCTCGTTACTTCATTTTGACAGTTTTTGTCGAGAACTTTATGATTCATACATTGTCCTGCAATCGTGTTTCGCTAACATTTTGCACATAACCGCATATCAAACAGACTTGGCACGATACGTCCAAAACGCGATTAGCCCAATAATGAAGCCGTGAATTGGCTGAACTGAAAGTCCATGTCAATATAAATTTACGAGGTGTGATTCGGGATGACGATTTTCTCAGAATACGCCACCCCGAACCACATCGCCTTTGCTGACGACCCCCACGAGCTTGGGTTGTACCGGTTCGTTGTCCGGCAGCAGTCCCTTTCCTTTCTCAATCACCTTGGCAGCGACACTGGTCAGCTTGCTTAATGCGTCAGAACCGGAAAGCGCCTTGCTATCACTGTAGTAGTCGAACCAGGGCAGCCCGGCCTCTGTGTAATCCTTGGCCGTCGCAGGTTTGTGTGGTGGTTGATGTTCGGTAATCATCTGGTATTGCTCACTGTTGGCCAGGTGGATGAAACATCGGAAACCCTTGTCTTGGTCCCAGGCATCAATACCGTATTCGTCCTTATAAATCTCCTGTCGCATCAAACCGCCTGGAGCAAGCCCCATATCCGGGGTAGCCGATTCGCAGACCGAGCGACTCAACATCGGCATATCGAGGTAGTCCATGTCTGCTTCGACGGTTCGCTCAAAATGTTCGACGTAAACGTTATGCTTCATCGGGTAGACAATGATCTGGAGTCCACCATGTTCAGCCTTACCCGTAATCTGCTCTTCGGCTGTGAAGCCGTCACCCAACGGCATCGCGACAAACTGCCGGATATAGTCTTCTGAAACGTTGAAACCATCCAGCCAGGGTTGTTCCGGTACGACGGTGTAGTCTTGCGGTTCATCTGAAAGCGGATTGCTCCAGAGTTCCCCCGATACGGCATTGATCTTGCCGGCGGCAATCTTAACGGCGCAGGGGTAATCACCCGAAAAATTGATCCACAGTGCCTCTGACTGACACATGGGGGCGAAAACGCCACCATGTGTCCGCCAGGTATCAGGCAACTTGTTTGCAAAGTCATCCACGTGTTCCACCGGGAACCGACCCAGTCCCGGGGGTAGGGGATATTCACTGTTATCATCCGGGATCCGCAGGGTGCGCTGGAAATCAATGTGGCACACTGCTTTGGGGTGGACTTCCGGAAACCGGAAGGTCAGTTGGTTGTTCATTAGTTCGATCATTGTTTTTCTCCCCTGAGTCGATTATTCAGGTGTTATCAGTCGCCATCACGGACATCCCGGGTGATACGCAAAATAGCATGATCCGGTGCGGACCTGAGTTGGCGTATCAGATCGGCAAACAGTTGCGGGCGCTTACGAATGATTGCCTGCAAATCTGTCGATACCTTCCCGGCCATTGCCAGCAATACATCCGGGTCTTCGCCGAGTTCCTCGGCCAATGCCCGAATTTTCACCTCGGACGGTGGCGCCACATCCCCGCGTTCTATCTTGCTGAGGTAGGCGGGTTCCACACCAATTCGCTGAGCGACCTGCCGAACCGAAAATCGCCGATCCTGTGATTTCAAGGCCTCGCGATGTTCACGGATGTATCTTCCGAATGTCATGTGTACTATATAGTACACATCAATGTTTTTATCAACCCGGTATCGAGTCAGTAAAGAGTGATGGGCAGGGTGGCTTCTTGTAGAGAACCGATCGTGGCTATTGCCTGATTGTTCGTCGGCACTGTCTGGTTACAACCTGCTCGACCCGTTGCAAGGCAGCGTACTGCCCGTAGAGCTGTTCAAAGGCCATCCGTGTGGGTGGTAATTGTTCCAGTAATTTGGTGGCGATGTTCTGTACCTGCTTGCGGAGAAACTGAGGGCGAAAATCACATTGTTGAGCCAGAATATCCCAATCTTTCAAAGAAACCCTATCCGGATTTCTTTCGGTACCAACGGAAAAAGCCAAATGGGGGTCGATATGTTCGATCGCACGAGTGCAAACGAGATCATAAAACGGGGCTAACCGAATTTCACCATTGGCGTGATACAGCAGTGACAGGTTTTTGGCATGGCCATCGGAATTGCCCACCAGAACATTGAAGATCTGCCAACGCAGCAAATATTGCAGGTCGTTGGCAGGGTTACTGGAAGCGTTTTGGATCAACTGACAACAGTCGGTAAAGGTGGGACCACCATCCTCCTGATATTTGCGTTCATACCCGAAGCCCAGTGCCTGACAGAAGTCTTCCTGATGCAATCTTGCCATCTGACCACTTTGGAACACATATCGGTCATAACGCTCGATCAATACATAGTGTACATTCGCAATTGAGCGCAACCAGAGTGCCACAACAGGCAAACCGATGGCTTTTGCCAACAGGGTGGTAAAGGCCTCATAGGCTGGCAGATGACGGTAATCGGATAGTTCGAATTTCAGAATATGGCTGGAAGGTGCTTCCTTTCTGGGTAGCCAATAGATGTCATTTGCGAGCAATACCGGGCATTTGTCCTGGGCACCGGCCAAGGACAGTCGTGGGCGCTCCATGTTGAACCAGGTATAAACCTGACCCCGACGGGTGACTAGGTTGGCGAGTGCCTCGTCCGAAACCTGATGGTAGGTGTGTTCCATAGAAGGTTGGTGTTCCGCCTGTAATATCGACAGTGCGCCGGCACATTCCCCGCCGATGGCTCTTAGCAGATCAAAATCGGTATTGGCAATCTTCAGACTGCGAACAATCCGGTCACGTACGCTCCCTTCTGGAAGCAGATTGGCGAAAAACCGATGAGCTACATCGGTTTCAGGTGCAAAATCCTCGTATTGCAGCGGTAATGTCTGGGAGATGGCAAATCCACCTTGAGTCAGCCACTCATCGGCGTAACGAAAGCCGATCAAGCCTCGCGTATTCCTCCACAGGTAGCCGACGAGTTGCTGATTGCTCCAGATGTTAAGACCATCCGTATCAAGCATTGTTTTTCTCATCCCGTGGAGAAGGCAGCCTCGATGGCGACATCCTGCGAGGCTGAATGATCACTTCCAGGCCCAGGGTGCGTAGCGCCTTGAGTACTTTGCCGAGTTCGGCGGTTTCCTTGCCGCGTTCGAATTCGGATAAAAAACGGGTGCTCAGGTTACCCAGACCTGAAATTGTTTCCAATGTCAGTTGGTGTTTTTTTCGGTGTGCCCGTACCAGGTTGCCGAGTTCCCGGGTTGTTCGAATGACACCGTATTCCAGTGGATTGTTTGCCATCATTGATGTTAAAAAATGCTCGTACGGTAAAAAATAACATGTAAGAATACTAAAAACAACAAATATTTATCGTACGTGAATAATACTGATTGATTGAACCGTCAAATTAAATTCATAGCACGTACGGTAAAATATAAGGTGGGCGGGCAGGAGCCAACGAGACGATAGCACGACGGTGGCTTTGGGGTGTATGCCCATGTCGGCATAACATTCATGATACAAGTGAATTGGGAATACTGTCGATCGAATTATCGGCTAAATTAGCTGTCAAATTGTTGAATGTTCCTTGTTGGACAATAGATTGAAGGTGTCTCTGCTCTCGTCTGGTTGATGACAGTGTATCGGGTTCCGGGACAGCGGTTTTCTTGGGAATATGATGTAGCTTAACTACGTCGGTACCATGTGTAGATGTGTGTGACATGAAGATAAAATCGACAAGTAGCCCGATGAGTAAAATCCTTCATCAACGTGTTCAGAATGTCCTCATGGGGCGGTATGATGTTCCGGTCATGAATAACACCGATCGTGCCACTTATATTGAGTGTCTGGTCGCGCTGACACTCGGGACCGATTGGCAGTTAACCTGGAGGGGCGGCTGGGAATGGGCTTCCTGGGATTGTCAGCACCTGTCCGGGGCGCGGCTCGAGGTCAAGCATGCGGCGGCAAGGCAGGCATGGGACTGGGAGAGGGTGCACGGTGATAGGATTCCCCGTTTCGATATTGCCCCGCGCAAGGGTTACTGGACGCGAGATGGGAGTGTATGGGTAGCCACGCCGGGCCGTTTGGCGGATCTGTATGTTTTCGCGTGGCATGGTGAGAGTCGCTGCGGATATACGGATCAGCGCAATGCCGACCAATGGCTTTTCTTTGTTGTGGATGAGCATTATTTGCCCAAGAATCAAAAGAGCATCGGGTTGAAGAGGCTCGAGGCCATTGTCTCTCCGTGTCGTGTGACGGGTCTCAAACGCGCAGTGGAAGACGCTTCCCCTGCTCCAGGAGCGTTTAAGATGACGCTCGAATAAGTGCCCCCGCCATGCATGTTGTTTCCGATGCTGTATCGGAATGCTATGCTGTGAGATCATCACATTCGACCAGGAGGGCAGCAGGGTGGTTTCGGGCAAACCCCTTGGAGTCATGAGCGCGGGAAATGATCGTTTGATAATTTGAATCAGGAATGAGAGGCGGTGACTATGTATCTTCCGGAGCACTTTGAAGAAAAAGACGATCAGGAAATTGCACGATTGATAGCGAAGTACCCGTTCGCAATCGTTGTTTGCAACGCGGGGGATGAAATCATTGCAAACCATATTCCTCTCATGCCCAGTGGTGAAAATACGTTGCTTGGACACGTTGCGAAGTCAAATCAAATCCATCACCTGATTGAAAATGGATCAAAAACATTGGCGGTGTTCAGTGGGGAAGATGTATATGTTTCTCCCAATTGGTATCCGACCAAACCCCAGACCCATCGGCATGTGCCAACATGGAACTATCAGGCAATTCACGTGCATGGACGAATCACCTTTTTGCATTCAAAAAAAGAAAAAACAGCGGTGGTGGGCCAATTGACAAAATTGCATGAGCAGAAGTATTTTGGTAAGGGTGCGTGGAAAATGTCAGATGCGCCAACGGATTACATGGACAAGATGATTGAAAATATTGTCGCGTTCAAAATCAGCATAGAGAAAATTTCCGCCAAGTCCAAAGTGAGCCAGAACAAAGCGGCAATTGATTTCAACAATGTCGCAAAAATCATGGAAAATATTGGGAAAAATGATCTTTATGAGAAAATGAGAAGGTACAGCGAAATTGAATATTGAAGTCCATTCGGCGATTAATCTGCCATGATGCCCGAGCGACACTTCCTGACAAGGAACCTGGACGTGTGTTGTTTTTTAATTATCGAATGTCGGGCATTTCCCTTCCCGTCCAAGGGGGTTTGTTTTAGGGTCTGTCACCGCGAAGTGTGCGCCGGGAATGAAAATGGATGACGGCCGACTCGTGTCTTGTCGGATGGGAGGAATTAGGCATCGAATCTCGCTATCAGGTTGACCGTCGATATATGGAGCGTGCGCTGTTGTTGGCTCAGCAGGCCCGGGACAGGAACGAAATTCCGGTCGGAGCGGTCGTCGTGCTTGCAGACGAAGTGGTGGGACAGGGTGCCAATCAATCCGTATCGGAGCACGATCCCAGTGGTCATGCTGAAATCGTCGCCATCCGGGATGCGGCCCGACGGGTCGGCAATTATCGACTGAACGGGGCGACACTCTATGTTACATTGGAGCCTTGTATCATGTGCGCAGGGGCGATTTTGCATGCGCGGCTTGAGCGGGTTGTTTTTGCGGCCTGGGATGCGCGGTACGGGGCGGCTGGGAGTCGGCTGAACCTGCTGGAATCACCCTTTCTCAATCATCGTTGCCAAGTCGAGTCGGGGGTTCTCGATCAACGGGCAAAAGTCCTGTTGCACACTTTCTTTGCGCAAAAGCGGTTGAACAAGGACTGATCACGGTGGTTCTTGATGACGGAAGCATCAGGCACGGGTGTCCATGAATGCCAGGATGTCCAGGAACCGGCCCGATATCTGGTCTGCAGATAGGGGAGGCTGATAAATGGACGCCAGTGTTCCCTGGGGTGAAATGAGGAAGATGGCCCCTGTATGGCTCACCAGATAGTCCTGTTCTCCGGGTTCATGGTCATCAATGGCATAGGGCACGCCCAGTTGGCCAGTCAGGCTGTCAATTTGTGCGTAATTTCCGGTCGCGCCCTTGAAGTGGCCGCCAAAAAACTGCAGATAGGTTTTCAGATGCTGGGGGGTATCGCGTTCTCCATCGACCGAGACGAACACGAAATCCATCCGGTTTTCGACATCAGGGCGCGTGGCAAGAATTTTCTCTTTGCTCTGTCGCATCGTGTTCAGGGTAACCGGGCAGATGTCAGGGCAGTGGGTATAGCCGAAAAAGAGGAAATGCCAGCGGCCCTTTAGATGCTGATCGCTGTAGGCCCCCCCATTGTGGTCCACCAGCTCGAATGCCGACAGTTGTTTTTGATTGGGCCAGAAAAAACTTTCGATCTGTGGTGCCGGTTTTTCGGACGGTCCGACTGGCCGATTGAAGCCGAACAGGGAAAGGTATCCGCCAAGCAACAATGCCATCCCGCCAAGCAGGATGGTTCCCATTTTTTTCTTCATTTCTTTGAATGATAAGAGTGACAGCCGATCAGCAGCAAGGGCCACCAGTATACTCAAATTTGTGCTCTTGGACAGGGTCAGCCTTGTCCAATGAGAAATGAGCCTGAACGGTAGTGCGTATTTCCAACGAAAAATGAGCCTCAAGGCGGCGATTTTGGGATCATTGGAGAATGATTTTGAAATTGCACAGCCAACGTTTA